>SWCD01022154.1_pt2 | contig 12561 bp, 7 predicted proteins | sample 4693011 | NCBI WGS metagenome assembly SWCD01 (sample SAMN10267278, study PRJNA491770) | bioreactor metagenome | isolation source: DHS bioreactor inoculated with marine | place: Japan: Omine Ridge, Nankai Trough | reverse complement strand
CGACAACTGCAGTTCATCGTGCCCGAGGCGAGTATACGGATCGGGCACGGACAGATGAACGAAACGGAACTGGAGCAAGTGATGATTGACTTTGTCGATCATCAATTTGACCTTCTGCTCGCAACCACAATTGTGGAAAGCGGCTTAGATATCCCTAATGCGAACACCATTTTTGTGGACGAGGCAAATCGGTATGGACTGGCCGACCTGCACCAACTGCGCGGTCGAGTCGGGCGGTATAAGCATCATGCCTATTGCTACCTGCTGGTCGACCCCGGCGCCAGCATTACCCCCAATGCCGCTCGCCGTTTGCGCGCGATTGAAGAGTTCAGCGACATGGGGGCCGGATTTGCCATTTCGATGCGCGATCTCGAAATTCGTGGAGCGGGGAACCTGTTGGGAACGCAACAAAGTGGGCACATCGCCGCCGTTGGCTACGAGTTCTACTGCCAACTGCTGGAAGCGGCCGTCCGCCGTTTGAAACAGATGCCACCCCCGGTCTCGATCGATGTGAATGTCAATCTTCCCGGCACCGCTTTCTTTCCTTCCGACTATGTAGAAGACCTGCGTTTCAAAATCGATCTGTATCGTCGGCTGGTTCGTGTTGCTAGCATCGACCAACTGCAGGAGTACCGCCAGGAGTTGATTGATCGCTTCGGTGCCCCTCCGCCACCTGTCGAGCGGATCCTGGAGATCGCCGAGCTGCGGATTGACGCGGCAGTTTGGCAAATCTCGGCAATCTACGTCGAGGAACAATACCTCGTCTTTCGCTTCAATGACTATTCCCGCATCCAACAGTTGTCGCGATTGGGCGGCCAGCGGCTACGAGTAGTGGACAATTCCAGCGCGTATCTACCTGCAGAGAAAGAGCTTACTGAGCCAGACCGAATTCTCGCTCTCGCAAAATCGGTGTTGCGACCGGTTCAATAAGCTGTCTATAATCCCACCCCGAGTTGGGACAGCGGCGCGGTGCGTTCCCGGATGGACGGCCCCAACGGTCCCCTCTGATTAGCCCGAGAAAGGTGTCCCGTGGCTCGCTCTTCTATGCTATCCCTGGTTGGTCTCACTGGTTTGTTGGGGTTACTCTTCAGCCCCCTCACACTTGTCGTCCGCGCGCAGGCACCTGCGGTTGCGCCACTTCCGGACGAACTGGTGCAACGCCTGGTGACTCCCACTGAGTTGATCGCCACGGTCGGCGACCAAACGATCTTTGCAGCCGACATACTGCCGACCATTGATCAGATGCTTCAGAATGTCACGCAACGGATACCGGCGGACCAGATGGACCAGCAGCGCGCGATCTTCGTGCAACAAATGCTGCCACGCAAAGTTGAGGTCAAACTGGTGCTGCTTGACTTCTACCGTTCGATTCCTGAAGACAAGCTCAAGGAAGTCATCGCCAACATTGACAAGCAGGTCGGGAAACAATTCTACGAAGAACAGGTGCCGGTGCTCCAGGAACAGTTTGAAGCCGATTTCCTCGGTGACCTTGAAAGCAAGTTACGTTCGTTTGGCACCAGCATCACCTCTCAGAAGGCGGAATTTCGCGAGCAGATGATCGCCCGCACCATGATTGGCCAGAACGTCAACCGATCGCCTGAAATCACGCGTGATGAACTGCTTGAATACTATCTCGAGCATAGCAAAGACTATGATGTTCCCGCTCGCGCGAGGTGGGAGAAGCTCACCGCACTCTTCGATAAGTTCCCCACCCGTGCAGACGCTGATCGGGCGATTGTAGAGATGGGTAATCAGGTATTACGTGGAGCCAACTTCGCCACAGTTGCCAAGAAGCACTCGCAGGGCACCAATGCATTCGAGGGTGGGCTTCATGACTGGACCACGCAAGGAAGTCTGGTCTCCGAAGTACTCGATAAAGCCATCTTCACCATGCCCCTGCAGCGTCTCAGCCAAAAACTGGAAGATGAGCGTGGGTATCACATTATCCGCGTGACGGCGCGTCAAGACGCTCAGCGAATTCGCTTTGAGGAAGCGCAGAACGAGATTCGCGAAAAACTCCAAGACGAGAATCGCAAGAAACAGGTACGTGAATACGTCGAAGGGCTCCGCGAAAAAACGTACATCTGGACCGCCTTTGACGATTTACCGGAAAAGACGGCTCAATTGAAGAGCATGCGTTAACTGCTCGCACGCTACAGCACAGCGTACTCGCTCTGTTGTACACGCTATTGATCTTTGCCATGCGACCGCCTGTCGAGTCGCTGGACGCTCTACCCGATCGAACTCCCAGTTGGTAACATACCGACTTCGTGTTCCGGTTCATGCCGCCTGGATCAGCGTATTGCTGAGTTTTCGTGCGGCGTTTCTATAGCCTCGCTTCTCGGGCGTCCATGGCTCATGTCTTCCTTCAACCGCTCCAAAGACCTACGCCGCAACGTCGAGCTCAAGGCCCGACTCAACTCCCTCGACACAGCGCGCACGATTGCGCGCAAATTAGCGACCGATTATCTGGGGATCCAGAGTCAGATCGACACCTATTTCCACTGTCATGACGGCCGTTTGAAATTGCGAGAGATGAACGGTACGGCGGCACAACTGATCTGGTACGCTCGACCGGACCAGGCTGAGGCCAGGGCCAGCGAGTACTATCTGCTCGACATACCGGACCCCACATTGGCCAAACAACTCCTCACGGCCGCACTGGGAGTGCAGCACATTGTCGAGAAAAGCCGCGAAATCTACATGGTCCACAACGTCCGGATTCATCTGGACGATGTCACCGGCTTGGGGTCGTTTCTGGAGTTTGAGGCCGTGATGCGTGCCGAGCAGGACCTGGCAGAGGGACACGCTCAGCTTGATGGGCTGTGCCGGCAATTCGCAATCACCGCCGAGCATATCCTTGCGCAGTCCTACGGTGACATGCTGCCCTAGCAGCATTCTGCCCGCTGTTGCTGGCTGTGCCAACACAGTCAATGCGAAGACGAACTCGCCTCGTCGCTTGCATTTGAGCGAGCCATCGCCGTTCCACAGGCGCACCAGAAGCCTGTTTTGGCGTGATCGTGCTATGCGCTACGATCTAGGTTCCCCCCACTTCGGCGATCGTCGCAGAACGGGCGGGCATCATGGGTGATTTTTTGAGCGCACATGCGGTGAACGACACATTGAAACCCTCTGGGCCGGTACGCATTGTGGTCGCGGAAGATAGTCGGATCCAGGCTAAAATCCTGCAGAAGCACTTGCTGACAGCGGGCTACGAAGTGCGAGTCGCTCCTGACGGAGCACAAGCTTGGGATATGATTCGCCACGATCCACCCACGCTCATCATCTCGGATATCGAGATGCCGGAGATGAACGGTTACGAATTGTGCCGGCTGGTCAAAAGTGATCCGATCTTGCGTCGCATCCCTTTGGTTTTGCTCTCCACACTGTCAGCCACCGAAGACATCATCGAAGGACTTCACGCCGGAGCGGACAACTATGTGACCAAACCATATCAGGCGGAATATCTCTTGTCCCGCATTGAGTCCCTGCTCCGTACACCGCTAGAAGACCTTGACGAAGATGCCCCCACGCTCGAAGTCACTCTGGCCGGTAAGAAATACAGCGTCCGCTCTGGCCGGCAACAGGTGCTCAATTTATTGATCTCAACATTCGAAAATGCCGTCGAAAAAAACAACGAGTTAATTCGCGTAAACCAAGAATTAACGATCGCCAAAGACCAGCTGACGAAATGGAACAATGACTTAAAACAGTTGAACGAACAACTGGAATCCATTAACAATCGCATGAAGCGAGATCTCGATGCGGCGGCGAAGGTCCAGCAATCGTTGTTACCCGGCGAGGTCGATTCGGTAGTGGGCGCGGAGCTTGCCTGGCGTTACATTCCGTGCGACGAACTGGCAGGCGATTTCCTGAACTACTTTCACCTTGACGACAAGCACATCGCCATGTTTGTCGTCGACGTCAGTGGGCATGGCGTCGCTTCGTCGTTACTGTCCGTGACGATTGGACGATTACTCACGCCCCAAGCATCCTCATCTTCCTTATTGGTACGGCAAGGAGCGATCGAAGGGGAACGGATTATCGTGCCGCCAACCGAAGTGGTTGCCGAATTGAATCGCCGCTTCCCGATGGAAGACCAAGGAGGACTTTACTTCACCATTGCGTACGGCGTCCTCAATCTGGAAACCAACCAACTGCTCTACTCCTCGGGAGGACATACTCCCTTGGTCGTAGTCAACAAGAAGGGCGAGCTGCGATTTATCGACGCGGATGGCATGGCGATCGGTTGGCTGGAGGACGTTGAGTTCGAAGAGGTCGCCATCGACCTGTCCGTTGGAGACCGTGTCTTCATGTACTCCGACGGCGTCCCAGAAGCGATGGACGCTCAACTGGAACAATATGGCGATGAGCGCATGCTGGAGGTGGTCGGCATTGGACATAGCAAGCCGTTACCCGAATCGGTGAGTGACTTGCTCCAATCGGTACAACGGTGGTGTGGGCGTTCCGGCCCGAAAGACGACGTGTCGATTCTTGCCCTCGAGATCGCCGACTCTCCCTGACGTCACGCCTCGAAACGTCACGCCTCGAAACGGGCGGCGTACAAGCGTGGGCACTGCCCCGATTTACGCCTCGAGGCCACACATCACTGCGGCGGCCCAACGGCTGGGGAGCGGAGCGCGTCAACTGACAAACGACTGGCTGTCGAGATCCCTACCGTGCTCCCGTAATTGGAAGAAACTGAAGTCTTCCATCACAACACGCCGAAACGCGTCGTCCAAATGAAGTGTCGTTTCGGCACCTCCCAGGAACAGGTAACCATCGCGCCAGATCTGCTTGCGCATACGGCGCAGAATCAGCTTCTTGGTGGCGGTATCCAGGTAGACCATCACATTGCGCAACAACACCACGTCTATTCGAGGCAGGTCGGGCCACTGCACCGCCGGTTTCAGCGGAGGTGGTCTCACCATGGAGCGAATCCAAGAAGCTGATTCTGCGCCGTATGCGCATTTTTTTTTTTTTTTTTGACGCAGGTGTGGCGTCAACCCGCGGGACATTTCCAATTCGTTGTAGCACCCCGCTCCCGCTTGTCGCAAAGACGAGCGCGACAAATCGGTTCCGAGCAAGCGGATATCCCAATCAAGATACTCGGAAAAATGTTCGCTTAGCAACATGGCGACGCTATACGGCTCCTGCCCGGTCGAACATGCTGCACTCCATATCGTCAACCGACGCTGTAGCTCACGGCGGCGAAAGAGCTGAGGAAGAACCTCCTCACGCAGAGCGGTAAAGGGCGAGGTGTCGCGAAAGAAGAAGGTCTCGTTCGTCGTCATGGCATCGATGACATCGTCAATCATGGCACCGGTCTGGAACCGCTGTAACTCGGCAACCAGTTGATCCACCGTCTCCAAGCCGTAGCGCTTCACCACCGGCAGCAACCGCGATTGCACCAAGTAGGCCTTATTCGATTCAAGCTCAATGGCAGCCCGACGGTGCAATAACCGCTGAACATACTCGAAGCTCGCACCACTTAACGACATGCGCTAGGAGCCTTTGCTGCTGGTAGCCAAAGTCGCCAGGACTCTAGCAGGTCTCTATCTGCCAGTACCTGATATCGAATAGACAACACGACAGTACGCATGCGCTTCACACCATGCCGCCCTGGGCCTCGGGCCGCTAATCGATGCAGTGGCCGGATTGTGCCCTGGGGAGGCCAGGATGTTGCTCAGCGTTTTTTCGCGATTAAGCTCGTCAATCGCACATATCCACACCGGAACGAATGAAGAGGTGAAGCACGAATCCACGCTGCGGAATAAAACTGGCGCAAAAATGCGTAACATCCATAGTAGTCCAGTCTGGACTGAACTGCCTGCCTTCCCCCCCCCCAAAAAGAACTGACGCTGCCATTCCGTCAACATTGCGGTGGCCCAATCCGGGTCGTAACAAAGAGTGTCGACTCTCACTCTCCAACTTGTGCCCTCCCTGCCCCGCTGAGCTCGAGTGCGAGTTCCCTGGGAAATAACGACCAAGTCGGCAGCAAAATGGTGAGACGATGCCATGCCGTCTGCCCCATCACGGGCGGCAATTCCATGCCATCTCACCCCACTTCATCTTGCGTTAGTCTCGAAAGCCAGCTAGTGATGGGCTTGGTTTATCTGAGGCAAGATCTGGCCGGTTCCGGCCGACCAACACTGGCATTCGCCGCCTCGCGCGGTGACAATTCCCCCGAAACTCGCAGTCTTCTCAATCGCCACAAAACCCCTCACCGAGACCTTTCCATTCACCCCATTTACCCCATTCGCACCAATACAAATAATCCCACCGGTTCGTTTGAGGATGAGACAGTCAACCGTCCGATAACCAATGCGGTACGTCATAGTCTGCGGTGAAATTAATGGAATCAACTGAGCCGAAGGCCGAGGTAGTTGTGATCGGAAACATGCCAGTGCTTCATCGATGGATCTTTACTTTGTCGCTTGCATCATTGGCAGCAGTGATTCCAGCGGCTCGCTTAAGGGGAGATTCCACGATTGCGGTCAGCGCTCAGCTGACCATTCAAGTTCCGGCCGACAGTCCTCGAACGCACGCTGCCGTGATCACGGCGGTCAGTATTCATCCACGAGGAAATCTGGTGGCTGCGGCCGGTGACGATCATGTAATCCGACTGTGGAACCTGGCGGACGGCTCGCTGGCCCACCGCTTGACCGGCCATCGCGACTGGATTCGAGCTCTGGTCTTCTCACCGGACGGTGAAACGCTGGTATCATCCGGCAACGATCGGCACGTCATCATGTGGGACGTCACCTCCGGCCGACAATTAAAGACATTAGCGGTCCACGATCACGCGGTAGATGCCGTCACGTTCAGTCACTCAGGCCGTTGGGTGGCCACAGCCGGTTTCGAGAGCAAATTGTGTCTTCTCGACACAACCGAGCAGGCTGAGCTGCGCGAATTCGAGTGCGATTGTTCTGATATTCGAGCATTGGCCATTTCCGAGGACGATCGATATCTGGCGGCAGGTGGCCGCGACGGCATCATCAGGATCTGGGACCTTCAAACCAATCAAATGATTCGTCGGGCCGGTGCACACCGCCAGCGTATCCGCTCGATCACCTTTGCTCAGCAGGGGACCCAGGTCATTTCGGGTGGTGAAGACCGCCTGGTCCGTGTTTGGAATTGGAACACGGATAATCAGGCCGTTGAATTACCTCGCCTCCCGTGCAAGGTCATGACATTAGTCACCTGCGGACCGCAAATTCTGGCCACGGCAGGCAGCGACAACATAATTCGCTTGTGGAACCTCGCCACGCGAGAGCAGCTGGGCGAGATGAAGGGTCACACCGGTACCGTGGCCGCACTGGACTACCACAACGGAACGCTCGTTTCAGGTGGTTTCGACACCTTGTTACGCGTCTGGACCGTACCGACTTCCGTGGATGGTGGAATCCGCTCAGCACAGCGCGTGGAGTAATGGGTAGGTGGTGATTCAGTTGGGTCCGCAGGGCCACCGCCGAAAGAGCACTCAATGCTCTGCCAGCATCAACGTGAGTTGATTCCATTGTAAAACAGAAAAACAGGACCTGAACTGAGACGACATCGCTCAGAGAACTGGTCTCTGCAAGAACACGAACCGCCAGAAGAAATATTTTCTGAGGCAGTGCAGCACGGAGGCTTAACGTGGGATTGTTTTCAAAAATTCTTTCGCGTCGGGCGCGTCGCAAATCGGCAATCGAGCAACGTACCCAGAGAGAGATGAACCTGCAGCGGCGATGCACGTTCGAGACAATGGAACCGCGTCGCATGCTGTCGGCCAATCCGATCGTGTTAGGCACCGTCTACATTGAAGAGGATCTCGGTTCGGACCTGCATGGCGACATATTCCATGTCACATTTTCGGGCGGGGCCGCGGACACCGAGCTGACTCGATTGGTCATCAACGGTGATCAGAACACTCCCGGATTCTCGGTCGGCGATGTCTTCTTTGACACCGAGCCAACCGGACTGGGCGCCGACCATTCGGCTGGATTCACTGTTGAACAATTGATCTCGAGCAACCCCAACGCCTCCGTCGAAGCCCACGTGGAAGATGGCTCGACCTTATTGGTCCTGGACTTCCACGGATTTCGCGCTGGCGACAAGTTAGTCTTTTCGATCGACGTGGATGAAGTCGAGTATATTGACCCTACGGAAACCGATCTGCAAATCATCAATGAAGGCTTCGACCCCATCACCTCGGGCGTTGAATTTCAAGGGTCCCAGCTGACCGCACAATTTTCTGCGCCACACTACAAAGCCTCTGAAGGTGATTCGATTTTCTGGAATCGCTATGACGATGCACTCAATGCCAGCGGCCTGAATCTACCGGAAGACAATATTGGCGGAAAACGCGACCGTACCACCGGCGTGTTTGGCAACGTGCAGCAAGAGATCGATCCGGCATCCATCAGCGGCTATGTCTATGCTGACGGCAGCAACGACGGCATTCGCGATGCCAACGAACAGGGACTGGGTGGCGTCACAGTCCAAGTGATTCCCGTCAATACCATTGAAGCCCAACAGACCGTGACCGTCACCACCGATGCCAACGGTTTTTACGAAGCGCTCAATCTGTCTCCCGGAACCTACCGCGTCGTGGAAGTGGTTCAACCGGCAGGCTATCTGGACGGACTTGACACCGCAGGCACGGTCAGCGGCGTGGTGCGTGGTGCAGCCGTCAATCCCGGCGAACAGATTGAGAACATCTTCCTGGGCGGCGGAACACACGGGATCGAATACAACTTTGGGGAAATCCTTCCCGCATCGATCGCCGGTAGTGTGCACCTTTCTGATAAGTACGGATCCTGCTTCATCGGCGGAGCAACAACGCAACCTCTGGCGGGCGTTACCGTGCACCTGCTGAATGACGCTGGACAAATGATCGGACAGACGGTCACTGACACCCAGGGCGACTACCAGTTCGTCGGCCTGCAGCCCGGTGTCTATTCCGTGATCGAATTCACGCCGAACGGCCTCATCGACGCCGGCGCAGCGGCCGGTCAGGTTGGCGCGACAACGCGTGGACGCGCCCTCGACCCCAACACCATTGTCGACATCGAATTGCGGGCAGGCGACCAGGGACACGAATACGACTTCTGTGAACACCTGCCTTCCAGCATTGCCGGATACGTTTACCACGATCGCAATGACAACGGCTTGCGTGAAACCGGTGAAGAAGCAATCCCCGGTGCGAACGTGACCCTCGTCGATCAGGATGGCAACCAGGTCGGGGTCGCCCAGACGGATACGAACGGCTACTACGAATTCACCGGCCTCTCGGCCGGCACTTATCGCGTGATCGAGAGCCAACCGGCCGACTGGCTCGACGGCCAGGACACCGCGGGACGTGTCGACGGCGTCGACTCCGGCATCGTCTCAGCTAACGACACGATCAACCAGGTCGAACTCCTGTGGGGATCAGCCGGCACCGATTACAACTTCGGAGAATTGCTTCCTGGTTCGATCCAGGGCGTGGTCCACGCGGATCTCGACCGTGACTGTATCTTCGATCCCAACGAGGCTCCGATCGCCCATGTGAAGATCGAATTACTGAACGCCAGCGGTGTGGTGATTGCGACAACTTATACCAACAACCAAGGTGAATATCTGTTCGAAGGACTCACTCCCGGCACCTATGCTGTGCGTGAAACTCAACCGGACGGGTATTTCCAGGGGAGTCAGACCGCCGGATCACACGGTGGCGATGCCTCGGTGCGTGATCTGATCTCACAGATCCCTGTCGGCTCCAGCCAACACCTGGTGCACTACGACTTCTGCGAAGTCGTTCCGGGCAGCATCTCGGGTATTGTCTACGTCGATCCGAATCAGAATGAGGCCCATGAGCCGGGCGAAACACTGCTCGAAGGCGTTTCGGTCCAACTGCTCAATGCCAATGGCCAGGTGTTGGCGACCACCCACACGAATGCGGATGGATATTATGAGTTCCTGAACCTCGAACCGGGCCAGTACGCTGTACGCGAATTGCAGCCGGTCGGCTATTACCATGGCGGTCAGCAAGCGGGGTCTCATGGCGGCGATGATACCTCACGCGATTTGATCACGGCCATCGCCATCGGTGCCGGCGAAGATCTGGTTCAATACAATTTCTCTGAAATCCCACCCAGTAGCATCTCGGGAATCGTCTACGTCGATCCGAATCAGAATGATGCCCATGAGCCTGACGAAACGCTGCTCGAAGATGTCACGGTCCAGCTACTCGACGCGAACGATAATATCCTGGCCACGACGCAGACCAATCCTGACGGCTACTATGAGTTCTTGAACCTGGCGCCTGGCCAGTACGCCGTACGCGAACTGCAACCGGTCGGCTATTTCCATAGCGGCCAACAAGCCGGTTCACGGGGCGGTGACGATGCCTCGCCCGATTTGATCACGGCCATCGCGATCGGTGCAGGAGAGAATCTGGTCCAATACAACTTCTACGAATTACCCCCCGCCTCGATCTCTGGATACGTGTTTCAGGATGGACCGACGATCCTGACACTTGACGGCGAGTTACCTGACGACCTGCAAGCGATCCGCAACGGTGCGCGGACGCCCGACGATCACCCCATCGCCGGCGTCACGCTTCAACTGCGCGACGGCCTGACTGGCATGCCCATTATGGGGCACCAGACACTCGAAGGCAGCTACTCGGCAGGACCGGTAACCACCGTGACCAATGCGAACGGGTACTACGAATTCCATGGCTTGGCCCCGGGCAGCTACGCTGTCTACGAAGTGCATCCAGAGCAGTACCTGGACGGCGTCGACACAGCCGGGTCGACCAACGGCGTACCGTTCAACGTCAGCCACCAAGGTCAGGGGACTTACTCGTCGTTCCTCAACGGACTGATCAGCAATCTGGCCGAGCACCCACGTCTAGACGCGGTCGTGCGGGCAGGTCAAAGGTCGGTAGAGAACAACTTCAGCGAAGTGCTAGTCAATCGGGCAACGATACCGCCGGTTCCGCCGCGTCCGACTCCGCCCGTTTTCAACCCCGTAGTTTTCGTGACGCCGCCGGCGATTCCCTTGCCTTTGTCAGTACTCGACCTGCCACGCATCAATCCCGACTACCAGATCACCGGTTCCTCAGGGGAACTGCAGATGACATGGCACTTGAGCGTTATGAATGGAGGCACACCTCGCGGTCTCGACTCCAATGCCAACGCCGTGGAAGGCGTTTGGCGAACCGTCTCGCACCTCGATCAAGGCCAATGGGTCTCGGTGGCGATGCATCAGGGTTGTTGGACTTTGCCCGAGGGAATGTCCCCAATCACCGGCGTTCCCCAAGACGGAATCGTCTTCGGCATCGCCGGCGCGATCCCGGTGAGCGGCGATTTTAATGGCGATGGACTGACAGAGATCGGACTCTACCATGAAGGCCAATGGTTCATTGACGTTAACGGTAACGGACGGTGGGACGAAGAGGATTTGTGGGCACAATTAGGTACGATCGAAGATCTGCCTGTCGTCGGCGATTGGGACGGTGATGGCAAGGATGACATTGGAATCTTCGGTCCCGAATGGCAGGGAGACCAACGGGCGATCAAGGCCGAACCGGGGCTTCCTGACCCGCAAAACGAATACCGCCGAGCGATGACCGAAAGCGATAGCACTCCGAAGAACCTGCCTCCCGAACCGGCAGAAGCGACCGATGGCCACCGTGTCCTCAAACGAACCTCCGGTGGCACCCCGCGCATGGATGTCATCGACCATGTCTTCCGTTTCGGTATGTCCAAGGATTACCCGATTGCGGGCGACTGGAATGGCGACGGGATCCGCTCCATCGGCGTCTTTCGACACGGCACCTGGTACCTCGACGTTGATGGAGATGGCAGAAACACCGAGCGTGACGCCATCGTGACTTACGGTGAAGACGGTGACATCCCGGTCGTCGGCGATTTCAACGGCGACGGGATGGACCAAATCGGCGTCTACCGCCGCGGAGTCTGGATTACCGACTCCAACGGTAACCGAGAACTCGATGCCCACGATGAGGTCTTTAAAATGGGTGACGCGGAATCACTGCCAGTGGTCGGTGATTGGGACGGTGACGGGACGGACGACCGAGCGATCTATCGCGATGCCGGATAAGGAGCCCCTGTCCGTAGCGTCGACGCCTTGCCAATACCCATGAGACGTCGCTGGACTCATCACGTGCCAGCGACGAGCAACGTCGACGGTACACACCAACGGTGCGCGTGGCAGATTTTCACAGTGCCGTACACTCACTGCCAAGTTCGTGATGCGCACGGCCTGTGCCAGACGATACCGGCCCACAGCCACCGCGGGCTTAACCTTTTTTGAGCTCCTCCACCTCGTCTTCCAACTCGGCGATTTCCTCTTCCAGGCGATCGATTTCACCAGGCTCGTCGTCCTGTTGCTTGGCGCCGGCTAGTTTCTTGCGCAGCACCTGAAGACGCTGCCGGATGATTTCGAGCTTTTTCTTGATCTTCTTATCCATCTTGGCCCTACGAAAATTAAGTGGCAACTATACAGCAAGCAACCGGAGTCGATATTTTAATTGAACACGATATTTAGTGCCAGAAGTGATCTCGCTGC
>SWCD01000324.1_pt1 | contig 12568 bp, 12 predicted proteins | sample 4693011 | NCBI WGS metagenome assembly SWCD01 (sample SAMN10267278, study PRJNA491770) | bioreactor metagenome | isolation source: DHS bioreactor inoculated with marine | place: Japan: Omine Ridge, Nankai Trough | reverse complement strand
GGGGGGGCTCCGGGTGCGTACCGCCGACGATTATCAGGGTTCGGCCGGTGGGTCACAACTCGAAGAGCAGGGCCTCAGCGAGTCGCGGCGATCATCTCCTCGATCATGCTGTTGATCGGGAGGCCGTCGATGCGGTAGCCGGCGTCCTCCGTGAGGAGGTCGCAGGACCGCTCGACGCCCTGATAGGGGGTGATCGACTGGACGGTCCGCCCGGCGATCTGGTCGCCCTCGAAGAGGTCGCCCGCGCGGATGCCGTCGATCCGGTGCATGCCGCACAGATCGACCCGTTCACCGCTCTTGAACCGGATCGAAAGGAACCGGGCGGCGTCGGGATCCTCGGCGTACTCGTGCTTCTGCAGGATCCGCACCGGTTCGCCGCTAAAGCCGATGACGAGATCGCCCGCGTGCAGGGCCTCGATCAAGCGGGGGCCGGCGGGCGTATCCACCGGGGTGCCTTCGGGGATGCACATGAAGGCGAGCTTGGCGCCGGCGAGGGGAATGGCGGTGTTCACCGCCGTGCTCAGCAGGCCGCAACCCGTGAGCGAAACGAATACGAGCGCGAGGCCGAGCAGCGCACAGCATCGTGTCTGTCTGTTCGCCATGGCGGACCTCCTTCCGAGCGGGAGCGCGGAGCCGAAGCGGTATCCTACAGATTCCCCCTCCTTTTCATCGGCAATCCCCGCACTTTCCGTGGAATGAAACACGACGCACCTCGGCTTCGTGGCGGTGCGCGGGTGGTTGGGGAATGCTGCGGGGTGCCCGCACCTCCTGCGATTTCGACGCCCCATGGAGCTCGGTCCGGACACCATCTACCTGCTGTCCGACGGCAATCCCAACCGGGGGCGGATCACAACACTGTCCGATCTGCTGAGGAAGGTCACGCGATGGAACCTGCTCTCCCGCGTCGTCATCCATACCATCCGGATCGGGGAGGCCGCGGGCAGCAGCTTCCTCGAAAGTCTGGCCAAAGCCACCGGCGGCCGATACGTGGGTTTCAAGTAGGTTCAGCGCTGAAGACGCCCGGCGATCTCGACCAGCTCCAGGAACTCCTTCCGGTCGCCGTGCGGGTCGGCGCCGAGAGCGCCCGCGGCGATCTCGCGCACCAGGCCGATAGAGAGGTCGCCCGCGTCCGGTGAGCCCCTGAGGATCTTGCCGAAGGCGGCCACCGCGGCGGCGAAGGCGAAGTCCTTGCTCGTCTCGTTGATGCTCACCGCGCCCGGGTCGGTCAGAGGGAACTCGAGGAGCTTGCTCTCGGTGCCCTTCGGCTCCTTGTAGCGCAGGCGGAGGAAGAGCATCTCGCCTTCGAAGTCGTCATTCGGCTCGGGAGTGGCCTTCGCGGCCGCCGGATCCTGGTAGCGGAGAGGATCCACGGCGGGCTGCGGCACCGCCGTCCCCGCAGGCACCACCTCGAAGAGGGCGGTGACCGAGTGGCCCGCGCCGATCTCGCCGGCGTCCTTCGTGTCGTCGTTGAAGTCGCGGGCGGCGAGGAGGCGGTTCTCGTAGCCCACCAGGCGGTAGGCGGCGACCCGGGCCGGGTTGAACTCGACCTGGATCTTCACGTCCTTGGCGATGGTCACCAGCGTCGCGCCGGCCTCGCGTACCAGCACCTTCTTCGCCTCGAGGATGGAGTCGAGGTAGGCGTAGTTGCCGTTGCCCTTGTCCGCCAGCATCTCCATCCGGCTGTCCTTCAGGTTCCCGGTTCCGACGCCGAGGACGGTGAGGAAGACCCCGCGGTCCCGCTCGGCGGTGATGAGGCTTTCGAGATCGCCGCGCTCGGTGATGCCGACGTTGAAGTCGCCGTCGGTGGCGAGGATGACGCGGTTGATCGCGCCGTCCTTCAGGTTCTCACCGGCGAGATCGTAGGCCAGCTGGATCCCGGCTCCGGCGTTGGTGGATCCCTGGGCCGTGAGAGAGTCGATGGCGGCGAGGATCGCGGTCCGGTTCGCGCCGTTGGTGGGCCCCAAGCGCACGGCGGTGCCGCTGGCGTAGGTGACGATCCCGACGTAGTCGATCTCCCGCATCTCGCCGACCAGGAGCTTCATGGCCGACTTCACGAGCGGGAGCTTGTCTTCCGACTCCATGGAGCCCGACACGTCGAGGAGGAAGATCAGGTTGCGGGGAGGAGTGTCGGCTTTGAAAATCCGCTTCCCCTGCAGTCCGATCCGGACCAGGCGGTGCTGGCCGTTCCAGGGGCACTGGGCGGCTTCCGTCGAGACGGAGAAGGGCCGATCCCCCTCGGGATTCGGGTAGTCGTAGGAGAAGGAATTGATCATCTCCTCGACCCGGACGGCGGCGTGGGGCGGAAGCTGCCCCTCCCGGAGAAACCGCCGGATGTTGGCGTAGCTCGCCGTGTCCACATCGGCGGAGAGCGTCGAGAGTGGGTGCGCTCTGGGATCGAGCCAGGCGTTGATCGCGATGCGGTCGTACTCCTCGCCGCCCGGGCTCCCCTCAGGCAGGCGGTGGGGGCTCGACTCTTCTCCGGGTAGCCGATCGAAGATGACCTGCCGGAGCTTCCCGTCGACCTTGATGTACCCAACCCGGACGGGCCCGCTCAGGTTCTCGTTGAAGGTGAGGTGGACGAGGCCCCCCGAGGGCAGGAAATTGACATCTGATCCCAGGTAATCGAATGTAAGGTTCGCGGTATTGATCCCGCCCTCAGGGCCCCCGGCCTCGAGCCTGACGCTCCCCCCGGCCCCGGCCCCTCCGTCGCCCCCGCGGAAGTTGTAGAGATCGTAGGGGCCCCCCTCTTGCCGGTTCTGCGGCAGCGTCTGGTGGACGACCAGGTTCTTCGCCGCCTCCTCAGGGCCGAAGCTTCGTCCCCCCGGCAGCACCCCGATCCCAACGAGCAGGAACAGCGCCGCCGCAGCCGCGCCGGTGAGGGCCGCGATCTTGAAAATCCGCCGCCGCGGCAGCTTCCTGCCGGCCGCCTCGAGGATCCGCCGATCCATCTCCGGATCGGTGGTCAGTCTCGCTCCCTCAAGCACCTTCTCGATCTCGCTGTCGTTTCTCATCTCTCGGCACCTTCCGGCTCGAGCCGCTTCCGCAGCGCCGCGAGGGCGTAGCGGTAGCGGGACTGGACCGTGTTGATGGAGACCTCGAGGGCTTCCCCGATCTCCCTGAACGTGAGCTGCCCATAGACCTTCAGGACCACGACTTCCCGTTGTTCCTCGGGGATTCCGGCCAGTGCGCCGGCCACGCGAGCGGCCTCGTCGAGTTTCTCGGCGATGTCCGCCGGACCGTCGGTTGAGGCGCCCTTTTCGTCGAGCGTCTCCACGGCGGTCGGCTCGATCCGGCGCCGACGGAGCAGGTCCCGGGCGCGGTTTAAGCAGGAGACCAGGAGGTAGCCCTTCAGCCGACCGGTCAGGCGGATCTTTTTGGCGCTCCCGGCAAGCGAGAGGAAGACGTCCTGCAGCACGTCCTCCGCCGCCGCGCGGTCACCGAGCAGGTGGTAGCTCGCCGAAAGGAGGTCGTCCTTCAGATCCGCGTACACCCTGGCCAGCGTCGCGCGGTCCCCCCGCGAGATGAGCGCTACGAGAGATTGGTCGTGTCCGTTCGTGTTTGGATCCATGGCAGCAGGAGAAGAGACGAACGAGCGGTGCGAATTCGTCTATCAGAACACGATTTCCCGTTCCCCGCGCCTCTGCGTCTCTGCGGGAGGCCTGCCGTTTTGGGGATTCCCGCAGAGACGCGGGGCCGCAGAGGGAAAAAGGACTCCCGGTGTTGTTTTCAGAGGCCGCGGGCCAGGTAGGCCTCGGGGGCCTGGTCGCCGACGAGCATCCGGTCGGTGCGGTTGACCTCGTGCTTTCCGGCGAGGGAGGGGATGAGATCGACGAGCAGGCCCCTCACGTATTCCGGGTCCGCGGTCTTCCCGTCGGGGCTGTCGGCGTAGAGGGCCTCGATCTTCGGCAGGAGCGCCGGGATGTAGGTGCCGAGGAAGTAGCGCACCTTCGGTCCCGCGGTGCCCCTCAGGTTCAGGACCTCGGGGATGACGAAATCCGCCCCCGCGTCGCCGGCGCGGCGGACGAGGTCTTCCAGGCCGTCCGGGTGGTCGGTCAGGTGGGGGATGATGGGCGAAATCACGAGCCCCACGGGGATCCCCTGCTTGCTCAGCATGGAGATCGTCCGGAGCCGCTCGGCTACGGAGGAGACGCCCACCTCGACCTTCTTCCGGATCCCCTCGATGGGGGAGGGAAGGGAGAGGAGGACGTTGACGAGGCCGTGCTTCGCCAGGCTGGCGAGCAGGTCCAGATCGCGGAGGATCTTCTCCGACCGGGTCTGGACGATGACCGGATTTCGCTGCTCCAGGAAGACCTTCAGCATGTCCCGCGTGATCCGGAACTCCTCGTCCACCGGCTGATAGGGATCGGCGTTCATGCCGAGGATGACGTTCCGGTTCGCCCGGGAGCGCCAGGATCCGGCGGAGAGTTCACGCGCCAGGGCCTCGGGGGCATTCCGGACCACCACCAGCCGCCGCGTGAAGTCATCTTCCTTCTCCCCGCCGTACTCCGAGAGCGAGCGGGTGCCGCAGAACTCGCACCGGTACTGGCAGCCTCGGTAGGGATCCGCCCAGTGATCCGCGGGCAGGTCGTCTCCATGCGCCGGCGCCAGGATCCGATCGACGATGATCGTCAGGTACTCCATCCGGCCTCGCCCCTTCCTGAGCCAGCCGCAGACCTTCCTGAGCAGATCCCGCTCGATGTCGGCGACCCGGTTGAGGAGCTTCTCCTTGTCGATCTCCTTGCAGTTGTCCCCGAACGGGAGTTCGAGGACCTCTTTCGCCAGGGCCGTCGTGTTCAGTTCCGATCGGCTGGCCCAGGTCCGGACCCATGGAGAGATCAGGTCCGGAGCGATGCTCCCGAAGTCGTTCACGGTGGAGGCGAGCGCGGGGCGCACGACCGGGGGCGCGGTGTGCGCCAGGCGGTCGATGATGGCCATGCTGCGCTCGATGAAGGTCTTCAGCATCGAGGGGCGGTTGATCTTGTTGCCCCGGACGATGGCGCCCATGGCCTCGACCGCCACGCGTCGAACCAGGTCGTTCTTCCGCTCGATCCAGTCCTCGACCAGGAGCCAGATCTCGTCGTAGTGATAGAGCCAGACGGTCTCGAGCCCGCCGGCAGCGCCGAGACGGCGGACCTTCGGATCCTGGTCGTTGGCCAGGCGTTCGATGAAGGGCATCACCGCGGGGAGGGCTTCCCGATTGCGGACGCTGAGGGCCCCGAGAGAGGCTCCGGCCGCGATTCGGACGAGAGGATCCTTGTGCTCGGTCCAGGCGCCGAGCTCGAGAATCACCCGATCGGGGTCGCTCTGGTAGCGGCTGCGGACCGCCCCGGCGACCATGCGGGCCCCGGCGACGTCATTGCGTTCGAGGACTTTCTCGAGCAGTTGCTCCATGAGATCTCTCCCGACAGAGTACAGGCTCCTATCGGCCAATCCCGGGCCCGGGCTTAGCCTGCACTTCTTCGGGCTGCCCCGGGCTCAGTCCCCCGAAGGCATGGCCAACCCCGATTTCGTTGGTAACATCCTCTCGCCGGGTGGCGTTCACGAGGATGACCCGGGCCTCGGAGATTCGACTCATGTCCAGATTGACACTTTGCGGGCTGCTCCTCCTCTCGATGGCCGTGATGCCCGCGACCGCGCAGGATGTGGTGACGCTGAAATCCGGCGAGAAGCTCGCCGGTGAGGTCACCGACGGCATGCTCGGCCTGCGCCTGACCTCCCCCGCGGGGGAGGTTTCCCTGCCGTGGAGCCGCATCGAGAAGATCGATCGCGCCGCCTACGTCCGTGAACTCTATCGGGACCGGGCCGGGCAGATCGATGCCGCCTCCGCAAAGGACCACTTCCTGCTGGCGCTGTGGTGCCGCCGGCAGGGCCTTGCGAAGGAGATGAGCGCCGAACTCGCGAGGGTGATCGAACTCGACCCCGAGAACCCCGGCGCCCGTGCCGCTCTCGGCTTTGCGAAGGTGGACGAGAAGTGGGTGGCGGGAGACCAGATTCTCACCGCCAAGGGGTTGGTCCGACGTGGCGACCAGTGGGTCCTGAAGGAAGAGCTGGCCTTCGATCAGATGATCCGCGAAAGCCGCAAGCCGTTGTCCGAAGGGGAGTTGAAGGCGGCGGACCTCATCGCGCGGGCCGCGGGCTTCAACGAGCGGGCGCGGAAGTTCGCGACCACCGCACTCGCTTCCATGAGCTTCGAGGAACTCCGCATCCCTCTCTACCGGGCCCTGGCCGACAGGGACCCGAAGGTCCGGGCCGTGGCCGCGTGCGAACTCGGCAAGCTCCAGCAGGTGGAGGCCGTCCGGCCCCTGATCCGCACCGCGGTCCTCGACACCTCTCCGGAAGTTCGGGGTGAGGCGGTGCTGGCAGTGCGGGGACTCGGCGAGCCGGGCTCCGTGGTGCCCTTCATCCGCGCGCTGGCCTCCACCCGGCCGCAAGTCCGCATGAACGCGGCCGAGGCCCTCGGCAACCTGGGCGACATCCGCGGCGTCGAGTACCTGGTCAGCCGTCTCGGCCAGAACTGGGGCCCGACCCAGCGAAACAACATCGAAATCATGCACCAGATCTCCTACATCCGGGATTTCGACGTGGAGATCGCCCAGGCTTCCCAGATCGGCGACCCCATCGTGGGACTCCTCCGGGAAGGGGTCATCCTCGACGTCCGGGTCATCGGCGCGAGCCGCAAGATGCAGGTCGTGGAGCGCCGGTTCATCCGCAGCGCCCTGGTGAAGCTCACCGGCGAGGATCTGGGCGACGACGCCACGGCCTGGTCCGACTGGTGGGGGAAGAACAAGGACCGGCTCCTGGCCCAGGCCGGGGAGTAGGCGGCCCCGGCAGCTTAAATCCTTGCACCGCCCGTCTTCGCCGCTAAGATCGGCGCTTTCGTCTACAGGAGGGCGAAGAATGTCCATACACAAGAGTCTCAAGACGCAAGGCAAGCTGGTCCGGGCGAGAAACGTCCTGTCCCGCGCCGAGCGTATTGCCGTCATGGAGGAGAAGCGCAGCTGGGTCGACGGCGACCCGGTGTACGGGCTCCCCAAGACCAAGGTCATGAAGATCAAGACCGGCGGCAAGAAGAAGAAGAAGAAGGAAGACGAGGAGTAGCCAGCCCTCTTCCCGCTTTGCTCAAAGGGCGGACCCGGAACCCAGCATCCGGGCCCGCCTTGTTGATTCGACCTCTTTCCGGGGTCAGGTCTGACATTCCCTCCAAAACCGGACATTTCTTTTCCCCTCACGCGTGTAGGATGCCCGCTGGCGGGGTCGGCACGGGCCCCGACCCCTCGATGGGCGCCGGATCAGCTTGTTCCTCGGAGGGCGGTGCTCTGTCAGCGCCTGGCTTTTCAGGGAAAAGGAAACGGATCAAGGGGGGCGCGCCTACCCGCAAGCCCAAGGGGGAGGCTGAAGGGTGGGTGGACGCTTTGGGCAAGATGGATGACACCGAGGTTCTCATCTCCGGCCGTTCGAGCATGGCGGCGGCCCTGGGCGTGACCGCCGTGGCCACGGTCCTGTTCGGGGCCCTCTCGATCTACTTCATGTTCGGTCACGACCAATGGCGAGACCCGCAGGGTGCCATCGGGATCGCCTTCGCCGCCGTCGCGATCCTCTGCTGGCCGTGGCAGATCCTCGATACGAGAAATCGGCAGTTCGTGCTGACCGGGCGGGGCCTCATCTACAGGAGCGGGGTCCTCTCGAGCTCTGAGCTCGAAGTCCCGTATGGCAGCATGCTCGCGGTGGCGGTGAGGCAGGGCCCGATCCAGCGGATGTTCGGATGCGGCGACGTGCGCATCTCCGCCCCGGGCGTCACCAATCGGCCGCTGCTGCAGGTCTCGAGCGCGGACGCGCACTCCATCAGTTTGAAGTCCATCCCGGAGTTTCGGGAGGTGAGCGCGCTGCTCCGGGAGCGACTTCCGGCGTAGGGAGGGTTGGATGCGCGTTCTTGTCCTGATCCTCGGCCTTCTGGCCACGATCCCCGTGGGATGCGCCTCCGCCCCGCCGGCCCCCGCTGAAGAGGAGGCCCCACAGACCGTCCGGGCCCTCCGGTACAAGGTCTTCTTCCTTCAGGATGCCCGATCCTGGTCGGGGCAGTGGGGGTACGAGCTCTACTTCCCGGAGCAGGAGGTCGTCTGCAATGTGATCTTCGAGTTCCCGGATTTCGAGGAGGCCGACAACGGGTTGAAGCCGAGGCTCAACGCGTTCAGAAGCGGGATCCGGAACCGCTACCTCGTGGAGCCGCACGGCGCGGAGGTCGTGGCGGAAACCGAGGAAGTCGAGATCCCGGCGGACCTCGCCCGGGAGATCTTCGAGCTCGCCGACCTCACCCGCCGTCAGGAAGAGGAGTCCTTCCGCATCGGCAGGAAGCAGTTCGAACTCGGGGGCTTCCCGGTCGTGGATCCGTATCTGCTGGAGTATGAGAAGACCATCCGGGAGATCGAGGAGAAGAAGGGCGCCTCGACGGGTGGCCGTTTGGAGAAGCCCGTTCGATAAGGGGCTGGAGGGCGCCGCGCTGTCGGCGCCGTTTTTCGGATTCAAGAAAAGGAAAACGGATCGAGGGGGGCGCCCGGACCCGCAAGCACAAGGGGGAGGCTGAATGGTGGATGGACGCCTTCAGCAAGCCGGGGGCGCGGCAGGGTTAGTTGAACGGTGTTTCCCGGCGCCTGCGCGCCAGGGCAAGCGCCATCCTCAACGCACAGGCAAAGCTCCCGGCGTCCGCAACCCCCTTCCCGGCAATATCCATCGCCGTACCGTGGTCCGGGGATGTCCGGATGACCGGGAGGCCGACGGTGACGTTGACGCCGTGGCCGGAGGACAGGGCCTTGAAGGGGCCGAGGACCTGGTCGTGGTACATGCCGATGATGGCGTCGTAGGCGGCGCGGGCTCTCGGCAGGAAGGCGGCGTCGGCGGGGAGGGGGCCGATCAGGTCAAGGCCTTTTGCGCGCCCACTCTCGATCACCGGCGCGATGAGCTTCGCCTCCTCGTCGCCGAAGTGCCCCTCCTCCCCGGCGTGGGGGTTCAGGCCGAGGACCGCGATGCGAGGGTTCTCGATCCCGAAGTCGCGGATGAGGCTCGCGGCGACGGTTTCGATGCGGTCCGCGATGAGTTCCCGGGTGAGCACGTCGGGGACGTCGCGCAGGGCCAGGTGGGTCGTCACCGGCACGACGCGGAGGTCGTCGGTGGCCAGCATCATGGCGTGGCTTTTCGCGCCAAACCGGGTGGCGAAGAACTCGGTCTGGCCGGGGAAGGTGAAGCCCGCCGCCTTGAGGAGCGCCTTGTGCACCGGGGCGGTGACGATGGCGTCGGCACGACCCTCCATCGCCAGCTCCGCGGCCCGCTCCAGCGCGGCGAGGGCGATGCTCTCGCCCTTCACCGCCTCGATGTTCCCCGCTACGGGCAGGCCGAGGTCGGCGGCTGTTTTCGCGAGGATCTCCGGGTCGCCGAGGATCGTGATGTCGACGTCTTCCGGGGGCGTGAAGGAGGCGAGAACCTTGAGCACCACCTCCGGACCGATGCCCCGCGTTTCGCCCTGGGTAATCAGGATCTTCATTTGCCCACTCTCCGGACAGCGATATCGAAGGGGAAGAGGAGGAGAGCCACGATCACCAGGGGGAGGTGGACGGGTTCCCGGCCCGGCGTCCGGCGCTCCCCGCCGGCGCCGGGGATCACGCCCACGGCGTTCCCACCGGCCCGGGCGAGGTCCGACAGCACGGCGTCGTCGATGCCCGTGGCCCGGTCCTCGGCGGTCGGTTTCGTGATGCTCACGGCGCCGGAGGCGATGCCGTCCGCGCCCGTGACCCGGGCCTTGACGAGGGCGCCGGCGGGGAGGAGGGGCAGATCCGCGGCGTAGAGCCCGGGGCCGATGCGCGTGAATTCGAGGGCCGTCTCACGGTCATCCACCAGCACCGTGCCGCTTTGGGGCGGCTCCGGTGTGCGGGCGATGACGCGGCGATCCAGGATGGTCACGTCGGGGCCGGCCTCGGGCTCCTCCTCGCCGGTTCCGGCCATCTGCCGGCAGAGCTGGGCCAGGAAACGGGGATACTCCTCCCAGTCCTCCCAGGCGAGGATGTCACCGGCGAAGTGCGCCACCCGGCCCTCCCCGAATCGCCAGAAGGTCAGGGCGGGGTTGCCGTCGGGTGTAACCAGGGCGGTCTGGGCGGGGAACCGGGGCTCCACCGGCTCCACCTCGGGGAGGGTGGGGAAGGAAAGGCCTGAGAGGAAAGGCAGCGGCGAAGCCGCGGCCACGGTCACCGGGTCGGCGGGTGGGGGCTGCTCGGGCTCCTCCGGCGTCGGGGGTTCGGGGTCGGAACTCCCGGCCGTGACGTCCGGGGACGCCTCTCCGGGCGGGGGCGGGCGCTCCGTGTCGATGACCCGGCGGGTGTCGAGGGTCACCACCCGGGGCAGTTCCCGGGGGTCGTCCGCGGGATAGAAGCGGCCCTTGCCCCACAGGGCCAGGGATCCGAGGAGGCGGGTCTCGTAGTCGGCGCCGACCCCTACGGTGGAGAGAGTGATGCGCTCGCTCACCATCTGGGAGACCAGCTTCTTGAAGCCCGCCAGCAGGTCCTGCCCGTCCGAGACGAGGATCACGTGCTTGATGCCGGACTTCTCTTCGCGGATGACGCCGTGGGCCTCCTTCAGCGCGGCGTAGATCTCGGTGCCGCCCCGGGCATCCAGCGCCATGAGGGCGCGGGCCAGCCCCGCCCGGTCGCCCGCCGCGGCCGGGCGGTAGACCCAGTCGTTCGTTTCGTCGAAGGCGAGGATGCCGATCCGGTCCGCCTTGTCCAGTGTGCCGGCGGCGGCCATGCAGGCGGCCTTGGCGATGGCCATCTTGTTGCCGCGCATGGAGCCCGAGCGGTCGATGACCAGGAGTAGCGTGATCGTCAGGGCGTCCTTGTCCACCTCCGCGGGGCGGGCACCCTCGTCCTTCGGCTCCTCCGTGGGCGGTGGAGGCTCCGGGGGAGGAGGGGTGACCTCGGGGGCGGTGGGCGCGGCCTCTGCCGGTAGCAGGGCGGCGATTTCCTCACCGTCGTACTGCGCCAGGCCCGGAGGGGCGCCGGTGGCCACGATCAGGCCGCCCCCCCCCGGTGACGAAGGGAAGGAGGGCCTCTCCCGAAAGCGGCAGCCGGAACGAGGGGAGCGCCAGGATGACCCGCGCGGAGTCGAGCAGTGGGAGATCCGGACCTTGACCGGGATGAACCGCCACGGCCAGGCCCTGCGCGGCGAGGGCCCGCGGCACGGAGCCGTCCTCGGAGGAACCCAGCACGAGCACCCGGAGCGGCCCCTCCACCATCACTCGCGCGGCCGCCGCGCTCGAGCCCCCGGACCCGCTCGCCACCGCGGTGATCTCGTGCGGCCCCGCGGCGAAGGTCACGCCTTCGAGTTCGGCGATCCCGTTGACGAATTCGGCGGTTCCGGCCCGTTCCCCGTCGATCAGGATCGTGAGCGTCTCCGCTCCCGGGGCCGCCACGCGGAGGTTCGCCGGCGCTCCCTCACTGAGCGGGTGGGGGAGGATGATCGTGGGGACCTCGGGGACCTCGACCGGGGCTTCGTCCCGTTCGGAGCGGAGCGGGTGGACGCCCATCGCGTGCCCGGTGGCGGCGAGGTCGGCGAGGAGTCCGGTCGCGTCGGCGGAAAGGTGGCCGTCGGTGGCGATGATGACCCGTTCGGAGGGCGAACCCGCGGCCCGGAGCAGCGCCGCGCGCGGATCGGAGCCGTGCTCGTCGCCGAAGGTCAGGGATCCGATCGGGCCGTCCCCCTCGAGACTGATCCGCAATTCGTCCTGTTCCCGCAGGCCGGCGTCGGAAATCGACCCCGAGCGGTCGCCGACGATCGCGCTCTCGCGGGCCGAGGCGGTGCTGAAGGGGCGGTAGGGGCCGGCGGCGGCGATGACGAGAAGGGAGACCGTGGCGGCGCGCAGGAGCGTGGCCGTCGCCAGCCGCGCCCCCGACCCGGCCCGCTTCCGACCGAGCCAGGCGAGGAGCAGAATGAGCAGAATCGCCGCCGGGACGGCGTAGAGGACATCCGGGCGTGCCAGGACGATATCGGTCATTCCTACTTGATCAGCATCGGCTCGAGCCAGTTCGCGAAGTCGCGGACGAAGTCGTCCACGTACGTCACCTCAAGGGACAGGGTCTTCGCGCCGGCCACGTTGATGGGGGGGATGCGCGGGGGTTCGGCTCCACTCCCGAGCCTCTTGATCACCTTGCTCTTGTAGCGTGACTCCCCGTCCACCAGCACCTCGAAGATCACGTCACCCTCCTCCCCGGCGGTGTCGTCGAGCGCGATCCGGCCGGTGAAGAGACGGTAGGACCCGGAAAGGTCGAACTTCAGGGTGGTTCCGGAGATGACCCCCAGACCCTTCAGGAAGGCCTCGCCACCCGAGACCAGCGGGCCGTCGAGGAATGAGCGGTCGAAGCGGGGGCGGTCCCAGGCGTGGGCTTCCCCGATCCACGGAACGATCACGGTCTCAGCCGGGGTGAGATCGGAGAGGTAGACGAACCGGCCGCCCTTCTGATAGAGGGCCAGCACGTCGAGGAGGTGCAGGGCCACCTTCTTCCCGCGGATCGTCGTGCCGCGGACCATC
>SWCD01020118.1_pt1 | contig 12575 bp, 12 predicted proteins | sample 4693011 | NCBI WGS metagenome assembly SWCD01 (sample SAMN10267278, study PRJNA491770) | bioreactor metagenome | isolation source: DHS bioreactor inoculated with marine | place: Japan: Omine Ridge, Nankai Trough | reverse complement strand
TGGCGAATATGGATTCATGCTTCCTATTACTGCTAGCTTGCTTGCCATAGTGTTCTGGAAGAAAGCCAAAGCCGAAGGAATGTAGCTCCTCTCGGCCTGTCCGAAAGGAGCCTCGCCATGCGTCTCGCCACGACCGCCCTCCTCGCTCTTTTGCTTGCCGCCTGTGGGCCACGCGACGATGCCGCCGATGTACAAGCCCTGCATGACAGCTTCCTGATCATCGACACCCATGTGGATATTGGCGAGGGCTACGCCACTGCGGCGCTCGACCCTGGCGGCTTCACGGCTGCGCAGGTGGACCTGCCCAAGATGCGGGCGGGCGGCGTCGATGCCGCCTTCTTCATCGTCTACACAGCGCAGGGCCCGCTGACGGAAGAAGGCTATGCCGCCGCTCGCGCCGCTGCCGAGGACAAATACCAGGCCATCACGCGCATGGTCCGCGGCTACGCGGATGAGATCGGTCTTGCCACCACGGCGGATGAGGTGGAAGAGATCGCCGCGAGCGGGCGGCTGGTTGCACTCATGGGCATGGAAAATGCCTACCCGCTCGGGCCCTCGTTGGATGACCTTCCCAGGTGGCGTGACCGGGGCGTGGCTTACGTCTCAGTCACCCACTTCGGCCACAATCAATTCGGCGGCAGCTCCAACCCCGTCGCCGCACGTGACGACGGCGTAGATGAAGGCCTGACGCCGTTGGGCCGCGAGCTTGTCACTGCGCTTAATGATCTGGGCATCATGGTGGATGTCAGCCACGTGGGCCGCGCGTCAATGATGGAGGCGGTAGCACTCTCCCGTGCACCGGTGATTGCGTCGCATTCGGGCGCCTATGCCGTGAATGCAAACCCGCGCAATCTCGATGATGAACAGCTTCGCGCCATTGCGGCGAATGGCGGCGTGGCGCAGATGGTCGCCTATCGGTCTTACCTGCGCACGCGCAGCCCCGAACACGAAGCTGAACGCAATGACCTGCGCGAACAATACGGCGTAGCGTCGTCACTCGACTGGATGAACCTGAGCGATGAGCAAAAGGCAGCCTATCGCGCCGCGGCCCACGCCATCGACGCGCGCTATCCGGATGTGACGGTGCGGGACCTTGCCGATCATATCGACCATGCGGTGGAGATCGCCGGTATCGACCACGTGGGCATCGCGTCGGACTTTGACGGCGGCGGCGGCGTTTTGGGGTGGGACAATGCGGCAGAGACCATAAGCGTCACCGAAGAACTGCTCGCGCGCGGCTATTCCGAAGATGACATGGCGAAGCTGTGGGGCGGGAATGTCCTGCGGGTCATGCGCGCGGTGGAAGCGGCCGCGACGCGCTAGCGCCCCTTGCGTCCAAAGATGAAAATCAGGATGCCAATCGGTCCCGCGACCACCCAGACCGGCCATTGAATGAAGGTCAGCATCACCGGGTCCCACAGAGGCGGCCAGATGTAGCGTTCGAGCAGAACTTGCAATCCGTTGTAGCTGCCACGATGCAGTTCATACCAATAAGCGCCGATGGGTTTGTAGTCGGGTTCCGCTGCGGCGAAGGTCAATTGCGCATCATGGCCCAATGCCAAAATGGCAATCACGATGAAGAACGCGGCAATGCCAATCTTCACCCAATCAAAAATGGTCCGCTGACCGTCCATCTATCTACCCGTTAGTTTCGCGCCCGGAAGAGGAGCGCCATCGTGCCGCCAAGGACGCCCAGAATGAGAAAGGCCGGCGCCGCGACCAAAAAGGCATAAGGCGCCGCCAGGGCCCCGGGCCAGCCTTCGGCCACGCCCAGAATCCGTTCCATGTCGAGCCCATCAGCGAGGCCCAATTGCCCGACGATGAGCGCCACAAGCTCGCCCCCCGCAATCGGGTCCACCGTTCCGCTTTCGAGCGCATTGAGCGCATCAAAGCCAAGAACCATGACCGCCGCGGCGATCAGAAGCTGTGCCGTGACACGGAGTATGAACACTGTCGCCTCCCCCTGCCCGCCCTATGCCGGGTGGGCTCTTTGGGCGAGGACCATCCGGTTGGATGCCCCTGCGCCGCCCAAGGATACGGGAGCCCGCGAGGGGCGGCAAGGCGGGCCGAAATAGGCCCTTTTCCCGGTCTTGCGCGGGCGCGCTCCTTCGCTATAGTGCGCGCCTTCGCCCGAGGGGGTCCCCCCCTTGCGGCAGGCAAGGACGGGTGGCCGAGTGGTCGAAGGCGCACGCCTGGAAAGTGTGTAGGCGGGGAACCGTCTCGTGGGTTCGAATCCCACCCCGTCCGCCATGGATTTCCGCTAGCTGGAGAGCTTCCAGCACACCCTCGGAATACGCCCGAGAATTCAAAGGCATAGGCCAGCGCCGCACCAGGTGCGTGCGTCTCTAAACGAGGAAAAACGCAACATTGCCGACTTCGCTTGCCCCGAGTCTCTCCAGGTCATTTCGCAGTTCCAAAACGAGCGTAGACGATTTCGGGGTTTGTCCTCGGACCCACCTGGGGATTCACGATCGCACGGGTCTACGACCGTTCCTCCCTGCCTGTTTTCAGAACACATCCAGCAACCTAATTGACCTGCTAGACGATTGTAGATGGCGCACCGGGCCGGATGAAGATGAGAACTGGGTTGTGACGCTCTTTCTGCACGCGACCTAGTCTTTATCAGAATCCTGATCTGAGGGATGGGCCTGCTGCGCGGCCCTGCTTTCTTGCGCAGGGCCGCCGTCGATGCCTCCTCCTATAAATGGAATGATGTCCAGGATGTTTGGCGCGTCGGGGTCCATCTCATTGACCCGCCGTTCAAGGTACTCAACTATTTCATAGCCTATGTACCGTTTCCCATATTCCCACCATTGAGCACCGCCCGGTGTGCGGATCATGCCGAGCGCGCCCCCTTCGATGCCCTGCCAGGTCCCTTCAGTAAAAAAACCATCGCGACGCATACTCAAAGCGGCTTCTGCTATGAAAATCATCTCCGCAACATACGCGTTGAAGCGAAACTTAGCGCCGCCTTTTGCTCCCTCAAAATCGAGTAGGCAATGCGCAACCTCAGGATCAAGCTCTGCGTGATGTCTCACCCAGTCAGATACGCGATAGAGAAGCTCTCGTTGCGCGGCCGCCCGCTCCATTTTTCTCGACTGCTGAACTTGAAACCCAACAAACAGTAGCGATCCAATAATTGCTGCCACCGCTACGATCTGACTGATAAAATAGATCGACTCCAATGACACGCACGGGTCCTCCCTGATCCACGCGCCAAAGTTGCGGACCAATTTGTAAGGGTTTTACGTTACTCGGTGATTCCCGGAGTGGCAAAGACACCAGCGTCGTTGTCAGGACGGTGGCGCACCCGACAGTATGAAAATGAGAGCGGGGTGATCGTAGTGACAATGGGCCTTCGCGGACCACAAAAAGCCCGGTTTATTTAGATAATCTCGTTGCACCCACGAAACCCACCATTCGTTTCCAAACCGCCCTGAAAAACCAGCTGATATCCCCGGCCACGGTGTACGCCGCGGGGATAACCAGAAGCGTCAGGAAGGTTGAAGACGTCAGGCCGCCGATCACAAGAAAGCCCATGGCGTTGCGCCATTCCGCGCCATCGGAGGTGGAGAGCGCCACAGGGATCATGCCGAAGATGGTTGAAAGTGCTGTCATGAGGACGGGGCGGAGGCGTTCAGGACCAGCATTTTTCATGGCATCACGGGGGGCCATTCCCGTCATTCGGTTCTGGTTGGCAAGATCGATGAGAAGAATGCCGTTTTTCATCACCAACCCCATGAGTGCGATGAGACCGATCTGCGCGAAGAGAGACATTTCCAGGCCCGCAAAGTAGATCGCCGCAAAGGCTCCAACGAATGAGAGGGGCGCTGTGAGCATGATGAGGACAGGTTGGGAGAAACTGTTAAATTGGCTGGCTAGGATCATATAGAGCGCGATCAGGGCTAGTAAAAACGCGAACCCGATTGCGGAAGCTGATTCCTTCATCCGGCGTGCCATCCCTTCAAACCGGATAGTATAGCCCGTTGGAAACTCTACCTCTTCGAGAATACCTTCCAGCGTTTCCGTAGCCGTCCCCAACGCAACGCCAGGTGAGGTGTTGGCGCTTACCGAAATTTTTCGGGTTCTGTTCTGACGCTCGATACGAGCGGCAGCAGAGCCAACAGAAATATTCGCGACGTTCTCAAGATCGATCAACATGCCCCGGTCCGAGCGCACCTGAGCGCGGCGAAAGTCGTTGATGCCCGTTCGCTGTTCAGGTTCCAGTTGAACCCGAACATCAAATCGGCTTCCCGTTTCTTCGAAGGTGGTAGCTACAACGCCGCCAAACAGGGTGCGAACGACGGAGGCAAGTTCTGTTACCGGCACACCCAGATCGGCAGCGCGTTGCCGCTGAATGTCCACTTGAACCTCGGGGCGGCCAAATTCATAGCTTGATCGTATATCAACGAAATCTCTTTCCCCTCGCATTTGGTCCATGATCTGAAAGGAAAGGTCTTCAAGCACAACAAGGTCCGGACCCTGAAGAACCAGTTCAATATCGGAAGAAGCCAGTCCTCCGCCCGAAACCCAGGGCACTTCGGCAACAACAATATCGCGAGCTGTGGGTGCGCCCGCTCGCATGGTCTGCCGCGCTTGATCCATGATAACGGCTTGGCCAGTATCTCGGGTTTGCTTGGGCGTTAACGCCGCATAGAACGAGATTTGATCCACCCGCGATTCTGCGCCGCCACCGACGGTAAAGAAGATATCCTCAATCTCCGGGTTTTCAAGAAGGGCCAGTGCCACACGGTTTCCGACCTCTCGCGAACCCGAAATTCCGGTACCGAGGGGAAGATCGATAGAGGCCAGGAACTCGCTTCGGTCTGCCTTGGAGGTAAAGCCCATGGGCACGGCACTGGCAAAGATGCCGCCCCCAAAGACGCTTGCCACAGCAAGGGTCAACACCGCATACCGCCACCCAATCGCCCAGCCAAGCAGAGTCTTGTATCCCGCCTCCAGTTTTTGGTAGCCGCGCTCCAATCCGCCGAATATAGCCAGGTTGGAACTCGAAGCACTCAAGATGCGCGAGCACAGCATCGGCGTTAACGTCAGCGCAACGATCAAGGACACCGTAACGGAGAAAACAATTGTCAGGCCATATTGCAGAAAGAAACGCCCAACGATTCCTTCCATAAAGGCGATAGGTATAAACACGGCCAACACGGAAATTGACCCGGCCAAAACCGCGCTGCCGACTTTGGCAATGCCAGCAGAGGCCGCTTCAAGGGGTGGCTTGCCCTCATCAATCTGACGCTGGATACTTTCCAGAACAACAATGGCATCATCCACCAAAAGCCCTACCGCGACTGACAGTGCCAAAAGCGTCAACGTGTTGATGGTGAAATCGAAGATATAAAATGCAAAAAAAGTCGAGATTACCGAGGTAGGTATTGCGACGGCAACGATTGCAGTTGCGCGGAAGTTCATCAGGAAGATGAGCGTCACAATCACCACAAGGACGATACCCACCATCATATCTTTGGCAACGTCACGGGCAGAAGACTCAATAAACCGCGACACGTCTCGCGCGATCACCATCTCCATGCCTGTTGGCGCTGTTTCCGTCAGCGTAGCTACAGCCTCGCGAACCGCGCGCGCAACCTCCACCGTGTTCCGCCCCGACTGACGCCGCACTTCAAGGGACACACCAAGTCGCCCGTTTAACTCAGCGTAGGATCGTTCGTCTTCCAGCCCATCTACGACGCGGGCAACATCCCGCAGCAATGTGGGTCCACCGTTTTCACGAAAAGCGACCACGAGATTCTCGAATTCTTGAACCGATTGCACTTCGCCTTCGGTGGTGATTCCGAATTCAAGTGTGGCGCCGCCAGTTTCCAGGCGACCCCCGGGGATTTGCGCATTTTCCCGCCGGATCGCACGCACGACGTCATTGGCCGTAAGCCCCAGACTGCGCAGGCGGTTGGCATCGAGCCAAATCCGAATTTCCCGCTCCCGACCGCCGATTAGCGATACGGACCCCACTCCCGGCAATCGCTCAAGAGCCTCTTTCACGACATCGTCAGCAAATCGGGTCAGCTCTGCGATTGGTAAATCCCCGGAAATCATCACCGACATGATCGGCGCACCATCTGGGTCAACTTTTTCGATAATGGGCGGATTGAGATCGTCCGGTAGATCAGCCATCGCCAGCGATACACGATCACGGACATCCTGGGCCTTCACATCAACATTTTCGTTCAGCCCAAACTCGATGAGCACCCGGGAGACCCCGGCAGTATTGATGGATCGAAGAGATTCAATTCCAGAAATCGTGTTGATATTCTCTTCCAGAATATCTGAAACCTCGCTCTCCATGGTTTCAGGATCAGCGCCCTCCAGAACGGACGTCACGACAATGTATGGAAACTCAACCCTTGGAAATAGATCGACGCCTAATCGGCCAAGGGAGATAAATCCAAGCGCCACAAGCGCCAAAACCAACATGACGGCAAAAACGGGTCGGCGTATGGAGAAATCTGAAATCCACATATTAGTCTTCCACCTGCACAGATGAACCTTCACGCAGACGCGGCAGGTTGGGCCCGATGAGGACGGGATCATCGGGGTCAAGCCCGGAGAGCACCTCAATGAATTCAGCGTCATGCTCCCGGAGCGTGATGGACTGGCGGCGTGCCACACCGTCACTCAACAAATAAACATAAGGCGCGTTTGAAGGGCCTGCCACCGCCCGGCGCGGCAGCAAAAGGGCGCTGCGGGCATCGGGGAAAACTTCGGCGCGAACAAAGAGCCCGGGCCGAACGACATAGTCTTCGTTGGCAATACCCAATCGAATTTCCACTGTGCGTGTCAGAGGATCGATCCGATCATTCAGGATATGGATTTCTGATTCAAACTCTTGATCCAACCCATCAATGTAAAGGCGTCCCGGCATGCCCAACCGCAATTGCGCGAGATATATCTCGGGGACCTGAATAATAGCGGCGACGATATCGATCTGCTGAAGACGCACAACGGACGAACCTCCGCCCAGGCCGCCGCCGATCCGCGTTGACATATAGACCCCTTCGTCCACATAGCGGGCCGTCACTACCCCGCGAAATGGCGCACCGATTGTCGTGTCTTCAAGGTTCTTGTTGGCTTGTTGAAGGGCTGCCGCAGCAGAAGCGCGTTCCGCATTGGCAATGCGCAACTGGCTCTGGCGTTCTTCTAGTCGTGCTTCTGAAGTTACACCTCGTGCTGTAAGCGTTGTCGCCCGTTCAAGCTCGCTTCTCGCCAAGTCTGCGCGGGCAGATGTCAATTCCAGTGTTGCCTGAGCAACCGTTACCGCCAGCTCATAGTTTTCAACTTCGGTACGGAAAAGAGGATCGCCCTTTTCAACATGGGCCCCAACCCGTACATAAATTTCCTCGATGATCCCGGAAACGGAAGGTCCAATCGCACTGGTCTGTGCTGCCGCGATTGTTCCCGTGCCGTAGATCGGTTGAACAATCTCGCGCGGCTGCGGGTTGATGATGCCCATGGCGATAGACATATCCATCGCCTCCATGGCCGCATCCTCATTCGGCGCATCCGCTGGGCCGCAGGCTGCAACGAACCCTGACAAAATGAGTAAGACTGCGGTGCGCAAAGGAGTAATCATTGAGGTTTGTCTTTCAATCTTGTTCGGCGGAAATCGCATATCCCAATCGCAACGGGCTTTTCGGGATTGGCTTGCCAGGCTATTGCTTCGATCGTGTCGATCCGGCGACCGATTTTTCGCACGATGCCCTTGGCGTTGGTCTCTACATCCTTGGTGGACTTTAGATAATTGATCTGCATGCTAATGGGCTTGCGACGGGACGCCTCAAAATCATAGGCCGCAAGAGTTGCCGCGGCGGTCAACTCCAAGATGCTGGCCATGATGCCGCCATGAATGGCGCGGATGCGTGAATTGCCAATCAGTAGCTCGTTAAAGGGAACCCTGATTACAAGTTCATCCCCGTCATCGCTTGCCTGCGCATCAAGCCACTTGGCAAATGGGGTAATAGTGATCAGTTCTTGCGCTGCGCGAAGGGCCTCAATTTCATTATCCATCGCCTGGGATCTCCTCAAGCATCGCCGCGTTGAACGCTGGTCCTTTGGTGCCCACGGCAAATGCCGCAAAGGCCCGAGCAATGGGCGCTCCGGTTGATTGCACGGTGCAAAGCCCCTCGGTTCTTGCGATGCGATCATCAATGCCCGTGCACCTTGCACTGAAAAGAAGATCGCCTGAAAAGGGAACGGTATCGACAAAGTCCATGCGCAGGTTGACTGTGGCAATTGGTGTGGGGGCCTTTAGCTCCACCATGACGGCAAGGCCAAAGAGAGAATCCAGGATCGTTGTAATGATCCCGCCGAAGGGTGATGCATCGGACAATGCCCCGGCGTGTTCCGGCGCCGGTTTGAAGCGCGCTTCAATTCCATTATCTGAGACTGAGATGATTTCCATATCCAGGTGGCGAAAGAGCTCGCTTCCACCGGAGAAATAGCCCTGAATGTGGCGGATAATCTCTTCCTCACTGGGTAGGTTGGTCACGAGTGATACCTTAGTGTTTCAATTTGTAATCGTAGATAATATATCCTAAGTTACTATATCTCAAAAAGAACTGAAAGCCCTAATGGCCGGTAGCAAAGAAGATTTTGACCGAAGTATTGGATTTCTGATTAGCGATGTTGCGCGTCTTCTGCGCCGTGACTTTGATCGCCGCGTGAAGGACCTTGGTCTTACCCGGACCCAATGGCTCGTACTTGCTCATCTGTTCCGCCAGGATGGGCAGACGCAGTCTGAATTGGCCATTGAGCTGGAGATGGAACGCGCGCCGCTCGGGCGCATCATCGATCGTCTGGAGGAACATGATTGGATCAAAAGGACAGCCGATCCAAAGGACCGCCGCGTCAATCGTGTTCAGCTCACCAATAAGTTCGAGCCGCATAAGGACGACCTGATACTCGCCGCAGAAAAGCTGTACGAGACTGCCTTTGCAGGCATCTCTCAAAAGGACTTGGAGCGGATGATCGATAATCTGCAAAAGGCCAAACAGAATCTGACCTAGCGGATATACTTCAACCTCCCCCGTGATCAGTAACACGGGGGGCTCAAAATACATGGCGCCAGATTTCTTCCCTCAGGGCGTTTCAGGCGGATCTATCGATGTCCCCGAAAGCGTGGCCTGTGAGACAGTCGCGCGCGATCGTAACTAGGCGCCAAAAGTGCCAAATATTGGGTCAGCATTAGTGTCTCTTCTGTCTTTTGCCGAGCCTTCTTTGAAGAGGTTTGACCGTCGGAAAAATGTCTCGAGACGGTCTAGAGTGATTTTTCTGACCGTCGGGAGTAATGTTTCTGACGGTCTAGGGTAATGTTTCACCCCTTTTTCCGATTTGCCCCTATTGCCCACCCACCCGAATCGGTGCCCCCTCAGTTTTGTCTATTTGGAGCTTCCTTTTTTCATTGGAGGAATCTCTATGGACGCGACTTCAAACACTCGAACGACGGATCATCGTCTGCTCATGTGCGGGCTGGATAGCCTGTATGTGGGCTACTACGTCGACACAGTCTCAAGTAGCCTGGATTTTGAAGAACTTGCGTATCAGAAAGCACTTCGGAGTGAAGACCGGGGTCTCGAACTAGAACCCCTTCTCGTTGGTTCGGAAACCTTTTTGCTGCGGCCCTACGGCGCTCACCCCTACAAATATGTTTTGAGCTGCGAGAGCTGGGAAGTGAAGCTCACTGAGCGCATGCTGCCCAACCTCTATGTCAAGTTTTCGAGCAAAGCTCTTTGGCTGCATGGATACCTGGCTCTAGATCTAAGGTTTCGAGAATGGCTGGAGTCCTTACGATTGAGGTCCACCAGGCGTGAATCCGTTTCACGAGCCGACTGGGCATTTGATTTTCACGTTCCGAATGCCGATTTCGATGCTGACCACTTCGTCTCCCGCGCGACCAAGGACTGCACTTGGCGTAAACACAAGGGAACCCAGACCATACAATTTGGAACCACCGAGACTCTGGTCCGTGTGTACGACAAGGTTTCTGAAATCAACGAACAAGGCGGCAAGTCCTGGTTCTTTCAGTTGTGGGGAGTTTCCGAGGATGTCTGGCGCATCGAGGTGCAGGTTAGGGGCCTTCGACTAAAGGCTGGCGGCATTCGCAATCTGGACGATCTCTCCTGCATGAGTGGCGATCTTCTTCGAGAGATATTGGGCACGCATACAAGCCTTCGCGCTCCAACAAAGGATCCTAACCGCTCTCGTTGGCCAATTGCGCCAATTTGGAGGGAACTGCTTGCCAGTATCAACAATTTGCCACAGACGGGTCTCGTGGCTTCGTACGACCCGCAGCAAGACTTGGACTTTCGAATAAGGAAGGTCGCTCAGGGGGTCTATGGCTATCTCAAACAGCTTGCATTTCTTTATGCCTACAAGACAGGAAGGAGTGCCGCGGATTTCTCCCTTGAGGAGCTATCTGAGCTTCTGCCAGACATTCTCGAAGACTTCTACTTCCCTGCCGAATGGAGGCTCGACCTTGAGCGCCGTATAAGGGCAATTGAGGTCGGGGAATGAGCAAAGTCAGCAAGAAGACCCTTCGGCCAGCTAACGACAATCAGTCCAAGTCGAGCAAAGCGGTCCCCGGCATCGTGCAAGTGTGGCCAAAGGTTGTTCCAGTTACCTGCGCCGAGTTGGACCTCCTCGAACTCTACTTCAAAGACTTTCTTGGCAGCGGAGCTGACAATGACAACTGAAGCAAAAGAGGGTCGGGCGGTGCTCTTTTTGGCCATTCGACCGGGGTCTGGACGGTTGAGGGGTACCGTACAAGGCACTGTCTTTGGACTGTTTGACCGTTGCAGAGACTGTCTGAACTGGCGCTTTTGGACTGTTTTGACCGTTCTGCGGTCCCAAACTCATTGGCAGCACGGTACCGGCGAGTATAGTCGGCCATCGCGGACCCGGATTCTGAGGTGAATGGAATGAGAACTGCAATTTACGCCCGGGTCTCGACGATCAAGCAAGCAGAAAGTGATCTTTCGATCCCCGATCAGATCAAGGCTTGTGAGGACTATGCTGCAGCCAAAGGGTGGACGGTCGAGAAGACGTTCATTGACGCTGGCGCAAGTGCAACAACGGACAATCGGCCCAAGTTCCAGGATATGATCACTGAGGCGTGTTCCTCGGAAAAGCCTTTTGACGTTGTAGTCGTTCATAGCCAATCACGCTTTGCCAGGAACGTTCATGATCTTGTTCATTACCAAGGGCGCCTAGAACGCAATTCTGTGAGCTTCATATCAATTACCCAGGATTTCGGCGATGGGAATGAAGCTCAAATGATCCGCACAATCGTTGGGGCCTATGATGAGTATGCGAGCAAGGAGACCGCCAAGCATGTACGGCGCTCCATGATCGAGAATGCCAAGGCTGGATTCTGGAATGGATCAAAGCCGCCCTACGGCTTTCGCACTTATGTTGCCGAGAAGCGCGGCAAGAAAGACAAGAAGAAGATTGAGATTGATCCGGAAGCCGCTGAGATCATCCGCCTGATCTTTAGACTCTATGTTCGTGGTGACGGTACATCCGGCCCCATAGGTACAAAGAAGGTTGTGCAGTACTTGAACTCACGGGGGTACCGGAAGGCAGGTGGTCAGACTTTCAGCGTCTCATTCGTCGGTTCGGCGCTGAGAAACACCGCCTATATCGGAAAGTATTCTTTCAATCGTAAAGACAGCCGCACAGGCAAAAAGAGACCACCATCTGACTGGGTTTCGATCGAGATACCGCACATTGTGAGGGACGAAGATTTTTATGCCGCGCAAGAGCGGCTTGATATTGCCCACCCCATGAAAACCGCGCCAAGGATCACAAACAGCAAGGTGTTGTTGACGGGCATTGCCCATTGCGGCATCTGCGACGGGCCAATGAAAATCCAGACAGGCAAGAACAACCGGTACCGCTATTACAAGTGCAGCAAGTGCCGTGATCAGGGCAAAGCCGTATGCAAGGGCACAGTCATCCCCGAGAGCAAACTAGACGACATCGTGCTTCAAAGCTTTTGTGACCACGTTCTGACAGAGGAACGCATGGCCGAAGCACTTGAACGGCTTGTGGCACGCACTGCAGAGCAATCGAAAGGTTTCGCGGGCCGTCTGCGCGACCTCTCCAAAGAGAAGCGTGATATCCGTGATCAGCTCAAGAACCTCTATGACGAGGTTGGCATGGGTCTAAAGCTGGACGGAACGCTCAGAGGCCACACCAACAAGCTCCAGGAGCGCCAGGACCAACTTACCAAGCTGATAGCGAGCCTAGAGCGTCAGCGAGACCTTCCTGTCCGGAACCTAACTAGGGCTCAACGGAAGGCTTTCACAGGCGCTGTGAGGCAACGTCTGCTGCATCCAGACGATCCAGGCTTTCGCAGGGCCTATCTCAGGCAAATGGTTGCCCGGGTTGATGTGAGCGACTCTGAGATCAGAATTACCGGGCCAAAGGCTGCTCTTGCGAATGCAGCTATGGCGGAAAATCGCCAAGGCGAAGCGGTACTTACTTTTGCACAAGAATGGCGCGCCGGACCGGATTCGAACCCTGGACACGCTGATTAAGAGAAACTT
>SWCD01023485.1_pt1 | contig 12591 bp, 12 predicted proteins | sample 4693011 | NCBI WGS metagenome assembly SWCD01 (sample SAMN10267278, study PRJNA491770) | bioreactor metagenome | isolation source: DHS bioreactor inoculated with marine | place: Japan: Omine Ridge, Nankai Trough | reverse complement strand
CCCCCTGGCCGGGAAACACGATACGCTCGGCGCGGGCAATCTCATCGGCATCCGAAGTAACGATGATTTTCTGCTTATCGGCAGCCACATGCTCCAGCGCTTTTGACACCGAACGCAGGTTGCCCATGCCGTAGTCGACGACAACAATCGTTGAACTCACGGTTACAGGCTACCTTTGGTACTCGGCATCACACCTTGCATACGCGGGTCGGCGGCCAGCGCCATGCGCACCGCGCGACCAAAGGCCTTGAATACTGTCTCTGCGATGTGATGCGCATTGTCGCCGCTGAGATTATCGATGTGCAGCGTCACGTTGGCGTGGTTGATGAACCCCTGAAAAAACTCGTGGAACAGGTCGACATCAAAATCACCGATACTTGCGCGCTGAAACTTCACATTGTATTCCATGCCGGGGCGGCCGGAAAAATCGATCACTACGCGAGATAACGCCTCATCCAGCGGCACATAGGCGTGGCCGTAACGCACGATGCCTTTTTTGTCGCCGACCGCTTTAGCCACCGCCTGACCTAAAGTGATGCCGATGTCTTCCACCGTATGGTGTGCATCGATATGCAGGTCACCTTTTGCCGTAATCGCCAGATCGATCAATCCGTGACGCGCTACCTGATCGAGCATATGCTCAAGAAAAGGCACGCCCGTGTCAAGATCACATTCGCCCGTGCCGTCCAGGTTTACTTTGACCTGAATCCGGGTTTCCAGTGTATTGCGTTCTACACTCGCCTGACGTTGCGTCATTATATCTCCGCTGTAAGAGTTAACATTCTAAATTAAATTTCCAGGGTAAAAGTCACCGGCCCGTCATTGATCAATTCGACCGCCATATCAGCACCAAACCGCCCCGTCTGCAACCAGTCAGCTGGCAGATCATGCGTCATCGACTCACCCTTTACCCGCATTATATCAATAAGTTGATTAAACATCGCTAATCCTTTTTCCGGATCGGCCGCATTGGAGAAACTCGGCCTCAGCCCCTTTTGCGTATCGGCCGCCAGGGTAAACTGCGGCACCATCAATATTGAACCCCTGATATCCAGGACGCTCAGATTCATCTTGTCGTCTGAGTCGGCAAATACACGGTATTTTAATATTTTTTCTGCCAGGCGCCCGATAACATCCTGCTCGTCTTTTTTTACAACACCGAGCAACACCAGCAAGCCCTGCTCGATGCTGGCAATGGTTTTCTCATCAACCACCACCGATGCCGATTTAACCCGCTGCAGCAAGGCGATCATACGGAAGCAGCCTGCTGCCGAGAATTTTTCATACCACACATTAGAATCAATAAAATCTTCTGTAAGATTTTTCCTACAACAGCTTCCTTTCTCTGCTGATGGCAGAAAACGGGCAACACGACCATAATGCTACTCAAGGACACAGGGACAGAGCCATTTATGGACATAAGGATATAGGTAGCTTACGGAATCTTGACATGGATATGGACTATGGAAGCTTCAGTTTACACGGATTGAAAAAATTTTCTATGGATCTGGAATTTACGGAACAGCTATAGCGCGAGGCTCATCACCAAGCAAGGACCCGAAACCCCAACTTTTAGTTGGGGTTTTTTTGTGCCTGCAGATGAACGTAATCAGTCCTGCTTCAACAAAGCAGAAAAATCAAACAATTTGTTGTCCGCCAGATGCGATGGCACAACATTCTGCAAGCTACGCATGATGATATCTGAACGCCCCGGGGTTTCCTGCTCCCATTGCCGGAGCATTTTTTTGACCACTTTGCGCTGCATATTTTCCTGAGAGCCACACAGGTTACACGGGATGACCGGGTAATCTTTCATTGCCGCATAAGCGATGATATCTTCTTCCCGGCACAATGCCAGCGGACGGACCACCACATGTTTTTTATTATCACTTAATAATTTTGGCGGCATGGTTTTTAGCTGACCATTAAAAAACATGTTGAGAAAAAACGTTTCGATGATGTCATCCTGATGATGACCCAGCGCGATTTTTGTCGCGCCAATCTTTTCGGCAAACGAATACAAGATGCCACGACGCAATCGCGAACACAACCCACAGGTCGTTTTACCTTCCGGGATCTTATCTCTGACGATACTGTATGTATCCTGCTCGACGATGTGGTACTCAATATCCAGTTTATCCAGATATTGCGGCAGCACATGCTCAGGAAAACCCGGCTGCTTCTGATCGAGATTAACGGCGACCAGCTCGAACGATACCGGTGCTTTTTTCTGCAACATCATCAACAGTTCCAGCATGGTAAAACTATCCTTGCCACCAGACAGACAAACCATGACGCGGTCACCATCTTCGATCATGCCGTACCGCAGGATAGCTTCACCGACATGATGTTTCAAACGTTTCAGCAAACGCTTTGACTGACGCTGATCAGTTTGCGCCTTAACCATCGGTTCTATTGTGATGGCTTCATTGATCATAAAATGATGCTTCGCCTTCGGGACGGGTCTGAAAATACCGCAGCGTCCACAGGTACTGTATCGGACACTGCTCGATCGCCAACTCGATCGCCTCGTTCATTTTCAAGCCATCGATCCCGTCATCACCACTGGGCAGACCTTCTATCTCAGGTAACAACTTTACCGCATAACGTCTATTGTCCGGCTCATAACAACTGACACAGGGTAATACGACGGCATTACAGGATTTCGCCAGACGCCCCAGTACTGGCAACGTCGCTTTTGACACGCCATAAAACGGTACAAAGATCGAGTTTTTTTCACCGAGGTCTTCATCCGCCAGATAGATCAATATTTTTCCTTTGCGCACTTCACGGATCAGAGGTCTTAACCCATCTTCACGGGTAAATATTTTACCGCCATGCTTGCGACTAAATCGCAGTCTTGCATTTGCCATAACCCAGTCGACCACAGGATTTCTCAGTTGTTTATATGGTGCCACGGCTTCGTAGTCCATGGATATTGCAGCGCCGGCAAAATCGAGCCCGACGCTATGCACCAACAGAACAATAATATTTCTACCCTGCTTACGACAATCTTCGATCTGATCAAAACCGGTTTTATGTATCTTTTTTCTCACTATAGATATCGGTCGCCACCAGAATATAAAGTAGTGCAAGACACTGCGGAACTGTGCCTGAAAATGTTCGATCGTCATCTGCTCGATTTCAGGCGCGGTTTTTTCAGGAAAACATAAAGAAAGATTTGTTTTAACGATGTTGAAACGTTTTTTATTTTTAGCCGCCGCATATTTACCAAGACGGCAACCCAGACTATCGATCAGCGACAACGGTAACAGGGTAATGATAAAAAACAGTCCCAGACCAGACCAGCTCAACCAGTGCCGCGGATGCAGCAACGATAGCCGAAAACACCCCCTGTCTTTATTGGATCCTTTAGCGCTCATAACGATTCAAGTGCCCTCACACTCACTTACGCCAGAAAGCTGGCATAAATAAAACCAGAAGGGTAAATATTTCAAGCCGTCCGAGCAACATGGAAAAACACAACAACAATTTATTAAAATCAGAAAGGCTCGAGTAATTTGCGGCCACATCGCCGAGACCAGGGCCGAGATTATTCATCGTCGCCGCAACAGCTGAAAACGCGGTAACCTGATCGAGCCCGGTAAACATCAGTATCAACATCATCAATGCAAACAGCGCAACGTAGGCAGCAAAGAAGCCCCACACCGCATCGATCACCGAATCCTTGACCGGCGATTTCCCGATCTTTACTGTTACTTTTGCACTGGGATGAATCAGACGCATAACTTCTCGTTGCCCCTGTTTAATCAACAACAGGATACGTATCACTTTAATACCGCCACCTGTCGATCCGGCGCAACCACCGATAAAACTGGAAAAGATGAGCAACACCGGAATAAAAACCGGCCAGGTAGAATAGTCGGTAGTAACAAAACCCGAAGTCGTCGTGATCGAGACGGTCTGAAAGACTGCTTCACGAAAAGCTAACGGAAAGTCATGAAGTATCGACTGCGTATACAGGACATAAGTCGACAGGAAAAACACCACCGATAACATAGCAGCATAAAAGCGGAATTCCGAATCACGCAGATAAGGCATCAGACTTCTGGTGCGTACCACGCTAAAATGCAACGCAAAATTAATGCCGCCGAGCAACATGAAAACGATGGCAACCCATTCAATGGCCCAGTTATCAAAATAATTCACGCTACCATCATGCGTTGAAAAACCACCATTGGAAACGGTAGAAAAACTGTGTGCTACCGCATCGAAAAACGTCATGCCAGCCAGCCAATACGCGAGCGCGCAGACGATGGTCAAACCCAGGTAGATATACCATAATGCTTTTGCGGTCTCGGCAATACGCGGCGTTAACTTGGTATCTTTTATCGGCCCGGGGGTTTCTGTCTTGTATAACTGCATGCCACCGACGCCCAGCATCGGCATCACCGCAACCGCCAGCACGATGATCCCCATGCCACCCAACCACTGTAATTCCTGCCGGTAAAACAGAATACTGTGCGGCAAACTATCCAGCCCGATGAGAACCGTCGCACCCGTTGTTGTCAGCCCTGAAATAGATTCAAAAAGGGCACTGGCCAGGTCGATATCCATTTTTTCATAAGTATAAAAAGGCAGGGCGCCAGCCACACCCAAAACCAGCCAGAACAAAACCGCCACGACAAAACCATCGCGTAGACGTAGATCACTTGTTTTTTTTCTAACAGGAAAATACAACAGGAAACCGATACCCAGTAAAAACAGATAGCTATAAAAAAAATTGTGTGCCGCGCCCTCCTGATAGATAAGGTCAATAACAACCGGAGGCAATAATGTTACGCTGAACAGCATAACGAACTGGCCGATAAGTTTTAGTATTACGGCTGCTTGCATATTAAATTCTGACGACTGTTTTTACGCGGACAAACATTCATGATTAAAAGAATGTCACCCCTACCTGGAACAGTTTTTCAACCACGTGAAATTTCTTTTTATCCAGCAGGAACATGATCAGATGATCTTCATTCTCGATCACCACATCATGATGCGCCATGATTACCTCCTCACCACGGATGATAGCACCTATGGTAGTACCTCCTGGCAGTTTGATCTGCTCGACCCGTTTGCCAACCACTTTTGAATTTGCACTGTCGCCATGCGCGATTGCTTCGATCGCTTCCGCTGCGCCACGGCGTAACGAATGCACAGCAACGACATCACCACGGCGCACATGTGCGAGCAGGCCACTGATGGTGATCTGCTGCGGCGATATTGCCACATCGATACTGCCCTGACTCTCCATCAGATCAACATAAGCATGACGATTGATCAGCGACATAACTTTTCGCGCACCCAGACGCTTGATCAGCATCGACGACAGAATATTTGCCTCATCATCATTGGTCAACGCACAGAACACGTCCATCTGATCAATATTTTCTTCCAGCAATAAATCTTCATCTGCAGCATCACCGTGCAGCACGATAGTCTTATCCAGATCACGAGATAATTCTTCTGCACGCTGTCCACTTCGTTCCAGTATCTTCAAGTGATATTTTTTCTCTAACGCTTGCGCGAGTCGTTTACCGATGTTGCCACCGCCCGCCAGCATGATACGTTTTATCGGCTTATCCAGCTTTCGCAGCTCGGACATGACAGCGCGGATATCTTTTGTCGCCGCGATAAAAAACACTTCATCATCCGCTTCGATCACCTGATGACCATCAGGCACGATACCTTTGCCACGACGAAAGATTGCCGCCACACGTGAGTCGATACCCGGCATATGTTTCCTCAGGTCGGAAATCTCATGACCGACCAGCGGCCCGCCATAATAGGCTTTTACCCCGACCAGGCGCGCACGACCACCAGCGAAATCCAGCACCTGTAAAGCGCCGGGGTACTCGATCAACCGCTGTATGTGTTCCGCGATTAACTGCTCGGGACTGATCAGAACATCGATCGGCAAAACGCTGTTGTTAAACAGCTCTTTATATTTGAGATATTCCTGAGAACGCACCCGGGCGATTTTTGTCGGCGTGTGGAATAAACTGTGCGCGACCTGGCAGGCAACGATGTTTGTTTCGTCGCTGTTGGTCACCGCGACCAGCATATCAGCGTCGCTGATACCGGCTCGCTTTAACACATCAGGGTGTGAGGCATGGCCAACAACAGTTTGAATATCCAGTCGGTCACTAAGCTCTTCCAGCAGAGTCACATTCATATCGACCAGTGTGATGTCATTTGCTTCTGACGACAGGCTCTCAGCTGCACTTGAGCCAACCTGACCTGCGCCTAAAATTATAATATTCATTGTTATGCCAAGTAACTCAGTAATATCTGTGTGGTGATGCCAACTCGATTTTCATGGATGAATCTCAATAAGCGGGAGTTTACGCTCAAACATCCCGTTTTTCATACCTGTTTGACCAGCTTTTTTTAACCGGCTTTCTTCAAGCGACAAAAATAGAAACCATCTGCGCCCTGCTCTCCGGGAAACAACTGACGGCCGTATTCGCACAGCTCGCCCCAGTCTGCATTTATTTTTATTTCGGTGGCATCAGTATTCAGCGATAAAAAATGTTGTATCTGATGCTGGTTTTCATCTTTAAATACCGAGCAGGTGACGTATAGCAACTCACCGCCAGCGACCAGGGCCTGCCATGCCGCAGATAAAATCTCCGACTGTAATTTCACCAGTGGCACGACGTCCGATTCACGGCGCAGGGTTTTGATATCGGGATGGCGACGGATGACCCCGCTCGCCGAACACGGCGCATCGATCAGGATGCGATCAAACTTGTTACCCGACCACCAGTGATCGATATCACGCGCGTCGGCAACGATCAGTTCTGCCCTCGATTCAAGCTTGAGCCGCTGCAGGTTTTCGCTGACCCGTAACATTCGGTGCTCTTCCAGTTCAACGGCTAGCAGGTGACCGATCGTCGGATGACGCTCGAGAATGTGGCAGGTTTTTCCACCGGGTGCGGCACATAGATCGAGCACCCGATCTTCCGCAGATACATCGAGCAATGCGGCAACCAGCTGGGCACCCGCATCCTGAACAGAGACCGCGCCCTCGGCAAAACCGGGCAACGAGCGTACATCGACACCATGGTTCAATTTTAATGCCGCGTCAGCAAAAGCGATCGTGTCCGATTCCAGCCCCTCCTCTGCAAGCAGTTGCTGGTATTGCGCAACCGTGTATTGCAATTGATTAACACGCAACCAGAAAACAGGACGTTGATTATTCGCTGCTAGAATCTGTTGCCAGCGTTGCGGCCAGTCATTTTTTATTTTTTCTAATAACCAGGCGGGGTGCGAATATCGAACCACGCCATCTTTCATCGACGCGATGAGTTTTTCCTGTTCGCGGGTAAAATTTCTCAGCACCGCGTTCACTAATCCCGCCGCCCATTTTTTGCCCGATTGCCTAACCAGTTCGACCGACTCGTTGATCACTGCATAATCCGGCGTGCGACACTCGTTTAATTCATACAGCGCCATCAACAGGATCAGTTGCACATCGAGGTCTTTTTGCTTCAACGGTTTTTTTAACAGCCGTGAGATAAAAAATTCCAGCTGCCAGCGCCAGCGTAGAACACCGTTCACGATCTCATTCGCCAGTCCACGGTCGCGCGCATCTCCGAGTTTGTCGGTGGTATGAAGCTGCACCGCCGACAAGGACTGGCCGTTAAAAACCTGCTTTAACGCCTTTAAACTTGCACTGCGAGCCGCGCTAACCTTCGCCTTCGACGGCCGGCTTTTTTTCTTTTTGGAAGGTGAGACGTTTCCCACTGCCTTACTCCAGTATCTGGTCGAGCAAGGAGTTTGCATTGAGAAAATCGGCTACCGGCATCCTGCGCTTGCCCTCAGCCTGCAATTCGGTAATACGCAGCAAACCTTCGCCGGTAATAACATCAATGCCTCGCGCCGATTCCGCCACAATGTTACCGGGCGGCCTGTCGGACGCGGAGACATCATCCGGCAACACCTCTGCCTGCCACAGACGCAATTTCGATTTCTTATTATTTTTTTCGTAAAGACAATACGCCACCGGCCAGGAATTATAAGCTCTGATCGCACGCTGAATCTCCTGCGCCGGTTGCGACCAGTTTATTTTTGCTTCGGCTTTGCTTAACTTTGAGGCATAGCAGGCATCAGTGTCATTCTGTTTTATTGCGCTCTGCGTCCTGTCTGCAATCGCAGGCAGCACTGCGATCAATGTCTGCGCACCCAACACCATCAACTTATCGTGCAGGCTCGAACCGGTATCATCAGCCGCGATCTCACATTCAGCAACAGCCAGTATGTCGCCGGTATCCAGGCCAGCATCCATCTGCATGATGGTGATGCCGGTTTTTTTATCGCCGGCTAAAATCGCCCGCTGAATCGGCGCGGCGCCACGCCAGCGCGGCAATAATGAAGCATGGATATTTATACAGCCGAGCCCCGGCATCTGCAGCACATCCGGCGGCAACAATAAACCGTAAGCGGTGACCACCATTAAATCAGCATCTAAAGCTTTTAATTGCTGCTGCGCCTTTTCTTCTTTGAGAGATTCCGGTTGATAAACCGGAATATTGTGCAACTGCGCCTCTTCTTTGACTGGCGATATCGCCAGCCCACGGCCACGACCAGCAGGACGATCCGGCTGCGTGTATACCGCGATGACTTCGTACTCAGACTCGATTAATGCCCGCAGCGCCGCAACAGAAAAATCTGGCGTACCTGCATAGATGATGCGTAGAGGTTGGCTCACAGTGGTTTGGTGATGCTGGTGCAGTTATATGATATATAAGTTAGCGACAGGTGTATGCGATATCTAGCCTACGGCCTGCCGACTTTCTTCACGCTGCTGTTTCAGCAGACGTTTTTTAATTCGCTGAAGTTTGAGCGGTGATAAATAATCGACAAACAGCTTGCCCTTCAGGTGATCTATCTCATGCTGGATGCAAACCGCCAGCATCTCATCCGCCTGCAGAGTGTATTCATCGCCATTTTGATCAAGTGCCTTAACGGTGATTTTTTCACAACGCTCCACCGCCTCATAAATGTCAGGTACAGATAAACAGCCTTCATCACAACGTTCCGTCCCTTCTTCAGCGATAATTTCAGGGTTGATCAGACACAATGGCTGGTCTTTGTCTTCTGAAAGATCGATCACGATCACCTGCTGATGCACATCAACCTGCGTTGCGGCCAGACCGATGCCCGGCGCGATGTACATGGTTTCAAGCATGTCATCGACCAGCTTCCTGATGGAAGCATCCACTTTTTCTACCGGTTTGGCCACAGTGCGCAGCCGTTTATCCGGGTAATGTAATATATCTAGTATTGCCATAATGTTTCGTTGCTTAGTCAAATAGACCCGGGGATCCTGCCTGATAATCGTGATCAAAAACCCCGGCAATCAGCACCTATTTTATTATTTCTGCTACACTCAGTGAAAAACTTACCTTAGTAATCGAAGTTCGTCTACTAAACTATTGAGAATAGTAGAAAAAACCTGCCCAAAAATAAAAATAAAGGGCAAATATAAGAACCTGAGCCGATGAGTAAAATAAAAATAAAAATGAATATTTCGAATACTCCCCGATCGCATTCCAGATCACGCAATATTGTACCCTTTTTCCTGCTTTCAGGGCTACTAACCATTAGCTCAGGCTTTGTCACCGGCTGTAGCTCATCACAGCCACGCCCTGTTATCGAAGTCGATGAACCTGTAGCGATTACGCAGGAAGTCAAAGCTCCCGTTAAAAAAATTCGTGTAAAAGCCAGATACCCACGGCAGTACACCGTTAAAAAAGGCGATACTTTATGGGGAATTTCCAGCCTGTTTCTGCAGGATCCCTGGTACTGGCCTGAGATCTGGCAAAAAAACCAGCAGGTTAAAAACCCGCATCTGATTTTCCCCGGCGATGTCCTGACACTTGTCTATGTTGACGGCCAGCCACAGATGAAGCTCAATGAAGCACAACATAAAGAGGTTCAGCAAGACGGTGACCTGCCGGTTAAAAAACTCAGTCCAAACATCCGCACTTCCGCGCTCGAGGCAAGCATTCCCAGTATTCCTGGCGATGCCATCCGACAATTTCTGACCAAACCCCGCGTCGTTACCAAAGAACAACTGGAAAGTGCACCATACATTGTCGGCAGTGAAGACAGCCACCTGATTTTAGGCGACGGCGACCGTGTTTATGTGCGCGGCGAAATTGACAAAGAACGGGTTCGCTTTTCAGTCTTCAGACCAGGAAAAGCTTTACGTGATCCGGCTACTGATGAAATTCTTGGCTACGAAGCTATATACACCGGCGAAGTTCGCATCACCGCCTATGATGATCCCGCCTCCGGTGATCTGACCCACACTGAACGTGAAATATTAATTGGTGACCGCCTGCTGCCCGAAGACAAAAGCAAGCTGGAAAACCTGTATTTTCCTCACGTACCCGATAAAGAGGTCAATGCACAGATACTCGAGCTAAATGAGGCACTGGCAGGTGTCGCACAGCTTCAGGTCGTTGTCCTCAACAAGGGCGAACGCGACGGTATAGAAGTCGGTCACCTGCTGGCAACTTTCACCAACGGCGAGACCGTGCGTGACCGCAATAACAAACGCAGCAGCAAGCCGGTCAAACTGCCGAATGAACGCAGCGGTCTGGTAATGGTCTTCAAGACCTTTGATCGCGTCAGTTATGCGATAACACTGGAATCCAGACGTGTTATCCGCAATTATGACTACCTGCACACACCCAAGTTTTAAGCAGACCCGAAATAACACACATAACAAAACAGCCTGCATAATATGGTGTAATATTCACGGATGAAAAATCACATACCTGCAAGGAATGCGGGATCAGAAAACTCTCTCGACCACTGGCTAACCCTGCTGCATACCACTGGCGTCGGCCCCGGCACATTCCACACCCTGCTCGAAACCTTTGGCTCTGTTGAAGCCGCGCTCAATGCCGGCGCATCCCAGCTTTCCGGGCTGGCGATAAAAACCGAAACCCTCAGTGCGCTGCGCAGTAAAGAAAAGCCGGATATCGCAGCCGATCTGAACTGGTGCGCGGAAAACGACCACCACATCATCACGCTGTTTGATGAACGCTACCCGGCACAACTGAAAGACCTGCCCGATGCACCGCCCCTGTTATACGTAAGAGGTGACCCGGATTACCTGTTACAACCACAGTTGGCCATCGTCGGCAGCCGCAACCCGACGGCGAGCGGCCGCAACACGGCAAAAGAATTTGCCCGACATCTATCCGATGTCGGCATCACCATCACCAGCGGACTGGCCAGCGGTATCGACGGTGCCAGCCACGAGGGCGCGCTACATGGCCTGGCCGGCACCATCGCGGTGGTGGCACACGGCCTCGACATCGTCTACCCCGCGCAACATCAGAAACTGGCACAGGCGATCAGCGAAAACGGCGCCGTGGTCTCGGAAATGCCCATCGGCACACAACCGCTGCGTGGATTATTTCCCCGACGAAACCGACTCATCAGCGCTTTCTCACTGGGCACACTGGTGGTCGAAGCAGCACAGAAAAGCGGCTCATTGATCACCGCCCGCTTCGCGCTGGAACAGAACCGGGAAGTTTTTGCCATCCCCGGATCAATCCACAACCCCATGGCGCGCGGCTGCCATCAACTAATCCGCCAGGGTGCTAAACTGGTCGAATCCGCCGATGACATACTGGAAGAACTACGTTTTTCGACGACGCAAAACACGCTATATCCCATAAAAACACAAACTAATATCCATGAAAATCCAAAAGATCCGCACAAGACACTTGACCCGGATCACCAAAAACTGCTCAAATGCCTCGCTTATGAGCCTGCCAGCATCGATCAACTGGTGGACAGCAGCGATTTTAAGGCAGCAGAAGTTGCCTCCATGTTGTTAATTCTGGAGCTGGAAGGAATCATCGTATGTCAGGACGGCCGCTACACATGCGTTGCATAACAACACGTTGCAAACTGTATTACACATTGATTTGTAACTGTATTTTAAAAGTCCATTAATAATATACACAGGATTTCCTGAATGATAATCAAACAGTCCGTGGTTGATGTTTTAATGTTTTTATTCGAACGTTACCTGGATGACGACGAATTAAATGAGACCAGTCGTGTCACAGATAAACGCGACAGCATTCAGATTCGCCTGGAAGAAATGGGTTTTCACAACCAGGAAATCAATCAGGCGTTCGACTGGCTGGAAGATCTGGCCGACCTGCAGGAGAAGCAGCAGTTTCTGCCGGTGAAAGAAACCAGCATCCGCATCTACAGCGAAGAAGAGAAGAAACTGCTCAACATCGAGAGCATCGGCTTTTTACATTTCCTCGAGCAGAGTAATATACTGACACCGGTCACTCGCGAATTAATACTCGATCGCGTCGCCGCATTAGGCCACCCGCTGGACGCTGAACAGATGAAATGGATCATCATGATCGTACTGCACGCCCACCCCGGTGAAGAAAACGCGCTGGCACTGATGGAAAATTTTATATTTGATGAAGTGAGCGATCTGCTTCAATAAAGCCATTTGTCATCTATATATAACAGCCTGATACAACCTTTTATAAAAAACGGCATTTAAAAAAACTGCATGAGCAAAAA
>SWCD01023943.1_pt1 | contig 12609 bp, 9 predicted proteins | sample 4693011 | NCBI WGS metagenome assembly SWCD01 (sample SAMN10267278, study PRJNA491770) | bioreactor metagenome | isolation source: DHS bioreactor inoculated with marine | place: Japan: Omine Ridge, Nankai Trough | reverse complement strand
ATAAGCGCCAGAACCGTAACCCGTAGGGGGGCTTCGGGCAGTTCCCATAACAGATAAACGCCTATCGGAGTTCCGATGAAACCCGTAATCAGAAGAACACCAAGGCTCCTCCATCTGATATCAGAGTAAATTCCGCGTGCTTGCCCGATGGAAGCAATCACTTCCAGTGCAATAGACAAAGGAACAATTTCAATCACTGGCAGAGAAAATGTTAACCCTACAAAGAGGATTGCCGTAAAGCCAAAGCCAGAAAAACCGCGTATAAAAGATGCCACAAACAGGACGAATCCGCACCAAATCAACTCTGGAAATGAAAGAGCAAGGGTCGTCGTCATATAAACACTTAGAAAGAACGTTTCAGGGCCATTGCCTCGCGAACGCGGGCTTTGGCGATTGCATTTGCTATCCTGCGCGGAGGAACCCCGCTATCACGGGCCTGCTCCAGAACTTCGGCTGCGTTTCTCCTGATTTTGGCGGCAATTTCATTCATTGCCTGCTGTTGAGTACCGTTGTGGTATTCAACAGCCGCGCAGATAACGCCACCTGCATTTGCGATGAAATCAGGAATAACAAGTATGCCGCGCTGATGCAGGATTTCCTCGGCTTCAACAGTAGCGGGAATGTTTGCCCCCTGAATCATCAGTTTTGCCTTTATATCCCGGGCATTCTCAGTGGTGATTACATCCGGTCTGGCGGCCGGGACCAGGATATCACAGGCAGCCGTGATCACAGCTTTTCTGTGAGAAACCTCGGCACCATCAAGATCGGTGACGCTTTTGCCATCGGCTTTAAGTGCCAGAAGTTGAATGAGAGGCAGGCCGTTTGGGTCAAATACCGCTCCATGGGAATCTGCAACCGCCACAAGTTTTGCGCCCTTTTCCACAAGAAAGCGCGCTGCGTGTTTCCCAACTGCACCAAAACCCTGGATTGCCACCGCAGCCCCATCCAGCTGTAGGTCACAAAACTCTTGCGCAACTTCGGCGGTGACGGCGACGCCAAAACCGGTTGCACCGATTTCGTCAAGCGGGATGCCGCCGATAATACGAGGTAAACCAACTGCGCGCGAAATCTCATCATGCAGCCAGGCCATACAGGTTTCGTTCGTGCCCATATCTGGGCCCGGAATATAGTCTTTGATCTGATCGATGGCAGATGCGAATGCGCGTATCAGGTGTTGCTTTTCAGCGTCTGGCATCGCCGGGTCTGCAAATATGACCGACTTGCCGCCACCATGTGGTAAACCTGCGGCGGCGTTCTTCAGGGTCATTGCCCGTGCAAGTCTGGTGCATTCTTGCAATGAGACATCCGGCGCCATTCTGATCCCTCCTATAGCCGGTCCAGCAGTGATGTTGTCAATGACAACAATGGCCCGCAATCCGGCGGCAGGATTGTTGATGTGGATGACTTTTTCAGGGCCAAGATCGTCGGTCAGAGCAAATATGTCAGTCAATGGGCATTCCTTTTGCAATTGTGCTGGGCGCTTCGAGATCGGCGCGCACAGCGGAAAGGAACCGCGCCGCCTCGCCGCCAGTTACGGCGCGGTGATCAAAAGTAAGGGAAAGTGGCAGCATCCGTCGCACAGTCGGTGCGCCCTCTGCCATAACATATGCATCAAATATCCGCCCAGCCCCAAGGATCGCCACCTGTGGCGACATAATGACCAGTGCTGCATGTTCGCCGCCAATCATACCAAAATTGGACAGGGTGATTGTTGCACCCTTCATTTGTCCAGGAAGGACGGAACGAGCTTCAATTGCTAATCTGAGCGCTGCAATCTGGGCCGGGATATCCCCGACACTTTCCACCGAACGCAACACCGGTGCAAAAAGCCCGTCCGGCGTGTCGACCGCAAGAGCAAGGTCAACACGGTCAAGAAGCTGTCGGCGGGTTCCATCGAACCAAGCGTTCAAGGCCGGTTCTTTTTTGCAGGCCACCGCGATTGCATGGATAAGGCGGGGCGTCGGTGCTTCACCGGGCAACCAGCTGTGAATATCAACGCGATCAGTAATTGTTGCAGGGACAACATTCGCATGTGATTTTGCCATCGCGGTTGCCATTGCCCGACGCACCCCGCGCAGCTCTTCTCCTTGGTTCATATCAGCGGCGGTTGCCGACAAAATGTCGCAGGTCAGAATCAAGCCATCAGGCCCACTGCCAGATACCGACGACAGATCAATCCCCTTTTCCCGCGCCAGTTTTCGCACCGCCGGTGTCGCTATTGCGGTAACTCGAGGGGCTGTAGGTGCTTTCGGCGGTTGCACCATAAAAGCGGGTTTCGAGCTTTCGGGCGCCGGCTTTTCCCGGTTGGATAAGTCACCAACAATTGCCCCGGTGTCTTCGACTTTGTCGGTTGTGATCTCGACCAGTGGCGCCCCAGTTTTAACGATATCGCCTGCTTCGGCCATAAGTGCTTTGACAACTCCCGAAAACGGCGCCGGAATTTCGACAACGGCTTTGTCGGTTTCCACCGAAACCATCGGTTGGTCAGTGGTGATGTTATCCCCCACTGAAACCTGCCAGATAACAATTTCTGCCTCTTGCAGGCCTTCGCCAAGATCCGGAAGAGAAAAGATGGTCATGAGAACTCCATCACGTTACGGGCGGCATCTATAATGTGTGCAGTATCCGGCATGTAATGCGCCTCTAGCCTTAAGTAGGGCATCACGGTGTCATATCCAGCCACGCGCTTAATCGGGGCAAGCAGACTGGTTAGGCAATGCTCGGCCAGATCGGCCGAGATTTCAGCCCCAAGGCCAGCGGTCAAAGGGGCTTCGTGTACAATCACACACCGGCCGGTTTTTTCGACCGAAGCGCGGATTGTGGCCCGGTCAATCGGTTTGAGGGTGGCGAGGTCAATCAAGTCAACTGAAATGCCGCTCTCGGCCAGTTGCAAGGTGGCTTCAGTTGCACCCTTAATCATAGCGCCCCAAGCGACGATTGTTAAGTCCGTACCTTCTTGCAGCACAAAAGCCTTGTCAAGCGGTAGGGCTTCGCCAGTATCCTCCACCGCCTCGCTGGTTGAACGGTAAAGCCTCTTGGGTTCCAGAAATACCACGGGGTCGGGGTCACGGATGGCCGCCAGCAGCAAACCATATGCACGGGCTGGTGTGCTGGGAATAACCACTCTGAGGCCAGGAATATGCGCCAGCATAGCCTCTATACTTTCGGAGTGATGCTCAGGTGCCTTGATCCCGCCGCCATAGGGCGCACGCAGAACCATCGGGCAGGTCAAGCGCCCGCGGGTGCGGTTGCGCAAGCGCGAGGCGTGATTAGCCAACTGATCTAGTGTTGGATAGATAAAGCCGGAAAACTGGATTTCCGCTACGGGGCGTAATCCATGCGCCGCCGCGCCAACCGCCATGCCTGCTATCAAAGCTTCAGAAAGCGGCGTGTCGCGAACCCGGGATGAGCCAAAGTGCTGGAATAGCCCGTCGGTTGCCCGGAAAACACCACCATCAATGCCCACATCTTCGCCGAAGATAATTACGTCCGGATCTTCCTCCATGGCGCGGGATAGGGCGGTCCGGATGGCCTCGATCATTGTCAGTTCAGCCATTTCCCACCTCTTCGAACAAAGCCGCAACATCTGCCGGTGCCTTGGCAAACAGGGTATCGAACATGGCACGTGCAGGTTCAGGTGCGGTTGCAAGGTAGGTATCGGTTGCGGCTTCAACCTCTTTTTTGCAGGTTCGCAAAAGCAACTGCTCGTCCTCTTTCGTCCAACCATGTGTGGCCACAAGATGGTTGCGAAGCCGGATAAGTGGCTCCAGCTGCCAATGCGCACTGACTTCCGCATCTTCCCGGTAACGGCTGGCATCATCTGCGGTTGTGTGATCACCAAGCCGGTAGCTCAGACATTCGATCAGCATCCCACCCTTGCCGGCACGGGCTCGGGTCAAGGCCCGTGAAATAATCGCCTGAACCGCAATCACATCGTTACCGTCAACCTGTTCACCCGGAATTCCACAAGCAATTGCTTTCTGGGCAAGGGTTTTTGCCGCAGTCTGGCCTTCGCGCGGGACGGATATGGCCCATTGATTATTGTTGATGACAAACACCACCGGCAAGTTCCAGGCTCCGACGACATTCATTGCCTCGTAGAAATCCCCTTTCGATGTTGCCCCGTCCCCGGCGACCACAACAGCAGCACCCGGATCGCCTTTTTGTACCTTTGCCAGTGCTACGCCGGCGGCATGTGGAAATTGCGAGGCCACGGGAATGCATACCGGAAAATCCTGCCGGGATTTTGCAAAATCATTACCACGTTCATCTCCGCCCCAATAAAGGAACAACTCTTCCAAGGATACCCCGCGCCACAATTGTGCTCCGTGTTCACGAAAGGATGGCAGGAAGACATCATCGTCAGTCATCGCGCTGGCAACGCCTACGCCAATGGCTTCTTGACCTAAGCTTGAGGCATATGTGCCAAGCTGACCGGTTCGTTGCAACGCAATCGCTTTACTGTCAAAGGTGCGGGTTTTAACCATTGCCGAATACAGTGCCACAAGTATATCTTTGTTGCGGGCAAATTTCGGCAGATCTCCGATTGGCTTTCCCACCGCATCAAGAAAAGCACTGCAGTTTATCTGGAAACCGGCAGAACGGGTTGGCATATCTTATTCCTCTTTCAGACTAGCCAGTTCTTTGGCCATCTGTTCACGCATGATGAATTTCTGCACCTTGCCGGTAATTGTCATCGGATAGCTGTCGACGAATTTGATATACCTCGGAATCTTGAAATGTGCGATATTGCCTTTGCAGAAATCGCGAATTTGGTCAGCGGTGGCGCTGTGACCTTCACGCAACTTGATCCAGGCGCAGACTTCTTCGCCGTATTTTTCATCCGGGGCACCGATGACCTCTACCTGTTCAATAGCCGAGTGGGTATAAAGGAAATCCTCAATCTCGCGCGGAAAGATATTTTCGCCGCCCCGGATCAGCATATCCTTGATCCGCCCGACGATCTGGAAATACCCGGCGTCATCCACCACCGCGATGTCGCCGCTGGCGATCCAGCGGGCCTCGTCAATAGCCTTGGCGGTTTTTTCGGGGTCGTTCCAGTATTTCGGCATGACACAGTAACCACGGGTCAAGAGTTCGCCAGCGATGCCGTGCGGAGTGATGCGGCCTTCGGGATCTACCACTTTGATTTCTGTGTGTGGCAGAACACGGCCAACCGTTTCGACTCGGCGGCTAACAGGATCATCCACCGAGGTTTGTGTGCTGACCGGGCCGGTTTCGGTCATGCCGTATGCAATGGTGATTTGGGTCATGTGCATCTCATCCATAATCCGTTTCATCAGTTCGGCCGGACAAGGCGCGCCAGCGATAATGCCGGTGCGCAGGCTGGACAGGTCCCGTTTTGCGAATCTGGGTGCGTCCAGCGCGGCGATAAACATCGTAGGAACGCCATGAAAGACAGTGCACTTTTCCGCCTCGACAACATCCATCGCGGCCTCTGCATCGAAACCGGCAGAGGCAAAAACCATCGTTGCACCGTGTGCAACGCAACACAAACTGCCCAGCACCATACCGAAACAATGGTACATAGGAACCGGAATGCACATCCGGTCCTCATGGGTTAGCTTCATCTGCAATCCAGAGAAAAAAGCGTTGTTGACGATATTGTGGTGCGAAAGCGTCGCAGCCTTGGGTCGGCCAGTGGTCCCACTGGTGAACTGTATATTGATCGCGTCGTCGAATTGTAACTGCGACGAGAGCTTGGCCAATTGATCGCGCGCGGCGTCCGTCGCGTTTGCCAAGACATCCGCGTACCCAAATGTGCCCTGTACCGGATCGTCACCCAAAACGATTACCCAGCGGAGGTCGGGGATTTTCTTCGCATGGAGTTGTCCCGGTTCTGCGGTTGCCAGTTCCGGCATCAATTCCGTGAGCATCGCCAGATAATTGCTAGACTTAAACATTGGCACGGTCACCAGCGCCTTGACCCCTACCTGATTAAGCCCGAATTCCAGTTCTGAAACTCGATAGGCCGGATTGATATTGACCAAGATCAAGCCCGCCTTGGCTGTCGCGAATTGCAACACCACCCATTCGACCATGTTCGGAGCACAAACACCCACCCTGTCGCCAGTTTCAAGTCCAAGTGCGATTAAGCCCGCTGCCATCTCTGTTGCTCTGTCGTCCAGATCTCGATAGGTCAATCGGGCTTTCTGATACGGAACAACAAGTGCTTCGTTGTTTGGATGGCGGTTTGCGGTGTCGCTTAGGAGATTCCCGACTGTGACTCCGGCAAGCGGAATATCGGATACACCATGGACGTAGCTCAAAGAAAGTCTAGCGAATTGGTCAGCTGTATACATGTCAACTCCTAACTTAGCCTATTCACCAAGTAAAATGCTGGTGCCATAACGAACTTATCCTGCCTGCAAATGATAAGGTGCAGAGCGCATTCGGTCGTTGATTTAGATCAATAGTCTTCGGCCAGACGCCTGAGTGTCAGTTCCACCTGTTGTTGGGCCTGCTCGATCGTTGACGCCAATGAGACAAAATGCAACTTTTCACCGGTTTCAAATCCCGAGGGCGTCAGGAATATGACACCCGAGGCCCGCCCGGGCGACCACAATAGTTCCTTCAATTTTCCACTCCCTTCAGCAAACGTTTGTCGCCGCCCTGTTGCACCGGGTGCGTGATAGATGACAAATTCAGGGGTTTGAGAGTTTCGGAATAGATTGTTTAGGAGTGTCATCGGAACTGACACACCGCCCCAGCGCCCGTTACATTCGATCCAAAGAAGCTTAGCAGAGTCAAGATCATCGCCCGAAATGACAGAATCAAAACTGCACCGCCCGAAATACCCTAGAGATTGAAATAGTTGGGCAAGCATCATCCCCTGACAAGCCATCCTTTCATCCAGTTCGGGCGGTAGAACTACATGGGCCGCACCCGAAAACGTTCCACTAGGTCCTGAAAGGACCTGTTCGAAAAACCCCTCAATAATCGGGGAACCATCTTGGGCTTTCGGTATCCAGATTTGGATCGAAGGGCTCATCAGGACTTTGTTTTCCCAGACTTGAACCATCAGGGGAAAACGCAACTCTCTTTCTACTGGCGCCAGCAATTCCGCAAGAAACCGGTGCGTTGCGTAGACGTCCATATCTCTGACCTTAGCGCAGGAGATCACGAAATTACCAGCCGAACCGGCACTGTCAGGAACCTTAATGACAAGTTTGTTGTTTTTCCGGGCAAGCGACCGGACTGCACCAGTCAAAGCCGCGGGGCCATGGACGGGTACTTCATCGGGGATCACTTCCGGACCGAGCAGTTCGCTCACCACTTTGGCAAACCAAAGCTTGTTGTTTGCCAGACGCGAAAGCGTCGGGAGAGCACCAGCCACCTGCATAGGCTGGTCCAAATCTGCACCGAGTCGTCTGGCAAGTGCCCAGATCGTGCCTGTTGCGATATGGGACAGAACCGTCGTCGCTTGAAGGCTGCGAACCCGCTTCAACAGCTCCGAGTAAATTTTTTTATCCTTGAGACATCTGATCGGTGTAGAAAACAGGTTTTCAACGGTGGATTGACCGGTTTCCAGATAGTCTGGCGAGCCAAGCTGTAAGGTTTTTTCACGGTAGTCCTCGAAGTCCCGATGTCTTACAGTTTGGAGAACAACAATATCCCCCGTCTGTGCGAAAGAGGACAGCCGGTATTCCAGCGCGCTGGAAGCACTGTCGGACAGAAGCGGTATTTCCCGCACATCACCGATGATCGTCATCTGACCATCACCAAGTCCGCGCCGTGCGTAGGGATTGAAATAGTTTCGTTCACGCGCGAATTGGCACTCCGCGTCGAGTTTGCGTTCCAGTGCCTGTATCTTCCGGTTTTGGGTTCGGTTCAATCGAGGCTGTCTCAGGCACCTGAATTTCATACGCTCCACATGATCAGACCGATGTTTCATTTTCTCCCTCCAGAATATAGGACAGTGCTTTGGTGTGTATCACTTTATTCGGCTGCCAGCATTGACTCAGGTCAAAGCAGTTTTGATCCATTTCAGCGACACTCAAAGTGCTATTCTGGAGGATATTTTAATGTGCCGATTATATGCATTGAGAGCAAATGAGCCTACACGGGTTGAATGCAGTCTCGTTCACTCGCAGAATGCCCTTATGGAACAAAGTGCGGGCGATGCCGAGGGTTTGGTCCATGGGCATGGCTGGGGGGTCGCTGATTACACAGACGGCGTTCCCATGATCGAAAAACAGGTCTGGGCCGCCTACGATGGGGAGCACTTTTCTAAAAAAGCAGCTCGGGTCTATGCGCACACGGTGGTTGCACATGTCAGACGGGCCACGGTCGGCGTGCAGACCATCGAAAATACGCATCCCTTTGTGCACGGGCGCTGGGTTTTTGTTCATAATGGAACCATTCCGAATTTTCTTATCGTACGCGACCGGATGATCGACAAAATTGACCCGCTGTTACGCAACGATATCAGGGGTACAACGGACAGCGAACATATTTTCTATTACATTCTTTCGCTTTGCCTCACCCACCCTGATCGGCCACTGTTAGAAATTGTTCGTCAAGCCGTCCATCAGATAGTTGATTGGTCAGAAGACATTACACCCGGCCGAAAAGTCGGGTTGAACATTATTTTGACAGACGGCGATCGCTTTGTCGGAAGCCGTTTTGGGCGTACCCTATGGCATCTGGAACGAGATTATGTTTTCGAATGTCCGATATGTGGAAAATCGCATGTGCACCACGAAAAAGGCGCCAACTATCGGGCCTTTGAAATCGCCTCGGAGCCGCTTAGTGATGAAAATTGGCAAGAGATGCCCGACAACCACGTCTATTGTGTCGATGAGGATTTCTATCTGTTGACTGAGCCTTTGCTTTAATCGCGCGTATCCAAGTTCCTAATGCTTTTAAGCCCTATCCATATCTGCCCCATGAGGAGAGGAAAGAAGCTTCCACCGATACAAAGGGCAAGCTGTTGTAAATTAAGCTGGGTCAGGGCCATAACGTCAGACAGCACAGGCAGGTAGAACGCCGCGCCCAAAAGCAAAAGGCACAAGCCGATCGCAAACCAGACATAAGAGTTTCTCAAAACGGTATTTGCCACCCAAGGCTCCGATACCTCTCGCATGTTGAAGACATGCCAGAGTTGGCACAGAGCCAGAGTCAAGAAAGCAATGGTCATCGACTCACGCTCGCCCATTGCAAAATAAGTCAATGCAGCCCAATACACACTAATTGTTGCAACCGTAATCAGCAGGCCATACACGACGATGTCCAGCCAACGCTCTTTGGTAACGATTTGCTCTTTGGGATTGCGCGGCTCTTGTTGCATGACTGTTTCGTCGCCCTCGCTCAAGCCCAGAGCAAAAGCCGGGAACACATCTGTCACGATGTTGAGGAAAAGGATCTGTAGCGGACTAAGGGGTACCGGCAAGCCGATAATAATTGCGAGCCCCACAACCAGAACTTCGCTGAAGTTGCAAGACATCAGATAGACGACAAACCGCCTGATATTGCCGAAGATCACGCGACCCTGACGCATTGCGGCAATGATTGAACTAAAGGCGTCGTCTTTTAGCACCATGACCGCAGCATCGCGGGCCACTTGCGTGCCGCGTTGCCCCATGGCGATACCAATATCCGCCTTCTTCAGAGAAGGCGCGTCATTCACGCCATCGCCTGTCATGGCCACAACATGGCCCGCATTCTGGTAGAACTGCACCAGCTTCAATTTGGATTCTGGTGATACACGGGCGAAAACATTGGCCTGCAGCAGTGCGGGTCCCGGACCGGAGGCAGGTTCGTCGGGTTCGAGGTCCTGCAGGTCGCCCTCGGTGAATGCCACAATCCGGTCGTCATCTATCAGGCCCGCCTGAACCGCGATTTCAGAGGCTGTCGCGATATGATCACCGGTCATCATGACGACACGGACACCAGCGCTGCGACATTGGGCGACGACCTCTGGAATATCATCGCGCAAGGGGTCAATCAGACAGACAAAGCCGGAGAGAACCAATGCGTCGTAGGGGTCTCCATCCGGCTTGCTGCTTTGTTTGCTGGCCATACCGATCAAGCGAAAGCCTTTGTGCGCCTTCTCATCGACACGTTCCAGCAGGACCTTACGATCCGCTTCGGTCAGGTCTCTTATACCATCATCGGTCTGTATTTTTCCGGCATGCTCCAAGACGGCTTCTGGCGCACCCTTGACAAATGTTAGATAGCCGCCAACTAGGCGGTGAACCGTGGCCATCATTTTGCGATCAGGATCGAACGCATGTTCAGAAATTTCCGGCATCTCTTTCGGGTCAAGGTCGGGCCGGACACCGAACCGATCCGCGACCTTAAGCAAAGCAAGCTCCATCGGGTCGCCGATGGCATGTGCTTTTGTGCTTCTTTCAGTCGTCTCGATCTCTGCATTGTTGCAGAGCGCACCGATTTCTAATATCCGTTGCAATACTTGGTCGCCTGCAATGTCGAGACGATCTTCGCCTTCAGCGATTCTGTGCTCGCGCCCATCAGCCAGCAGAATGCTAGAGACAGTCATTCGGTTTTCGGTCAGGGTTCCGGTCTTATCTGTCAGGATTATCGTTGTCGCACCCAGTGTCTCAACAGCAGACAGTTTTTTGATCAGCGTATTGTGCTGCGCCAAACGCAGCATACCGCGTGCCAGCGCCAGAGTCGCTACGACCGGAAGGCCCTCCGGTACAGCCGCGACCGCCAGCGCGATCGCAGTCTCAATCATGTAGATCAGTTCAAGCCCCCGCAGATAACCGGCAAGGCCAATCAATGCAGACAACCCAAGTGTAACCCAAACCAGCATCTGCCCCAGCTTGTCCAGACGCCTTTCAAGAGGATGTGCCTGCCCCTCTGCCGTTTCGGTCAATAACGCGATCCGTCCAAGTTCGGTTTCATCACCGATACATGCCACAAGGCCGATACCTGTTCCGCGGATAATCGAGCCCCCCTTGAAAGCCATGTTCACGCGGTCAGCGATATAGGTGTCCGACAAGAGCGGTTCGATCGTCTTTTCCACCGGAGTGGATTCCCCCGTCAGGGCAGATTCGTCGCAATAAAGGTTGGCCGCCTTAAGCAGTCGAATATCCGCAGGAACGATGTCACCACTTTCCAAAAGAACGATATCGCCGGGTGTTAGGTCGCGCACTGGCATGAGTTCAGACCGGCCTTCGCGCCTTACGCGGGCCGTGATAGAGACTAGCTTATACAAGGCCTCCATCGAACGGATGGCGCGCCAACTTGTGACAAAACCAATGGTCGTATTGATCAGAAGTACGAAAATAACCGCCAGAGCTTCAGGATAATCTCCAACCACGAAAGACAGAAGCGCAGCCGCGCTCAACAGCCAAATGATCACGCTTCTGAACTGGTCTGCCAGAATCGATAGGAGCGCGCGGCTCTTCTTTCGCGATATAAAGTTCGGGCCATAGCATCTCTGGCGTCTGGCCACCTGCGCAGCGTCCAGCCCATGCTCTTGATCAACTTCCAGCGCAGCAAGGGCCGCGCGCCCGCTAATCGAGTAGAGTCGCGATCGTTCTTCGGCGTCTTTCAACATAGTGAACGATCCTCAGTCGCTTGCGGTGCAACGATGAATAACATCACAGCCATGTGGATGATTTCATGCGGCGTTTTGAGATACTTGAATGGATTCTGACGTATCATTTCGAAAATTACGTCCGTCCCCAATCTACGTCAAGTTCCTCTGACAACACCCGCTTCAGGACCATTGCCTTGCGAATGTCGGCTTTGGCAATTACATTTGCTATCCTGCGCGAAGCAAGCCCGCTATCACGGGCCTGCTCCAGAACTTCGACTGCGTTTCTCCTGATTAGCTTCGTGATATAGTGATTTTCTTCGCTTCTTTTCCTGCTTCAGGTGCCTTTTTGGGTACGGTAACGTGCAGAACGCCTTCTTTCATTTTTGCACTGGCTTTGTCGCCTAGAGCATCCTCGGGTAAACTGAAAGAACGACGAAAAGCTCCATACTGGCGCTCACTGAAATACCAAGTATCTCCCTTCTTTTCCTCATGCGATCTCTTTTCGCCGCTAACTGTGACGACCCCGTTTTCAACGGTTAATTCAATATCCTCATCGGATACTCCGGGAAGCTCCATGCAAATGTCGTATGCATTTTCGTCGCTTGAAGCGTCGGTGGCGGGACTTAGCCATTCAGCTAGGCGCGTACCAAAAGAACGAAACGGGTCATAAATCGATGGCCAAAGCCCTGATTGATCTGATCTTCCTACCATATTCTATACTCCTTTCAACTTATACGCATCCATATCATGTACTAAGACAGTGTTCCTTGACTTAGATCAAAACCTTACCTCACGCTTTAACCAAGTTTATGTAAACTGAGCCTTGCGCATACGCTTATTGAAGGTCTTGTTAAAGGTATTGCCAGTAGCCATTTTTGGCCTTTACCTAGCGGGGCACTTTCCTTGCATGTCGGTTGTCTAGAGCAATTATTGCTGCAATATAGACAGATAATATCGCAGCAAAAAAACACCATACAGATATAAGGGCATAGGCGAAGAAGGCATATGTCACTACCAAGGATGCCAGAACAAGTGCACCGAAAACCTGTATCCGGCGGTCCGTCGAAAGGAACAGTGCG
>SWCD01005729.1_pt1 | contig 12615 bp, 10 predicted proteins | sample 4693011 | NCBI WGS metagenome assembly SWCD01 (sample SAMN10267278, study PRJNA491770) | bioreactor metagenome | isolation source: DHS bioreactor inoculated with marine | place: Japan: Omine Ridge, Nankai Trough | reverse complement strand
GTGTCGATGATGTTCATCGCCGTCACGAACCCGGCAAGGCCGTTGCCGCCGTTGTCGATATTTTGAAGCCCGGTGTCGGGATCGATGCGGCGGATGAAGAATTCGTCGATGCCATCCTCGAAATCGGTGATTACATCGACCTCACCGTCAAAGAAGGACGAGAAGACGAATTGATCCGCACCGCTGCCGCCGGTGATCTGGTCATTGCCGGCGCCTGCGTTGATCGTATCATTGCCAGCGCCGCCGTCGATGATGTCGTCACGGCCACCGCCGGCGAGGAAGTCGTTGCCGTCGCCGCCCGAGATGCTGTCGTCGCCTTCGCCGCCACCGACGCTATCGTTACCGGCCCCTGCATCAATCGTGTCGCGCCCGGTGCCGCCGCCGATGTCATCCGCGCCGCCGTTGCCAAAGATCAGGTCATTGCCAAAGCTGCCCGACATGCTGTCGTTGCCCTCGCCGCCCTCGAGCGTGTCATTGCCCGCGCCGCCCGCGACCACGTCATTGCCGTTTCCGCCCGAGACGAAATCATTGCCAAAGCCCGCGCCGAGCACGTCATTGCCGTCATTGCCAAAGATCGTGTCGTCGCCGAGACCGCCGCCGATGCTGTCATCGCCCGGACCGCCAAAAAGGGTGTCATTGCCATCCGAGCCGGAGACGTTGTTGTTGCCGCCACCGCCGGAGTCGATGTTGTCATTTCCGTCCCCCCCCGCGAGCGTGTCGTCATTGACCGTGCCGATCAGACTGTCATCGCCATCGGTGCCCACGATCTCTTCGCCGGGGATGCCCGCCCCGTTGATCAGGTCATCCGCACTGATGAGGAGGTCGTCGAACTGGAAAAACTCGACCGAAGTGAAGAAATCCGTGCCATCGGCAGAGATGATCTGAATGCCGCCATTGATGACCGAGACCCGCGTGTCGGCGCGGTTCACCGCGAGAACGGCGGTATCGCTGCCATCCTCGCCGTCAATGCGATCATCCCCGAGACCGCCCACAAGCCGGTCATCGCCGGACCGACCCTGAAGCCGGTTGGCACCACCGTCCCCGATGAGGATATCGTTGCCGAACGACCCGCGCACATTCTCGAAGCCCGAGATTTGATCGCTGAACGTGCCGCCGCCCGTGAGCGTGCCCGTTGCGCTGTTGGTCGAGAGGTCGACCGCGACTGACTCAACCGTTCCAAAGTCATAGCGCAACCGGTCGGTGCCGCCGCCCCCCTCGACCGTGTTGTTGGTGCCGCCGCCGTAGCGGAAGGATTCATTCGCGTCGGAGCCGATCATGCGATCGTTCCCGCCTGACCCGGTGACTTCCCACACACTGTTGGTGCCGCCGATCACCTCGGCATTGCCGAACCCGTCATTGGCGATCTGTCCCGTGGCGAGGTTGATATCAATGCCGTTGCCATTGCGGAAATCCAGCCTCACAAAGCCCGAGCCATTGATCGTGAAACTGTCAACGCCCGCGCCGGGGCGCAAAGCCATCCATTGGTCGGCGACCGGCGCGACAACAAAGCTGTCGTTGCCGCCTGTGCCGACGATCTGAAGGCCGCCATTTATACTTCCGGCCAAAAGCGGCAGTTCGACATTGACGAGCGTGTCGGTGCCATTTGCCCCTTTGTTTACAGTGCCGGTATTCGCCGCCCCGTCGATTGCGACGGAGATCGGCGCATTCAGCCCGCCGTATCCCAGAACGACAAACCCGTTTTCCCCGTCATTGCCGGAAAAGTCGATCGTATCGTTGCCCGTGCTTGCCCCGACGAAATCGCCGTTGGGTGTCGCATTGCCGGTCAGGATCAGGTCATTGCCGGGGCCGCCGTCGAGTTCGTCATCGCCGTCGAGCCCGTTCAGCGTGTCATTGCCAGTGCCGCCAAGCAGGGTGTCGTTGCCATCGGTACCTGTGAACAGCTCGCCGTCGGGCAGCACCGAAACACTCGTGTTATCGAAACCGTTCAACGGGATCGTCTGATTCGGCGCAAATTCGCCAGAGGTGACGGCCCCGCCGCCGGTGATCGACGACTCAAGAGCGTTGAAACCGGCCAACGTCGTGGGCAGGCTCACGCCGGGATCACCGCCGATCTGGAAAATGTAATCTGCATCTGACGCTTCATCAAAAAGTCCCAGAACGATAGCCCTTCCCGCCGTCGTCTGGACAAACCCGAGCGTCAACTCGAACGGGTCTCCCGCGTCGCCGGTAAGATCAAGGCCATCCAGGCGCGCCACCGTGACGTCGGCATCATTGTTCAACTCGATCACTGGCAAAAGGTCTTCGGGGCTCGATAGTCCAATGACACGATAATTGAACACATCGCCTGTGATCGCGAGTTCGAACTCTGTGGGGGCTACTGCGACGGCATTGCCTGCTGGCGTTCCATCGTACTGCACTCGAATGCCTGAAACAGTAAACAGGTTCATGGCTGTGTCCTTCCTGAAATCGTTTGTTTTTCAAGTTAGAGTTTTGGCATCACGAAAACGTGTTATCAACCAGTTTCCCAATTCTTACAGGATTGCAGCCTAGGGTTGATTGCAAAAAGGGGGCGCTTTGGGCGCCCCCTTTGTCGAGATTTTTTGATCGGATCACAGGGTCGTAAAGGGGGCGGTGCGTGGCGCCTCAGAACCGCCCTGCCAATTCGATCACGCCATCGGGCACTTCTGGCCAGACTGGATCGCTGCCGGACAGGATTGCGCGGCGGCATTCGGTCTGCATCGCCGCGACCCATGCTTTCCACAGTTGCGCCAGCGTCAGGTCGCCTTCTTTCAGGCCAGAGGCCGCGAGGGCATCAGCGCGCGGGGCACCATCCAGCACGGCGGCAGTGAACACGATTCCGGCCTGCGCGATGTTCATCTGCGTGGTCTCAGAACCGACAGCGAGGATGCGCGTGCGGCACTCGGCCTTGATCGCGGCGCCGCGCACCATGGCGGCGGTCTGGGCCTTGGCCTCGGCGGTAATCGCTTGGGTGAAATCAATCTGCATCGGGTGTCTCCATGGCGTAGGGCGGCAATGTCACGGGGCCGTTGCCTGTGAGGGTGAGGGGCGCGGGAAAGAGCGTTTCTTGCGGCGCGTTGGCCCCGTGAGGCAAGACGAGCGACAGGCGCAGCGTGCCGTCCACCCGCTCGACCGGGCCTGCGAACCAGTCGCTTGCGATTGCCTCGCGCGGCAGGGTTGCGCCATCCGGCAGGGGCGTGAAATCGAACACCTTGCCATTGATCGTAAGAGCATCGCCAGTGCGGCTCAGCGTCAGAGGTGTGTCGCGGCGGGCGGGGGAAAGGGTGATCTGCATGGGGTGCCTCCTTTAGAACCAGCGGCCAATGGCAAAAACGTTAGATACCGGCGCGGTGGCGACAGGTGTAAATCTCTCGGCAATGAGCGATGCCGCAGTGTTGCTCGCGACAAAGGACGACACCCAGACTTTTCCGACGTTCGTGCATGCGCCGCCGATGGCTGGGGTGATGCCGGGTGCGAACCCGGCGGGGTAGGTCCAGTTTGTCGATGTGGCGCCGGAAAAGCCCGCGCCATCCGCGACGTTCGGAGCGCCGAGGGTAATCTGACGTGTGCAAATCTGTGTGCCATCGGCAAAGCGCACGTATTCTCCGTTGGCATTGCTGCCGCGCTCGATGACCGCCCCCGTGGGCACGCCATTGGATTGGCTCACGGCGCCCAAAACCGAGTTTTGATGGTAGATTTCTCTCCACTGGTGCCATGACCCGCTTGCTGGTGGGGCGTCTGATACATATCGGATCGCAGTGCGCCCGCTGCTATGCTCGTAGGCGAGCTGAAGCGTCCGTGATGCATTGGTGGAGATGACCAAAACCGCCCCACCCTGCGAGAAAGGCTTGTTGGCAGCTGCACCCGCATAGTTGTAAAAGCCGGCAAGTGCTGCATCATTCAGATCCGTGACCGAAGGTGGAATGGATGCCAGCAATCCCCCCGCCCCGGTCAAGAGCACCCGGCCGGCTGTGGCATCGGTTGGATTTGATTGCACACCGGCACCGCCAAGATGCCCGGTCTGGGCATTGACGCGAAGCGCCTCGGTCCAGGTGGCACCATCGGCGCTGACCTTGATGGTAAAGTCATCCTGCCCGGCGATGCCCATTTCCGCACGGCCCGAGAATCCCGTCTGGAAAAGCAGGCTGGCGGTGGCAGCAGCGGTGGCCTTGTTGATCTTGAGCTGATGGCCTTCTCCGGCATGGCTGAGCAAGGTCGCCCCCGCCGCCACGCTCAGACGGTTGAGCGCATCGGCATCCGTGGCAATGCCCAGCCTCTCGATCCGTTCTGGAAAACGCTGCCAGGCGCCCTCTTGGTAAAGACGCAGATCGGCGGTGCCGCGCGCGGTCGCGATCCAGCCCTCTTGCGGTGCGACAAAGGTCCAGGCCTCGCCGAGGAAGACGGCGATTTGCCCGTCCTGCCCGGCCCAAGCCCCCATCGCCCCTTGACCCAGCGCATAGCGCGCGCCGGTCTCGGGGGCGGTCGGGGGCTCTGTCGCCTCGAACCCGTCCAACGCCATTTGGACCAACAGATCCAGCCGCTGCACAGCCTCATTATGGGTCACATGCTTTTGCGCCTGTGACGGGGCGATAAACGGCAGGTCTAGGCGGGCTGATACATCCGACATCGGTCTCTCCAGAACGGTTGCGCAGCGGAGAGACTCGGAAAAGGGGCTTACCAACCCATTAACACAGGGGTCGGGTGCAGGGTATCTAGCAGATTACGTTGAGAAATTCGGCTTGACCATATCCCACCAACCGCAGAGGATGCCCAGTGTCAGGGGGCGTGCGAAAAGGGATGCAGCATGCGCCTGACATGCTAATCTGTTGCGGGAATCGGAAGGCCGCCACACATTACTCCAAACCGCTATTTCAGCACGACGCCTTTCGTTCTGACCGTTAGACATGACTGAGGGTCACTGACCCTCGCTTTGACCAAGGAGTTTGATATGAAATCCACCTGCTGCGCGCTTGCGCTCTTTGCCCTTGCCCTGCCCGTATCGGCGGCGGATCTGGGAAAATCCGAAGAGCCCATCAAACTGGCGCTGACGCAAGAGACCAGCGCCCAGATCACCGCGCATGTGGCGGGGGAAATGCTCAAGGCGGCGGGCTATACGGTCGAGTTTGTGGCGGTCGAGGATATGGCCGTGTTTCGCCAGATGGGTCGGGGCAATATCGACGCCAATCTCGAGATTTGGCCCGCCAATGCCGCGCCGTCCTATCGGGATATGGTGATGGATCGCGAATTGGTCGAAATGGGCGAATTGGGTCTGACCTTGAGCGAGGGGTTGGCCTATCCCGCGCATATGGAGGCGACCTGTCCCGGTCTGCCCGCGCTCGATGCACTGCGCGCCTGCACGGCGGCCTTTGCCACCGATGGCGGAACGCCTGTGCTGATCGACCCTCCTAGCGAGTGGGACGGTCAGGGGGCCGATCTCATGGCCGCGCTTGATCTGTCCTTTACCGCGACCCCAGCGGCGTCGGAAGCAGCACTCGTCGAGGCATTGGTCAAGGCGAGCACCGATGGAACGCCCGCGCTTGCGATGTTCTGGCAGCCGCATTGGGCCGTAGCAGCGCATGATCTGCGCTTTGTGGAATTGCCCGAGGCGGAGGCCGCCTGTTTCGAGGACGCAAGCTGGGGGCCGAACCCGAATGCCGTGGGCGATTGCGGGTTCCCGACAATCACTTCGGTCAAGGCCGTTATCAAAGGGTTCAAGCCGCGCTGGCCCGCCGCCTATATCCTGATCGAGAATTTCCAGATGGATAATGACACCCTTGCCGCGCTTCTGACCGCAGTCGAGCGCGATGGCCGCCCGGTCGCTGACGCCGTGGCAGATTGGGCCGCGGCGAATGAAGAAAGCTGGCGTCCGTTGGTGGAGAGTGCCACCAACTGAAGACATTGGCGGGTGCGGGGCGGTGTTGTGCCCCGTTCCCACCCGACAATGTGGAAGAAGAGCGGTCTGCTTTTGGTCTTGATCTGACAGTAGCCCCAATCATTAGCCCCAATCATTTTCGCGCGGCTCTGTGCTTGGGGTCAGCGTTTCCCTCAACCCCACCTAAGAAACCGCGCTACACCCCCACATAGCGATCCACGAGGCTGCGGTTGGCGCGCAAGTCATCGGCGGTCATCACCGTCCCGCCTGTGCCATTCTCGAGAAAGGCCACCCGGTCGGCCAGATCGAGCACGGCATCAACCCGTTGCTCGACCAGGAGCACGGCAACGCCCGCCTCGCGCAGTCCGACAATGACATCGCGAATGGCGGCGATCATCGAGGGCTGCAAGCCTTCGGTCGGCTCATCGAGCAACAGAACCTGAGGCCGCAGACAGAGTGCGCGCGCCATGGCGAGCATCTGCTGTTCACCCCCCGAGAGAGTCTGCGCCTTTTGGCCCAGCCGTTCGCGCAGGCGCGGAAAGCGCGCCAGCACCTCTTCTCGCACCTCTGGACCGCTCTGGCGGGCCATGAGGCCGATTTCGAGGTTCTGCGCGACGCTGAGGTCGGTAAACAGCCGCCGCCCCTGCGGCACATAGCCGACCCCGGCGCGCGGCACCTGATGCGCGGGCAGGGCGCTCAGTCGCTCATCCCCCAGCCAGACCGCCCCGGACATGAGCGGCACAAGCCCCATGATCGCGCGCATCACCGTGCTCTTGCCCGCACCATTGCGCCCCAGCAGGCAGAGGATTTCACCCGGCTGTACTTCGAGGCTCAGATCGCGCAGCACCTGCGCGCGGCCATAGCCCGCGCTGATCCTATCCAGCCGCAGCATCGGGCAGCCCCCCCCAGATAGGCGGCCTGCACCGCCGGGTTGGCGTGAATCTCCGCAGGCGTGCCCTCGGCCAGTACCTGACCAAAATTGAGAACCGTGATCCGGTCCGCCAGATCCATCACCACACGCATATTATGCTCGATGAGCAGGATCGTCGCCTCCTGCGCCACCTCGCGAATGAGGCTGAGAAAGCCGTCGATTTCACCCTCGGCCAGCCCCTGTGTCGGCTCGTCAAGGATCAGCAGGCGCGGGGATTGGGCAAGGCCCATGGCAATCTCCAAGAGGCGCTGATGCCCATAGGCCAGATCGCCCGCCTCTTGGTCTGCGCGCGCGGCCAGCCCCACCCGCGCCAGCGCGGAGTCTACCGCCGCTTCAACCGCCGTGCCGCGCAGATGCCGCCGCGCCGCCAGCGCCACGTTTTCCCGCGCGCTCAACCGGCCAAAAACCGATGTGATCTGAAAGGTATAGGCCATGCCCAGCCGCATCCGCCGATGTGCGGGCAACGCGGTGATGTCCTGTCCATCAAAGATCACGCGCCCGGCGCTTGGGGCGATCCGCCCTGAAATCATGCCCACCAGCGTTGTCTTGCCCGCGCCATTGGGGCCGATGAGCGCGCGAATCTCGCCTTTGGGCAGGTCGAAATCCACGCCTTCGACGGCGCGCAACCCGTCAAAATTCTTGGACAATCCCCGCGTCGACAGCAGCATCACGGCAACCCCCGCCAGATCCGCCGCCGTATTTCGCCCATCAACCCCTGCGGCGCAAAGAGCGTCAGCACCACCAGCGCCACACCGGCAATCAGCATATAGGCGGTGGTCACGCCGGAACTGAGGTCAATCAGGTAGAACATGAAGAGCGTGCCGATGAACGGCCCCAGCACCGTGCCGGCCCCGCCCAAGAGGACCCACAGGAGCGGAAAGATCGAATATTGCACCGAGGCAAATGTCGCCCCGACATAGCCAAACAAGAGGCCATAGGAGGCCCCCGCCGCGGCCGCCATTGTGCCCGACAGGACCATGACCGCGAATTTATGCGCGAATACGTCATAGCCCAGCATGCGCACCCGTTCCTCATTCTCGCGGATCGCCACCAGCACCCGGCCAAAGGGCGAGCGCACCAGCCAGAGGCAGAGCATCAGGCAGGTGCCAAAGAGCAGAAGCGCCGCCAGATAGCGGTTGCCCTCATCGCTGAGGTCGATGCCCCAGAGCATCCGGTCCGCCTGTTGAATCACGAACCCCTCATCGCCCCGCGTCAGCGCCCCGAAGTAGAGCACGCTGAGGTATCCCGCCTGTGCAAACATCAGCGTCACGATCATAAAGGCCACGCCCGCCGTGCGCAGCGCCAGCGCCGCCAGCACGCCCGACACCACCGCCCCCGCCGCCAGGCCGAGGATCAGCGCCGGGGCCGCACTCAGCCCCAGATGCTGCACGCCGAGGCCCATCCCATACATGCCCGCCGCGAAAAACAGCGCGTGGCCGAGGCTGAGCAAGCCGGTATAGCCGAATATGAGATTATAGCCCATCGCGTAACTCGCCAGCACCATCACCCGCGCCAGATTGCCGTGGTGATAGGCGGGCAGGACGAAATGCAGCGCCAGAAGCAGGGCCAAGAGCCCGACGTGCAGGGCATAGACCTTCATGCGCCGCGCGCCCCGAACAGGCCCTGAGGCCGAAACACCAGCACCAGCCCCACAAGCAGCGTCGCCAGTATCTTGGCCAGAGTGGGCGAGAAAAAGACCGAGATGATCCCGTCGCTGAGGCCGATCAGCACCGCCGCCAGAACCGTGCCCGGCAGGCTGCCAAGCCCGCCGATGATCACCACGATGAACGACAGCAAGAGCGGGTCCGCGCCCATCAGGTAATGCGCCTGTTGAATGGGCACGATCAGCACGCCCGCCAGCGCCGCCAGCGCCGCGCCGAGGCCGAACACCCCGGCATAGACCCGCTCGACCGGGATGCCAAAGGCCAGCGCCATCTCGCGGTCCGCCTGCGTCGCCCGCATCACAAGGCCGATGCGCGTGCGCGCGATCAGCGCCCAGACCGCGCAGAGTAGCACCACCGCCGCGCCGATCACCGCCAGCTTGTACGAGGTCGTGCCCAGCCCCCAGGGCCATATCATTTGCCAGCCCTCGGCCCCATGTTCAAACCATGGGAGTGCAAGCCGCGTGTTGAACGGCGCCTCGACAGGGCGCGCATCCGGGCCATAGCCCATCAGCGTCACCTGCTGAATGATGTAGAGCAGGCCGATCGTGGCCACGATGGTGCGCTCGGGGTCATAGTTCAGCCGCTTGAGGATCGTCATGTCGGCGGCCACCGCGAGCGCCCCAACGATCAGCGGTGCCGCCACCAACGCCAATGCAAAGCCGATGGCGGGATGCCCCACCACGCTCTGCGCGATCCACCACGCCAGCACCGCGCCCAGCATGAAAAACTCGCCATGCGCGATATTGACCACCCGCATCACACCGAAAACGAGGCTGAGCCCAACGGCGGTCAGCGCCAGCACCGCCGCCGTGACCGCGCCTTCGAGCGTGGCCAGAACCAGATAGGGGCCTAGCTCCATGCGGGCGGCCACGTCATTGCGCGGCGAACTCCAGACCGCCCATCAGGATGCGGTCATCCTCGGTCAGGGTCACGATCTGCCCATGCTTGCGTTCCAGCGCGCGGGCGACCACCTCGTTGCGTGGCTCCCAGGTATAGTCCTTGTCCCAGGCCACGGGTGCCCAGGTCAGCCGCCCGCCCTTGCGCCAGGGGTCCAGAACGATCCCCTCGCGAAAACTGTCGCCCTTGGCGCTGATGACCGCGGTGCTGTGTTCCAGCCGAAAGGCGTTGTCGGCATTGGCCACGGCGCGGTGCAGATCGAGCGTCTGGAAATTCTCGAGCTTGAGCCGGTCCTCCATGTCCCGCGCCCAATGCCAGCACAGGCCGCGCGGTTTCAGCCCCATGTTTACCTTGGTGTTATGCACGATAGGCGGATCGGTGATCTCGTATTCCAGCGCAAGGCGGTGACTGTGTTCATAAGAGATGCGCGCGGCGCGCGCCGCCTCTTCCGGGTCTACCTGCGGCCCAAGGTCAAGGATCGCCGCAGCAAGGCGCGTTACGTCGCTCTCCTCGGGCGGTGGGGGCGGCGCGCCGCACCCCGCCAGAACCGACGCCGCCAGACCTAATAGAACTAGCCTCCGCTTCACGCTATCGCCCCGCTTGCCAAACCCGTCTCAGAGCGGCTGAGCCGTGTAATCCACCTCATCGGGATAGAGCGTATCCTCGATCGAGGTGCGATGCACGCGCACCAGCTTTCCGCCTTCTACCCGGCTGATATTCTGATGGCCAAAGACCTGATGCGTCTTGCCGTTGAAAATCTTGTCGCCCTGCGGATGCGCCAGGCTCTCAGGCAGGGTGGTCATCGCCTCGACCGCCTCGATCAGCGCGGCGCGGTCCTGCGGCCCGGTATAGCCTGCCGCCTCCATACCCGCCTTGATCACATGCAGCGTTTCCCAGCAACCGAACATATGCGCATAGGTGGCCACGTCGCGCGGATCACTGACCGATGCACCGTGTTCATTGACCCCCACCGCCGTGCGATAGGCGGTTTCATATTCGCTCTGATCCGCTTGCTGGTCGCGGCACATCCCTTCCCAGAAATAGCTGTTTTCAAGGAACTCCAGACCGGGGCTGTCAATCGCCACCGCCTCGAGACTGTCGATAAAGCCAAAGAGCGCCGGACCCTGCCCGCCAAAGAACTCGCCCAACTCCTTGACGAATGTCAGCACGGCGGGCCCGACCATGACGTGATAGAGCACCTCGGTGTCACGCGGGATCTTGGGGAAATACTTGGTGAAAGAGGTTTCCGAGGGCGGGATCGCGATATGCGCCAACACCTCGCCGCCCTGCGCCTCGATCGCCTGGGTAAAGAAATCCCGGTGATCATGGCCAAAGGCGAAATCCGGAAAGACCATCGTGACCTTCTTGCCCAGATTGGCCGCCACATAGGGGGCCATCGCCTGAACCTGGCTCTTCACATCGGTGATGCCCGGTTGCAGCGTGTAGCGGTTGAGCATGCCCGAGGCCACGTGATGCCCCTCGGAGACCACGAAATACGGCAGCTTCAATTCGCCCGCGCGCGGCGCAGAGCCGATCACGACATGGCTGAAGAGCGTGCCAAAGCCGATGTCGCAGCCATGTTGATTGGCGAATTTCTCGACCACCTCGGCGCCGCGCTTGGGGTCGGTGCCATCATCCTCGGCCACGATCTCGACCATGCGGCCATTGATGCCGCCGCCATCGTTGATCAGCTTGACCGCCGCCTGCGTGGTGCGGTCATACCAGCGGCCATAGGCCGCGCCGATGCCGGTGCGATGCACCTGAAAGCCGATCTTGATGGGCGCTGCGGTCTGCGCATGGCTGTAACGCGCCCAAAGCGGCAAGCTTGCCGCCGCGACACCGCCCACCAGCGCCCCGCGCCGCGTGATGCCGGTTTTCTGGCCAGGTTTCGAGGTATTCATCGCGCATCCTCCAGAGATCAGTCGCAGTCAGAGGGCAAATGCCGCACCTGCACACCTTGCGCAACCCCCTTGGGGTTGTCCAGCGCTTACATGTCACGCTCCGCGCGGTGTGGCGAGCAGCCAGAGGCCAAAGACCGTATACGCCACCATGAAGAGGGCGAGCGGCACCTGACCCAACACCGCACGCCGCCGCCCATCCCCCGCGCGCATCGCCAGCGCATGTGCCAGCAAAAGGGCGATCACGTGACCCGTAACAACCGCCCCCGCCTGTGTCATCCAGATGATCTTGACCGGGCCGGGCGTATTCAGGAATCCGGCGGAAATCGGGTGCGATGCAAGGCCCAGCGCCCGCGCGAAGGCAGCCAGAACATACTGTCCATCCACCAGAAACGCCGTCAGGTAATGGGCAATATGATAGGCCAGCGCGATGGGCAGAATGGTGGGCGCATAAAGGCAGAACAGCCCCCGCAAGGGGCGCGGTTGCCCCCCCGCCAGCCGCTCGCCCAGCCAGAGGGCGCCGGCAAACACCCCTATAAGGGCTGCGTTGGATGCCAGAAGGCCCAGTATATTCGGGAGGATGACCGCCGAGCGCCCCGGAAATTCCAAAGGGTTGATCCCCAGTAGACCGAGCCAGAGAAAGGTCTCGTTCATCCCGTCAAAGCTGCCCGAACCGAGCAGGACAAGGCAAAAGGCCGCCAGCCCTAGGCTGACCTTCGGTCCCTTCAATATCTGCCAGCCGGACAGCCCCAGAGCTGTGTGACCATTTGAAAATCCAATGAATGATACCCGGCGATAGGCGCGCATCAGCACCGTGATCGCCTCGGCCCGCGCCAGCCAGACCGGACCAAAGAGCGCCAGCCCGAGCAGCATCGCATACCAGTAGAACCCCACCACCACCGCCAGCCGCCCCGGATCGGTCGGGGCCGGGTCGGCCATGAGAAATCCGCAAAAGGCAAGGAAACCCAGAACACCGGGCCAATAGCCCAAGCCGCGCGGATACCGCAGCGGCGCGCGCATCCCCGTGAGGCGGCGCAACAGGGCCCCCACACCCACCCAGGGATTGATCCAGCGCCAGAGATCGCCCACCAAACCCTGAAGCGTGACCAGCACAATCCAGAACACCACCCAGATTGTCAGAGGCAGGGGATTGACCCCCGGATCGCCCGGCCCCATCAGCCCGCGCCACACGAGCCAACCCAGCAAGACGGTCACTGCGAGATTAAGGAAATATCGCATGAAAACAGGTAATTGCAGGCGAAATATTGCGATGGGCCGGAACAGCGTTTCGGCAAATCCCCCCGGCAGAACGGCCAAGAGCGCCACGGTCAGCGCCACGGTAACGCCCCCGGCGGCGATGTAGACATTGGTGGG
>SWCD01006554.1_pt1 | contig 12620 bp, 13 predicted proteins | sample 4693011 | NCBI WGS metagenome assembly SWCD01 (sample SAMN10267278, study PRJNA491770) | bioreactor metagenome | isolation source: DHS bioreactor inoculated with marine | place: Japan: Omine Ridge, Nankai Trough | reverse complement strand
ATTTACATATCCTGTCGGCCAAAGTGGGTTAAAAAAGCACCGATCTTTATTCAAGTAATGGGTTTTGCGGCAAACATCCCCCAAATTAACCCGCTATATGGCAACGATGCTCCGCGCTGACGATCCGCGGGAACCAACACTGCGGATAAAGGTTGTCAGATGGCCGCGGCTGTTCTATATTTGGGTTGTTATAATCGAAATTTTCTACACCAGTCCGTCGCCAGCGTTAATGTAACGTACTTCCCGCCGGTTTGACAACCATCGCAAGGGTATTAATTTGGGAAACTTTCCCGCGGCCAGCCACGTGGAAGATTCGCCGAAAGGATAACAATTATTTTCAATTCGCTCACGTTCCCCCACTTTAGGGCGCGCTGAATACACCCGCTATCACGTTTCATCGCCACCCAAAATCCGGCCCCATTGATTCGGTCAGCTTGCATCGGACTTATTTTGTATCGTTAAGAAAGGATTGTTGCATTAATGAAATTTACTTTCGCCCACAACAACATCAATGTACTGAATCTGGAAAAAAGTCTCGCTTTTTATAAAAAGGCACTCAGTTTAGTGGAAACCCGTCGCTGGGAAAACCCCGATTTCACGCTGGTTTACCTGGGTGACGGACAAAGTCAGCACCAGTTGGAACTCACCTGGCTAAAGGACCGTACAGCACCCTATGACCTGGGAGACAATGAGATTCACCTGGCCTTTCATGCGCAGGATTATGACGCCGCCCACCGCCTGCACAGCGACATGCAATGCATCTGCTACGAAAACGAGGCGATGGGCCTTTATTTTATCGCCGACCCGGATGGATACTGGATTGAAATAATGCCAATGAGAAAAAACGATGAATAAAAACCCGAAAGGCCAGCCTGTGGAACCGGTCAGCGGACATCTTGAAATTCTGGACAAAGGTTTCGGTTTTCTCCGAGACATCGACAACAATTACCAGGCCGGACAGACCGATACCTTTGTCCCGGCCTTCATGATCACCAAATTCGGACTGCGGGAGGGATCCTTCATCGAAGGACGGGGGGGGCCCGGTAATCCGGGCAACCAGAACCTGAAACTGGCAGCGGTGGACAAGGTCAACGGCCTGCCCCTGGACCAATATGCCCAGACCGAGACCATGCATACCATGACCAGCATCAATCCCGAAAAACGCCTGCGCATGAGCCAGGGCCCCAAAGACCTCACCGGCCAGGCCCTGGACCTCATCGTCCCCATGGGCCGGGGACAGCGCGGCCTGATCATCTCCCCCCCCAAATCGGGGAAGACCACCCTCTTGCGGCACATGGCCAACTCGGTGACCGCCAATGATCCCGAGATGAATGTATTCATATTGCTGGTCAATGAGCGTCCCGAGGAGGTGACGGATTTCAAGCGGGGACTCAAAGACGCCCATGTGCTCTACTCTTCGGCTGATCAGAGTATCAGCCAGCACATGCGCATGACCCGCCTGGCCGTGCACACCGCCATGCGTTGCGCGGAGGTCGGTCGGGACACGGTGGTCTTTATCGATTCACTGACGCGCATGGCCAGGGCGTTCAACGCCGAAACGGAAAGCTATGGCCGGACCCTCTCCGGAGGACTGGGGGCCAATGCAATGGAGATCCCCCGCAAAATTTTCGGGGCGGCACGCAACATTGAAAACGGCGGTTCGTTGACCATCATCGCCACGATCCTGATAGAAACCGGCAGCCGCATGGACGACATCATTTACCAGGAGTTCAAGGGAACCGGCAACATGGACCTGGTGCTCAGCCGCGACTGTGCCGAGCACAGGGTATTTCCGGCCATCGATATTCGCCTGAGCGGCACCCGCAAGGAGGAACTGCTGCTAGACAAGGACGAACTCAAACAGGTGATCGAGATCCGCCGGGCCATGGCCCAGCAAAAACCGACCGAGGCCATGACCGACCTGCTGGAATACCTCGATCGCCAAAGTCAAAATTAATGCCTGCGGAAATGGACGGTCAATACAGAAAAAACATCCATCCCGGTGCCGAAGTCGACATCGTTCTCAAGGCCGACCAACGCAGCGGCCGCCTGACCCGGGGCACCGTGGAAGCGCTCCTCACCCGTTCGCCCCATCATCCCCACGGCATCAAGGTGCGGTTGACCGACGGGCAGGTCGGGCGCGTCAAAACGGTCCTGTCGACACCCTAAGGCCGACAAACCGTTGCCCCGCCCATTTTTGGCGCAACGCACTGCAGGGGGAGAGGCGACGGCTGCGAATTATCCGGGACCACGGGAAATGCGCTCGTTCGCACGGATTAAAAACGCTCTCAGGAATGCTTCTTTTCCTGTTTATTCTTTCTCTTTTCCTTGGTGGTCTTGGCGGGCTTCTTTTTGGTGTCTTTCTTCGTATCTCGAGATTTTGACATGGTGGAGCTCCTTTATACCGATTGAAGTTTCCGAACCGGCCGTCAGTCCGGCCAATGGCTGAAGACGATTCAAGCATACGACAGCAGGACAGGGCCAGGCAATCGAGGGTTTCCCAATGATGGGGGATGGGACGGTATTGGTAAACCCCTCAACTAAAAAATAAACAGGTTTCCAGTGGTTGCATTCACCGATTCAACACTTATTATGGGCTCCGCGCCCCACCGTTCAAAGGTGGGGTGCGTTATTTTTTTGGGGGAGAAAGTGAAACCCCAGGCAACCGGTTAAACATGGACCTAATTTTTAAAGCGACTATTTTGAAAAGGAGAAAAAAATGACAGATCGTTCCCATATCACCCTTTACAGCGGCGGCCATAAAGGTGCTGAATCCGAATTCGGCCGGCTGGCCGAAGCCTGGGGCATTCAGGAGGTCAACTTTTCTTTTGAAGGACACGTCATTGAACGTTCCCGCGGGGTCCGTGAACTTGATTCCAAAGAGCTGGAAAAAGGGAATGTCAGCATGGAAATCGTGTCGGCACGCATGGGCCGCAAGTTCACCCGGGGAAATAAGATCCGCAAGGTGATCCAGACCCTTTTTCATATGGTCAACAATGGCTACCACGTAATTGCCGTGGGATGGATTCAGCCGGATGGCACGGTCAAGGGCGGAACCGGGTGGGGGGTTGAACTGGCAAAGCTGTTTAATCGGCCGGCGCATGTCTACGATCAGGATCTCAAGGGCTGGTTTACCTGGGAAGGCAGCACGTGGGTGGCCCAAGTGCCGGAGATCGAGAAGCACACCTTCGCTGGCACCGGCACCCGGAATCTCACTGAAGACGGCAAGCAGGCCCTCCGGGATCTTTTCGAAAAAGCCTTCGGGCCTGCCTGATCCCATGCCAATTGGGGGCGACAGCTGAGGCTGTCGGGCATCCGGCAGTCATCAGCACGGGAAAATTGCGGGCGATTATTTGCTGCCGTATCGATTCACACTCACCTTATCGCGTTGAAGGGATGCGTTGGGATGGGGTGTGGGCTGCTGAGCCGGGTACCCGATGGCCATGATAGATGACACGTCCACCCCCGCCGGCAGCCCCAGCACCGTGGCTGCGTATTGACCGGCAGTTTGTGTCGCATCGAAGTTCCGCTTGCGCAGCTGGATCCAGCAACTGCCCAGCCCCAGGTCGGTGGCTGCCAGATGCAGAATAATCGCTGCGATGGAAACATCCTCAACCCAGACGTCCGACTTGCCGGGGTCCGCGCCAACCGCAATGGCCAGCGGTGCCCTGGCAAGAAATGAAGCCCCGTGAGGTTTGGCCCTGGAGAGGCGCTCGATGGTCTCCGGATCGTCAACAACAACGAATTCCCATGGGTTGAATCCACGGGAGGATGGCGAACGCAAGGCGGCCTCAACGAGCAGATCCACCTTGGCCTGCTCAACGGGACGCGGCTCAAATTGACGAATACTTCGCCGCGATCTTAACAGGTCGATAAACATATTCTCTCCTTTTCCAATCACTTCCCGCAGCATTTCTTATATTTTTTGCCGCTGCCGCAGGTACACGGGTCATTCCTTCCGATTTTCGGGCCCTGACGCACGGCCTGAACCGGCTGCGGTGCCTGGCCGTCCTTAAAATACCAACGACCGTCTTCGCGGACAAATTCTGCAATTTCATGGTGATCGAAAGCCTTGCTGTCTTTGCGGTAGCGGGCCAGAAACTCAACCGTCCCTGCCGTATCGTCCGGACCTCCCTTTTCAATATTCCGGATTTCCAGCCGCTGCCAGTCCAGCTTCCGGGACCAGGCCGCCGTTCCTTTCCGGTCGGCATCCTGGCGGTTGGATGGATGCGTCGTCTCAAAAATATAGTCATATTCCTTTTTTGCGTGGGCCGTGTAGCGTGAACGCATCAGTGCTTCGGCGGTATCTGCGGCTTGCTCACCCGTGATCATCGGCTGACAGCAATCAACATACTCTTTTTGGCTTCCACAGGGGCACAATTCCATGGTGCTGCTCCAGTTATTGGGTTATTTTTCGTAAAGGTTCGTTCAATGCGGGTCGCCGTGGAATGCACGGCGACAAGATCAATTACGGCAATCGCCTATACGAGGTAAGGCCTTAACTTGTCAAGTTAAACCGATCAAATTTGCGGCAGGCATGCAGCCTAGAACAATCGATCAGCCTTCGGGCAGCGGTTTCCGATGCTGTTCCCGTGCGGCATCTTCAGGATGGATGCGCCAGGTGAACAGGGGCGACAGGACGTAAAGAATCATGTATCCCAGGCAGATCTGACCGAAAATCGGGGTAAACATGCTGACCGTCAGCAGGACCAGATTCGCGCGCCCGAACCAGGGGTGGCGGCTCATTGTCCGTCCCAGGTGAATGTATCGGATGGGGTACAGGTTCATGATCAACCCGGAAAAAACCATGGTGCCGGCTGCGAACAGCCCCCAGAAAACGATCCGCTGCGACGAAAGCGCCAGGGCATGGTCGAAAATCACCAGGGGAGACATGACCAGCATGGCCGCCGCCGGTGTGGGCAACCCCTTGAAGAAGCCGGGAATCGGGTTTTTATCCAGGGTAAAGTAAACCAGCCGCCCCATGCCCATCACCGCATAAAAGAGGGCTATCCACCCCACGGGCAGGTGGGCGAAGCGGCCTTCACCGTATTGGCTAAGCGTGATGTAAAAAATCCAGGCCGGAACCATGCAGAAACTGATGGCGTCGGCCAGATCGTCCATAATACTGCCCATATTGATCGTCCGCTTGGGCGGTTGGTCGGGAAGGGGTTCCGTCAGGCCCAATCGGCGGGCCAGGGCCCCATCCAGCTTGTCGAACGTAGCGGCACCGATCATCATCAGGTAGGATTCCCGCATGCGCCCCTGGTAGGCAAAAAATACGGCGATCAGCCCCATCAGGGCATTCATCACCGTCAAGGCGTTGGGGAATACCGACAGGATTTTTCGCCGGAGCACCTGATCTCCGAAACACAACTCGTCCAGGCAGGCGGTGCCATATTTACGGCAGTAACCGGCAATGGATCCAAGGTTGATGACCAGAAACAGAATTTCCACGAAGAAAAGGACGCGCAGGGAGACGTTACCCATGTATGAGATACGGAAATAGATCCAGGATTCCGGGCCTTCGGGAATATAGAATGCGTAGGCGTAAAGCAAGGCGCTGACCGGTGCGGCCACAATGGTTCGCATGCGGTTATACTCGCTGTCCTCCGGTTCCACGCCCTGCCGGATGGCAAATCCGCGCATGAAGGACGCAAAACTGTCCCGCACCAACACCGTTACGCAGAGCACCAGCACAAAAATCGCATGCATCAGCTGGCCACGGGTCGGGTCTGTCTCCGATACCAGGAGACGCCACATCATGCCGGCGGTGATGACCGGGAAAATAATGGAATAAACCAGCTTGTCCATGAGCCGGTCCGCCAGGGGCGCCAGCGGGGCGTTGGGCCGGAAGCGGGCCGAAAACCATCCATCCACGATGTCGATAATCATGGAAAGAATCAGAAACGAAACCCCGACGGTATAGATCACCGGGTTTCTACTCCACATAATCGCCAGGGCGCAGATCATGCCGCCAAAAATCAGGACCGGGCGACTGTAAACGAAAAGGGCTGCCAGCCGTGCCGGCAGGGGGATGTTGTCTGTCATGGAAACGGTGCCTGTTGGCGTTATAAGAGTTGATTGGGCGCTTTACACATCAAACCAGTGCATCATAAAGGGATTGCCGATTCGAGTCAAGGCGGGAGCGTTCGGGCATTCACATCTTATTCACGGAGGGGATGCGGTTCCGGGACAGGGATGCCATTGCCTTTCCTTGGAAACGTTCTTTACCGCAACCCCATCGGAAACCGGTTACCGCGGCCATTCAGGCGTCCGGGCTGTTTTCCGGAACCCGTTCGATGGCGGGAATGGTCAGCGACTGGTGAATCCTCAGTTCGGCCAGGTTCACACCGGTATTGTAATGCCTGAGCAGCCAAAGTGGAAGATCAAATTTATCCCGGCACAGGGTCCAGTAGCTATCCCCCGGCTGGACACGGTAACGCTGAAGTTCGCCTACACGGTAGGCCGCATAGAAATCCTCCTGCAGACGCTTGTGGAATTCGTAGCGTTGGGCTTCGAAATCTTTCGCAGCGACGGCAGCCAGCGGGATTTTAAACTTTTGGTGCAGATGGAGCGGCCGTCCGAAGGACAAATCGTTGAGGCGACGGATCCTTGAGGCGCTGACACCGGCCCATTCGGCGTAGTGGCCAAGGGTCTCTTCGACCTCGACCTGGACGATCCCCACTGCCTGCTGCTGGATCCTGATCACCCGGGAAAAACCGACATCAGCGGTGAAGACGCCGGGCATTGCGTCTGCCTCAGGTGAAATTGAATCGAAGCGGGTTTGTTCGGGTTTTGAATCAGCCATGGCCAGCAGGTCGGCAGGAGCCGGCTCCGGACGCCGGTATCGGGCGAGGGCACTTTCCACAGGAAGGTCTTCCGGGATCACAATCGTCTCGTCAACCCGGTCCACCGCCGCCACCCGAACCACGGAGGCCTTCGGCGCCGGACGCTGAATGGTTTTTGCGATGTTCAGCGATTGCCCTCGCTGCGGTATGCGCAGGGTTTGTCTGGCATAGACGGTCGCCCGCCGGTCCAGGTTGTTGGCCAGAATCAGGTCGCTCAGTTTCACCTGGTGAAGATGGGCGATCTTTCCGGCCGTATCCCCCCGCTGAACAGTATAGAACCGGCTGGGTTTCTGGGTCTTTTTGAGAATATCTGCGGGAATGGTCGCCAGCGGCCTGCCGCCTGATTCAGCGTGGGGGGGAAGGCTCAGGACATAACCCCTGGGGACATACTTCTGGCCGTTTAATACCGGGGGGCGAAGGGCCGGATTCAGGGCCCGGACGACGCTGGGGGAGACGTCGAAATGGCGGCAAAGATCCACCAGTGCAGCGAACCCATCCAGGGTCACCGACCGTGATCGGGCGGGGGACGCCAGGGCCAGGTCACCGAAATAGCGCTGGTAATCGGATGCCACCCGACGGGCGGCCAGGAACTCGGAATAAAAGTTCCTTGAGGCGAACTTAAAGGTCCGGCCTTTGTAGGATCTGAAAATTTCGGGATAATCACCGTGGGCGGTCTTGGCACGCTGCATGCCGGCGGCACCGTGGTTATATGCCGTGATGGCCAGAGGCCAGCTGCCCAGCCGCTCGTGGTTTTCCTTGAGCAGTTGAGCCGCCGCCCGGGCGGCGGCAAGGGGGTCGCGCCGTTCGTCCAGCACGTAATCCACGGTCATGAACCGCTTGCCCGTGGACCGGGTAAACTGCCACATCCCGGCCGCACCGGACTTGCTGTAGGCGTTGGTGTTAAAAGAGGACTCCACATGGGGCAGATAGGCCAGGTCCTCGGGCACACCATTGGATCTTAAAATAGCCCGCATCCGGTCGAGGTATGCCCCGGAACGAACCAGGCCGGCCTGGAAGCGATCCTTTTGGCCGATCTGACAACGAACCCGATGACGGGCACGATCGAACGTGCGTGCATCCGCCCCGGGTCCAAACAGCGCCGCCACCCGCCGGCAGTCTGCATTTTCTGCCGACGGATCGGCGGCCAGGCGCTTCAACATCGACGCAACCCGCTGGCTGGCCCGTTTCATTCGCTGGCGGTTGATTTTCCGGGCACCCGTATGGTCGGCGGGTTTAAGGTCGATCACATCGTATACGATATCCAGGTGAACACTGTCGTGAACAACGGCCTGGGTAGTTGAATAGCGGGCATAAATGTTTGTCCAAAACGTCACATTTGGATCGATGACCGGGTATAGGGGAAACGGTTCTTCGGCGGCATTAACGGGTGAAAGGGACAGGCCGAGCAAGAGCGAAAAGACGAGGATCCCTATCGTTATACGATTGTGATGCATGGCGACATTTCCTTGTTTGCCTTCGTTGGGGGTAACAACGACAATAGACAAGCAATATTAATACCACAGATCCATTTCGCCCCGGAGCCCCGCCAGTGAAGTCATTCGCAAAAAAAGACACGGTCGCCAGACAATAAAATGTCCGGAAAACCGGACACAGCGTGACAAATAATTGACAAAAGTCGGAAACTATCTCGCCACGCGCTGGGCAAAGGGCTTGAATGAATGCGATCAATGATAATCTTTAAGGTAATTTTTTCGACGCCTGAGGGATAGAAATGAACCTGCTGCGCAACCTGATTCGCCCCTACCTTTACACGCGGTATCGCTTTCATCAGATGACCGGCACCGGTGCGTTCAGAGGCAACCGGGTTCGAACCGTCCGCACCTCTGCCCTGCCCCAATGGAATCCCCTTAAACAGGCCATCTGGAAATACCACGTCAAGCAATTTCACGATTCCTCATGTTCGGTGGCCACGGTGGTTTCATGCATCAACGCCATCCGATCCTTAGCAAACAGCAACGCTGGCCCCATCAGTCAAACCGACATCCTCGATCGGGTGACCACCGGCCACTGGAAAGAACGGATGAGCGACAGCGGATACCACGGACGCCGGGGCCTGCCACTGGAACTTCTGGGCCAGGTGGTCAAGGACAGCATTGCTGCCTATGGTCTGAAGGTGCACTGCATTGATGTCGTCCAGACACCCAAAAATGCACCTTTGAAATCGCCTGTCCGCACCAGACTTAAAAAGCGCCTGCGGGATTTTGATCGCCATGGCAATGGCCTGATTATCGCCCACTTCGATCAGGGGTCCCTTGTGCCCACCTTGAATATCCCACACATATCGCCTGTGGGCGCCTATGATGAAGCCAGCGAAAGGGTAACCATGCTCGATGTGGATCCCGAACAGGAAAAGCCTTATCAGGTCGATGTCGACACCTTCTACAAAGGGTTGTCCTGCGATTATCATCATGTGTTCGACGCATTCGGGTATGGCAGCGGGGGGTATATCTACCTGCAGATACGATAAAAAAGCGGCCGGTTCATAATCGCCGGTGTCCATCGTCGGGCACTGCCATTGCCGCCCGGTTGCATCTGCCGTCAATCATGGTTAAATTACTGGACCCGCAGGCAAAGGAGAAAGACCGTTCAATACCACCATGAATAATTTGGACCCCCGGCAACGTATCTCCAGGAGACGGTTTATGGGCAAGCTTTCAACGGCACTCAAGGTTGCGCTGATGGCCCCGCTTCTACCTCGAATGGTGACGGCCGCCGTAAACACCGAAGGCCCGGCGAAAGCCCTTCACTATCGCCCGCTGAACGGAGACAGCCTGCGGGAGATGGCCCTGCGGAAAATGCACCACGGATCGGACGCTTACCTGAACCCCATGGGCATCGCGCGCAACAAACGATTCTGGCAGGTACTCTCCTGGAAGCTGTTCCACAAAAACGCGTACGCTGATTTTTTAGACGACCAGCCGGTTTCACCCGTCGCCATCGACTGGGCGCCGGTCAAGGCCCACCGGGGTGTCTCGGTTACCTTCATTAAACATTCGACCCTGCTGATCAAAGATGTGGACAGGGTCCTGCTCGTCGACCCGGTGTTCGACGACATCTTCTGGTTTATCAAGGATTTTTCACCCCTGGCATTCAACCCGGCGGACATGCCGCGGCCGGATCATGTGCTGATCACCCACGGCCACTACGACCACTTGGACAAACCGTCGCTGGCGACACTGGATCCGGGCACCCACGTAATCAGCCCCCTGGGGTACGACAGTGAATTCAATGCGGTGGGCATGACCCGCCGAACCCAATTGGACTGGTATGAGCACTATAGCGACGGCGCCCGGGAGATCACTTTCCTGCCGGCCAACCACTGGACCATGCGCAACCCCATTATCGGTCCCAACCGCTCCCTGTGGGGCGGTTACCTGATTAAAACCGCCGGTGGACCGACCATCTACATTTCCGGAGACAGTGCCTACTTCGATGGATTCGAGCAGCTGGCCGCCGATTACGACATCGACCTGGCCATCTTCAACATGGGTGCCTATGCGCCGCGTTGGTTCATGGCCCCCAGTCACATGAATCCGACAGAAACGGTCCGGGCGTTTCAGGAACTCAGGGCCAGGCAATTGATGATCGCCCACTGGGGAACCTTCCAGTTGGGCGACGAACCGGTTCACTTCCCCCCCGCAGATTTAAGGAAAGCCCTTGATGAAAAAGGGCTTTTATCGCGATGGATCAATCTGGGCCATGGCCAGACCCATTTCTTCTGACAGGAGCACACGCGATGGGAGATGGATGATGAAAAAAGTGGCGATACTTGCTGTTCTGTTTTTTTTCGCCGGCGCAGTGGACCTGCTGGCGTTTCGCGGCCATCGTTCGGGGGGGAAACGCGTCGGGATCGGCTCGTCCGTGACCCCCACCACCCGGGATATCCGCGCCCGGCTCAAGATGCCGATCCGGCTGCCGGTGGATAAAGGCCGCCCGGGGAAACCCGTCCACCCGATCTATCCCGGCCACAAACCCGGCAAGCCCGGTCATGGGCACACGGGAAAGCACCGCCCCCGATATTGGTGGCCCAGCAGCACGACCGTGGTGCGGGAAGTCCAGCCGATCATCATTGTGAACAATCCAGCGCCACCGGCACCGGCACCCGAACCGGAAAAAATATGGGTACCCCCGGTAATGGGCACACGCACGGAACCCGGCTATTGGGATCATGGCATCAAGAAGATATGGATGGGCGACCACTGGCGCTATGAACAGGATTTTGAAACCAGAAAATGGGTACCCGAAGCCCAGGTGGCGGTCGTCGAGCAGGAAGGGTACTGGAAGATCGTTGAGTAAACGCCCGGTCAATCCAGGCGATAGGTTTCCCTGAGCTCCCGCGACATCCGGTTCACCGATGCGAAAGCACGCTCCACGGTCTTCTCCTTGTCCGGGTTAACCAGACAGCAGGTGGCGGGCGAAAGCATACTGCGGGCGATCAATCGATCCCGATCCACGCCCTTTTTCGACAATGCGTCCCATACGGCTTCCAGGCGAGCGACCAGGGACGGCAGATCCTCATGCGAGAAAGTCTCCATTCCGGTAGGTACAATCCCCCAGACAATCGTTCCCCCCTTGTCCAAAAACCGCCGGATGGATGCGGCATAGGAAGAAAAGATCTCCGCATTGGTATAGATGTCCATGGAGAGCACTTCCAGGTCAAGATTCAGCAAAAAATCCCAATCCGGATTGCCGCACAGGTGGATGCCTCGCGGCCGATCCACCTGTGCAAAAAACCGGTCAAGATCGCCCTTGGCCTTAATGTCACTGTAGCCCGCCAATGCGGAAAAAAGAAATTGGAGCCCCGGTTCGTCCACAAACATGAATGCGTTGGGGTTCCTGCGCTTCAGCCGGCCCAATTGGACATTCAACCGTTTAGCCATAAATTCCAGCATAAAGGGCCGGACGGTATCGTCAAAAAGAATGGGCCGCTCGTCCTGATCGAGGATGTTGAAACCAAAACTGACAGGACCCTCCAACTGTCCCCGAATGGCAGGACGATGAGCCAGGTCGAGTGATAAGAAACGATGGTAAACAGCCGAATAGGTTTCGCTGATGTCGAAATAACCAGGGTCGTCGAAGCGGGCCAGCGTTTCTTCGAATTCCTCGGCAAAGCGGTCGATTGAAAACCGCAGCGTCCGTTCGCCCAGGTCCAGGATGATGCCGGGGAAATGCTCGGCAGCCTGGACATACATGTCTTCATAGTAGCTCAAGTTGGGCAGTTGGGGCCAAAAGGGTACATCCATTGACAAAGCCGTTTCAAGGGCCCGGGTAACGTCGGTGTGGGGCATGACCGCCATGGCGGTAGTCAACAGGTTTCCGGGAAGGATCATCATCTCACGCTTTCATGAGTTGTCTTTAGTCGTCACGGACTCACGACTTGCCGATGCAAGCCTCATCGGAGCACCCTTGCTTCCCGCCAAAGGACATGGAACCCGATGGTTTCGTCCGTTTGTCGGGCGCCTTTGCCGGTTCCTGCACGGATGGCGACGCATGGTTCACGATTTTTCCGATGCAGGCCTCATCCTCGCAGACGGTTTCCGATGCCACGGTGATGGATGATCGCGTTTTTGCGGGCTTTTCTTTTTCAGCAACCCTTTCTTTTTTCATCGCCAGCCTCCTTTTGGATAAGCCGTTTAGGCCCCGTTCACTGACATGCCGGGGTGACAGCCAATAGCCGCCTAAAAGGTCATATGATTCAATGCCGGCATAGATCAAAATGACCATGGCCGCCGGATGGTAATATTCCCCCAA
>SWCD01020109.1_pt1 | contig 12632 bp, 11 predicted proteins | sample 4693011 | NCBI WGS metagenome assembly SWCD01 (sample SAMN10267278, study PRJNA491770) | bioreactor metagenome | isolation source: DHS bioreactor inoculated with marine | place: Japan: Omine Ridge, Nankai Trough | reverse complement strand
CCGCGTGGCCCTCCCGCTGGTAAGGCATAATAGTCTACTATGGTTGTCGCATATGCCTCGTTGTCGGAGGCGAGATGCTTGTAAATTTCTTCGCGGACAGAGGACCAACCGCATATACCTCCACGTTTTTTTCTGCTCCGCCCTCTTCCAACCAGTCTGGCTGAAACACTTGTGTAGCCAATGGCATACAGGTGCTGAGCCAAGATTTCGTTCACGAATTCTTCTTCAGTTTGCCCCTCAACATGCACTAGCAATCTTGTCATTGATGGCCGCCCTTTGGACGCCCTCCAATCTCGTTTTTCTCCCAGAGCTCCCCTAGGCTGAATTCTTGCAACCATTCGGACAATTCATTGGAAGAAAGTCTAGTGAATACGGATTCACCATTATCTCGCTCAACAATCACGACCTCCTCTGGCTCAAACATGTCGAGCAAGAATGGGGACTGAGTTGAAGCAATTATTTGCACATCGTTGGACGCTTGACGGATCATCGCGCCAAGCACAGTGATTGCAGAGGGGTGAAGGCCTAACTCTGGTTCATCCAATAAGATCACGGATGGCTTCAATTTTGAAGGCTGCATAAGTAAGGTAGTTAGTGCTATAAACCTTAAGGTTCCATCTGAAAAATCCGAAACATCGAAGTACTTGTCTGTTCCTTTATGTTTCCATTCAAGACGGATACCGGTCTCATCCAAAGCCCTTGGCATCAGTACAAAGTCGTCGAAAAACGGCGCTATTCGGCGGACGGTATTTCTTATAATGGTGTATTCTTGCTCATGTTCCTCTTTTAAGAGGTTCAAGAACGCAGCTAAATTGGACGCGTCCGATCTAAGAAATCTATTATCGTCGACATCGGACACCTTTATCATAGGTGAGGACGGCCCAGTATCGTGAAAGTGGTATACTCTCCAACTATTTAGAGCAGATTTTACATATGATGATACTCCTCTAATTTTATCAGAACTGATAGCGGCCTCACTTCCGCTGGAGAGAAGTGATTCTCTATATGGGTTATCGTAAGTTGATTTTTTCCAATAGTAGGCAGTTTCATCAACAGGGACTAGTTCGTCAGTTGTAGTTGGCTGAAGAGCGATTTCATATTGATCAACTGAATTGTTAAACCAAACCTTTAACTTAATTGTTTCAGTTTCCTTCGAACCAAAGTGAATTAAGCGCTCTGCTCCACCATGTATCTTAACATAGCGCCTCAAATTACCCTGTGCGATTTCATGCAAGAATGTAAATGCGTCGATAAAGTTCGACTTGCCAGAGCCGTTGCTGCCAATCAACATGTTGATTGGCATGACGTCAAGTTCTTGATCTCGAATGCTCTTGAAACCCTTGATTTTAATCTTCTCTAGCCGTTCCAAATTGCATCTCTTTCTTATTTGACCAATAACCCTCAATTCCGCACTACTCTAAAGCAGGTTTCGTTGGTTTGCGAGACCATCTTTTGGGGGCCATATCTTAGCAGAATTCAGTCGGTCCTAACGCCTTAATACTTGATATAATTGGAGCTGGTCAGCTGCGGCGCTCGGATGCGAACGACGGCTGGGTACCAAGCGGCCTTGATGTTTTTGAACTGGATCAATGTCCACACGTAGGGCCAGAAGCAGCAACGGTTACGAAGGGCGGAAAGCGGATGTTGGTTACATTCGCTAACTGATCGTGCCGCACCGCTGAGAGCCGACATCGGTGTTAACCTAAAACTGAGAAATCCTTTGCAATGCCATATTGTAGCTCCGAGCCCAATTTACCCGATGCTGCAGTCCGCAGCAGTGGAAGCAATGACACGGGAACGGGCCTTGGCAGCATCAACCTCGGACCAATCCTATCTTTGGTCAGCAATTCGAATGTTGCGGATTGCGGTATCGGGAAGAACCGAACATTCACTGAACCACTTATGAATGCTCGATTCACAAGTGGCCCCAACTAGATTTGAAAACAGTCCGGCAAGAGATCAAGAGGAATATCTTGATAACAAACCGGCCGAGTGAAGCGCCTAATGGACATGGTGCCGACGGAAGTGGCTCCGAAGTTAGTGGACGCTGGATAAGGGCCACCATGAACCATCGCCTCACTGACCTCGACGCCCGTAGGAAAACCATTGGCCAAAATGCGCCCAGCCTTGCGTTCCAAAATTGGCATCAGTGATTTAACGGCTTCTTCGTCAGAGGCTTCCATTTGCAGTGTACATGTCAGCTGGCCTTGCAGTGCATGGGCCACGCTGTGCATTTGCTCTAAATCGTCGGCGAGGACAACCAGACCAAATGGGCCAAAAACCTCTTCACCCAAGTCATCATTGGCCAACCATTGTGCGGCGGTCGTTTGGTAGAGATAGGGCGTGGCCCCGCGCCCATCACAGGTCGTCGTCAGTACGGCCTGAACGCCTTCGCTGGCCGCGATGCGCGATTGCCCTTTGCGAAATGCCGATGCGATCCCATCCGTCAGCATCGTTTGCGTGCCGATCTGTTCCAACGCTTTTGCAGCTGCTGTAGTAAACAATTCAGCCTGATCTTTCAGGATCACTACGGTCCCGGGGTTTGTGCAAAACTGCCCAGCCCCCATCGCCAGGGAACCTGCCCATCCTGTGCCAATATCAGCCCCTCGTGCCTTGCCAGCACCTTCAAGAATGAACATCGGGTTGATTGAGCCCAGTTCGCCAAAGAATGGGATGGGTTCAGGTCGGCGGGAACAAAGATCAAACAAGGCACGGCCACCGCCCAATGATCCCGTAAAGCCGACCGCTTTGATCAGTGGATGCTGCACCAAGGCTTGTCCCACTTCAAGACTGCCACCCTGCACAAATGAGAAAACGCCGGGGTGCATGTCACATGTGACGATTGCCGCGTGAACCGCTTCTGCGACGATCTCGCCAGTGCCAGGATGTGCTGAATGGCCCTTCACAATCACCGGACAGCCCGCAGCCAAAGCGGCAGCTGTGTCGCCGCCAGCGGTCGAAAATGCGAGCGGGAAGTTGGACGCACCGAACACTGCGACAGGGCCAATGGGCCGTTGGATCATTTTCAGATCCGAGCGCGGCAACGACGCACGTTCCGGCATCGCTTCGTCGTGACGACGATCTAGATAATCTCCGCTCAGAATATGGCTTGCAAACAAGCGCAGTTGACCTGTCGTGCGGCCACGCTCGCCTTGCAAACGCGCCACAGGCAATCCTGTTTCCTGCGTGCCAATTTCTGTGATTGCTTCGCCGCGCGCCTCAATCTCATCCGCAATTGCGTTCAAAAACGCGGCGCGGTCTTTACGACTGGAATAGCCAAAGGTCCAAAAAGCGTCTTCAGCGGCGTTGACGGCTTGATCTATGTGCTCGGGTGATCCGGCAGAGAAATTATGAGCGGGGCCATGGGCCGGTTCTGAGGTGAATCTGGTTTCGCCTCCAACCCAAATGCCCGCGATAAGATGTTTGCCATGTGGTGTGAATGTCATGTCTTTTCATGTCCCAATTGATGACTGCGTTGAATTTCATAGATTTTTCGACTGCTCAGCGGATTATCAAAGCGGGAAAAACGCTTATGAGAACCACAACGACTGCGGCGACGGCCACAAAAGGCAATGCCGATTTGAAAATGGCCCCTGCTTTTACGTTTGAAACCGTTGCGGCGACGTAGAGCGCGACACCAACCGGCGGAGTCACAAGGCCCAAGGTCAGGTTCAGACATAGGACAATCCCCAGATGATAAGGGTCGATCCCGTAGACTGATGTCGCAACCGGCAGAACAATCGGAACGACCATAATCAGCGCAGGTATCCCATCAATCACCATACCGACTGCCAGCATAATGAGGTTAAGCAGTAGTAAGAATAGAATGGGGTTGTCAGCAATGACGACGATCCATGCCGCCAAGCTTTGCGGAATCTGGCCATAGATCAATATCCAGCTAAAGACATTTGCAGTGGCCACCATGAACAAAACAAGCGCCGCGTTGGAGCCTGCTGTGAGCAGCATTTGCGGTATGTCACGTTCAACCAATTCTTTGGTTACGAACTTGCCAATCAGATATGCCATGACGGCGGCGATGGCGGCAGATTCTGTTGGTGTCGCCAATCCCAGAGTAATGCTGCCGATAATTGACGCCGGAATGGCCAGCGTGATTAAGCCATCGCGAAACAATGCGATACGTTCCGGCTTTGACAATTTGGGGGCTTCGGGAAACGGATTGATCAACCCCATAATGAAAATCACAACCATGAATCCACCAGCCATCATCAACCCCGGTACGATGCCAGCAATGAAGAGATCGCCAATCGAGATTTGAGCAAGCACACCATAGACAACAAACATCATTGAGGGTGGAATGACTGGAGACAAAAGTCCGGCGGCCGTTGTTGTGGCCACTGCGAAAGTCTTTGAGTATCCTTCGCGTTCCATTTCGGGAACCATGACTTTCGACATGATCGCGATTTGCGCTGTGGCCGACCCAAGGATCGAAGCCATCATCATGTTTGCAAGGATATTCACATAGACAAGGCCACCTTTCATAGTGCCGACAATTGCCCGGGCCATACCAACCAACCTGATCGTGATACCGCCCCCATTCATCATTTCGCCAACAAGCATAAAGAGAGGGATGGCCAGCAACCCGTATTTACCGATACCAGACATCAGCTGTAGCGCGTAGGATCCGATCAAGGCAGTGTTGCCCGCATCAATCAGGTACGCAGCCGCAGAAACAGCAAGAACAACCCCGATGGGCGCGCCAACGAACAGCAATACAACAAAGACAATGGCGGTGATCATTTTGACATATCCAATGTGTTTTGGGTGCGGATGTCCTGAATGAGGCAGGCTAAGCTGTGAACCAATAATGTGAACGCGAACACGGGCATGACAAGGAAGAACCACACCCGGCGTACACCGATGGTGTTTGTGACTTCTTGATAGACGCTGTTGTAAGTTTCTTCAAAAAAGCCCTGCAATTGAAAACCGTTTCTTGCCAAGGTTAACGGGTCAAACCAAAGCCAGGTTGCATAGGCCAGAAAGAGCGCAAAAAGCACGTTCACGCATTGTACGAAAATCGACATTCGGCGGCGGCTCTTATCGGAAACAGCATCCGACACGAGCGTAACTGCAAAATTTCGTCTTTGCGCAAACATCAGGCTGGATCCAACAAAGGCGAATACCACCATCAAATTGATCGCAAGCTCGTCCGCCCAATACAAAGACGAATTCAATGCACGGCTCGCGACATTGATAACCATCAACACCAATACGGAGGCCACCAACACCTTCAATGCGGCGGCCTCTACTTTGGTAATGCGGGCCGATAATTTGACGATGTAGTTCATGATTGTTGCCTCCAGTAACACGATTGAATCGCCTGCTTCTGAAAACAGGCGATTCTCAAACCTTACATCAAAGCTGCGGCTTCGTTGCGCAGACCAATGATGGAAGGTGCTTTTGGCTCCCAGATACCGGCCCATTTACTTAGGGTATCCCCAAAGAATTCGGGTTCTGCCGTTGTGACGTTCATTCCCGTCCCTTTTAAATCATCGAGCCACTTGGGTTCAAACTCAATGTATTGACTAAAGAGCCAGTCAATTTGCTCGGATACGGTTTCCGAGAGCATTTGCTTTTCAGCATCGCTCAGAGCGGCCCAGTATTTACCCGAAACAACGGCAACCACAGGGAACATCATCTGGCTGGTGGTCTTGAGATTTGGAGCTTGATCAAACAGCTTCAACTTCCAGGCGAGTTCGAGATCGATGTCAGCGCCGTCAACCTGGCCATTTGCCAAAGCATCAAACAATCCGGGCAAAGGCACCGGGGTTGGTGCGACGCCCATCAGTTCGTAAAAATCACGCAGGGCTGCAAATGGTGTAATCCGGTATTTGCGACCGCTAAGGTCTGCCGATGTTTGTGCGTCATCACGTGAGATAAGATGGCGCATGCCCCCCAGTCCAAAACCAAGCCCTTTCATGCCTAATGTCGAAAATTGATCAAGCATTCCAGTTGCGGTTTCGCCCGTCAGAAGTTTTGAAGCATGCGCGACGTCTGGTACAAGGTAAGGTGCAAACAGCGCACTCATGTCATCAATTCGGTTTGAAAACTCGGCTACCGTCAAAAAACCCATTTCAAGGCCACCGGCCTGAATTTGCTGGATCATTGTTGCTTCGTTGCCAAGCTGACCTGACGGAAACACTTGAGTTTCAAACATCCCACCACTTTTTTCAGCCAGTGAGACACCAACCCGATCCATTGTCTGTGTCCAGAAGTGGCTGCCCGGCGTAATCGTGCCGATCCGAAGCGTTTTAGCGGACGCTGCTCTAAGCAACCCGGGTGTAGCCAAAGCTGCCGCTGTCAGTGTTGTTGTCTTCAAAAATGTACGTCGTTTCATTTTGTTTTCTCCCATTTTGTTTGATTGTATGTGTTAGTGAAAATAAGCGCCGCCATCGACGACAAGCGTTTGACCTGTCATGAATGCAGCATCGTCTGAAGCAAGAAATACCACCGCACCAACAACATCTTCTGGCAGTTGGTCGCGGGCGATAACACGCGATTTGACAGATATTTCTTGCAGTTTTTCGACTTGATGCGGGTTTGCTTTGACCCCATCTGACAACGTGAAGCCTGGTGCAACACCGTTAACCCGAATGCCAAATTCACCCAGTTCTTTTGCCAGTGCTTTCGTCATCGCATTGATGGCGCCTTTGCTGGCAACGTAGTGTAGTAAATAAGGAACCCCCTTGAACGGGGTCCCTGACGACATGTTCACAATCACGCCAGCACCTTGCGCTTGCATCGTTGGTAAAACGGCAGCGGTAACCAAGGCCTGGCCCATGACATTGACGTTCAGAACTTTTTGCCATTCTTCAGGCGTAATCTTGGAAAACTCGGTTAATTTCAGCGTGGAATACAAGCCTGCATTGTTAACCAGTTTATCAATACGGCCAAATGCATCCACTGCCGCCGCAGCCATGGCTTCACATGAGGCAGAGTCTGAGATGTCACACGTCACGCCAATAGCCTTGGCGCCAATCGCTGTCATTTCAGCAGCCGTTTCCGCGGCCCCAGCCACGTCCGCTATTACGACTGCAGCGCCGTCTTTAGCAAATCGTTCAGCAATAGCGCGACCTATGCCCATTGATCCACCAGTTACGATTACAACTTCTTGTTGGTCCATTGTCTTTTCCTCCCGAGTTTCTAGCACCTGCGCCTATTTTGACCGCGCAACTTGCCTGATGTCATTTATCGTTTGCGTTGGTGTGATCAGCTCAGGATCAACCTGCAGCTCGATCAAACTTGGCCCCTCATGTTCGCAAGCACGCTCCCACGCACCTGCAAATTGATCAGTCATGGTAACCGTTTCACCGTGACAGCCATAGGATTGCGCAAGTGCGGCGAAATCAGGATTGATTAGATCAGTCGCGCTTACCCGGCCCGGATAATTCCGTTCCTGATGCATGCGGATTGTGCCATACATCCCGTTGTTGACCACAATCACTGTCAGATTTGCAGTGTACTGAACCGCAGTCGCAAGTTCTTGACCGTGCATCAAAAAACACCCGTCACCAGCAAAACAGACCACTTGCCGATCAGGCATCACACGCGCCGCCGCCACAGCAGCAGGTAGCCCATATCCCATCGATCCCGAAATCGGCGCAAGTTGCGTGACATAACGGCGATGTCTGTGAAACCTATGAACCCAAACGGTGTAGTTTCCGGCCCCATTTGTCACGATTGCATCGATCGCAAGAGAACTTTCGATATGGTTCATGACCTCTGCCATGGCAAGGTCACCACGCGCTTCGGGCAGCGTCGACCAAGCACGGTATTCTGCGTTGCATTCAGCATTTGTCGCTTGTCGTTTCGACAGATCAAAACCGGGACCTTCACAACGTAACAGTGATGCAATGACCTCATCGGGAGGCGCAGAAATACCAAGCTGTGGTTTGTAGACGCGGCCAATCTCATCTGGTTCAGGGTACACGTGGATAAGGTGCTGTGCGCACTTGGGAATGCCAACCAACGAATATCCACTGGATTCCATTTCACTGAACCGTGTACCTAATAATATCAAGACATCCGCACTTCTGATCCGAGCGGCCAGTTTTGGGTTAATGCCGATGCCTGCATCCCCGGCATAACAAGGGTGCTCATTGTCGAAATAATCCTGACACCTAAACGACGCCGCAACGGGCACAGCCCATTTTTCAGCGAACGCTTGTAGATCAAGGCGTGCCTTGTCAGACCATACACCACCACCGACAATGATAAGCGGCGCGGTTGCTGTCGCAAGCGTATTCAAAAGTTGGTCGGAGTCCTGCACAGTTATCGATGCGCGCGGTGGGTTAGCAGGCCCCAAATCCGGCACTGGCATTGTGGCTAGTTCAGTCAGCATATCTTCGGGCAGAGCCAGAACCACGGGGCCGGGACGCCCCGACATTGCCACATGAAAGGCGCGTGACACCATTTCGGCCATACGGTCTGGGCTGTCTACTTCTGCCACCCATTTGGCCACCTGACCAAACATCCGGCGATAATCGATTTCCTGAAACGCTTCGCGCTCGCGCATGTCACGGGCGACTTGACCGACAAAGAGGATCATCGGGATCGCGTCTTGTCGTGCGATATGCAAACCGGCTGACGCATTTGTCGCGCCCGGCCCGCGCGTCACCATGCAAATGCCGGGTTGACCGGTCAGTTTGCCTGAGGCCGCAGCCATCATCGCTGCACCGCCTTCCTGACGACAGACCGTAAGTTCGATTTCTGGCGCATCTGTTAGGGCATCTAGAACCGCCAGATAGCTTTCGCCAGGTACAAGGAACGTGTGTTTCACGGCCTGCTGACGCAGACATTCGACCAAACTCTGTGCCCCCGTCAGAGTATTATCTTGATGCAAGATGTTCACAATGCCAGCCCAATCTCACCAAAGTTCCGATAGGATTGCGACTTGGGTTTTGCGCGGTCTTCTTCATTCACATAGTAGATGGATGATTTTCCAAGCAGCGCATTTGGCAATACCATTGCACGAATAAAACGACTTGGGATATCCTCTACGGCTTGCAGGAAAACTGGCTCAGGCCCGCCTTCAAACCACGCACCGCCAGGGCCATAAGAGGTTGATGTGCCTTCTGTATCAATCCGGACCAAGCCTTCACGTAGGCAACGAATACCAGGGCCCTGATGCGTATGTAGCATGGCTGTCCCTGCAGGTGGAAACGTCACACTGTCGAGCCGAAGAAAGCTGTCAGAATTTGCCAAAGCTGTTGGCACAGAACCTGACAACTTGTGAGCGACCCTGTGCGTGGGCGCCTGTTGGCCTGCGTCAGACAAATCCCAGCGCCACAATGATGCGCCTTCAGCTCCTGCAACAAGCGTTACGGGCCCATCTGCGACAAGCCCATCGTCACAAGCAACGTCCTGACCTTCGGTAGAAATTTTACCGGCAGTAACATAAATTGCGCGCGCTATGGTATCTGAAAGCGTAACTTTCTGCCCTGCTGCAATAATGTCTTCATACAAATGAAGTTCCATGAATAACTCTCCTAAAACTCTAAGATTTTGGTTTCATAAACGGCGCCGGGATCAGCAATTTGTTTTCCTGATAGCGCACAAGCGGGCGGATCTTTTTGACGTAAGCCTGCCAGTCGGGATCACCCACGAGCGCTTTGCGGCGGACAGTTCGGTCTGCAAGGTCAGAGTATGACCAAAGGTGCACGATCTGGTTCTGCGGCCCAAACTCAACTTGATAATACCCAAGAAGATTGCCCAAAATGCGTGTTTGTACGGCTAACCCATCAGCTTCGTACAGCTTAAGGTATTCAGGAACCTTGCCAATGTGCAACGTGTAGATACGTTCTTCAACTATCATGCTGCAGCCCCCAAACCTGCAAGGCAGATGTATTTAAGCTCGGTCCAGTCATCGATGCCGTATTTTGAACCCTCACGGCCGATCCCGGATTCCTTGACCCCACCAAAGGGCGCGACTTCGGTTGAAATGAGACCAGTGTTTACGCCGACAATGCCAACCTCAAGTGCGTCCGCGACCCGGAAGATCCGACCAACATCTCGGCTATAGAAATAACCAGCTAGGCCATACGGCGTATCATTTGCAATCGAAATGGCGTCCTGTTCATCGCGAAATGTCGAGATTGCAGCGACTGGGCCAAACAACTCCTCATGGGCCAGATCCATATTCGTCGATACATCTGTCATCACAGTAGGCTGAAAATACGTACCACCGGCTTCATGACGGTTACCACCCACGTGTATCTTTGCCCCTTTACTGATTGCATCAGCAACAAGGCGTTCAACTTTTTCCAAACCTCGTTCGTCTATCAAGGGCCCCATTACTGTTGCTTTCTCAAGTCCGTGACCGACTTGGATTTGCCCGGCGCGCGCACTAAGGGCAGTTACGAACTTGTCGTGAATGCTTTCCTGCACGAGAATGCGGTTTGCGGCGATGCATGTCTGACCCGAGTTCCGGAATTTGCAGATCTGAATGCCGTCCAATGCGGCTTCAATATCTGCGTCGTCAAATACGATGAAGGCGGCATTTCCGCCAAGTTCCAGACTGATTCTTGTCAAATCACCAGCGCAGTCACGCATGAGTTGCTTGCCAACCGCGGTAGAGCCGGTGAATCCAATCTTGCGTACCAACGGGCTATCAACCAATGCCTTTCCGATTGCCGGAGCATCTTCGCGGGCACCAGTCACCACATTAAAAACACCAGCAGGCAGCCCAGCCATTTCGCCCAACGCGGCAACTGCAAGGGCACAAAGCGGCGTTGCTTCAGCTGGTTTCAGAACCATACAATTACCAGCAGCCAGCGCAGGTGCTGCTTTTCGCGTGACCATGGCCACAGGGAAATTCCAAGGCGTGATGCCACCGACCACACCTAGAGGATTGCGCGTAACCAATATGCGGGTGTCATTGCGATGTGGAGGGATGATATCGCCATAAAGCCTACGGCCTTCTTCGGCGAACCAGCTCAAGAAACTTGCGGCATACTCAATTTCCCCTACGGATTCCGCAAACGGCTTGCCCTGTTCCTGAGTCATGAGACGTGCCAGATCTTCGGCGTGCACGCGAACCAACGCCGCCCATTTCTGAAGGATCGTGGCGCGCTCAGCAGCCGTGCGGCGGCTCCAGTCAGGAAACGCTGCTTGCGCTGCCGCGATTGCATCATCAGTTTCAGCCGCACCCATTCGCGGAACTGATGCCAAAAGCACGCCCGTAGCAGGATCGGTCACATCCATGCGCCTCCCAGAGGATGCAGCAAGCCATTTGCCTCCGACATAGCAGTTTGTTTTTAAAAACTCTGGCAATTTCACCACAATCTATTCCTTTAATTTTGCGTTTCGCATCACGCTTCCGTTGACTTGACGTTAACTATTATGCGTGGGGTTGTCTTTGCCTCCCCCAAGTGCTATTTACCTTTTTGTCCGATTATTTTTTTTGACACAGCTTTTGGGGGTGAATTGGCTGAAGCATTAGGAATCGCTGTAGGTGCATTTGGGCGGGTTGCTCTTTTGTCGGCAACGGAACCAGTTTTGGATCATGCTCATTCTCAAGTGCATGCCCTGATCAAAATATCCGGGCCAGATTTGAGTTTCCGAGTTGATGGAAAAATCGACCAACTGACAGATCGTCAGATGATACTGGTCAATCCCTGGGTCGTGCACTCTAATGAAAGAGAAACCGGAATTGAGCCCACAATCTTGCTTGCGCTCTATATAGATATGCTGTGGTTTGGGGAGCAAGGCAATAACATCCTGACGGGCTTTCACAAGTTGCCCTTTCATCAAGCGACAGCCGCAATCAGTTCCGCACTTCATTACCAGGCTCGAAATTTGGCGGATCAAATGGCCGATTTTAATACAGAAGATGATCATTTTGACTCATTGTTGCGCGAATTGTTCTTTTCAGTTCTTCAGTGTTCGAAAACAGATGCAATTTCAGATGTAACTTCACAGCGGACGTTCGCCAGCGATCCACGTGTCCGCAGAGCAATACGAGTCTTTCGAGAGGAGCCTTCAAAAGAAATAGACCTGAATCGGGTTGCCAAAGAGGTCGGACTGTCCCGCTCGCAATTCTATTCACGATTTCGACTGTGTACTGGACTTAGCCCGAGAACATACATTGACACATTGTGCTGCGAGCGGGCCGCCAGTCTGCTCAGTGATCCAGGGCTACCGATCGCAGAAATCTCTGAATTGCTGGGCTTTTCCGCGCAAGGTCATTTTACCCGGTTTTTCAAATCCAAAACAGGCGTGTCACCAAACAGTTTCCGAATGGGCCATATAGAAGTGGGCAAAGTTCTTAGATAAGATCCCAAGTTGCGCATTTTGACTGTTGTCGACAGGTTTACACGGTTCTGCCCTGTAATTGATGCGCGGTTCAGTTAAAGGGGAAAAAATGTCGTTGAAACCTTAGATATCACTTGCCGGTAAGTCGGCTACCCCAAAACAATCAAAGTTGGTAATGGAAACGAATTCATCTCTTGTGACATGGATTTGTGGGCACATAGTCTAGAATGTGAACATTAAACCGCTTTTTGCCAATGTCTGCTTTCGGGAAGTTTGGGGTTCTAAAATTAGTGCGTTCCGAAAGGCAGCTTTGGGCGGCGGTCTCAACTGATCGACGCAACACATGCATTGAAACGCTCGGC
>SWCD01005001.1_pt1 | contig 12634 bp, 10 predicted proteins | sample 4693011 | NCBI WGS metagenome assembly SWCD01 (sample SAMN10267278, study PRJNA491770) | bioreactor metagenome | isolation source: DHS bioreactor inoculated with marine | place: Japan: Omine Ridge, Nankai Trough | reverse complement strand
GTGTTTGTCTACAACGTGGCCGATCACAAAGAGGCCTTTGAAGAGGTTGGCAGCCAGGGGATTTCCTACACCGCTGGCGTGCCACCTGTCGCCGCCGCGATCCTTATCGCCCAAGGGGATTGGGACGTGGGCGCGATGCGCAATGTCGAAGAACTTGACCCCAAGCCCTATTTCCCGGTGCTGGATCGTCTGGGCCTGCCAACGCGGGTTCAGATCGACGGCGTCGACAAGGCTTGGAACGAATAGTCAAAATTTTTGGGGCAGGTGGGTTTCCCAACCTGCCCCAAGGCTTTGCTTAGGCGCTTTCCTTATGGGCAAAGCGCGCGTCAAGATCATCGCCTGAAGAGCCCAGATCGAATTCAAAACCGCCCTCCGATTTCGCGGCTTTCGCCGATTTCGGCTTGGTGGATGCCTTGCCTCGCTTGAGTGGAACCACCGAACTTGTTGAAGAGCTGCGGGTTTCTCGCCGAAGCTCGACGGCAGGTTGATCCGCCACCTTGAAGAAGCCCACCGCGACGGTCAGCTCATCGGCGAGACTGGCAAGCTCGGTCGCGCTGCTTGACAGTTCCTCTGAGGCGGCGTTGTTGGTCTGGGTCACAAGGTCAAGCTGCTGGATGGAGAGGGCAATCTGCGACGAGCCGCTCGAAAGCTCGCGCGAGGCATCGCTGATTTCCGTCACCAGACCCGAGGTGCGTTCGATATTGGGCACCAGTTCCGCCAACATCGTCCCGGCTCCGACGGCCGTGCTCACCGTGGTGGCGGACAGCGACGAAATCTCGGCGGCGGCGGTTTGGCTACGCTCGGCCAGTTTGCGCACCTCTGCGGCGACCACGGCAAAGCCGCGCCCATGCTCGCCCGCGCGCGCGGCCTCGACGGCGGCATTCAGCGCCAGAAGATCGGTTTGCCGCGCGATTTCCTGAACGATCATGATGCGGTCCGCAATCGTCTGCATCGCACTTACGGCATCGGCCACGGCGCGCCCACTGGTGCGGGCATCCTCGGCGGATTTGGTTGCGATGCCTTCGGTGATCTGCGAGTTCTCGGCGCTCTGCTTGATATTCGCGGTCATCTGTTCGACTGCAGACGAGGCTTCTTCTGTCGCCGCAGCCTGGTCAGAGGCGCCGCGCGCCAGCTCTTCCGAGGTTTCCGCCAGCTGCGCCGCACCCGAAGAGACGTTGCGCACCGAATTGGTCACGTCGGCCACGATATCGCGCAGACGCAGGACCATGTCGTTGATCGACGCCTGCAAGGTCGACACCTCATCACGGCCACGCACGTCGAGCGTATGACGCAGGTCGCCTTGGGAAATGCCGTGCGCCAGTTCCGCGGCCTGTGCCACCCGCCGGGCGATGGAGAGCGTGATCACGGTCGCCGCCGCGAGACCGACCAGCAAAGAGAGGATCAGCATCAGCACCAGGTTGAACTTGGCTGTTTCATAGGCGACGGTTGCCTCTGCGGCGCGCTGACTAAGGTTGCCGACGATGGTCTCGCGCATATTCTGAAGCGAGGCTCGAATGTCGACCCCCATGTCCATCAGGTCTTTATGAAAAAGAGTATTGGCCGCGTCGCCATTCCCGGCGGCCTCCAACGCGATCACGCGGGTGTTCATCGCAAAGGCGCGTTTGTGCAACTCTTCAAAAGCATTCAACTCGGCCACCAGCTCGGGGTTTTTCGCCATGGCACCCAATTCGATGATCTTGTCATCGACGATAGAGGCTTGGGCTATGACGCCTGCCTTGATCTTGTCGAGGTGGTCAGCCGGCGCATCGGGCAGGCCGATCAGGAAAGCGGCGACACCGGTCAGGACCTGCAATTTTGCCTCGAACATTTCATTGATCACGCCCAGTTCGGTGACTTCCAGGCGCATGATGTCCTGAAGCTCCTGATCGGCGGCTCTGAGGTCGCGCAGCGCCATGACGACAGAGGCGCCGAACAAGGCAAAGATAAAGATAAAGGTTCCGGCCAGCTTGGCTTTGATACTCAGTCTCATGGTTGGTCCTTTGGTCAAGTTGCGTCACAAGTTGTTGTGGACGCGAAAAAATTAAAAAGCGTGAGAACACCAAAACCGGACAAAACAGGCGACACACCGGGGGCTCTCCGATTGCTCGGCGCTGGTGCTACGGCACGTTTTTGTCCCTTGCTCGGCTCTTTTACGGTCCGTCACGGGTGATCATCCTTGGATGGGATGGCATGATGCGCTCCTCAAAGGTTTGAACGGCAGGTGAGCGCAGGGGGTTAACTATCCTCATGGGTAGTTGGGGCGCCGAGAAGCGGTGAAAATGACGAAACAGCGCTGATTTGACCCGAAGTTGCAGGCATAGGGGCCGTAACCGGCACGGGTGTAGCGCCATAGATAGCGCCGCCAACTTTTACACCCAGATGTGATCTTTCGAAGGTCAAACTGGCCTTTGGCGTTTGTAAACAATGCCAAGGCGCAACCGTTGATCGCGAAGACACCTGTTGTAGCTGACATATTTGAAAAGGTCATAAAGTGGGCTTTTTCAGATCTGTCCCCAAGTACGGACCACAGACCTCATGACCAAGAAACTTCCTCTGACCGGGGATTTGAAGATCGCCTCGGCAGACGATCTTGCCCAGCAATTGAACACCGCCCTGACCAACGGTGACGTCACCCTTTGCACCAAGAAACTCGTCAGTATCGATGCCGCCAGCCTTCAGGTTCTGTTGTCGGCCTTCAAGACGGCGCAGGGCCTTGCGCATCGGTTTGCCGTCGACATGCCCTCGGGGAGCGTTCTGGAAACCGCGCTCGATCGGATCGCGCTCTTGCCGCTGGCGGTGGTCGAGAATGGCGTTCTCGTCGGGATCAATAGCGTTCAGACTAGGCAGGTGGCAGCATGAAAACGGTTCTCGCGGTCGACGATTCTCCGTCCATTCGGCAAATGGTCGGCCTGACCCTGCGCGGGGCAGGTTATAATGTCATTGAGGCCGTTGATGGGCGGGATGCCCTGGAAAAGGCCACCACACTCAAGATCGACGCGGTTCTGACCGATCAGAACATGCCGAATTTGGATGGTCTGGGCTTTATCCGCGCCTTTCGCGCCCATCCCAGCAGTCAGGGTATTCCAGTCATCTTTCTGTCCACCGACTCGGCGGATGCGCTCAAGCAAGAGGCGCGCTCGGTCGGTGCCCTTGGCTGGATGGTCAAACCCTTTTCACAGGCGCAACTTCTCAGCGTCATTCAGAAGGTTCTGGGATGATGGATAATGACATTTCTGCGGTCTTTCTCGAAGAGGCCAGTGAACTTCTTGAAAGCCTCGAGCAAGGCCTGCTGAAGCTGCAAGCAGACCCGAACAATATGGATCTGATAAATGCGGCCTTTCGGGACCTGCATACAATAAAGGGGTCCGGTGCGATGTTCGGATTCACGGACTTGGCGGCGTTCATTCACAAATTTGAAACCGCGTTTGAAAAAATCCGTTCTGGGGAAATCAAGGTCAGCGCCTCTTTGATCCGCGTGGCGCTGCGCGCCGCCGACGAAATCAAGGGCTATCTGGCCGGAGAAGCCGCCATGACCCCCGCACGACAGGCTATCCTTGATGACCTCGCGCAGGCCGTCAGCCCCGGCAACGACACCGTCGAGCCGCATGTCGAGGCACCTGCCGAGCAAGGTTGGCGGTTGGATTTCCGACTTGCCACAGACGCTTTGGCGCTCGGCGCGCGACCTGAGGTGCTCTTGGACGAGTTGCGCGGTCTAGGGGCCACCAATCTTGTGGCGGACATCAGCCGGATTCCGGCTCTTGAAGGGATCGAGGCGCAGGCCTGTTTGCTGGGGTGGTCCATGGATCTGCCCGCCTCTGCGCGTGAGGACGACATCAACAGCGTCTTCATGTTCCATGAGGGCAATATGGAGTTGAACCTCGTCAACCTTGCGGCCCCCGCGCCGGATGTCGCCGCGAGCGCGGTGCCTGCCGAGGTCGTGGTCACCGGCCCCCAAGCCGCCCAGCAAAGTGCGACGATGCGCGTGCCGGCCGAGCGTCTGGACGAGTTGATGGATCAGGTGGGCGAGTTGGTCATCGCCGAGGCCCGCCTCAGCGCTTTGGCCAACAGCAGCAAAGATCCCTCCATCATGGCTGCCGCCGAGGATATTCAGCGCCTCTCTGCCCGGATGCGTGACACCACCATGAGCATCCGCATGGTGCCCATCAGCTCGATCATCGGCCGGTTCCGCCGCCTTGTGCACGATCTCTCCGAAGGCTTGGGCAAAACGGTCAATTTTGTCGTCACCGGCGCGGATACCGAGCTCGATAAAACCGTGATCGAACGTCTGGGCGACCCGCTGGTGCATATCATCCGCAACGCGATTGATCACGGGCTAGAGACCGATGAGGCGCGCGCTGCCGCGGGCAAACCGGATTGTGGCACCATCGAGCTCAGCGCCGAGCATCTGGGGGCCGAGGTGGTGATCTCGGTCAAGGATAACGGTCGCGGTCTGGATCGCAACAAACTGCGCGCGCGCGCCATTGATCAAGGGCTGCTGACGCCGGACGCCACGCCGTCCGAGGCCGAGCTTTTCGCGCTCATCCTCGAGCCGGGATTTTCCACCGCTGCCAAGGTTACAGAGCTGTCGGGGCGCGGGGTTGGCATGGATGTGGTCAAGCGTACGGTCGAGGGCCTGAGAGGCCGGATCGTGATCTCGTCCGAACCGGGCCACGGCACAACCTTCACCCTGCGCCTGCCGCTCACGCTGTCGATCATCGACGGGCTTTTGGTCGAGGTCGGCGGGGATCGCTACATCATCCCGATGGCGGCGGTCCAAGAGATCGTGGAACTGCCTGCGAGCGATGCCGGGGCCGATACGACCTCGAGCTTTCTGCAAATCCGCGACTCTCTGGTGCCGTTCCTGCGGCTCAGAACGCTTCTGGACTGCGCCGAAGAACACAACACGCTTCAGAACGTGATCGTTGTCTCTGCCTCGAGCATGCGCGTCGGGCTGGTGGTGGATCGCATCCTTGGAACCAATCAGACGGTCGTCAAACAGATGTCGCGCCTGCATGCCGGCGTCAAATCCATCTCTGGGGCCACCATCCTTGGGGATGGCTCGGTCGCCCTCGTGCTCGAAGTCGGCAATCTTGTCGAGCTTGCCCGGACTGACCTTAGAAAAATCGAGAAAGCAGCATGACCAAAGACCTCAACGGATCGGGCAAGACACTCACGGTGGTTGCCCTGCGCCTTGGTGAACGGATTTTCGCCATTGAAACCAGCGCGGTTCTGGAAATCCTCTCGCCCATCCCCGTGACCCGCGTCCCCCATGGCGGCGCCTTTGCGCAAGGCGTCATCAATGTGCGCGGCGGGGTTGTTCCGCTGGCTGATCTGCGTGTGATCTTCAGCATTCCCAAGCGGCCTGTCGATCAGGACACACGTATTCTGGTTCTGCAAATCCCGATCGAGAATGAGCAGATCACCGTGGGCATCACAGCCGACGAGGTGCGCGAGGTGATAACCATTGATTGCGATCGTATTGAACCCTTGCCGCCCACCGGCACGATCTGGCCCGCCGATTACGTGCGGGGCCTCATACAGGGCCCCGAGGGCATCACCATTCTGCCCGACCTGAACAACATCTTTGCCGCGCATATTGCGACGGCCAATGCTCTTTGATTAAGGGAAATCATATCATGAGACTGACCATAAAAGCGAAACTGGTCGCGACATTCCTTTTGGTTTTGGGGCTGACTGGATTTGCCATGTTTCTTGCCCTCAAGGATTTGGCGGAGTTCAACCGCAACCTGGACATTATCTCGAACGAGGCGGGGGAGCGGGTGCATTTGTCGGAAAGCCTGATCTCGGCGCAAACCCGATTTCAACGCGATACCCTTAGTTATCTCCTTGCCGAGAACTTTGCGACAAAGCGCGAGCTCAAGGCAAGTATCGAAGAAAACCTGAATGGCAAAAAGGCCTTGTTTGATCGCCTCGCGTCCATTGCCAGTGCAGAAGCGCAGCCTCTCTTGGAGGAATATAGCCGGATTGAGCAAGAGCTTATGGCTGTCAATGCCAAGGCCATGTCTATGAAAGATATGCGGCAACAGCGTCAGGCGTTTCGTTACCTTCAGGCCGAAGGAAAGGAGTCGGCGCTCGCGATGCGTGAGATATTGCGTCGGATCGTCGAGCTCAACGAGGCCACGATGACCAAAATGATCGCGGAGTCCGCTGCACAATACACCAGCTCACGCAATGTGCTTCTGGTTCTGATGTCGGCGGCCATCGTGATCGGTGTCACTGCTGCCTCTTGGGTCACGTTCTCGATCTCCAAGGGTCTGGGCAGAGCCATCGCCATCACCGGGCGGGTCGCCGCAGGCGATCTGACGCGAACTGCCACCATCCGCAGCAATGACGAAATCAGCGATCTCTTGCAGTCGGTCAATGCGATGGTTCTCAAACTGCGCAATGTCGTGGGGGATGTTACGTCCGCTGTCCGCAACGTGGCCTCAGGCAGTCAGCAAATGGCCGCCACATCCGAGGAATTGTCGCAAGGGGCCACCGAACAGGCGTCGTCCACCGAAGAGGCGTCGGCCTCGATGGAACAGATGTCCGCCAATATCAAGCAAAGCGCCGAGAACGCCGCCGAGACCGAGCGTATGGCCATCAAATCCGCAAAAGATGCCCGTGAGAGCGGCAAGGCCGTGGCCGAAGCAGTGACCTCGATGCAGGAAATCGCCAGCCGGATCATGGTGGTGCAGGAAATCGCGCGTCAGACCGACCTTCTGGCGCTCAACGCGGCGGTCGAGGCCGCGCGCGCGGGCGAACATGGGCGTGGTTTCGCGGTTGTCGCGGCAGAGGTGCGCAAACTGGCCGAACGCAGCCAGACGGCGGCGGCAGAGATATCTGCCCTGTCGGCCACCACGGCTCGGACGGCAGAAAACGCAGGGGCAATGCTCCAGAGTCTTGTGCCCGACATCGAACGCACATCGGCCCTCGTCACCGAAATCTCGACGGCTTCGCAGGAACTGTCGTCCGGTGCCACGCAAGTCAATCTGGCGATTCAGCAACTCGATAAGGTCACGCAAGAGAACACCTCTGCCGCCGAAGAACTTTCGGCCACAGCCGAGGAACTCTCGAGCCAGTCCGAGCAGTTGCAGGATGCGGTGTCCTATTTTGTCCTGTCAAACGACGCCGTCGCGCAGCCGCAGGAAAAATCCAGCCCGGCCCGCACAACCAAAGCTACTCTTTTCAGAACCACACGGAACCCCGGTGGCTTTTCTTTCAATCCCGGTGCGAACAAAGATGATCTCGATCATGGTTTTGCATCGCGCGACGCAGCGTGAGGATAGAACCATGAACGAGAATACCCAAGTCGTCACCTTTCAATCGAGCGGCTCGCTCTTCGCTGTTCCCGTGAACCGGGTACAGCAGATCTTGGATACTCAGCCGATTGCAGCGCTGCCCAACAGCCCTGCCGAACTTCTGGGGCTCATCGACGTGCGCGGCGAGAGCATCGCCGTTACCGACCTCTCCGAGCTTTTGTCGCGTGGGCCGACCAAGGACACCTCCGAGACCCGCATTCTCATCCTGAGCCTGATGAATGGTCAGCATGCCTCGACTGTAGGTCTGAAAACCGAACGCGTGATCGAGGTGACGGAACTTGACGAGGGCGCGATCAAATCCCCCGCCGACGCAGGGATCACCACATGGGATGAAAGTGTACTGACCGGTATTGGTCGTCGCAACGGGGATTTCGTCTGTATTCTCGACCTCGAAAAGCTGTTTGGCGAGGGGGCGCGGCGGAAGACGACTGAATTCGCATCTCAACGCGCCACCGAAACTTCAGAAGGGTTCGCCCTGACATGAGCCTGTCTCGCGCCAAATCCTATCACGACCACTTTGCAGAGGTGATTTCCCGCGAAACCGGGATCAAATTGCCCTCTGGCAAGAAGGTGATGATCGAAAGCCGCCTGCGCCGCCGGGTGCAGACCCTCGGCTTTAGCTCGATTGAAGACTATTACCGTCACCTCTTTGAGGACGGCGGGTTTGGCGCGGAACGTGATGATGTCATTGATCTTATCACGACCAACAAAACCGATTTCTTCCGGGAACCGGCCCATTTCCGCTGTCTCATGAATGAAATGCTGCCACAGATTCTGCGGCGCAAGCAGCGGCTCAACAAACCTGTCGATGTTAAGTTCTGGAGTGCGGCCTGTTCGGATGGGTCCGAGGCCTATACGGCGGCAATGCTCATGGAAGAGGCCGTGCGCAACGGCGCAGAGTTTCAATACGCCATCCTCGGTACGGATATTTCCACCCGCATGGTCGACGCCGCCAAGCGCGCGATTTACGCGGCTGACGCCCTTGATCCGGTCCCGTCTGCCCTGCGCGCGCGGTATACCATGCCGGGGCAGTCCGAAGATATGCGCGGGATGGCACGGATCGTGCCAGCCCTGAGAAGCAAGGCAAACTTCACGTATCTCAACCTGATGGATGAAAGCTACCCGGTGGATCAGGATGTAGACATCATTTTCCTGCGCAACGTGCTCATCTACTTTGAGCCCGAGGATCAGGCCAATGTCATCGCGCGCCTTGCCCGTCACCTGACACCAAAGGGGTATCTGGTGGTTGGACATTCCGAATCCATGACCGTGAAACAACCCAATCTCAAACAGCTTGCCACGGCTGTGTTCCAAAAAGAGTAGACCGCGATGCTGGACAGTGCCTGCAAACCTCAGATTTCAGTCTTGATCGTGGACGATTCAGCCTCGGCGCGGGCCATGTTGATGCGGATTGTGGAAACCGATCCGACCCTGAAACTGTTCGGAACGGCGGCGGATGCGTTTATTGCCGTGTCGAAAATGCAATCTGGGCTCCCCGATGTCATGCTGCTCGACATGGAGTTGCCGCGCATGTCCGGGCTTGATTTTCTCCGCAAGATCATGGCGCAGCGCCCCATTCCGGTGGTGATCTGTTCCAGCCATGCCGAAGCCGGATCAGATCTTGCACTGACGGCCCTTGCCAGTGGCGCAGTCGAGGTTGTCTCAAAGCCGACACCGAGGACCGATGCCGATTTTCAGGAATCCGCCATCGCCATTTGTGATGCCATTCATGCCGCCGCCGAATCCGGGCACAAAAGCGCACGCAGGGTCGCGCCCCCGCGTGAGACCGGCACCAAGCTCTTGGCGGATGCCTTGATTCCGCCTGCGCGGCCCAAGAACATCGCCCACACCACGCCGATCGTCTGTATCGGCGCCTCTACCGGCGGCACAGAGGCGATCCGCTCGGTTCTGGAGGAGCTGCCGGTGACATGCCCCCCCGTCGTCATCGTGCAGCATATGCCAGCGGGGTTCACGAACGCCTTCGCGCGCCGCCTGAACGGGCTGTGCCGGGTCAATGTCAAAGAGGCGGCTGATGGCGATCTGTGCAATCCCGGAGAGGTTCTGATCGCGCCGGGTAATTTTCACATGATGCTCGTTCGGCAGGGGCGCAGCTATGGCGTCAAGATCGTGGATGGTCCCTATATCTGTCGGCATCGTCCCTCGGTTGATATCCTGTTTCGCTCTGCCGCACAGTCCGCAGGGCAAAATGCACTTGGGATCATCCTCACGGGCATGGGCGACGACGGCGCGCGCTCGTTGCGCGAAATGCGCGAAGCGGGGGCCACGACCCTTGCCCAGAACGAAGAGACCTGCGTCGTCTTTGGCATGCCGCGCGAGGCGATCCGCATGGGGGCTGCCACGCGCGTTGTTTCTCTCTCCGAGGTTCCGGGCGCAATCGCGGCCTTTGCCAATTCCCATCAGCTCCGCGCGAGGTAGACCAGATGCATCCTACCCTGCGAACCCTTTTGTCCAACGCCTATATCGACAGCCTGAACAAGGCGACGGGCACAATCGAGACGATCTTTCTGCGGGCCGGGCAGGGGCTTGGAACGAGCGTGGAAGACCTCATGCAACTGCGCACGGTGCTTGCCCGGCTTAGCGTGGTTTTGGGCCCGGAAGAGACCCAGACGCTCCGGATGTTGTGCCTGCACTCTGTCGAGCACAGTGCGGAAATCAGCGAAGATGTACAGACCTTCGTCCAGATGGCCGAAGCGCTGCGTGCGGGTATCCGTAAAATCCAGAGCAATGTCAGCCATCTGTCTGTGGTCATTCGCACCATGTCTGCCTCTGCCCCTATTTCGCGGATATTGGGGAAATCTCTCACACGGCAGGAAGCCAAGATCGATGAATTCTCTATCGAGCTGGCTCGCATTGCAGCCTCGGCCGACGAGCAACTCAAAGCGTTGCAAGCTCATATAGAGATCATCGAAGTCGAGATGGCGGATCTTGACATGATCTCTTTGAACCTCTCGCGGGACATGACCGATAGGGTCACGCCAGCGCTGGAGGGGCTCGAGGCGCAGATCCATGAAATTCAACAGGACCGGGATGAATTGGCGGCTGGCAATGCGGTGATCGAAGCCGGCATGCGGGACATCTTTGCCGAAATCTCCGCCATCGTCGGGGAACTTCAAACAGGCGATTCTGTCCGGCAACGGCTTGAGCATGTCGAGGTGATAGCGCGCGCCTCTCTCGATGCCGCTCTTGCCCAAGAGCGGCCAGAGGCAAGCGACGGGCTGAGCTATCTGGCGATTTGTCAAGCCGAGGCAAGTCGGGACGAAATCGCGCGCGATGTCGCCTCCGTTCTCAAACGCCTTGGCGGTATTCGTCGCAAATCCGAACAAGTGCTCGGGGCTGCGGAACAGGTCTATCTTGATCCCAATGACACACAGAGAAAGCGGGTTTCGACGATGATTGGCTGTGCCAACCGGCTGTCGAGCGCGCTGCAATCCAGCCAGTCGAACCTGGATGCGCTGCACCGGATTGGCCGAACCACGCAGGATCACATCGGATCGATTCAGACAATCGCCGCGGAAATGGGCTTGCTTGATCATCATATCCGGATGCTTGGTCTCAATACATTCATCGTCTGTTGCAACATGGGGTCAGAGGCGGGCGCGCTTCAGGAACTCTCACGTCAGGTCTTGTCCCTGACCAAGATCTCCAACGAAATTTTTGACCAGATCGCCACCACAACACGTACTCTTGCCGCCACGACCATGCCCGATGTTTCACAAGCGGATGATATGATGTCCCGCACCGTTGGGTTTGCGCAGGATATTTCTGACCGGTTGAAGGCTACCGATCAGGCGGTCCTTGCGACCAAACAGGGCTGTGCCATCAAGGGTGACGCGCTCAAGATTGCGCTCCACGCAAGTGAGACATCGCTGGCGTCGCTGGTCGCCGCCAAGGTCGAACTCGATACTTTCATTTCGGGTTTCAATGATTTGATTTCAAATGAGAATGTTGGGCGTGAGCTGTATGATGTGCTGCCCTCAGAACAGGATCGTTTGGCCAAGCTCTATGCGATTTATACGATGGATGCCGAGCGTCTGATCCACGATAGAATTTTCGTGGGGGCGGAGACACCTCTTGCCCTGCCCGAGAATCCCGCCCAGTCTGCCGGAGACGAACTGGCGGATATATTCTTTTGAGGGCGATGGAACGCGTGCTGCCTGAAAAGGTGCTAGAGCGTATTTTTTCGCGTGATCGAGGCGCTCAAAACCGGTTCCCGCTTTCGCGTAATATGCGCTAGCGTGCCGTCCTGTGTTTCCGTAAAACGCCAAAACGCGCGCAGACAATGGATGCGCGCGTTCTTGTTTTAAATCATATACCTACATAGCAAAGCTTATGCAGGCAGGTGGATCTTGAACTGGGCGCGGATGGCCGCATCGGTCACCGGGTCAAACCGCGCCGCCGCCCGTTCCGACAGGATCTTCATTTTCTTTTCCGTGGCCTTGGCGATCAGGTCGGGTTTTCCCAACTCATCCCATTCTTTGGGCGAAGAACGATTGGCGATGCAGGGATAGAGGTAATCCGTCTGCATCCGTCCCAGTGTCTGTTCCGCGCCGAGGTAATGGCCGGGGCCGCCGATGCAAGTGGCGCGGATGACCTCAAGGCTGAGCGTGTCCTCATCCACCTCGATGCCCCGTGTGCAGCGCAGGGCCTGACCGATGAGGTCATCCCCCAGGATCAGCGATTCAAGGCAGAAGCCCAGCAATGAGGCATGCATGCCCGCCGCCTCATAGACCATGTTCAGCCCCGAGAGACCCGCCATCACGTTCGACGTCGCCTGTTCCCAGCCCGCCTGCATGTCGGGAAGTTTCGCATCGGCGATGCCCGCCGCCGCCCCACCGGGCAGGCCGTAATATTTGTGCATCTGCGCGCAGCCAGCGGTCAGCAGCGCCTGTTCGCCCGAACCGCCCGACATGGCCCCGGTGCGCAGATCGCTGACGAACGGCCAAGTGCCGAAGATTGCGGGGAACCCCGGCTTGACCGCGTTGACATAGACGAGGCCCGCCAGACACTCTGCCGTTGCCTGCACGATGGCCCCCGCGATGGGGGCAGGGGCCGTGGCCCCGGCCTGACCGGCCGACAGAAGCAGAACGGGCATGCCTGCGCGGATGCATTCCTCCATCACAAGACAGGATTCAGTGGCGAATTTCATCGGCGGGACGACAAAACAATTGGAATTGCTGACGAACGGCCGCTCACGCCACTTATCCTCGCCGCCCGCGATGAGATGCAGCATCTCGATCGCATCGGCAACGAATCCCGGCTCGGTAAAGGAGGTGCCCACGTGTTTCGTGGTC
>SWCD01004320.1_pt1 | contig 12642 bp, 12 predicted proteins | sample 4693011 | NCBI WGS metagenome assembly SWCD01 (sample SAMN10267278, study PRJNA491770) | bioreactor metagenome | isolation source: DHS bioreactor inoculated with marine | place: Japan: Omine Ridge, Nankai Trough | reverse complement strand
CTTCACTTATTCCAGGCTGATACACTGCGACAATGATTTCGTTCCTGCATACCAGCCCGGTCCACGTGGCGACCTTTGATGCCTTGCTGGATGAGCTGTCACCCGGCACGGCGCGTCGCCATCGCGTCGAGGAAGGCTGGCTTGATGCGGCTCGTGACCACGGCATGACAGCGGACCTTTCGACGACCGTAACCGGTGCCATGACTGAGCTGGCAGGCGGTGGTATCGGGGTGTGCACGTGCTCGTCGATCGGCGGCGCTGCCGAGGCCGCCGGCACCAGCGACGCCCCGGTCATCCGTATCGACAGGGCGTTGATGCAGGCGGCGCTGTTGCACGGCGCGCGACCCCTCGTCGCCATGTGCCTCGACAGCACCAGGGTTCCCACGCTTGACCTGCTTGATGACGTGGCGCGCGCGCAGGGCTGTGACGCATTACCGGTTGTTGTCATGTGCAAACCGGCATGGCGCCATTTCGAGGCAGGTGACATGGACGCCTTTGCGCTCTCAATTGCCGGGACCATCAAGGCTGAACTGACCACTGAACGGCCGGACAGTATTGTGCTGGCGCAAGGCTCCATGGCCGTCGCGGAACCGCTGTTGAGCGATGCCGGACTGCCGGTTCTCAGTTCACCGCGGCTCGGCGTGTTGCGGGCGCTGGAGCTGCTGCACGGCAAGGCCTGAATTACACCAAAGGAACTATCTATCGGTATCAGACATCAGCCCGGTCCGGGCCGTTTGTCGATGATGCGGGTTGCCTTGCCCATGGAGCGCTCGATGGTTTCAGGTTCGAGCACGTGGATGATCGATGTGACGCCGATATTGTTCTTGATCAGGGTTTGCAGTTCTGCGGCCAGTCCGATGCGCACTTCCTCTGCGGCAGATCCGGGCAGGGCTTCCACGTTCACGGTCATGGCGTCCATGCGATTTGTTTTTGTCAGTTCAATGTTGAAGTGCGGGCTCAAACCCTCGGTGCGCAGGACCAGTTCCTCGATCTGGGTCGGGAACACATTGACCCCGCGTATGATCATCATGTCATCGGAGCGCCCGGTTACTTTTTCCATCCGCCGCATGCTGCGTGCCGTACCCGGCAACAGCATTGTCAGGTCACGGGTGCGATAGCGGATGATCGGCAGCGCCTGCTTGGTCAGCGAGGTGAACACCAGCTCACCGCGTTCGCCGTCGGGCAGCACCTCACCGGTTTCAGGGTCGACAATCTCGGGATAGAAATGATCTTCCCAGATGTGCAGGCCGTCCTTGGTTTCCACGCACTCCTGCGCGACGCCCGGGCCGATCACTTCCGACAATCCGTAAATGTCGATGGCATCCATATCAAATGCCTGTTCGATTTCCTCGCGCATGGAGTTGGTCCACGGTTCCGCGCCGAAAATTCCGATCTTCAGGGAGGACTTGCGCGGGTCGATGCCCTGCCTGCGAAATTCATCCAGGACCGCCAGCATATAGCTCGGGGTGATCATGATGATTTCGGGTTTGAAATCCTGGATCAGATGGACCTGGCGTTCCGTCATGCCGCCGGAAACAGGGATAACCGTCAGCCCGAGACGCTCGGCACCATAGTGGGCGCCAAGGCCGCCGGTGAACAATCCGTAGCCGTAGGCAATGTGGCACTTCATGCCGGGACGGCCCCCGGCAGCGCGTATCGAGCGCGCCATCACATCGGCCCACATGTCGATGTCTGCCTGGGTATAGCCTACCACGGTGGGTTTTCCGGTGGTGCCTGATGAGGCGTGAACGCGGGCGATCTGGTCCTGGGGCACGGCGAACATCCCGAAGGGGTAATTGTCGCGCAAATCGGATTTCACGGTGAACGGAAACTTCGCCAGGTCCGAGAGTTCCTGCAGGTCGTCCGGGGTGACGCCGGCCTTGTCGAAGGCCTGCTTGTAGTGGGCGACATTTGCATAGGCGTTCGCCAGCGTGATTTTCAGGCGGTGCAGTTGCAGCGCGGAGATTTCATCGCGAGACGCCGTTTCAATGGCATCTGTCATAGGAGTGTAGGTTGCTGGATCAAGCATGAAGCGGGCCCGTTTTTGTCAAGGATGTTTCAGGAAGCTGCGACAATATTGCCGCCAATGGTTCTGGAATGACCCCGAAATTCGGCAATCTGCTGGCCGTCTTCGAGGCTTACCGTGATGTCATAGATGCCCGACCGGCCGGTGCGCGAGCGCTCGATGGCCGTGGCGATCAGCCTGTCGCCGGATTTTGCCGGGGCGATGAAGGTGATCTGGGCATGCTGGGCCACCGTACGTTCGTCATAGGTGTTGCAGGCAAAGGCGAACGCAGAATCTGCAAGGGTGAAGATGAACCCGCCGTGGCAGGTGCCGTGGCCGTTGGTCATGTCGGGCCGCACGACCATCGACATTTCGGCGGTGCCGGGCGCAACCGAGGTCAACTGCATGCCGAGTGACCGGGTTGCAGTGTCACTGGCCCACAAGGCATCGGCACACTTCTGGGCAAGGGTAACTGAAGAAGACGTCATTGGTACTCGCTGGTTGGTCCGGGGCTTGTTCGGATGTGCCGCGGTATGATGGCAACTGTTCAGCCCATGGCCTAATGTGCCAAATAAGGTCGGTAATGGCAAAGGTGATTCTTCGGCTTCACAATTCTGCTGCATCGAACGGTTAGGTCGACACGCATGGATATAAAGATCAATGGCAAAACGGTTTCCATCGAAGCCGATCCGGAAATGCCACTGTTGTGGGCGCTGCGCGATATCGCCGGGCTGACCGGCACCAAGTTCGGATGTGGCATAGCCATGTGCGGTGCCTGCACGGTGCTGGTTGACGGCGAGCCTGTCCGGGCGTGTTCGATAGCGCTGGAGGATGTGTCCGGCGACGTGACAACCATTGAAGCGCTGCAAGGCGATGACGGCATGCTGCATGTTGTGCAAGACGCCTGGATCGAACATCAGGTTGCGCAGTGCGGTTATTGCCAGTCCGGCCAGATCATGTCGGCGGTGGCACTGCTGGCCAACAACGCGACGCCGGATGATGCGGATATCGACGAGGCCATGTCGGGCAATCTGTGCCGCTGTGGCACCTATCCGCGTATCCGGGCAGCCATCCACACGGCTGCCAGAAAACTGGCGGGAGCCTGAACCATGGGAAAACTGCTGAGGCGAACATTCCTGCTCGGGTCTGCTGCAATCGCCGGCGGGGTGGCTGTCGGTTTTTACATGTACCGGACACCCTATCCCAACCCGCTGGTGGCCGATGAAGACAAGGGCGAAGGCGTTTTCAATCCGTTCGTCAGGATTGCGGCCGACAATTCGGTCACCATCATCGTACCGCGCGCCGAGATGGGGCAGGGTGTCGTGACCACCCTGGCAGCGCTGGTGGCGGAAGAACTCGATATCGAGCTTGGCAATGTGCAAACCGAATTCGCGCCGGCTGCCAATGTCTATTACAATCGCGCCATGCTGGAGGAAGGTGCGCCTTTCCAGGTATTTGACAATTCCTTCATGGCCGCGATGACCCGGGACATCCAGGGCATCGTGGCCAAGTTTCTGGCCATGCAGGTCACCGGCGGATCGAGTTCTACCATTGACGCCTTCACCAGGATGCGCATGGCAGGGGCAGCGGCACGTACCATGCTGATTGGCGCGGCGGCCGATCAATGGCAGGTGGCAGCAGCCTCCCTGAAAACCCGCAACGGCACGGTGGTCGACCCTGCCCTGGACCGGCGTCTGACCTACGGCGAACTGGCAGCGGCGGCTGCCGTGCAAACAGTGCCTGAGGACATTGCGCTGAAAGATCCGGCGGACTGGCGCTATCTCGGCAAATCGCAACCGCGCCTGGACATGAAGGCCAAGGTGACCGGCAAGGCCGGCTTCGGCATTGATGTGCGGTTGCCCGAGATGCTGTTTGCCACGGTGCGGATGAATCCGCGCCAGGGGGCAAGGATGACCGGGATGGATGCAGCGGCTGCCGAAAATCTCCCCGGCGTGGTCAAGGTGATCGACCTGGGGACCGGCTATGGCGTGGTGGCAAACAACACCTGGACAGCCTTCAAGGCAGCCGACCTGGTCAAGCCCGAATGGGGCGAAGCGTCCTATCCCGCAACGACGGATGCGATCTTTGCCCGCATCGATGCCGCGCTGAAAGCCGGGGGCGGCTTCGACATGCGCGATGATGGCGACGCGCCCGGCAGGATTGCGGCCGCGGCGGGCAAGGTGATCAGCGCGCGCTACACCGCGCCGTACCTGGCGCACGCCACGATGGAACCGATGAACGCCACCGCGCAGTGGACGGACGGCAAGCTTGCCGTGTGGAGCGGCAATCAGGCGCCTACGTCGATCGTTACCCAGGCCGCGTCGGTGTTCAATCTCTCGACCAGCGATGTCTCGGTTCACTCCACCTATCTCGGCGGCGGCTTCGGCAGGCGGTTTGAAACCGACTTTTCCATACTGGCGGCCCGGATTGCCAAGGAAACGGACGGCAAGCCGGTGCAGGTGACATGGACGCGTGAAGAAGACATGCGCCATGACATGTATCGGCCCGGCGCGATCTGCGAGGCATCTGCCGTGGTCGATGACGAGGGCGTGCCGTCGATCGGGTTCAGGGTGGCCGGCCAGTCACCGATTGCGTCGGTTTTCGGCCGTCTTGCCGGGGCCATGGCGCCGCCCGGCAATGACAAGACCATCGTCGATGGCCTGTGGGACCAGCCCTATGCGCTTGCCGATTACCGGGTCACCGGGATTCCCGTGGACATGGACGTTCCGGTTGGTTTCTGGCGGTCGGTGGGGCATTCACACAACCCGTTCTTCCATGAAAGTTTCATCGACGAAATTGCCCATTCTTCCGGCCAGGACCCGCTGGACATGCGCCTGAAGCTCATGGAACCCTATCCAGCCGCAACCGGGGCCGTCAGAGCGGTCAGGGACATGTCGGGATGGGGCACCCCACTTTCGACAGATGGCGTGAAATCACGCGGGCGTGGCGTGGCGTTCTGCCTGTCGTTCGGAACATGGGTCGCGCAGGTGGTCCAGGTGGCCGACACGGACGACGGCATTCGCATCGAGAAGGTCTGGTGCGCGGCTGATTTCGGCACTGCACTCGATCCGGCAAATCTTGAAGCCCAGATGATGTCCGGGATCATTTTCGGCCTGTCCGCCGCCATGGGGCAGGAGATCACGTTTGCAGACGGTGCTGCCGAACAGGGTAACTTCGACACTTATGATGCCATGCGCATGCACCAGGCGCCGCAAATCGAGGTGCGTGTTCTTGCAACCTCCGGCAAGATGGGTGGTGCCGGGGAACCCGGCACACCGCCATCGCTGCCGGCACTTGCCAATGCGATATTTGCCGCAACCGGCAAGCGTATCCGGCAACTGCCCTTGTCGAAGGAAATTTCGTTTACCTAGTTCAGGTTCGTTGCGCGACTTGATTTGCATTCCATGCCAAGCGGGTACACAATCAGCATGGAGAGGGAATCCGCAATCAAAGGAACCAGAACGATGAAGTTTACAAAACCTGTTCTAGCCTTGTCTGCCGTGGCATTCAGTGTCTTCGCGCTGATCACACCTATCGAGTCTGCCTCAGCACGAACCGTGTCGTCCAATCCGTTCCTGCAAACATCTGAAGCCGGTCCGGCGGCTCAAAAACTGCAAAGAGTGGCCCGAAACAGAAGATACGACCGGCGTCGGCATGGACGACGTTACCGGGGACGCCGGGGACGCAACAGGCATTACTACAATGGTTACTGGTATGCAGTTCCCTTCTGGCTGGGTGCAGCAGCAGCAGCAGGTGCATACGATGATGGGGATGATGACTACCGGGATGACAGTTATCGCGGTGGCGGACGCTGTGAACAGAAAGCCGATGCCTGCGCGGCGAACTGGGGCCGCAGTGGTCCTGACTTCGATGGCTGCATGAGATACGAAGGTTGCGACTAGATCATCGTCTGAACAGACGCTGGGTCATCAAGATCAGATCGTGGCACCCTCACATGTGAGGGTGCCATTTTTATTCTTGACGGAAAAGCACTCTAAAGCGCATCGGGTCCCGTCTCGCCGGTGCGAATGCGCAGGGCGTTTTCAAGGTCCAGCACGAATATCTTGCCATCGCCGATCTTGCCGGTGTGGCCGGCCTGGGTGATGGTTTCGACGACCTTGTCCGCGATCTCGCTGCTGACGGCGATCTCGAGCTTGACCTTCGGCAGATAGTGAACGGTGTACTCGGCGCCGCGATAGATTTCCGAGTGCCCGCCCTGGCGGCCAAACCCCTTGACCTCGGTTGCAGTCATGCCGGCCACTCCAGCGTCTGACAGGGCCTCGCGGACCGCGTCAAGCCGGTGCGGCTGGATAATGGCTATGATGAATTTCATCGTGCAAACTCCTGCATCCAATGGGGGTCAATTCTGGATTCAATCAATAATTGTAACCGGTTTCGCCATGTGATGCGAGGTCGAGACCCTCGCGTTCCTCGTCAACGCTGACCCGCAGGCCGGTGGTTGCCTTGATGACCATGACAATGATTACGCTGACGATCGCGCAGTAAGCCGCGACCGCTGCAACGCCTGTGAGCTGCACGACGAACTGGCTGGCGGCGGTTGTGCCTTCATCAAGGCCGATACCGCCGAGACCGGCTGCCATCAGCACGGCAGTGAGCAGCGTGCCGGTTGCGCCGCCCACGCCATGCACGGCCATGACATCCAGCGAGTCATCAATCCGCATGCGGTTGCGGATCAGCTCCACTGCCAGGTAACAGATGACGCCGCCTGCAAGGCCGCAGGTCAATCCGCCGATCGGGCCGACGAAGCCGGAGGCAGGCGTGATGGTGGCAAGGCCCGCGATGGTGCCGGTGACGGCGCCGACCAGGCTCGGTTTGCCGAACCGCGCCCACTCGATACCAATCCAGACCAGCGTTGCGGTCGCCGCCGATACATGGGTGACCAGCATGGCCATGCCGGCATCCGCGCCGGCAGACAGTGCGCTGCCGGCGTTGAAGCCGAACCATCCGACCCACAGCATTGACGCACCGACCATCACCATCCACGGTGCATGTGGCGGCTGGACATGTGACGGAAAACCGCTGCGTGCGCCCAGCATCACCGCCAATACGATAGCGGCCACCCCGGCGGTGACATGAACCACGATACCGCCGGCAAAGTCCTTGACGCCCATGGTGGCGAGCCAGCCGCCACCCCAGACCCAATGCGTCACCGGTGCATAGACCAGAAACAGCCACAGGGTACAGAACAGCAATACGGCGGAAAACCTGATCCGCTCGACGAACGCGCCGACGATCAGGGCCGGGGTGATAATGGCAAATGTCATCTGGAACATGAAGAACAGGCTTTCGGGAATGCCGGTTCCCTCGAAAACCTGGCCGCGCGTCACGCCGGCCAGCATCATTTTGCCCAGTCCGCCGACCCATGCAGTACCTTCTGCAAATGCCAGTGAGTATCCGGCCACCAGCCAGAGCAGCGACATGAGCGCGGCTATCGAGACACACTGCATCAGAACCGACAGGATGTTGCGCGACCTGACGAGGCCTGCATAAAATAGCGCCAGTCCAGGCAACGTCATGAACAGAACGAGTGCTGTTGCGGCGAGAATCCAAGCCGTATCGGCGCCATTTACCATTTTTGTTGCCCTTCTGCAGGTTCAAATTTGCCGAAGGTTTAATCAAATGCGGCGCACGCGCAAAGCAATTCTGCATGATTTCCATGCAAAATTGACTGTATCTGATGCTATTTACTTCAAGTGTCTAAAAAACAGGCAATTGCCTAGCGCAGACGCTCAAGAATTGACACATAATTGGCCACGGCAGCGCCGCCCATATTGAAGATACCGGCAAGTTGCGGTGCCTTCAGCTGCATGTCTCCGGCGGTTTCGGTCAGTTGCATGGCCGCCATGATGTGCATTGAAACGCCGGTGGCGCCAATCGGGTGACCTTTGGATTTCAGCCCGCCGGACGGGTTCACCGGCAGCTTGCCATCCTTGGCGGTCCAGCCCTCGGCAATGGCGCGTGCGCCCTGGCCCTTTGCGGTCAGTCCCATGGCTTCGTATTCTATCAGCTCGGCGATGGTGAAGCAGTCATGGGTTTCCACGAATGACAGGTCGTCCAGCGTGGTGCCTGCCTGCTGGTGGGCCTTGCCCCAGGCCTGCTCGCAGCCCTCGAACGCAACAATATCGCGTTTCGCCATCGGCAGGTAATCCTGCGCATGGGCGGCTGCGCGAAAATGCACGGCCTTGGGAAAGCGCAGTGCGGTTTCAGTGTCGGTCATGACAATGGCTGCCGCACCATCCGACACCAGCGAGCAATCGGTTCTGCGAATGGCGCCGATCACGGTCGGGTTCTTGTCGGAAATCGTGTTGCAGAACTCATAGCCGAAATCCTTGCGCATCTGGGCATAGGGATTGTGCACACCATTGGCATGGTTCTTGGCAGCAATCCGCGCCATGGCTTCCGACTGATCGCCATAGCGCTGAAAATACAGGTCCGCGATGCGGGCAAACACGCCGGCAAATCCGCCCGGCGTATCAGCCTCGGTCTTGCGGTAGGATGCATTGAGCAGCACATCGCCGATCACAGCGCCCGGTGCCGACGTCATCTTTTCAGCGCCAACCACCAGCACAAAGCGGGATTTCTTGGAGGCAAGATCGTTGAGTCCCATATGGACCGCGGCAGATCCGGTGGCACAGGCATTTTCAACCCGGGTTGCGGGTTTGAAGCGCAGGGCAGGATCGGCCTCCAGCGCAAAGGATGCCGGAAAAGACTGTTTTTCAAACATGCCGAAATTGCCGACATAGATAGCATCAACCTCGTCAAAACCAATACCGGCATCCTGCACGGCCTGCTTGCACACCGTTGCCAGCAGGCTTTCAAGATCACTGTCTTCGAGTTTGCCGAATTGTGAATGCGCCCAACCGATGATTGCCGACATGTCTGCGTCTCCTGCGAAAGTGTTGTCTTGGCCTAGGGTCAGGACCCATTGATGTTATCCATTCTGCGGGAGGATATTTTGCCTGTGACAAGGCGAAAGGGCGCAGGAAACCGTCCGGTTTTCAAGACCTTTCAACGCTGCCATGGGCAAAATAGACCCCGCCCTTCGGGGTTGAAAGGAAACGCTCGCCTGAAGGCGAAAATGCTCGAAAAGGCACGAAGCCTTGTCTTGCGCCTTTTCATCATCATTCGAATATTTTCTTTCAAACAGAATTGCATAAGATTAGTGAGTCCTGACCCTAATGACTATCACGCGCCAGAAGCCTTGGCGAGACCGTCCAGCATCCATGTTTTGCCTACCGGAACTGAGCGGAATTCATGATCAGATATACCGTGTCGGAGCTTTGCGGCCTGCAATGCCTGCGCGGGCGCATCAATTGCCTCGTCGGTCAGTTGTATGGTTGCATGATGAATCGCCATGGAGGCCGTCGCACCCAGCAACTTGTGGGCCTGGGCGGCTTCATCCGGGTTGATGTGCTGCGCCTTCATGAACCAGCGCGGTTCATAGGCTCCTATCGGCAAAAGGGCCAGGTCCGGTGCGCCATGCAGGTCCCTGGTCCGGGCAAAGTGCTCACCTGTACCAAAGCCGCTATCGGCACCGAAGTAAATCCGGCGGTCGCCGACCGAGATCATGAATGCGGCCCAGAGCGCCTTGTTGCGATCCAGGAACGTGCGTTTGGACCAGTGCAGGGCCGGTGTCGGGGTAATCACCACACCTGGTGAATGCTCATAGGGTTCATGCCAGCCCCGCTCGATCAGGCTGGCGCGTCTCGCCGAGCGTTTGACGATACGCGCATTGCCGTAGGGCGTGACGATCGGGGCACCATGGTGTTTGACCAGCTTGCGCAATGCCGGCAGGTCCATGTGATCGTAATGATTGTGGCTGAGCAGGATCAGATCAACCGGTGGCAGATCCTCCAGTGCGACACCGGGACTTCGCACCCGCTTTGGCCCGGCAAACTGAAACGGGCTTGCCCGCATCGAGAAAAACGGATCGGTCAGGATGTTCACGCCGCCGGTCTGGATCAGTGTCGTGGCATGTCCGATCCAGGTGACCGACAGATCGTCACCGTTCACCCGTTGCGGCGGTTGAGGGTGAACTTCGTTGTCGATCCACTCAGGCCACTTCTTTCTGTTGCCGCTGGTTTGCCACTTCAACAAATCGCCAGCGCTGGCCGCGACCTTGTGGGCCGGCAGATGATAGCGCTCGCCGTCATATTGCAGGTTGAGGTCTGTCTGGTGATATGACTTGTCGTGTTCTGGCATCTTGTGGCACATCGTGTCAGATGTAAGTGAAGTCAAGATGTTCAAACACTTTGAAAGAGGCACAAGCATGGCCCGTACGGTTTTTGTAAATGGTGAATATGTTCCCGAAGATCAGGCAAAGGTGTCGATCTTCGACCGCGGGTTCGTGTTCGGCGACGGTATCTATGAGGTCGTGCCGGTCATTGGCGGCAAGATGGTGGACAAGGCGCCGTTTCTCGATCGCCTGAAGCGGTCTCTGGGCGAATTGCGCATCGACATGCCGATGAGCGAGGCAGACTATCTTGCCATGCACGAAAAGCTCATCGAGTTGAACAACATTGATGAAGGGGGCGTCTATTCACAGATTACCCGCGGCGTTGCTGATCGTGATTTCGCCTTCCCCAAGGGGGTAAAACCCACCGTTGCCGCCTTCACCATGAAAAAGGCGCTGATCGACAATCCGAGCGCGACCACCGGCGTCAAGGTGGTCACCGTGGAGGACATTCGCTGGAAGCGCCGCGATATCAAGTCAGTCGCCTTGCTGGGCCAGGTCATGGCCAAGCAGGAGGCGGTCGAAAAAGGCGGCTTTGAAGGCTGGATGGTTGAAGACGGATTCGTCACCGAAGGCACTTCGTCAACCGCCTATATCGTAAAGGATGACACCATCATCACCCGGCCGCTGTCCAACTCGATCCTGCCGGGCATTCGCCGCAAGGTGCTGCTGCAATTGTGTGCCGAACACAACGTGAAGCTCGAAGAGCGGCTGTTCACAGTGGAAGAAGCGCTGGCAGCTGATGAAGCCTTCCTGTCGTCGGCAACCACGCTGGTCATGCCGATCGTCCAGATCGACGACACCAGGATCGGCGGCGGTCAGCCGGGGCCGATGGCGCGCAAGATGCGTGAAGCCTATATCGCGGCAATCAAGGCAGAAGCCGGTATCGCGTAACTATTTCGCCGGACCCAGAAACGGATTGCGATACAGGCGGTCGTGGGTTTCCACGCCAACCTCGATCACGCAATCCTGTTTCGGTTGCGCCACGCACATCAATATGTAGCCGTCGTGCGACTGGCGCTTGTTGAGGGCGGTTCCCCTGGGCTGGCGGACGCTGCCTGACAGCAGCCGGCCTGCACAGGTGATGCAGCCGCCATAGCGGCAGGCGATCGGCACGGTTATCCCGGCCGCCTCGCATGCGTCGGCGATGTTTTCGTCCTCACCAACAAATAACTCACGGCCGCCGCGATTGGCGACCGTGATCTTGTGTCTGGAACTGGCCGTCATGGTTGGCGAAAATAGCTCAACACGCGACGCAACCACTTGAATGACAGTGCCTGCTCGGGGAGATCCCGTGCAGTACCCGGGGGAATGCAACAGCACATGGCGCTCACATCCAGATGTCGGATGTGACATCACCACCGGGATAGCGCATTTCATGACAGCGCGACGGTCCGTTGGGCTCTTTGCCAAAGTCGACCACGAAGTCCGGATTGATCGACATTCCGCCGCTTTGCGTATCGCAATCGACCATGTACATCTGCGCGCCGTGGTCCTTCATGCCGGGATAGAACTGATTGTCCCAGGAAGAGAACAGCGACGTGGTGACATAGAGGCGTTTGCCGTCAAGCGACAACTGGATCATCTGGGGTGCACCCTGAACCGTGACGCCGTTGACCTCCGGCGCCTTGCCCAGCATGCCGCCGATCCACACCTGTCCGGTCATTTTCGGGTTGGCCCTGTCGGTGATGTCGTACTGGCGCAGATCGCCGTGCAGCCAGTTGGCAAAGTAGAGATACCTGTCGTCCATCGAGATCAGGATATCGGTGATCAGGGACGGCATCGGAACCGGGAAACCGTCGACATCGATGGTCGGAATGTCGATGACCTTTTCAATCTCGAAGTCGCCGTCATCGGTCTTCCACCAGCGGAACACATTGGATGACAGGGTGGCTGCAAACATGCCCTCATTGGAATCCGGATCGTGCAGCCCGCGCACTTCCAGGGGGATCATGCCGTCTGCACCCATGTCGATGGACTTGACGATTTTCTTGCCCTTGAAATCCCAGAAATGGATCGACTGGCCGTATTTTCCGGCACCGACATCTTCCAGGTCAAAGCCCGGCATGAAGGTGTTGGGGGCGGCCCATTCGGAACTGACCATCATGTTGTGGCGCGGTTGATACCAGAAATCGTAATTGTAGTTCATGCCGGTGATGTCGTTTTCCCAGCGGCCGACAATCTCGAAATCTTCGTTGATATGCAGGAAACCACCCGGCGCATTGCCGTCGGCATCACCCAGCATGGAGATGATGATGTCTGCCCCCAGGCAATGCACGGTGTGCGGTGCGGACAGGTTGGTTTTTGCCTTGATGTCGTCGCCGGATATCACCTTGTGCAGTTTGGGGTTCTTTGCATCCGAGGTGTCGATCACGTTGATGTT
>SWCD01021449.1_pt1 | contig 12651 bp, 9 predicted proteins | sample 4693011 | NCBI WGS metagenome assembly SWCD01 (sample SAMN10267278, study PRJNA491770) | bioreactor metagenome | isolation source: DHS bioreactor inoculated with marine | place: Japan: Omine Ridge, Nankai Trough | reverse complement strand
AAAACCACGCGGCGCTTGTCCACCAGGATGTCCATCGCCTTGCGTAAATTTTTGCGAAGCTGATTGTCAGCCAGTGCACCGTCGACATTGTTTTCGAAGTCGAACGCGGTCTCATTGCCCATTGATTCTCTCCCACAGGAATTCGGCCAGGTGTTTGCCGGCGACCGCCACACCGTCACGATCCATGGCCCCGGTGATGTTCATCAGGCACCCACAGTCTCCGGCCACCAGCGTCGAGACGCCGGTTTGACGGATATCGTCCACCTTGTCCCTGACCATGGCAGCCGATATGGCCGGTTGCTTGACGGCAAATGTACCGCCGAACCCGCAGCACTCCGTCTCACGTTGAAGCTCTACCAGGGTCACGTTTTTCAGCTGGCGAAGCAGGGCCTTGGAATACCGGACCACATCCATCTCGCGCAGGGCGTGGCAGGAGCTGTGCCAGGTGATCGTCAGCGGATCCCCCTGATCTTCGAGCTTCACCGCCCGCACCGTGGCCAGGTACTCGGACCATTCATAGACCCGCTGGGAAAAACGGCGAGCGGCCGCTTCATCGGGTGTACCGGCAAACAACATCGGGTAGTGATGCTTCATCATGCCGGCACAGGATCCGGAAGGCACGATGACAGGGTAGGGTTCGGAAAACACGCGGATCTGCTTGAGGGCAACGGCCCGGGCCTCCCGGGTAAATCCGGAATTATAGGCCGGCTGGCCGCAGCAGGACTGGTCAGGTGGAAAAACCACCTTCACGCCAAGCGATTCAAGCAGCCGGATGGCCGCCATCCCGGCATCGGGATAGACGGCATCCATCAGGCAGGTACCGAAAAAATAGACCGTGTCGGACTGTTCTGGATAATTTCGGGCGTTCATGGTTTTCACTTTCGGTGAATGGCATCACCTGAATTGAGCGCAGGTATCAGCCGCCGAAAAACAGGGCCGGCAGCCAGGTAATCAAACCCGGGAATATGGCCAGGATGGTCAATCCCACCAACTGCAGGAGCACAAACGGCATGATACCGCGGTAGATGTGCATCATGGTGTATTCCGGCGGCGCAACCCCCTTGAAGTAGAACAGGGCATAGCCGAAGGGCGGCGTCAAAAACGACGTCTGCAGGTTCACGCACATGAGGATCGAAAACCACAGGGGGTTGAAATCCAGTTCCATGGCGATCGGCATGAAAATGGGAACGGTGACCAGCAGGATGGCCGCCCAGTCGATGAACATGCCCATCAAAAAGACGATGGCCATCATGATCAGGAGCACGATCCATCGGTTCAAGCCCGAACCGATGAGCACGTCGGCCACCACATCGCCGCCACCCATGCTCAAAAAGACGGAACTGAAAAATTTTCCGCCGATGAACAACATCATCACCATGGCGGTGGTTTTCAGGGTGGCGCGGCAACTGTCTCTGAATACCGGCCAGGTCAGTTTGCGGTTGGCCAATGCCAGAATTGCCGCACCGCTGGCCCCCATACCAGCAGCCTCGGTGGGGGTGGCCACGCCACCTAAAATAGTGCCCATGACGGCCAGGATCAGCGCCAGGGGAGGCACCAGCGACTTGAGGGTCATGCCCCACTTTTGTGCGGCCGTGTATGTCCCGGCCTCTTCTTTTGAAATCGGGGGACCCAGCGTGGGGTTGATGTTGCAGCGGACCAAGATATAGGCGAAATACAAACCGGCCAACAACAGGCCCGGGAAAATGGCTCCGGCAAACAGGTTGCCGACGGTGGTCTCCTTGAGCCCGGTCAAACCGCCGTAAACGACCATCATGATGGAAGGCGGGATCAAAATGCCCAAGGTGCCGGCGGCACAGATGATGCCGCTGGTCATCTCTTTCTGGTAATTCTTGCTCAGCAGTGCCGGCGTGGCCAAAAGGCCCATGGCAACGACCGAAGCACCGATGATACCCGTGGTGGCGGCAAATATGGTGCACACCAGAACAACCGCCAGGCCGAGTCCGCCCTTGATGCCGCCCAACACCACGTACAGGGCTTCAAAGAGCTTTTCACTCACTTTGGAGCGGTCCAGCAGCTGGGCCATGAGAATAAAAAGCGGGATGGCCACCAGCACATAGTTTTCCATGACACCCCAGGCGTTATTGGCAAACATGTCGAACAGGGGTGCAATGTTAAACCCGTTGTCGATAAGGCCGAACAAAGTCGCCACAGCCGCCAGGGTATACGCCAGGGGATGGCCGAAGATAATGGCCACGATCAGCGACACGAACATCGCGACAGTTAGAAATTCTACACTCATGATTGGTTACCTCACCCCTTCTGCTTTTCCCTGCAGCACCCGGATATTATGAATCAAATTGGAAATCCCCTGAATCAGCAGAAATGAAAACGAGATGGCCATCAGGGTCTTGATGGGATAAATCGGCGGCGCCCAGCTGGTCGGGTTGAGTTCAAGCCCAGCGATGGACGTCAGTGCGTATTTCCAGGATGCGATAGTCATCATGATCATCACCGGCATGAAAAAGACCAGATTGGTCAAAACGCCGATTACCCCCTGAGGCTTTTTGTTCATGCGCGAAGTAAAGATGTCCACCCGCACATGGCCACCGTATACGTCGCAATAAGCCAGCCCCAACATGTAGTGCACCCCGTACAGAAAGGTAGTGGCCTCGAAGCCCCAGGTGGTCGGGGCGTTAAAGGCGTAACGCATGACCACCTCGTAGACCACCACTACCAGCAGGGGCAGGGCCAGCAGTGCGCTGACGTCGCCTTGCTTGATGTTAAATGTGTCAATTGCTTTGGATAGTTTTCCCAGCATGCCTCTTGTTCCTTTCAAACGTCATTTGATCCATCGATTCGGGTTGAAGGTCCGCATCACCGTGGAAGCGGACCTTCAACCATAGTGTTCAAGGGATCAAATGCACATGGGTCTCTATTCGGTAATGCGACCGCCGACATAGGTTTCATAGGGCCATGGCGTCGCTCCGGAGCGGGCATCACGCCAGTCGGCAAAATCCGCGATGAAGGCGTCCTGGCTGTCGAGCACCTTTTTTACGTCCGGGTATTTGGCTTTTACTTCGTCCAGATAGGTCTTGGTGGTCTTGCGGAATTCGATCAGTGTTTCCTTGTCCATCTTGACGAATTCCATTTTATCCTTGAAGCGGCGGATGGCTTCGGCGTTGAGGCTGTTGATCCAGTTGTAGCTCCACAGCTGGGTTTCCTTGGCACAGATGTCCACGATCCACTTCAGGTCTTCGGGCAGCTTCTCGTAGGCATCTTTATTGAAAAACAGGGCACACTGGACGCCGGGCTGATGCACACCGGGCTGGATGGCGTATTTGGTGATCTCGTCAAATCCCATGGGATAGTTGATGGCAGGCGAGGAGAACTCGGCGGCATCGATGACGCCACGCTCCAGCGCCAGGTAGACTTCCCCGCCGGGCAGGGGGCTGACCGAGGCACCCAGGTTGTTCATGATGTCCATGTACCAGCCCGGGGTTCGAACACGCATGCCTTTAAAGTCTTCCATCTTGGCTGCGCGTTTGTTGGAGGACAGGCCCATCTCCTGGCCAACCTGGCCACCGGGCAGGGCGAAGAGGTTGAACTTGCCGTAGAGTTCCTGCATCATCTCCAATCCGCCTTTCTCGTACAGCCAGATGTTATACCCTTCGGCATCCAGCCCGAAGGGTACGGAGGCAAAGGCCACGAAGGCTTCATTTTTGCCCTTCCAGTAACCGGGCCAGTCATGGCCGACCTGGGCGGAACCCTTGCTTACGGCGTCAAAACTCTGCATGGCGGGGACCAATTCGCCGGCGGAAAACGGTTTGATGTCCAATCGGCCGGCGGAAGCCAGGCGCACGCTGTCGGCAAAATGAACGGCGATATCATAAAACAGAAGACCTTTGCTCCAGGGCATAACCATCTTCCAGCGTACTTTTTCGTCGCTGGTCTTAAATTTGACGCGTTTGGCGACATCATGGCGGGGGTCACTGCCGAATTTTTCACGTTTGGCGGCAGCAAATGATGCACTGGTCATAAAACACAGGGCCAGGGCGATGCAAAAAATGGTGGTTAACGCTTTTTTCATGACGGGTTCCTCCCTGCTAAATCAAATGGATTGATAACATCTCACCTTGATAACGGTGGTTGGACAGCCGGTCGACAGGTTTGGTGCTCACCCCCTTTCACGGAAATATGAATGATCCGGATAGCATGGTCCTATGTTTAGAGATTTATTGGTCATACCAATAATAGGTTTGGATATTATAGAAGCCGGACCATGTCAACAATAATTTTGGGATACAGATGATGAATCGGGTTCATTTAAAAAAGCGCGACGCCCCGTCATCTTCCCGGATGGAATGACTGCCGGACTGGCAACAACAGGCGTCCGGCAGGTTAACGCGCCACCGGTTCAAACCAGTTCAGAATGTTGACCGCACATACTGGCGGCAATCATGAGGAACATGGAACCAAGAGGGTCTTTTGGATTGCCAATCAAAAATTTCGGACAATGGGCAAGGTGCGTTTATTTTCCATGTTGCCTTGGGAAAAGCGCATATTGCCTCCAGTAAAGGTACCACCCTCGATTTATCAACGTGAATATGGCGGCACCAAGGTGAAAGACCGACCCGATAGCGACGAACCATGGTGCAATTACAGGACCAATTTTAAGAAATCGTGTTTTTTTTGCTTAGGCGCCCGTTATTCAGGGGGTAATCCCTTTTTTTGACCGGGGAGACCGTTTTTGGGGTAGACGCCAACCCGTCCATGATGTATCAACAAAGCTACATGACGCATAATTGCGACAGTTACCACAGGACGGCCTTTTTTCCCTGATCAGAGGTTCACAGTCAGATGGCGAGCAATCAAAACATCACCAACGGCCCGGATTTTCAGACCGTCAAAAAACAGCTGGAGCTGTTTCACCTGCTTTTCGACAACATATTCAACGGGGCCATGGTTACGGATGCCAACGGCATCGTCACCCATCTGAACAAACCCTATGCGCAGTTTCTCGGCCTCGATGCGGGCGATAGCATCGGAAAACACTGCACCGACGTCGTGGAAAACACCCGGATGCACATTGTGGCCCGCACAGGCAAACCGGAAATCAACCAAACCCAGACCATCCGGGGCCAGAACATCCTTGTTCACCGCATTCCCATTAAAAGGGCGGGAACGGTCATCGCCGTGTTCGGCCTGGTCATGTTTCAGGATGTGGGGGAGGTGGTGAAACTGGCCAAGAAACTGCGCCATCTCGAATCTCAGGTCAAACAGTACAAAAAAGAACTGATGACGCTGCGTTCCACCCGATATACCTTGGAAAGCATTATCGGCAACAGTCGTGCTCTTGCCGAACTGAAACAGGAGGCACTGGTGGCGGCCACCAACACCTACCCGGTGCTGATCGCCGGTGAAAGCGGGACCGGTAAGGAGCTTTTTGCCCAGAGCATTCACCATGCCAGTTCAAGGGGAAGGCATCCTTTTGTCCAGATCAACTGCGCAGCCATCCCCAAGGACCTGCTGGAGTCCGAACTATTCGGGTACGACCGGGGTGCATTCACCGGGGCCCGGTCGGCCGGCAAGCCGGGTAAATTCGAGCTGGCCCACCAGGGCACGATATTCCTGGACGAGATCGGCGATCTTCCCCTGAGGATGCAGCCCAAGTTATTGCGGGTACTGGAAGAGAAAGTGTTTGAGCGGGTAGGCGGAAACACCGTGATCGAATCCGATTTCAGACTCATCGCCGCCACCAACCAGAACCTTGAGCGGTTGATCGACACGGGCCGTTTCCGCAAGGATCTGTTTTATCGGCTCAACGTTATTTCATTGAACATTCCGCCACTGAAGGCGAGAACGGATGACATTATCCCCATCGCCCGGCATCTGCTCCGGCAGTCAGCCCAAACGCCCGCTGCCGGCGAGATCCGACTCTCCCCGGAGGCGATCAATGCGCTCCTGGCCCATACATGGCAGGGAAATGTTCGCGAATTATCCAATGTGCTGGAGCGAGCCCTGTCCACCATGAGCGGTGATGTGATCGAACTGACGGACCTGCCCTTTGCCCTCCGGCGACAAAAGTTCACAACCGATGCCGCTGGCGTTTCTCCCATTCGCGAAGTCCAGGCCGATGCGGAAAAAAAAGCGATTGTTGCCGCGCTGGAGCAAACCGGCAACAACAAGGTTCAGGCCGCATCGCTGCTGGGCATTCACCGAACCCTGCTCTACAAAAAGATGAAAAAGCATGGGGTACCCCTCGCCGGCAGGGGGCGATCGTATCAAAACTGATACAGTTTACCCGATCATGCGCCGGACGGCACCCCCCCCCCCTTTCAGTGCCAGTTCCGCCTCCTCCCGGCTTTCATAGATGTGGGGGGCCATCTTGCGCTCCTTGAGGGCGTCACCGATTTTCAACCGCAGAAAGGTGCTGGTGGTGTAACGGGTGACACCGGTGTAATAGCGGGTCACCAGCCCTTTGACCATGTCCGTATAGGGTCCCACCAATTCCGGCAGGATGCTGAAGTTGTCATAATTGACCACAGCATAGACCCGATGCCCCACAGGGTCCAGTACGCGGGCGACGGCATCCCTGACCGCCTCGACATCCTCGGTGGTCCGAATCGCGTAACCTTCAAAGTTGACGAAAAAAAGGGTTTCACGCGGATTATAAACCAGGCGTTTTTCCAGAGAAACAGCGAACAGATCCTCCTTGAGCCCCATAATTTCGGGGCTGAAGATGCGTTCATCCATGAGTGCTGGCGTGCCCTTGATCACCGGTTTGAAATCCATCTGCGCCAGGATGTTTTTTTCGATGTCAACCCCCGGCGCGACCTCGATCAGCTCCATTCCGTCAGGTGTGAGCGAAAAAACGCATCGCTCGGTGACATAGCGCACCGGCTGGTTTTTTGATACGGCATAGGCTCCGGAAAAGGTGACATGCTCCACCTGTTTAACAAATTTTTTAACTTTGCCTTCCCGGTCGATGGTCAGCTTCCGATCCCGGACGGAAACCTTCAGGCCGCCCGCAGTAAAGGTGCCCACGAAGACCACTTGCTTGGCGGCCTGACTGATGTTGATAAAACCGCCGGCACCGGCCAGCTTGGGCCCGAACTTGCTCACATTGAGATTACCGGCTTCGTCGGCTTGCGCCAGGCCGAGAAAAGCCAGGTCCAGCCCGCCGCCGTCATAGAAATCGAACTGGGACGGCTGATCGATGAGGGCCTCGGTATTGACGGCGGCACCGAAATTGAGACCACCCGCCGGCAATCCGCCAATGACGCCCGGCTCTGCCGTCAGGGTCAGGTATTCGATGATTTTTTCCTCGTTGGCCACATTGGATACGCCTTCGGGCATGCCGATCCCCAGATTGACCACGCTGTTGGGTATCAGATCGAAGGCCGCCCGCCGGGCGATAATCTTGCGGTCTCCCATTTCCATGGGTGGCAGGGACTGGACCGGCACCTTGATCTCGCTGCTGAAAGAGGGGTCATACCGGGTACCGAAGGTTTGCCAGTGGTTCTCGGGTTCCGAGACCACCACGCAGTCCACCAGAATTCCGGGGATCTTCACGTAACGGGCGTTCAAGGTACCCCGGTCGGCAACACGCTCCACCTGGACAATAACAAACCCGCCGGAATTCCTGGCTGCCGTGGCAATGGCCAGGGCTTCAAGGGTCAGGGCCTCTTTTTCCATGGTAATGTTGCCGTCGGTGTCGGCGGTGGTGCCCCGCAGGATGGCCACATTGATTGGAAACGTCTTGTATGCCAGGTAGTCGTTTCCATCGAACTGCACCCGTTCCACCAGTTCCTCGGAGGTGATGTCGTTGATCTTTCCGCCGCCGTTGAGCGGGTCAACGAACGTACCCAATCCGACGGTGGTGATGGTGCGCGGCTTGTGGGCGGCAATGTCGCGGTACATGTGCGAAATGACACCCTGGGGAAGGTTGTAGCCTTCGATTTTATTGTCCAGGGCCAGCCGCTGCAGCTTGGGAACCAGCCCCCAGTGGCCGCCGACCACCCGCTTCACCAAACCCAGGTGCCCTAAGTGGTTCAACCCCCGCTCCTTGCCGTCGCCCTGGCCGGCAGCATAGACCAGGGTCAGGTCCCGGGGGCGCGCGTTCGCCAGAAAATAAGATTCCAGGGCAATGGCAATCTCTTCGGGAAACCCGATGCCGACAAAGCCGCCGGTGGCGACGGTATCACCATCCCGAATAATGCGAACGGCCTCCTCGGCGGACACAACTTTACCTTTTTTGGCCCTGTCGGGAGGCAGGGTAGAGAGCATGGGATGGGAAGACACGGAAGGGTTCTTTTTCTTTTCCATAAAAATTCTCCGAAAGAATGGGTGGACAGGGGGGTCAAAAATTGGGGCGGCCTGATAACCATTGGTGTAACCACCGCCGCGCAGTCAATCAACGACAAACCCCAAGCAAGATAAATGCCGAAACGATTGGGTTGTAGACGATCTGGCAATAATGGCGGGCAAGTGGTCGGCAGGCGGTATTTAATACAAAACGGCACCCCCCTTCCCATGGCTCCGGCATGGCGAGAGGGTGCCGCTGGCAAAACTTAAATCTGACGAGCAGGAATCAATCCCGCTGGCATAATTCCACCAACACACCATTGGTGGCCTTGGGGTGTAAAAAGGCGATTTTGGCGCCGCCGGCACCGATTCTGGGCTGCTGGTCAATAAGTTTGACGCCCTTTTCTTTCAGTTCGGCCAACGCTTCATCGATATTCTCAACCCGAAAGGCGACATGCTGGATACCCTGGCCCCGTTTTTCGATATATTTGGCCACCGGGCCGTCCGGCGCGGTGGATTCCAGCAGCTCCACTTCACTTTCACCCACCGGGAAAAAAGCCGTGGTGACCTTTTGCTCGGCAACGGTTTCCGCGCCTTCGAAATCCAGGCCCAACACACCGGACCAGAAATCCTTGCCGTCGTCAATACTGTTCACGGCGATGCCCAGATGATCGATCTTTAAAATTTTCATGAAACTTACCTCCTCTTATAGATAAAGGTTCGACAATGGGTAAATGGTATTCGAAATTATAAAGTTTGGCGTTGTTGTGCGGGAGTGACTACCAGCCGCGAACAAACATTTATTTATACAATGCCACTGCAATCTCATCCCACTTTTAAAAGCAGTCTGAAAGCACTGCTCAGTTTCCGTCTTGAAAGGGTAGATCGCGTTTCAGATCAAGGCCGCAGGGCAAATGAAACCGCAGGCGTAGGAGCGCTGCGTTGAGGATTTCATTTGCCCGAGAACGCAGATATGGACCGCAAGATGCCCTTTCAAGATGGAAACTATTTGTATTTTTGCATTACCCGCTTGAACCCCGGCAGTGCATTGACGATGGTTTGGTCGTCAACACAGAACGCGATCCGGAAATGCCCCGGGCCGGCAAAACCACTGCCCGGCACCACCAGGATCAATTCCTGCTGCAGGTCTTTGACAAAGGCCACGTCATCGGCAATGGGCGTGCGCGGGAACAGGTAAAACGCACCCGGCGGGGTGGTGAATTCATAGCCGGCATCGGCAAGCCCATCACACAGCAAATCTCTTTTGCGTTTGTACTCGCCGATATCCACGCTCATTCCCTGCATGCAGGCGACCACCCGCTGCATCAGGGCGGGGGCATTGACAAATCCTAAAATCCGGTTGGTCAGCGCCATGCCGGCCATCAGTTCCTTTTTATAGGTGGCGGCGGGATTCACCGCTGCAAAACCGATGCGTTCACCGGGAATGGAAATATCCTTGGAGTATGAAGTGGCGATGATGCTTTCCGGGTAATTTTTAAAAATAGACGGCACCTGCGCGTCGTCGTAGACGATCTTGCGGTACGGCTCGTCGGAAACCAGGTAGATGATGTGGCCAAAATCACGACTTTTCTGGCTCAGCAGCCGTCCCAGCGCATCCAGGCTTTCCCGGCTGTAAATCTGACCGGTCGGGTTATTGGGGGAATTGATCAGCACCACTTTGGTTTTCTTCGTGATGGCGGCCCCCAGGGCCTCCAGATCAAGGGTAAAGTCCGGCCGGGTATTCACCATCTTGAGAACGCCGCCATGATTGTCCGCATAGAACCGATACTCCACAAAGCATGGCGTGGGCGTCAACACCTCATCGCCAGGGTCAAGCAGGGCCTTGAAGATGACATTCAGGGCACCGGCAGCCCCGCAGGTCATGATGATCTCATCGCATGAAATGGCAACACCCTGCTCTTCGGTCAAATAATCGGCAATGGACACACACACCTGGGGGTAGCCGGCCTGGGGCATGTAGCAATGGTCACCCAATCCGCAGGAATCCACCGTGTCGCGAAGAATTTCATTGAATTTTTCCGGTGGCGGCAGGTTGGGGTTGCCCAGGCTGAAATCGAATACCTTGTCGGCCCCATGCGCGGCCTTGAGCCTGGCTCCCTCTTCAAACATTTTGCGAATCCATGAGGATTTGGCCATGATGTCGTTGATCTTGTGTGCAACGGTCATCTGTCTTGTCTCCTATGCGTGTTCCTGCGGTAGGTTTTTGCGCGCCAGCAACTGGAGCGCCTTAGGCTGACAGTCAGCGAATGTGTAATTTATGGAGATCCCCAAGAAAATTCAAGCGATAATTTCAGGCACCGGCTACCGGTACACGGGTCTGGACCTGCCGGGATAGGGGATAGGCAACGCGCATACATTTTTGTAATCGACAACAATAACCTTTGATTCACCGTTGCTGACGTCATCGCTCACCGGAGCACCACCGGCCTCTTCGGACCGAGGATTCACGGGGACACAGGACTGTATGAATCATTATTAATTACAAGTTGTTTCACTGGATCTCAAACCTTTTATGCCCATAATCCATCCGTCGCCCACCTGAGAGGGGGGGCTTCCGCAACGCCAGGGAAGTGAAAACCCCACCAATTTTTTACATTATTGTAATTTAGGATAATTTTAAAACTTTTTTTGTATTTTTTTGTTTTGTAAAATTACAAAAATGTAGCTGCGAGAAAAAATTATCATTTCGGATATTTTTTTTACTTCATTTTTTCAAATAGTTAGACCAAAGATCAAAAATAATGGCACGGTGGTTGCTCATCATGCATACGAAAAGCAGCCAATACCCGGAGTTGCTCAACCTTTTTAGCCATCGGGAGATGTCAGCAATGAAAAAAATTGAAACGATTATCAAGCCGTTCAAACTGGACGATGTAAAAGACGCCCTGAACCGCATCGGCGTGTCGGGCATGACGGTCAGCGAAGTCAAAGGATTCGGTCGTCAGCGGGGTCACAAGGAAATCTATCGCGGCGCCGAGTACCAGACCGATTTCATCCCCAAGGTTAAAATCGATCTGATCGTCGATTCCGACATGGCCGACAAAGTGGTTTCCACCATCACCGAGACCGCCAACACCGGCAGTGTGGGGGACGGCAAGATCTTCGTGATGCCCATCGAAGGGGCCTATCGTATACGCACCGGCGAGTCGGGCAAGGATGCCATTTAAGACCGTCAGCAATTGATCGATTACACCATTTTATATTTTACAAGGAGAGAAAAATGAAATTGAAAGCCTTTATGCTGCTGATACTCGTTGCCCTGATGAGCGCTCCGGCTGCCATGGCGTCCGACCCCGACCCGACTGTGCTGACCAATAAAGCGGCCATCGACCTGGTCCAGACCCACGCCAACTACCTGTGGACGCTGGTAGCTGCCGCCTTGGTGTTTTTCATGCAGGCCGGATTTGCCATGGTCGAGGCGGGCTTTACCCGGGCCAAGAACTCCATCAATATCATGATGAAAAACCTCATGGACTTTTCCATCGGGTCCATCGCTTTCTGGGCCATCGGCTTCGGCCTCATGTTCGGGGCCACCTCCACCGGCTGGTTCGGCACCACGGGATTTTTTCTGAGCGATTTCCAACCTGACGGTGATCCCTGGGTGCTGGCCTTCTGGATGTTCCAGGTCGTTTTCGCCGCCACCGCCGCCACCATCGTTTCCGGTGCCATGGCGGAACGGACCAAGTTCACCGGGTACATCTTGTACAGCATTGTTGTCTCCGGCCTGATCTACCCGGTCTTCGGCTCCTGGGCCTGGGGCAGCCTGCTCAACGGCAGCGGCTGGCTGGAAGGCTTCGGTTTCATTGACTTTGCCGGCTCCACCGTGGTTCACTCGGTTGGCGGCTGGGCAGCCCTGGCCGGCGCCATCGTGCTTGGCCCCCGTCTTGGCAAATACACCAGAGACGGCAAAATCAAACCCATCATGGGCCATAACATTCCCCTGGCCGCCCTCGGCGTGTTCATCCTGTGGCTGGGGTGGTTCGGATTCAACCCCGGGTCCACCACCACGGCCGATACCAGCATCGCCATGATTTTCGTCAATACCAACCTGGCCGCCGCGGCCGGTGCCGTCCTGGCCATGATCGTCTCCTGGATGAAATTCGGCAAGCCCGAAGTGGGCATGAGCCTCAACGGCGCACTGGCAGGCCTGGTGGGCATTACGGCAGGCTGCGCCAATGTGTCGCCAACCAGTTCCATCATTATCGGCGCCATTGCCGGTACCATCGTGGTTTTCTCGGTCATGTTCTTTGACAAGATCAAAATCGACGATCCGGTCGGTGCCGTTTCCGTGCATGGTGTCTGCGGTGCCTGGGGTACCCTGGCCGCCGGCATCTTCAACATCGGCGGCACATCCGCCGGCATCAT
>SWCD01016870.1_pt1 | contig 12654 bp, 14 predicted proteins | sample 4693011 | NCBI WGS metagenome assembly SWCD01 (sample SAMN10267278, study PRJNA491770) | bioreactor metagenome | isolation source: DHS bioreactor inoculated with marine | place: Japan: Omine Ridge, Nankai Trough | reverse complement strand
CGCCCGCAATATGCGGGTTACCTCATGCATCTCGGTTTCACCTGCTTGGCAGTTGGTATTGCCGGCTCGTCGCTTGGTTCGATTCGGCAGGAAGTCGTCATGCGCGAGGGCGAGACGATCGCTTGGGCTGGCTATTCCTTCCACTTGGCCGAGATGCGTCAAACGGCGTTTGAGGATAAAGTCATCGCTGACGTGGAGTTGGTGGTTTCGCGTAACGGTAAGCACGTTTGCACTTTGTTTCCCGCACAGTTGCTGCACCAACATCAGGATGAATGGACAACTGAAGTTGCCATCCATGCGAATTGGTCGCGGGATATCTATACGATTTTACACGGAGCGGCTGATCGGCATCAGGCAGACTTGACCTTGGTAATTAATCCTCTGACGCGTTGGATCTGGGCCGGCGCATGGGTCTTTGTGTTAGGGACGGTTGTACGATTGTGGCCGAGTCGCGTGCCGCGGCGTCAGTCGACGGTTGCCCGGCCCAAGTTCCTGGGACGCGTTCGCAATCGCACATTGGCAGCGAGAAAATAATGGTCAGCAGCAATACGGTTTTATCGGTGACTGGCCTGGGGAAGAAATTAGGCGAACGCGTCATCTTTGATCGGGTCGAGTTCGAATTGAAACGCCGCGAGATCGTGGCGTTAACGGGAGCCAATGGGGCTGGAAAAACGACCTTGTTGCGTTGTCTGGCGTCGGTTGTGCGCCCCGATAGCGGAGTCATTTGCTGGTTGGGAAGACTGACCGATCGTGGAGCTCAGGTGAAGCGCCAGATTGGTTTTGCCACGCATGAAACGTTCCTCTACCCGCAACTGACGGTCGAAGAGAATCTGCTGTTCGCCGCCCGCATGCATCAAGTCGACTCGCCTCGGCGATGTGTTCAGCACCATTTGGAAGGTGCGGGGCTGTGGCGCGTGCGTCGTCTGGCCGCTGCACAGTTATCGCAAGGCATGGGCCGACGTGTCTCCATCCTGCGAGCCATCATTCATGATCCGCCAATCGTGCTGCTCGATGAGCCGTTTTCCGGGTTCGATGAAGATGGCAGGCACTGGTTAATCGATCGACTTGAGAAACTCAGCAGCGGTAATCGGTGCGTCTGCTTCGTTACCCACGATGCACATTTGGTGCGGAAATTGGCCGATCGCAATCTCGCCTTGGAGGCGGGACGCTTGCACGAGCTCGATAGACCGTGCGGCAAAATTGCGACAGGCCGATCCGAAACTCGGCAAGTTGCCTGACGACAGGGAGGATCTCTTGGCAGCGCGACTCTGGTGGATCATTCACAAGGACTTGATCGCGGAATGGCGTGCGCGACGCGCCTGGCCTGCCATGGTAGTGCTGGGGGCGGTCGTAGCATTGCTGGTCAGTCTGCAGATGGATCTGCTGCCCAACCAACAACAACGGATCGTAGGTGGACTGCTGTGGTTGGCTATCTTCTTCTCCGGCATGATCGCTGTCGATCGCTCCTTTGCAGCAGAACGTGAGAATGATGCCTGGACCGGGTTGTTGCTGTATCCGGTGAGCCCTTCTGGTATCTACTGCGCCAAGCTGGTGGTGAATGTGATTGCGTTGGCGGTTGCCCAAGTGGTTCTTATTCCGTTGTTCATGGTGCTGTCCAATATCTCGTTGCTAGCGCATCCCTTCGCCGTGTTCACCGTCGCGCTGTTGGGCAATATTGGAATTGCTGCTGTAGGGACATTGCTCAGCGCGCTGGCTGCAGGTATGCGGCGGGGAAACCTGGTCGTCATTCTAGTCTTGCCAATGGTTATTCCTGTGTTGATCGCCGCTGCTGAGGCGACTCGCCTGGTGGCCGAAGGACAAGTCGGTGCGGCGTGGTGGCAATGGACAGAACTGCTCGGCGCATTTTGCATTATCTTCGTGACCGCGGGACTGGTCTTGTTCGAGTTTGTTATTGAGGAGTGAAGCGTGTCCACAGCCACACACCCGCGCTATACCCGTGAACTGCTTGCCTGGTTGCCCGTCAGTGGATTGGTTGTGGCAGCTATTGTGGCAATCGGTTACTTAGCACCACGAGAATCGACGATGGGCGATGTGCAGCGGATCGTCTATATCCACGTGGCTGTCGCTTGGTTCGGATTGGTAGGGTTGATCATTTCGGCAGCCACCGGGCTGGTCTACCTGCTGCGACGTGACTTGCGTTGGGATCACTGGGCGCAAGCGTCTGCTGAGATTGGCTGGGTGTGTGCCAGCTTGACACTCATTACCGGTTCGCTGTGGGCCAAAGCGGCCTGGGGCACATGGTGGACATGGGAACCGCGACTCACCTCCGCCTTCATCTTGTGGGCCATTTATTCCGGTTACCACATTGCTCGTAACAATATCGAGAATCCACATCAGCGCGCTCGGCTGTCGGCCGTCGTGGCAATCATCGGTGCGCTTGACGTACCGTTGGTCATCATGGCCACCAGGATGTTTCGAGGCATGCATCCGGTGGCGCCACAGATGGAGCCCGCGATGCGAGTCGTGTTGCTGCTGAGCGTGTTGAGTTTTACCGCCTTGTTCGTGTGGTTGCTGGTGCAGCGGTACCGACAGATTCACATGGCTCGTGAATTGGCGTCCCTGGAAATGCGATTGAATGCCGATTCCGTACGATAACCCCGCGGCTCCGGGGCAAAATAATGGAGCACATAGAGGTCAGGATAAGCCACAACCGTAACGCCGGCCGTCAAGCGAGACCTGCCTGCACTCGCCATGTCGGTCGTTATCGGGAACGATAGGGAGTCATTGATGAGTACGTTCATTGCCTGCTACGTGATCGTCTGGGGTGCCGTTACCTGCTACGTCGCACACCTCGGAGCGACCCAGTCGTCACTGCGCCAGAAGCTTGACGATATACAGCAACATCTTGACAGCCAAGTGGCTGAAGAACCGGTTCGGTCGCGTGCGGCATAAGCTGCCGTGTCGCCGGTGACCCTCACTGCAAACTGCACGGTTTACAAGCTGCATAGTTCACAAGCTGCATAGTTCACAAGCTGCATAGTTCACAAGCGAGATCTCTGATGACCGCCCACTGCCTCCTTGCCTTGGCTCTGTTTGCCGCTGGTCCCACTCCCCCTGCCATCGCGGATAACGGAGTGCCGACAAGCACGCTGCCAACCATCAGCCAGTCTGGAGCCATTGCGGGTGTGGTCGTCAATGGCAGCCAGTCTGAGCAACCGGTTGCCGGTGCGAAAGTCATTCTGCAGTTGAAATCCGATGGCGACTTTGCACTGCTCGACGAAACCGAAACGGACTCTGCCGGACGATTCCACTTCAGCCGCCTCCTTGTCAGTGAACATCTGCAATACAAAACAGGCACGAATTACGGAGGTATCCACTATCCCGGTCCACGGATCGAGCTGAATTCCCAACAGAATCGTGTTGCGGCACGTATTGTGGTTCGAGACACGATCGAGCACCCTAATCCGTTGGTGGCGCGCCAGCATGTTGTCTTTGTTGAGTCAGAAACGGGCCTGCTGCGCATTACGGAATCGATGATCATCGAGAACCCTACCGACCGTTGTTATGTTGGGCGGTCAGTGACTCAGGATGAGGAGGAGCCCGAAACGCTGCAATTATCGATACCGCGAGATTTTCTGAAAGTGACTTTTCACAAAGAGTTTTTCGGACGGGCGTTTGCCGTCAAGGGCGACCGTTTAGTGACCAGCTTGCCGTGGGAGCCTGGGCAGCGGGAGCTCAGCTTTACCTACGTGTTGTCGAATGATGATGCGTACCAGATTTGGCAACGTCCGCTCGATTTGCCGACAGACCATTTGTCGGTGCGAATCGCCACTGATGCACCTGAGGAAGTGGCCTGCACCCTCAATGGCGAGTCGCTGGCGCGCCGCGAAGTGATGTCTGACCTGGTGTTTGAATCACAGACGGCAACGCTGCCACAGGGACAACTGGTCCGCATCGAATTGGGGCAATTGCCAGTGCCGTGGATGGTGTATGGACGGTGGGGCGCTGCTCTTGCGCTGGTGGTGATCGTTGTGACCGGAGTTCTGCTGCGGATGCGGCGCTGGAACCAGTCCCGGCGAGTAGCTCAAGTCGAATCAGCAGCGCCGCGGCCAAGTGACTCGAACAAAACCCACGCTCGCCAACACAAGCGACGCGCCCTGCGCAAACGACGGCGTGCCGCCTGAATGGGCGTGCTGCTGGACGAGTTGCTCCTGCTTGCTTGCGAATGTCGGCCTGCAAGGGAAGTAGCCAGCTCTGGCCGTGGGGCAATTAATGCCCTGACTCGCTGGTCGTTGCGCAAAAACTCCCACCGACTTTCGGTCCGCCTCCTCTGGCCGCCAAGAGACGTTTGTTGTAGACCGAAAGCTGTTGTAGACCGAAAGCGCCAGCGAACTGAAATGCCAGTTGGGCCGGGGCGTCGCGGGAGAAACTATGAAGGAGCCTGGTGGTGCTGCTTGCAAAGAGCGTGGTAATGGGGCCGTTGTTCTGGTTCCCGTTGCTGGCGGCGATCCTGTTTGCCCTGGGAGCGATGTTGCTGAAGCGTTCCGCTCGTTGGCAGATCGATCTTTGGCGTACAACGTTCATTTCAAATATCTCGACCGCCCTTGCGTTCGCACCATTGCTGGTCCTCGGTGGTGAAGTTCCGGCCTGGCAGGATCTCTGGCAACCGCTGGTCGTCGGGTGCCTGTTCGTCGCGGGCCAGGTCACCACGATGCTGGCACTGACCAAAGGCGAAGTATCCGTTGCTACACCGGTGCTCGGTTTGAAGATCGTTCTGGTAGCTTTCTTTTCCTGGTTGCTGATTGCCGATCCCTTGCCTGCGAATATCTGGCTCGCCTCCTTCGTTGCAACCTTGGGCGTCGTGCTGTTGAACGTCACTCAAACCAAGAGCGCCCGCGGCAGTGTGACGTTGAGCGTCCTCTGTGCGCTGTCGGCGGCAGTCGCGTTTGGCCTGTTCGACGTTTGCGTGCAGATGTGGTCGCCGCGGTGGGGACTGGGGCTCTTTCTGCCGATGGTGTTTGGGAGCAGCGCCCTGTTGTCACTGGCGTTCGTGCCGTTGTTTCCCGCTTCGCTGGCCCAGATCGCTCGCCCCGCCTGGCCCTGGCTGGCAGGAGGTTGCTTGCTGATCGCGCTGCAATCACTGGCCATTGTCTGCACGGTTGCCCTGTGGGGGAACGCGGCGGCAGCGAATGTTGTCTACAGTACGCGCGGATTGTGGGGCGTTTTGCTGGTGTGGTGGATTGGCCCTCTGCTGGCCGTCTACGACCTGTCCCTGACAGGCCGTACTGTCTGGTTCCGGTTGCTCGGCGCCGTGCTGCTGCTGAGCGCTATTCTGCTGTTGCTGCTGGCGTGAGGGCGTGAGGGAGTGAGGGAGTGAGAACCAATAATTAACAATTAATTGTTGATTATTAATAATTGGTTTCCTTTGCTGCCGGTACCTTGGCAAAAAGAGCTGTAAACTCCTGGGGCCCTTCGTCACAGATACTGCTGGATCGCTTTGGGCAGTTCCTGGAAATGAAACAGCTGGCTGTAGTCGAGCAGTCCGGCGAGGGCGCGGGACAGGACGCGTGGCCCTTGCTCCTCGACAATGGCGATCGGATTGAGTCCGCCAATGACGATCGAGCCGATACGGCCCTGACTGGCTTGAATCTCCAGCACCGCTTGGCCGGGACGCGCGATTTCCATGAAACCGCCAAGCCCAACGGCCGAGAGACGCTCTGCCAGGTGGAGCACCAGCTCTCGACTGTCTTCGGGCATCTCCCGAAAACTGGCTCCGATCAGACCGTCGCCGGTGGTGATCGCGCCGGTGTAGTTGGTCATGCCGCTGCGAATAAACACTTCCAGCGGATCGATCGTGGTGGCATCGTAGTGGATCAATTCGACAAAACGTGTGGGGAGTCCGCCGCGCAGTTCCATGAGTCCACCGAATCGTGAAGCGGTGGGAATGCCATGTTTCAACAGCACACCGTTGAGCGTAATGGAACAGACGGTGCAGAGGCCAATGCGATCCTTGGGGATCGTCAATTCGCCCAGAGACTCGCCTGGTGCCAGCAGTCCCACTCGGTCGCCCATCGCATATCCCTTGGCGAAAACCGCACACACGTCGTCAATGCACGTCGAGAGCAGACGGGGATGGACGACCGAAGTATTAACCACGACCAATCCGGTCCGCGTAGCCAAGTCAAAGGTCATGCCGTACGTCATTTGATCGATGCGCGCTGATAAGTAGCCAACGCGCTGCATCGTCTGCGCGGCACGCAATTCGGCGATCCCCTTCTCGGTGATCAGCCGGCCCCGCCGGCCTTGTGAAAGCGTCAGGCCTTCGTCGTCCATTTCGTTCAAGTAGAGGCGTACGGTCCGTTCGTTCAGCCGGTGGCCCGCGGCCGAAAGAGCTTCGGCCAGCCGTCGCGAGTTAGCCGGCCCCGCCATGCGGGCCAAAGCGCTGAGAATGGCGTTTCGGTTGCGTTCGCGTTTGTCCATCGCTTGGTATTCCTGGGCGGTTGCTTGGCTCCTGGCCAAAGGTGGCACACAACAGACGCCGCGGGGCGACCACCGCCCACCGCTGGCCGGGCCCTGTTGTGTTCCGCCGCCGGCCGGTGACTTCGGGATCCGCGTCGAGTTCGACCGGATCTCGGTTTTCCCGTCAAAAAAAGTGCCGGGGCGGAGCCGTGCAGAAGTCCCGCCCTCCTGGGCTGTACGCAACCCGTCTATTTTCGGCAGCCACCTTTAGGTTGTTTGCCGTTAATTGCCATTGTACGGTAATTCACAATCCAGTTATAGGAATTAATTGCCGATAAAGAGAAGCTAATGCAGGTTGGAGACATACTCGCCCTAACGTGGGAATGCAACCAAAACCGCCGAAAAGCCGCATTCTATGGCTGATTTGTTATTGTTGTGACGCTGTAATTGCATATAGTAGGCTTCGCGAGTTACGGAAATTCATTGCCGTTAAGGCAGTTCTTAATGACCGTTGGAGGGAGATCTTGAGATGATTACATCGGCGAAACAGAACGATGCGTTGGGGACCACGAATCGGGGCAATCGGTGCGAGTCGGGACTCTGCACGCTCTGCTCATCAGATTGCAAAGGCAAATGCGAGACCTGGCTCTCCTCCTTGCTGGGCCGCAAGCTGCTCTACCCGCGCAATTTCGGCAACATCACGTCGGGATCGGCCGCCATCTCGTCCGAGGGGCTGGGCTACCATGCCTTGCGGATCCAGGGCTATGCCTACGGCGCCCGAGGCCGCGCAGCCGATTTGTCGGACAACCCCGACGACTGCATCTTCCCGAACGTGAACATCGAGACCAGTTTTGGAAAGGAATTGACGACCAAGTGTCGCGTGCCGGTCATGACGGGTGCCTTGGGGAGCACCTTTATTGCGGCCAAGTACTGGGATTCCTTCGCCGTTGGGGCGGCCTTATGTGGTATGCCGATCGTGGTGGGCGAAAACGTCGTCGGGATCGACAAGGAGGCTGTGATTGAGAACGGCAAGACGGTTTCCGCTCCGGAATTGGATCGCCGTGTCGACACCTTCCTTCGTTACTACGACGGCTATGGTGCCATCATTGTCCAGATGAATGTCGAAGACACTCGCAATGGTGTGGCCGAGTACTTGATTGACAAGTACGGTGACAAGGTGATTATCGAGTTGAAGTGGGGGCAGGGAGCGAAAGACATTGGGGGTGAGATTCAGGTGAACGACATCGAGTACGCACGCTTCTTGAAGTCGCGTGGGTACGTGGTCGATCCCGATCCGACCGACCCCGTGGTCGAGAAGGGCTTCAACAACCGAGCGATCACCAGCTTTGCCCGCCACAGTCGGCTCGGTGGCACCGATGCGATCGACAGCGATGCGGTATGCGAAGGGTTCATGCAGGAAGTGGCTCGCCTGCGCCAACTCGGATTCAAACGCATCTCGTTGAAGACCGGCGCCTACGGTATGGAAGCGCTGGCGATGGCCATCCGCTATTCGGCCGACGCCAAGCTCGATTTGCTGACGATTGACGGAGCGGGTGGCGGCACCGGAATGAGTCCTTGGAACATGATGGATCAATGGGGAGTTCCCTCGCTGCCATTGCACGCACGTACCTACGATTACTGTCAGCTGTTAGAGAAACGCGGGATCACGCCACCAGAAATCTCATTGGCCGGTGGGTTTGCTCGCGAAGACCATATCTTTAAGGCGATGGCTTTGTGTGCCCCGTATACCAAGCTGGTATGTATGGGTCGCGCTCCCATGATCCCCGGGTTCCTGGGAAGCAACATTGAGGGCGTATTCAAGCCCGATCAGCGAGCTGAGTTGTCGGGGCATTGGGAACAGCTGCCTGCTTCGGTCACCAACGTCGGCACCTACCCCGAAGAGATCTTCGCCGGTTGGGAGTCGGTACGCGAAAAAGTCGGGGATAGTGAGATGAAAAATATCCCCTTCGGTGCCGTGGCGATGTTCGGCTACGTCGATAAGTTGAGCTGTGGTTTGCAGCAATTCTGTGCGGGGGCTCGAAAGTTCAATTTGAACGCTGTTGCCCGCGAAGACTTGATGGCGGCCAACCAGGAAACTGCGGAGGTGACAGGTATTCCCTTCATGACCGACGCGCAGCACGAGCGGGCGTTAGATATTCTGCAAAAGTGATGCCTGGTGCAGATCGGTAATGACCAGCAAGGTCCCGCCTGAGCGGCGGGACCGCGGGGGGGCAGGTGCTGCACCTGCCCCAAACCGACCCTGTGCCTCACCAGACGCTGGCCGCAGTGGCCAGCGGATGCACGTTCCCTCTACATGCTCCTTCGCCCGTCACCGTTGGCAACGAAGCTGCCAGGCTCTTGGGGGGCAGCATGGTCACTTCTTCTGATAGACCCGAACGTAATCGACTTCGTACCGCGCGGGAAATTTCGTTTTTGATGGATCACCACCTTGCGTGCCGCCAATCGCCAGGTTGACCAGCATGTAGTGCGGTTGTTGAAACGGTTTGCGGGGGCGGTACCGCGCGGGGTTTACAGCGTTCTTGAGATCGGTTGTGTTGAGTACTTTGCCGTCGACACTGAGTACGATCTGGTGCTCGTCCCAATCCATGCGCCACACATGGAACTGTTGGCTCCAGTTGGCGTCCCCCATGTCTTTCAGCGGAATCTTGACATCATCCCACCGCGTACTCGAGGGATCGTCTGCCGTGCGGTTCTGAGCCCAGGCGACGTTGGCCAGCACGATGCCGCGATAGTACTCCATGATGTCGATTTCGCCGCAAGCCGGCCAGCGGCCCTCTACGCCCAGCATCCACCAGGCCGGCCAGATGCCAGCACGCGTGTCGATTCTCGCTCGCATCTCGAAGCGTCCGAATTGCCATGAGTGCAGCCCGCGTGTGATCAGGTTCGCTGACGTATACTCGGCATACTCGCGCGTTTCACGCCAATTGCGGCCGTCGGGTTTGTAACGCGGATTCTGTTTGCGTTCGCGACGTGCTTCAATGATCAGCATGCCGTCTTCACAACGCGCGTTGTCAGGTTGATACCACTGCAGTTCCTCGTTGCGACTAAAACCATTTTCATAGGACCATTTTTGCGGGTCGGGTCGACCGGCTTGGTTGAATTCGTCTGACCAGACCAGGGCGTAGCCCTCTGCCGCATAACGCTCGGCTGCCTGCGCGGCTGAAGACGGTTCATCGCTCGACGTCTGTGGTTCGACGCCCAAAGAGACATGAGCGGGCAGGAGTATGAGTGCCACAATCCAAAGAGGCATGCTGCGGGTGGCGGTTTTCATGGTGGACCTCGTTTGTGCTAACGGTTCTTGTCGCCTGCGATAACCGGTCATTATTTCCGCCGGTTGGGGCCGGATGAATGGCGGGATCAGGTGCTGGGGTGGTGGCTAGGCTAATGGACGCGCCGCGGTACTAGGGGTACAGGAAGACTGGCTGAGCCAACCCAATACCAAAGCTTGACTCAACAATCACAGGTGCCAGGATAACATGCGATTTCTCTCGCCGGGCCGGTAGAGCGTCTGAAAACTGAAAATGATGACTGCCTGCTGCCGCCGCAAAGTTGTCCCTACACCCCGAGAGGATTGGCGACTATACTTCCTGGTGGAGGGTCGGGTAGATGGATGACGATGGCACACGCGAAAGTCATCACCGTAATTTTGCGGAACTGGCCGCAGACGCGCGGCAGGTGCGCAGTCGCCATAGCGACATGCGGCATCATCGTGTTTCGTCACGGTACTCGTATCAGATGAAGCTTGGACGAGTGACCGTTCAGCTGGATACGATCGAGTTTCGGATTCTGCGTTTCCTGGCTTGACAGACTCGCGAAAGAATCCCAATGCATCGCGTTGCCGCAGCCGTCAGCACACAGCGCCATCCGGTCGCCCCCGAGGCGTTGGACGGCCATATTGCGCGGCTACGCGATGCATTGGGATTCTTTCGCGATTATATCCAGAGCGTGCCCTATATCGGCTATCGCTTTCGGGCCTGAGCCTGTGGGCTGGCTCCTGCTGAAGCGGCAGGCCCGTAGCTCCCGGACGCCCATACACCGTCTATCATGCCTCTGCTTCCATGCCCCGCTCATTGCCCCAACTTCACCTGCTTAAGGGGCCCTGTGCAGGCAACTACGGTGCATTCCAGACCGGAATAGTTGAATCTGGTGCGGAGGTGGCTAGACTGAGGGGGTGTCGAATAAATCATGCGATGGATGGTTTTGCGCTCATGGATTCGGGGAATCGAAACCGCTCATTTGGGAGTACACGCGATGTTCTTACGAATTGTAGGTGCGAGTTTATTGGCGCTGCTGGTGCCAGTGATGGGGATGGCACAAGAGGCGAAAACGGTCCAGCAATTGGATACGGAAGTCCAAGATCTGAAGACTCAAATGACAAAGACGCTGGCGAACCTCTCGCAGCTGACTGAGGCGGTGACCAAAAACACGGAGGCGACGATCGCCAACAAAGCCAGCATTGACGGTCTGATCGAGAAGCAAACGGAGATGTTGCAACAGTTAGATGAATTGACCAGTCTGCAGCAGGAGCAGTTTGTCCAACAGCAGCAGGTGATGGAATCGATTGTGCAGCAAGATAGCAGCGGCGTTGATGTGTTGCGACTGAGCGCCAACATGCAACGCAGCGAAGAGTTTCGGCAGGAAGTGCGCAAAGCAGTTCATGATTCGTTGCAGGCAGAAGGGGACGTGATCATCCGCAACAAGATGGCGACCCCCCAACGGATCAAGGTGAATCAAACCGACTACGATGTCGCTGCCGGAGAAACGCTGACGCTCAAGGTGCCTGTCGGTACACTTACCGCTCAGCTGTTTGGTCAGCCGCTTACGAATTGGACGATTAGCCCACCGAAGTACTCGCAAACGATCGACATTGTTCCTGAACAGCAAACGACGGTCACCGCTTATCGACCTATCGAAGCCATGGACTCGCCGGTGACGACCTATCGTCCCTATACACCGGCCCCAGTTTATGTGAGCCCAGTGGAGACGTATTACGTCGATCCGACGCCGGTATACTGGTACGACTGGCGGTTCTAGAAGCCCTGGCGGCAGTGATGCTCGAGATGTTGGTTACTGCCGCATCCAACGCTGGCATAATTTCTGCAGCTGGTCAACGCCGGCGATACCATAGTATTCCTGCAGCGCGATATCCCAGCCACGATTGTTGCCATATTGGCCGAACGCCAGCAGTTTCTGTTTGTCGCCGTCACGCGCAAGGAGCATCGCGGTGACGGCCGCGGCCAGCGTGTAGGCCTGGGTGTCGGTCGCCGGAATGCTCTTCGCTGACAAGATGTCGGTGATCGGTGGCCAGGTCCGCGTACGAATGAAGGTGGCCAGTTGCTGCTGGCGTTCATGTTTCCGGTCCCCATCATCGTATTGGCTGGCAATCCCTTCCTCCAGCCAGGCCGGAAGCCGGTTGGGATGAGGGAACTGAGTGGCCAGCACGACGTGCACCATCTCATGCGCTAACGTGCTGCCCAGGGCGAGATCGGGGGAAGTGGACAGGTAGAGTGCGTGGTATTTCCGCCGCGGATCATCGATTGCCCAAGTTAAACCGGCGTCCCGGTCAGCAGCAAACGATACGGTGACAATCGTGCGGCCCCGAGTGGGCGGCAATTCCTGGCCCAACCATTCGCGCGCGATTTCGCGACGCTGGAGTTCGGCGGTCTGTAACACCGCGGTTGCGTACTGATCGGCTTCCTGAGCCGTCGCCTGTTTCGGCGTGAGTACGGTGAAATTGTCGCTCTTGGCATAGCCACTCTTGGCGCTGTCAAAGGCGTGCAGTGGCGCAAACGAGCTCAGCAATATCCACACACCGAGCGCAGTGCGAGCAAATGTCATCCGATCCCTCCTTGGCTTTAGCAGCAACATCCATGTCTGGAGCGTGGCGCCGAGGCGCGGTCGCAGGGTCACACACCGACCACGCGCGCTATTTCCAATCCACTCCTGTTATGCGGGGCGGTCGTTTTACCACACCTGCTCAGCCCCACAAACGGCAATGTGCTGCCAGATGAGCAGGCGTAGGCACGAAAGGGGGCCGATGCTAGCTAACCAGGAGCCGCCGAAGGCCAGAACGCTGGTTTAGCTGCCCGTTCTCCAGGGCAGTAGAACGACAAAAAGATGGACGACAAAAAGATGGACCACAAAAAGATGGACGACAAAAAGATGGACGACAAAAAGATGTACGACAAAAAGATGGACCACAAAAAGATGGAC
>SWCD01011655.1_pt1 | contig 12668 bp, 10 predicted proteins | sample 4693011 | NCBI WGS metagenome assembly SWCD01 (sample SAMN10267278, study PRJNA491770) | bioreactor metagenome | isolation source: DHS bioreactor inoculated with marine | place: Japan: Omine Ridge, Nankai Trough | reverse complement strand
AATAAACTCGATCTTATCGTTGGCAAAGGCCTTTTCCTGGACAATTTTGGTAGCCCGAAGCTCATCACGGCGGTGGATAACATAGACCTTTTTGGCAAATTTGGTCAGATAGTCGGCCTCTTGAATGGCGGTATTACCACCCCCGACGACAGCGACTGTTTTTCCTTTGTAGAAAGGAGCATCGCAGGTGGCGCAGTAGGAAACACCCTTGCCATAATAGGTGTCCTCACCAGGAATTCCAAGAAGGTTGGGGCGAGCGCCTGTTGTTATAATGACAGCCTTACTGGTTAATGTTGAGCCATCTTCCAGGAAGATTTTTTTCACCGGGCCGACAAGGTCCATCTTGGTGACTGTTGCCTGCTTGACCTTAAGGTCGAAGCGTTTGACCTGGGCTGCAAATTTCTCAGAAAGGTCAGATCCTGAAATGCCATCCGGAAAACCAGGATAGTTGTCAATCCAGTCTGTGTTCATAACCTGGCCGCCCTGTACCCCTTTTTCAAGAAGCACTGCATCCAGCATACCCCGGGCTGCATAGAGACCAGCCGTTAGGCCGGCTGGGCCTCCTCCGACAATAATAAGTTGATGGTCAACGTCATTCATATTTTTTCTCACAAGCTAAGATGATAAAGAACGCAAAAAAAAAGTGGAACCTATGTTCCACTTTTAACGCGATACCACCTTTTTGGGTAGTAAGAATTTATTTGTCGATCATGGCAACAAGCTGCGGTTTGCCCACAGCGCCTGTTACCTGGTCGGCCACTTCGCCGCCCTTAAAGAAAATCAGGGTCGGGATAGCGCGAATACCATATTTGCCTGGTGTCTCAGGGCTATCGTCAACGTTCATCTTGCAGATCTGGATTTTCCCTTCGTATTCGGTAGCCAGCTCGTCAATCATTGGGCCAATGGCTTTGCAGGGGCCGCACCAGGGGGCCCAAAAGTCTACCAGGGTGGGGAGGTCGGCTTTAAGGACCTTCTCTTCAAAATCTGCATCAGTAACTTGGACAATTTTATCACTTGCCATTGTAAGTGCTCCTTCTAAAAAGATTTAAAATAAACTTTGAATTCTTGTTAACAACCCGGCGTTGCACAAACGGTCGGGTTGGTCGATTTATTAATATGGTCAGTCGTGCTGTTTTTCTAACATATGCATTTCCATGAACCATTTCAATAGTACAGATTGGCCGGGGCATTGACAAGGGAATTTTGGCTGAAACCGACCATGAAAAGAAGCGAAAAGCGCTTGTGAGGCAAGCAACCTTTTTGGTTTTTGAAAGAACCCGGGGGAATTTTTTCTTGCCAAATTCAAACATGCGTTTTAAACGTATAGTATAAAATGTTAAACACCTGTTTGAAATAAATTATGGCTCAACAAGATACAAAGACAAAAATTATCGAAAGCGCCGAGGAACTTTTCGCAATTGACGGGTTCCATCATACTACCCTGCGGGCAATTACCACCAAGGCTGGGGTGAACCTGGCAGCAGTGAATTATCATTTTGGCAGTAAGGAGGCCTTGCTGGAGGCTATTTTTGACAGGCGCCTACTGCCACTAAACAAAATTCGCATAAAACGGATGGAGGCTGTTGCTAAGGAGGCCAAGGAAAGCGGTAAAAAACCTGATGTTGAAGAGGTGCTGCGCTGTTTCACTGAACCTACGTTGGCGTTGCTCCACAGTAAGTCAGGGGCAGGGCATTTTAGGATGTTGGTAGGGCGCTCTCTCAGCGATCCTGACCAAACAGTCCGTCAGCTTTTTTTAAAAAGGATACAAGTAGTGATCGGAATGCTTGTTGATCTCCTTTGCTTAGCTTTACCCGATCAAACCAGAGATCATGTGGCCCTGAAACTGCGATTTGCCTTGGGAGCCATGAGCCATACTTTAACATTCCAGAATCAGGGCCTCATTCTCGCCAATGTGGATCAAAGTAAAACCATTGATGAAGTTATCGAGTTGCTCACTCAATTTATTGTGAAAGGGATGGAAGGATGAAGCTGCAACATCTGATAATTCCAATTTTATTTTTGCTGGCTGGTTGCTCTGTTCATGAGTATGAGTCCACACCTTTTGCCGATTTTCCTGAGCAATATGGAGCTGCCTCTGAGAGGAAAATGCCTTTGGCTGATTCTGAGAGGTGGTGGATAAGTTTTGACGACCCCCATCTTGATGCTGTTATTACAAAAGGTTTTGCAGCCAACCTGGATCTTGAAGTCGCCTGGGCCCGTTTACGGCAAGCCGAAGCTGTTGAGCGCAAAGAGCATTCTTCCCTGTGGCCGACCCTTGACTTGTCTGCTACCGGTGGCCATAGCCGTTTCACTGGCACCATCACAAATTCTCAAAACTATCAGGGCTCTGTTGCAGCAGGTTATGAGTTGGATGTCTGGCGCAAGCTGGCCAACGAGCGCTATGCAACTTCGTTGCAGGCCGGAGCAGCGGCCCATGAGTTAAAGGCTTTTTATCTCAGTTTGGCTGCCCAGCTTGTTGAGTCCTACTATCAGGTTGTTGAACTCCGAGACCGTATTTCACTTAACCGTGAGATTATTGAATCCTTTGCCAAGACTGTTGAGCTTGTGGAGTGGCGTTATCAGCGCGGTGTTGCCCCCTCATTAGATTTGTACCAGGCCAAACAAACCTTGCTCAGTTCCGAGGCCGAATTGCCGCTTCTTGAAGCGGAGAAAAAAGTTGCTGAAAATAAGCTTGCTGTTCTTCTTGGAGGATTACCTGGTAGCCAGGAGTTTGGCAGTTTGGCTGAACTGCCCGACTTACAGCTTTCCTTTGCCCACGGCCTGCCAGCTGATCTTATCACCAATCGCCCTGATATTGAGGCTGCCTTTCTCTCCTTGCATGCCGCAGATGCCGAGGTGGCAGCCGCTATAGCTGACCGCTTTCCAAGCTTCAAGCTGACCGCATCCTATGGAGGTCAAAGCAGTGAACTTCACACCCTGCTTGAGTCACCCAATATCTTCTGGAACCTGTTGGCCAATATGGCCCAGCCCCTGCTTGACGGAGGTCGCCGTCGAGCGGAAGTGGAACGCAAGAGGGCTATTTTCGATGAGCGGGCTGCCACCTACCGCTTGACAGTGTTAAAGGCTTTTCAGGAAGTGGAAGATGCCCTGATCAGAGAACGGGGAGTGGATGCCAATATGGCTCTTCTTATCGAACGCCAAAAAGTCACTGCAGCAACCCTCCGCCTTGCCTTGGAAAGATACCAGCAGGGCCTGGATGATTTTTTGCCTGTTTTGACAGCCCAGGCCAGTGATGCCTCGGCTCGTATTGCCCTTATTGCCGCCCAACGCCAACGGATATCAAGCCGAATCCAGCTTGCAAGATCACTTGGCGGCACCTGGATGGATGATGAGATGTTGAAAAGGAGTGAATAGAAAATGTGGGACCAAAAATCTAAAAATCAAAAGAACTCCTGGCATCCTCAGAAAGAGGGAGGGGATGCGCTTTATGGAGGTAAACAGAAAACCATGAAGAGGACAATTGTTAAAATTGTTATTCCGGTCCTGATTCTCGCTCTTGCCGTTCTTGTAGCCATGGTGATGATTAAAAGTCGCAAGTCACCAAAGCGTATTTCTCCAGTGAGCCAGGGCCCCATGGTGGAGACCATGGCAATCAACCTTGTTGATTTGCCAGTGACAGTTAAAGCCACCGGAACTGTAACAGCTCGTCGTCAGGTTGAGATTATTCCCCAGGTGAGCGGTGTGGTAACAAAGGTGTCCCCCAGTCTGGTTTTGGGTGCCTTTTTTAAAAAGGGAGACCTGCTTCTTGAAATTGAAAAAACGGATTATGTCCTTGCCCTTGAACAGGCAAGGGCTGACCTTTCAAAGGCAGAGCTTGATTTGGCTGTCATTGAAAGTACAGCAGAAATTGCCAGGAGAGAGTGGCAGATGCTGCGCAAGAATGAGACTAAACCTCAGCCTTTGGTTGTCTACGAACCGCAACTGGCCAGTGCCAAGGCCACAGTGGCCTCAGCTCGGGCCAAGGTTAAACTTGCCGAGGTTAATCTTGGCCGCACAAAAATCAAGGCGCCCTTTAACTGCTTTATCCGCACAAAAAATGTTGATTACGGCCAATACCTGCGCTCCGGCACCATGATTTTGGATGTGGCCGGAACAGATGCTGCCGAAATTGTTGTCCCTTTACCCTTAGCAGACTTGGCGTGGCTTGATGTCCCACGTCAAGATAACGAAAACCAAGGTTCTCCGGCTACCATAAGCATGACTGTGGGGAGCGAGACCTATACCTGGCAGGGCTTTCTGAGCCGGGCCGTGGGTGAGGTGAATGCCAAAACAAGAATGGTGAATGTGGTCATCGTTATTGATGACCCCTATCGTCTCAAGAAGGAAACCACACATAGCCGTGAGTTGCCCATGGGAAGTTTTGTTCAGGTTGAGGTCCAGGGCCGGGTATTACCTCAGGTGGCCCGTATTCCCAGGAGGTCGCTGCAGGGAGAAAACCAGGTGTGGCTGGTTGATGATGAAAACAAACTCGTTCTTCGTGAGGTTGAAGTAGCCCGAAAAGAAAAGGATACTGTTTTGGTAAAGAGTGGTTTGGCTGAAGAGGAAACTTTAGTCCTGACGCCCGTAAGTGGTGCAGCAAACGGTCTTGTCGTCCGTTTGCGTGGAGGAGGTAAGAAGCCATGAATGGTGCGATTCGTTGGATGGCCGGCAACCATGTGGCCGCCAACCTTCTGATGCTGGTTTTTATTGTCGGCGGCCTGGTGGTGGGTCTGCAGATTACCCAGGAGGTCTTTCCTGATATTGCCCTTGATTTTGTCGAGGTTGAGGTGGTTTATCCTGGGGCTGGGCCGGAAGAGGTTGAGGAAGGTATTATCCTCAAAATCGAGGAGAATCTTTCGGGCATCGAAGGCGTCAAAGAGATACGCTCTACGGCTTCAGAAGGTATGGGAAGGGTAGTGGCCGAGCTCTATCCCGGTGAAAATCAGGATCAGGTGCTGCAGGATATCAAGAGTGAGGTGGATCGTATTTCCACCTTTCCCGGTGATGCCGAACGGCCGGTGATCAGCAATATCATGCGCCGCCGCAGTGTGTTGACCTTGGCTGTTTATGGTGATCTTCCTGAACTGGGATTGCGCGAGATGGCTGACTCCATCCGTGATGAACTCCTGGCCCTGCCCAATATCACCCAGGCCGATCTTTCTGGAGTTCGACCATACGAGATTGCCATTGATATACCCGAGCATACTCTACGCCGGTATAACCTGACACTGGATCAGGTTGCGCGGCGGATCAGGCAGGCCTCTCTTGATCTGCCCGGCGGCACCATCAAGACCGGTAGTGGCGAGGTGCTTGTCCGCACCAAGGAGCGTCGCTACCTGGGAACTGAGTATGGCACCATTGCCATTCTCCATGAGCAGGATGGCAGCGAGGTGTTGCTCTCTGATATTGCCACCATCCGAGATGATTTTGCCGAGACCGATGAAACCGCCTTTTTTGACGGCAAACGGGCCGCCATGATTGAAATTTTTCGAATCGGCGATCAAACTCCAAAGGATATTTCCGCCACAGTCCACCAGTTCGTTGCTGAGAAGAATGAAAGTCTGCCCGAGTCGGTGCAGTTAGCGGTATGGAAGGATCGTTCCGAATCCCTGGTCAGCAGGATTGATCTCTTGGTTGGTAACGGTATGATGGGCCTGGCCTTGGTCCTCTTTATTCTCGGTCTTTTTCTGGAAGTTCGGCTGGCTCTCTGGGTCATGCTGGGTATTCCCATCTCGTTTTTTGGAGCTTTTCTGTTCATGCCTGTCATGGATGCCTCCATCAATATGATTTCCCTGTTTGCCTTTATTATGGCCCTGGGAATCGTGGTGGATGACGCCATTGTCGTTGGCGAAAATGTCTATACCCATCGCGCTAAGGGGTTATCGTTTGGCGAAGCGGCAGTGCGTGGTGCCTCGCAGGTGGCCACGCCAGTGACCTTTGCCATTCTCACCTCGGTGGCCGCCTTTATGCCGCTTTTTTACGTCAGCGGCGTTATGGGTAAGTTTATTAATACCATTCCAAAGGTAGTTATTCTCATCCTCTTGGTTTCTCTGGTTGAGTGTCTTTTTGTTCTGCCGGCCCATTTGTCAAAATCTGGTGTCCATAATGGCGAGGTGTGGGCCATTATCCGGGGGCCGGATCGCTTGCGGAGAAAGTTTGGTAAATGGCTTGCCGGTTTTATCAGCGGCCCCTATCGAACCCTACTGGAAAAGGCCCTGCATCACCGCTATTTGACCATGAGCATTGCCATAGCCACCCTGATAATTACCATGGGTATGGTGGCAGGTGGAGTGGTCAAGTTTCGCTTCATGCCCAAAGTGCAGAGCGATACGATTAAAGTCTCTTTAGAGATGCCGCCCGGCACCTCCATTGCAAAAACCAGAGAGGTGCAGCTTTTTATTGAAGAGCAGGCCGAAAAGACCATTGCCCATTTTGATGCCAATTTGCCCAAGGGTGAAAAAACTATCCTCCGCCACCTTTACTCAACAGTGGGTAGCGGTGGCTCCCACTTGGCCCGCCTTTCTTTGAATTTAACCCCCAGTGAGTTTCGCTCGGTGGATTCGAATGAGGTGTCGCGATACTGGCGTAAGCAGGTAGGAGAAATCGCCGGGGTTGAGGCATTGACATTTGAAAACAATCTCGTTCACATGGGTGCCAATATCGATATCAGGCTGGGCCATGACGATTTCATGGTTTTAGATGAGGCTGCCAACCGGGTGCGCTCGGTTTTGGAGGAGTATCCCGGCGTTGGTGACATCACTAACAGCCTGAGCCGCGGCAAGAAGGAAATGAAGATTAAGCTCAAGCCGGCGGCACGTACTCTAGGGGTAACAGAAGAAGATTTAGGCAGACAGTTGCGCGGCGCCTTCTACGGCGCTGAGGCCCTTCGGCTTCAGCGGGGGCGTGACGAAGTCAAGGTTATGGTGCGCTATCCAGAGAACGAGCGTCGCCATCTCTGGAATCTGGAAAATTTACGAATCCGCACCCCGGACGGTGGAGAGATTCCTCTGCACCAGGCTGCCGAGGTTATTGAATCAAAGGGCTTTAGTCAGATTAACCGCAGTGACCGTAAGAGGGTGACAAACCTCACCGGCTCGGTGGATAATAAGGTGGCTAATGCCGAAGAGATCATCGCTGATCTGCAACGCGGCATCTTAAAAGATATCCAGGAGGATTACCCTGGGCTTACCATTGATCTCGAAGGTGAAAGTAAAGAGAGGAAAGAGTCTCTGGACAGTATGAAAAGAGGGTTTATGATATCGCTATTGGCTATCTATGCCCTATTGGCTATCCCTTTGCGAAGTTATATACAGCCCTTACTTATCATGGTCTCTATACCTTTTGGTGTGGTGGGCGCTGTTTGGGGCCATTTTATCATGGATAAAAATATCGCCATTATGTCTATGTTTGGCATTGTTGCCCTTGCAGGTGTGGTGGTTAACGACTCTCTGCTGCTTATTGATTATATAAATCAGCTCAAGGCCCGAGGTATGGGGCTTCGGAAGGCATCTATTGAAGCGGGACAGCGCCGTTTCCGGCCTATCTTGTTAACATCACTGACCACATTTTTTGGACTCGGCCCCATCATTCTCGAGAAGAGCACCCAGGCTCAGTTTCTCATTCCCATGGCCATTAGTCTGGCCTTTGGTATTCTTTTCGGTACGGCGATAGCCTTAGTTATCATCCCGGCCCTCTATATGATTTATGAAGATGTCCGTCGTCTTTTCAGCCTGGAAGATGAGGACGAAGTGCCGGAGTTACGGCTGTAACGTCGATTCCTTTAGGTCTTTTCCACAACAAAAACCGTGTCATCGCCTTGGCGTTCTTTCGAGACAGTACGGCCATCGCTAAAGGCGATGACTTTGTCCATCTTGCCGGCAGTGTCTTGAGTGCAGATAAAGCTGAAACGTCCACCGGGAGGGGCTTTGCGCAGACGTAACCTTACGTCTTTAAAGCCTTTTCAGCAATCGCCACGATAGTCGAATGGTCTGTTGTTTTTCATTATGGGTATCTATAAAAGTAGTTCGTTGCCAAGAGGGGGTACTGCCCTTCGACAAGCTCAAGGGACTCACATCTCAGGGTGACATTGATGCCCGCCGTTCCCTGAGCTTGTCGAAGGGCGTTCGTTAGGGCTGAAGGGTAAAGGGAAAACCTAAACCCAGCCACAGAGAAAGTCCAGAACGGTTTCCAGAGAGTCTGCCAGGCTCTGTTTGAAGCTTTTATTCATCTTGAAGAAATGGTAGCAGAAAACCGGCAGGCCGATACCAAGCAAGAAGAAAAGCTCAAAGACCAGAAGGACAATTGCCTGTCTCTGCCAGTCAGTAACCCAAGGGTTAAAAATGCAGAAGAGGGCTACAATGTTCAACAGCAGAAAAATAGCAAAGATGGAAATCCTAATTTTAGGGCTGTTTCCGGTGGTCATTTTCGCCCTCCTCTTCTTTGGCCTTTTCCTCATCAAGAAATGCTTTCATCTCCAGGGCATGATCAAAATCGTAGATTTGCTCTTCGCTTAGTAAAAGGTCCTTGAGTGCAAAGATCTGTAGCCGACATGCTTGGTTGAAGAGACGGTTGACCATGAGCAGGGAGGCAATATCAATTTCTTTAATAGCGTTATTGGCCGCTTTTTTCATGGTTTGCTTGATGAAACGCTTGTCAATTTGTTCCAGGTGGACAATGGAGCGTAGCAGTTCACGATACTGCTCCTGCAACGTATCAAGCTGGAGGAAACGATTGATGTCATGGTATAACTCCATGAGCCGCCGTCTGAAATCCTTGTGCTGGTTGTTGATAAAATCGTTGTCTGCCGCTTCAAATTCATCAAGGTTATGACGCACCCCTTTAATATTTTTGATGGAGTTCATGATGTTGCGGGAGGCAAAAATGATTCTTTCCAGCTCTTTGGCCTCGCCCTCCTCAAGCTTTTCGTTGAGGAGCTTAGCGTAAAACTCAAAAATTTCGCCATGAAGAAGTTTGACATTGTCATACTGGTCATCAAGCTGAAAACGCTTGCCGCTGCTTGTTTCAAAGGGTAGGGCCTGCTCGAAGACAAGTCTGTCATCAATTCGGAAAGCGCGTAAGTTGTAAAGCTGACACTCTTTAAAGAGATGAAGGATCTCCTGACGCAAGGAGGATGTGGCAGCATCCGGTACCTCAGTGGGGGTGTTGCCAAGAAAAACAGTGAGACTTTCCTTGTGGTCTGGGAAGGTCTTGGTCAAATAGCGAGAGAGGCGACCAATAAAAGGGAAAAAGAGTAGAGCCCCGAGGAGATTGAACAGGGTGTGAAAGAGGGCTAGGGCCATGACGCTATTTGTCGTTAAGTCGAAAAAACGGCTCACCATCCATATCAGGGGATGCATGGCCATAAAGGCGACAACACCGGTAACAAGATTAAAGATAAGATGACTGACGCTGACCCGTTTTTTTGACGGGATACCGGCGATGGAACCAAGCAAGACGGTGATGGTGGTGCCGATATTGGCGCCGATCACCATTGCTGTTGCCATGGTGAACCCGATAAGACCGCTGTTTAAAGCAGTGAGAACAATGGCGATACTGGCCGAGCTGGACTGCATAAGGGCCGTGATCAATATCCCAAAGAGGGTATAAAGCCAAAGGCCGTATGTGGCGATGCTTTGGACATCAAAATGCTGGGCAAAGCTCTCAACACTGGTCTTCATAAACTCCAAGCCGAGGAAGAGGAAGCCCGAGCCCATAAGAAGGCGGCTGGCCTGGAAGAATCGTGAAGAGGGGCCAAAGCTGATGAGGATGATACCACCCACGGCAATAAGGGGTAGTGCAAAGCTTTCTATCTTCAGTTTAAAGCCAAAAACGGCAACGATCCAGGCCGTAAAAGTGGTACCGATGTTTGATCCAACCATCACTCCGATACCGTTTTCCATGGTCATCACCCCAGCTCCGACAAAGGCCAGCACCATGAGGGAGACTGCCGAACTGCTCTGCAGGATTGCTGTCACCAGGGCACCACTACCCACAGACCGCAGGCGACCATGGGTGTATTGTCTGATCATCTTCCGGAAAGCCTTACCGGACATGGCCTTGATGGAGTCTTCCATAAGAAACATGCCGTAGAGAAAGATGGCCAGGCCAGCCAAGAGTTTCCAGAGATCTAAAGAGCTGTTCATAAGGGTTCTTCCAATTGGAGAAGCTTGTTAGTTTTTTTCTTCTAGGTACAATATGATGATAGATTTGATTTTTATTATAATTCATATGGAGGGGGGAAATCCATGGCTTTGGCCTTGCGAGTGTTCATACGAACCTGTGTCGTACTCTTATATTTTATGGTTTTCTTTGGGGTGTATGTCGGTCTGCATGTTTATATGGCCAGTCCTCCTTCACTGCAGGACAGCAGGGAGTACGCTGAAGGAGAAGGTCCTGATTATTTCCCAGTTCTTGTGGTGGATCGTGAAGCGGATGGTAATGAAACCCTTGTCTTGCGCAGCCTTGCCAAGGCCGATTATTCAGGCTTTCAGGAAGACAAGGATCGGTCGTGGTATCTGTACCGCATACCAGGAGAAGGTTTACTGACCCATGTCCAGGGGGTGAGTTTCAAGATAGAGAATCTTCCCCAGCGCCGCCAGCAGGTTGAGATCTCCATTGGAGAGAAAAATAGGCAGCGAACATCTATCTATCTCTACCAGATAGATGGCAAGAAAATCTCACCCCTTTCCCATCAGATTCTGGCCTCCTTTGGCAATAATTTTAGCCCGATGCCATTCACCTTGGTGATCACAGCCATCATTATTTTTTTGATGGAGAAATTTGTCATCCGACGCCTGTTACAGCCTTCAGAGGCGAAAAAAAGCTGAGTAATGTCTAGCGACAGTGGACCAGCGGCAGCTCGTGCCAGTTCGTTGTGTAAGCTGGTGACTTGAAGTCCTGGCGCATGGACCAGGGTTTGCTGATGCCCTCTGCGGCGTACTGCAAAGTATTGCGGCCCCAGCGCTGGTTGATGTTGTCTAAAGCAGTCATGAGGTTTGTTGTCTCTTGACTCGGGGCAGTAAAGAGATTTTGTTGCCGGCAGTTCTTGTCGCTGAGGTCCATAAGCATTACGCCGGCCTTCTGATAGGCCAGATCTTTTTGGTAAATAGAGGCAAGGCCCTGTAAAGCTTTTTTGATAAAAACCGGGGTATGGGCGCTGGCTTCAGGCAGGGTTATGGTCCTGCTGTTGGCATAGTAGGGGTGGCGTTTGTCAAAACGATTGGTGGAGATGAAAACCTGCACTGCCCCGGCAACGAGGTTTTGGCTCCGCAACTTGGCGCTTGCTATGGCCGTGTAGGTCGCCACCGCCTCTTTAAGTTCGTCCAGGCTTGTTACCGGTTTTTTGAAGGAACGGGAACTGAGAACGGACTTTCTACTTGCCGGCGCATGGTCGAGCCTGATGCAGGAGATGCCGTTAAGCTCAAGGGCCGTTCGAGCCCCGGTAACGGTGAACTGTTTGCGAAGCCATTTTGGGTCAGCATTTTTAAACTGCAGAGCACTTGTGATGCCATACCTATGCAATTTTTCGGTGGATCGACGGCCAATTCCCCAGACATCGCCCACACTGGTTTTTCCCAAAAGTTTGTCGCCCTTGGTGCTCGCAGGGAACATAAAGACACCACGGTGGCTTGGTTCTTTTTTGGCAATGCGATTGGCAATTTTGGCCAGTGTTTTGGTGGTGCCGATGCCGATGGATACAGAGATCCCGACGCATTTGAAGATTCTTTCTTGTACCTGGGAGGCATAGGCCTGCACGTCAAAATTGGCGTTTGTCGGCAGGCCGATAAAGGCCTCATCAATGGAGTAGATCTCCACCTTATTCTCCATCTCCTGGAGGATGGTCATCACCCGATTGGAAAGATCACCGTACAGGGCATAATTGGAGGAAAAGGCCTGGACCTTATGCCTGCGCAGAAGTTCTTTGCTTTTGAAATAAGGGACAGCCATGTCAATGCCCAAGGCCTTGGCCTCGTTGGAACGGGCGATGATACAGCCGTCATTGTTGGAAAGAACCACCACAGGCCGCACCTGCAGCTCCGGCCGAAATAGGCGTTCACAGGAAACATAAAAATTATTGCAGTCCACAAGGGCGAAGAGTTTATCCATAATAGAAGGGGCGGAAATCTTGTTTTATGATGCTCTGCTTCACAAGAGAATGATAGCTATCATTGTGAACATAATGGTGCCGCCAAACAGTATGATGAATATGCTAGCAATAGTTCTCTTTGTGGTGGTCATTTTTGCCCAGGACTCTTCAATTTTATTAAAAGGTTGCCCTGTTGTGAGTTCAATGAGGCCAATGATTGCTCCAGCTCCTGGTGCACCAATAAATAAGGCAGCACCAATCCCTGTGGGATAATAAGTAAAGGGATATGCGGCTGGATTTGCTATCCAGTAAACAAATAAAGCAAAGAGAATACCGAGCCCCAAAAATGTCAGTAATCCGCGTTGACGAATTGTCATATTGTTTCACCTTTTTATTATGAGCTTAGAGTTGAGAATTGGTAGCGAAAATAGCAACTTCAATTCGTGGGCAAGCTGTTTGAAATTCTCTCGGCGGCCAATATCTGACTCGATCTTTTAACCAACAAGTCTGTTGGGCCTTGTAACTCCGGGTTTTGAAACATGGCATAGATATTTTTGCCCACTTGTACTGGTGTGATAAGAAA
>SWCD01009511.1_pt1 | contig 12670 bp, 13 predicted proteins | sample 4693011 | NCBI WGS metagenome assembly SWCD01 (sample SAMN10267278, study PRJNA491770) | bioreactor metagenome | isolation source: DHS bioreactor inoculated with marine | place: Japan: Omine Ridge, Nankai Trough | reverse complement strand
TTACGCATTCTAGATTTACACCAAACCATTTTTTTCAGCTCACTCTAAAACGTATGATAAGGGTTGAGAATATAATATATACATCGTGCAAACCAGCTCCATTTGTAAACATCAAAGGTCAATTTCCGAGACTGATATTGTAATTTGAGGAGACAGAAAATTTACAATCTTTCCTTTGAAACCCTCTGCAAGATATTCCCTATCAATTCTAACAACCATTGAAGGCAAACCTGAATCTCTCCGAAACAATCCGGCGTTATAATGATTTGAAAAGTATATATCGAAACCACCTGCTACATATTCTTCAAGCTTGGATTGGGTAATAGCAAAACGTTTTTCGTCCCCGAAGGCCTCAGCCAGCATCCCATTCCATTCATAAAATCTATATCTTCTTTTTATAGCATTAAGATCCACTGTTCTATCGTCGACAATAACAAGTCCCGCCTGCCTTAAATCTTCATTTTGAGAGAATTGTTGAATCAACTTCTGTTGTTTTTGAGAGTCAACAAATAAAGAAAAATAATTGGAAACATTTAATGCTAGAGATGTCCCAACTACAAACGACATCAGTATAATCCTAAAACGTTTATTAATATTAGACAGGAACCCAACAATGATCAAAGCGCTACCAAGCGGCATCAGGAGTTGATGCCTGGATTTCCACCCATAAAAAGTGGGTTCATGGCCTAATATCCAGTACGGAAAGACACTTAAGAGAAAAACAAAAAGCCCAAGAACTAACAACTTACTTCCTAAACCCCGGACTTTATTGTCAGAAAAAAAAGAGGTGTTTTTTATCAGAAACAAGGAAGAGATTGTAAATAAGAAACATAAAAAAACATTTATTTCTATCCTTGAGGCATCATAGACCTGCGCCTTTACCGTGGGAATTAAATTTAAAAGAGTATAGTTTTCATTATAACCTTGATACAATCCGCTAGGTGAAAAGAAATAAACCTTTAGGGCATAGTAGACAAACGGCAAAAGAATGAAATATATATTCTCATCGATGTAACGTACGACTAACCTCATATTTTTAAGGCCACATTTTCTGTAGTAATTTTCAAAAATAGGCACAGCATAAAAAACTAGCAACGAATTCGTATTAAAACTCAAGAAAAAAAGAAAAAGTGCCAATAAGCGGAAGCGGTCCATCAAGCGCCAAGCAAGAAAGAACAACAAATAACAAGTTGTATAGGGAAAAACAATTAATGATATACGTGCTATATTAAAGGGAAGAACCAAAAAGAGTAAAACTATAAAAAAACGAGACTCTGGTAAGATTTTAACATGGTGCTTGATGACCCCATCTAGCAAAAGGCCGGCAATAAACATTAAGCAGAATGTCAACACTCGATAGAGCCAGGGCCCAAATTTCAACATGGCGACGTGCAGGTAGCCATGAAAATTAAACATCGAGCCGGCCTGACTAAATTTATCAAAAATAACCTCAGGGGATGAACGGGCGAGAACCCAACCATCCCAATATACTGTATTTGGAATCAGCAAAATACCCCCATGGGCAATCAGATAAAATATACCTAAAAACAAAACTATCTTTCTGGAAGGCTCAGTTTCCATCAATTCATTTACACTCTCAACACACAATTATTTAGAAATCTCGTCTTCCAAAATAGTAACTATATTATTTTGCTCCTCTTCTGTTATCCCAACCCACATAGGCAACCTGAGCAAGCGTGCTGACAAGTCATTGGTATGCATTAATTCTCCTGACATACGGCCATATTTTTCGCCCGCAGGCGAACTATGCAGAGGCACATAGTGGAATACCGGATTGACCCCCCGCCTCCTAAGACGTGCAATCAGATCGGTACGTTTCCGGCCAGACTCTAGTAAAATATAGTACATATGGGCATTATGCGTGCAATGATCAGGTACAACAGGGCGACTAAGACAGCCATCTGACTCTAGATGAGCGAGAGATTCGTGGTAATGTTGCCAAACAGCTAGACGTTTCTGCGTAATTTCTTGAGCTTCTTCCATCTGTGCCCACAAAAAAGCAGCTATCACTTCTCCTGGGAGATAGGAAGATCCGACATCAACCCAAGTATATTTGTCGACCTCACCACGAAAAAACTGGCCACGGTTTGTCCCTTTTTCTCTGATAACCTCTGAGCGCTGCACAAATCGAGGATCATTAACAAGTAAGGCGCCGCCCTCACCGGAAATTATATTTTTCGTCTCATGAAACGAGTACGTGCCCATATTGCCAATAGATCCAAGTGGCTTACCTTTATAAGTTGACATGATGCCCTGAGCAGCATCTTCAATGACTAGCAAATCGTGGCGTTGTGCAATGTCAATGATTGTATCCATTTCACAGGCAACCCCAGCATAATGAACAGGTACGATTGCCTTGGTGTGGCTCGTAATTGCTTCTTCAATCTTCGTCTCATCAATATTGAGGGTGTCTGGCCGAATATCGACAAAAACAGGCACGCCACCACGTAAGACAAAGGCGTTCGCTGTTGAGACAAAGGTATATGAGGGCATAATTACCTCATCACCCGGTTGGATTTCTGAGAGAATTGCAGCCATCTCGAGTGCCGCAGTACATGAATGGGTAAGTAATGCCTTTAAGGCACAGGTATTTTTTTCCAGCCATCCATGGCAATTTTGTGTAAAATTACCATCGCCAGAGAGATGGCCTTTAGCATGAGCCTGAGCAATATACCAAAGCTCTCGACCTGTCATGTAAGGCTTATTAAAAGGAATATTTATCACGTCTTTTTGTCCCGACTTTTGAGCAACACAATAAATGACTCCGACAAGCAAGCTTACCCACAAGCTGCTTTCACTTAAGAACTAGACTAGCTACAAACGAGAACTGCGTAATCGTATGGAATTACCAACAAATCATTTCTGTGATACAAAGAAACGTTATCAAACACCTGTTTTGCAAGCTCAGCATATTCTTCAATTGGTCGCACATTCTCACCTCGATCAGAATTCACAATTACTTTAGAAAACCAATTCTGCCCAGAAACAAAGCAAGGATCAACTGAAAGAAATACACCTCTATCACTCAACGCGTTTTTAGCCAGTGCAAAAAGATGCAACGTTTCCTCATCATCAAGATGGTGGATCAGCCCAATGGCAAGAACTCTATCAAATGCTACATAGTCATCAATAATTGCGTTGGTGACCAACTTCGCAAAAAACTCTCCTCGGGAACCATATTTCCTTTTGGCAGCAGAAATATACTTCTGCGACGCGTCAAACCCTACATAATCAACAGAAACTGGAAGGTGCGACAACAACTCGGCTGTTCCACAACCGATATCGAGAATTTTCTCCCCACCTTTTAATTCAAGATATTTTGAAACAATTTCATCTCTTGTCCGGTTTGCACCGAGCAGTGTCTGCGACAAGTTATATACAAAAGGTGACGCAAGAATCGACCTAATACCGTCTGTTACCTGTGACATAAAAAAGCTACTCTGCTAAAGTGGTGGCACTAAAAAAGTTTACAGTCATTAATTATCTATAATTCGTTCTTTTACTTTACGAGCAGGAGTCCCGGCGACTACACTCCAACTTGGGACATCTTTTACAACTAAGGATCCTGCTGCAACAACAGCTCCTTCACCTATGACAACACCGTGCATGATAGTTGATCGAGCACCAATCCATACGTTATCATGCACAATAATATCTTTACAGATTTCTGGAATCGACAATTCATGGTAGTTATGTCCAGCACCAAGAAAATAAACACCTGGTCCCACGGCAATATTATTATGAAATATTATTTTACAATTTGAATTTGCAATTCTAGATGCAATAATTTTACATCCTCTATTGATAGAAACATTATTTCCTATAATTATTTTTGAAGGGTATCTAACATATGTACCATAATCAATAAAACTCCCATGGCCAAATTTAATAAAAACTATTTTGTTTATCAAAACCCTAACAAAAGGCGGCATCAAATCGCCAACAAGCAATAACATATTAGCAAAATATGAATAATAAGAAAAAATAAGTATTTTAGTTCTTTTTTTCATAAAATTAATTATCAAGAGAATGTAATCACGATTCCAGTTACAATTAGACACATTGATAAGATTTTAAAAATGTCAATATTCTCTCTTAGGATAAAGTGAGAAAATATAAATGTAAAAATATACACCAAAGGAAGTAGCGAATTTGCTATTGCGAATGAGATTCCTTGCATTGAATAAACTGTTAACAAAGTAGTACAAGACAGCAAAAAATAGGAAGTTATAACTAAAAGATTAACAGGGAGAATACTATTATTTCGGGCGCAATTAACTCCTATCTTCATCAACACCTGGGAAAGACTAGTCATAAGACAAGCACATACAAAAAGAGAAACGAACAAATATTCAGGCATTGCTCTTCCCTTTATTTTTCAGTAACAGGGCCACACCAACTACAATACAAGAGAGCCCCAGCAAAGATCTTCCATTATACTTTTCTCCAAAAATTACTACTGCAAAAACCGCATTAAACACCAAGCTCATACTTAGCATTGGATATGCATAGCTTAGCGTAAAATACTTCAAAGCTAGTGTCCAAAACAAACCTTGGGCAAGTAGACATCCAAGCATTAGAATAAAATAGACATTCAAATAAAGCTCATAAACTCGCGAAATTTCTCCTAGGGCAGCGAGTTTACTGAAAACCATAACGAGCGATTGAAATATTACAGATAGTAAAATTAAGATAAAATATCTCCAGCGAACTCCTGGATCAAAATTATCATGCACAACCATTGTCATTGAACTCACCTTCCTCAGGGACAAAATGCTTTAAACGATGCACTTAAATTACTCACACCACTAGACAATGATAGACATCTAGCGGGTTGTTGAAGGAAAAGCCAAGGGACGCATAAAGTTTAAAAACAGCGAGGTTGGTTGCCGAAATTGAGCTCCTCACTTCATCATTTCCGTTTTCAACTAGCTCATTACAAAGAGCACTCCACCAATATTTCGCCAAGCCTTTGCCTCGAAACTCCTCCTTTAGGGCATGCAACAACAATTTATTACCCTTGCAAGCAACAAACCCTGCGACTACTCCTTTCCAATACAGGCCATAAACGAGTTGGTCTTCAAGAAGTTGCATTAGCCAATTATCGTAACGTTTATCTGCTGATTCCGAAGCAAGATTAAAATCACGATGAAAACGACCATGAGAAAAGGCGCCGTGGCAAATTTCCATGATCTGATTTTTATCAACAGTCTTAGAAAAAGTTGCGTTAGGATTTAGTACTTTAACAAGTCGAGTCGCATTACAATATGGCTCAAGCAAAGTATCACAATAGTAGAATCCATACTCGTGCAAAAGTCGTTTATTTGCTAATGGATTTACCTTAATTGTGTGATGCCCTTTAGTCTTTGTAGCTTGCTGCAACGCTTCTTCTGAGTACTCAATCAACTCCCACGTGGGCATACCGAACACTTCTGCATCCCAAGAAGTGCTCTTAATCATTAGAGTTCTTTTCATCAAAAGTTGCCTGTCTTACAATATATAAGGGCCTTTTTTTTGTTTCATCAAAAGTCTTGCCAAGGTAGATACCAAGGATACCAAGAGTACCAATGATAATACCACCGATGAAATATAATGAGACAATCAAACTGCTCCAACCAGCAACCGGGGTGCCTTTAAACAAGGCATTCAAAAGAAAATAGAGCCCGTAACAAAAAGAAAAGAAAGTCATCATGAAACCAAAACGAACAGCCAACCTAAGCGGCTTATCTGAATGAGCAATAATGGTTTCGGTAGCCAATCGCCATAACTTAGAGAAGGTGTATGTGGTATCCCCCTCAAAACGCTCTGCGTGTTCAACCTGAATACTGGTAGTTGGGAAACCCATCCACTGAACAAGCCCACCAAAAAAACGGAGCTGCTCTCTCATGCGGCGGAAACTTGTAACAACATTACGGGAAATAATACGAAAATTTCCACTATCACCATCATATTCAATATCTGCGAGATAACTAAAAGAACGATAAAAGAGCCATGAGGACATACGCTTTAAAGCTGAATCTTTCCGCACACCACGCTTTGCTAATACGATATCATAGCCTTCTTGTGCTTTTTTATACAGCCTAGGTATTTCTTCAGGACGATCCTGCAGGTCGCAGTCCATGACTACCACCCAATCACCTTTGCAATAATCAAGACCAGCAGTAATGCCGCAATGTTGGCCAAAATTGCGACTAAATTGGATACCACGAACACGGTGGTCGGCGGATGACAAATCCTGAATCACCTCCCAAGAATTATCCCCTCCACAATCTTCTACAAGTATAATCTCAAAGCTAGGACTGATAACTTCCAAAGACTTTCTGAGGCGAGCATATAACTCCCCAAGAATATTTTCAGCCTTATAGACTGGAATAACAACAGAGATAACAGGTGCACCAACCATCCTCATGGTCGAGTTAGAATAATTATCCATAATGAATTTCTTTTTTGGGCATGAGCTTTAAAATGGCAGGAACACATTTATGAGGTATAATTTTTCATATGTTATAAACATCCGCTTTATAAGCACGCAAATTTTCAGGTTGTTTAAACCATTCCGCCGTCTCAGCAAGACCACGTTTAAATCCTTCACGTCCACCATACTGAGGTTGCCAGCCGAAAATTTGCTTCGCCCTGTTGTTATCAGCCCATAACCGCTCTACCTCGGAGTTCTCGGGCCGGAAACGAGTTTCGTCAGAGACAATCTCGATCTCAGTATTCATTGCTTCAGCTATCAATTGAGCCGTATCCCCAATAGATATCTCAAAGTTACTCCCAAAATTCACCACTTCCCCAAGACCTTTATCAGAGTTCAAAGCTGCAATGAAAGCCATTGCCGTGTCTTGAACAAAATTGAAATCACGAGTAGGCGAAACTGCACCAAGTTTAATCTGACGACGACCATTTGCAATCTGGGTAATGATGGTTGGAATAACAGCCCGGGCAGACTGCCGTGGACCATATGTGTTGAAAGGGCGTGCGATCACTACCGGCAAGTTAAAAGAGGCATAGAAGGAGTAAGCTAACTGATCAGCAGCAATCTTAGTAGCAGAGTATGGCGACTGGCCCTGCAAAGGGTGATCCTCAGTGATAGGTACAAAACGAGCTGTACCGTACACCTCACTTGTTGATGTATGAACAACCCGTGAAACACCGAGCTCTCGGGCGGCCTGCAGCACATTTAAAGTGCCTTTAATATTGGTTTCAACATATGTGTCTGGTGAATGATAGGAGTATGGAATGGCAATCAGCGCGGCTAAATGCAATACTGCATCACAACCTTTCATCGCCTCTTTAACACCATGGGGATCTCGGATATCTCCAGCAAAAACCTCAAATCCACCCTTAACATCAGCAGTACAGTGGTCAAGCCACCCCCACGAGTTGAAAGAATTATAAAGCACAAAGGCGCGAACATCATATCCTTGGCGAACCAAGGTCTCAGTTAAATGTGAACCGATGAAGCCATCTGCTCCTGTGACAAGTATTTTCATAAGAAAATTATACTCTAACTTTTTGAATTATAAGGATTTAACGTGCTGTAACAAAACCTACTTGCCATCAACGGCCAGGGCCATGGTACGGAAACGATCACTGCTAGTCATCAATTGCTCATAATTGCCTTGATCAACAACACTCCCCTTTTCTAGCAGATAAATTCGATCACAGGCACGGACAGTGCTTAGGCGGTGAGCAATAAGGATAATAGTTTTTTTTCGGCCAAGGTTATGAACAGCCTCCATCACCGCTTGTTCCGTAATATTGTCCAGGGCACTCGTGGCTTCATCAAAGATCAATACTTCAGGATCATGATAAAGTGCTCGGGCTATACCTATCCTCTGGCGCTGCCCACCTGAAAGACGAACGCCTCGCTCACCAACCATTGTATCGTAGCCATCTGGCATATCATTAACGACAAATTCATGCAATTCAGCTATCCGAGCTGCTCTTTCAACAGCGTCGAGATTAATATCCTGTAAAGGAATACCAAAAGCAATATTCGCGGCAACATTATCATCAGCTAAATAAATCTGTTGAGGCACATATCCCAAGCTACGCTGCCAGCCGCGTCTATTTTTGGCAGAGATAGCAGTTTCATCAACAAGCAACTGTCCTGTTTGAGGACATAACAAACCTAGAATTATATCCACTGCTGTCGTTTTTCCAGAGCCTGTCGTCCCCACAAGGCCAATGGTAGATTTGGCAGGTATAGAAAAATCAAGATTTTTGAGAGCCTGAAGCGATGATCCTGGATAGGTAAAACAAACGTCTTTCATGGTTATTGCTTCTTGTGGCTTTAACGCAACTGGTAAGTCTTTCTTGTCTTGTTGGTCATTGCCCTTGAATTCGATAATATCTTGATGCAGGGAATTGAGGGCGGGCAAAGTAAAACGAATCTTGGTTAAGTTTTGATATAGATGCTGTAAAGCAGGTAATAAGCGGTATCCAGAAAATGCATAGAGAGCCAACAAGGGCAAAACTTGATTAAAATTTCCATGCACTTTGAAAAGATAAAGGGCAATTAGCAAGATACCGCCAAAAGCTACAACCTCAAGAAGATAGCGAGGCATCTGTCCAGCAATCTGATGGTTTGCTTGATGCCTGGCAAAACGAAGAGAAGGGTTAACGAATCGCCTAAAAAAGGCCCTTTCCCTGCCAAAAACCTTTACCTCTTTAATGCCTCCAAGCGCCTCTTGAGTTACCTGAAATCGCTCCTTGTTCGCATTAATCCTGTCAGAACCAATACGGGAAAGATAGCGACGTACTGTCATAAAAATAAGCAGATAGGATCCACCAAGTACAACAGCTACAGTTAGAGCCAATGTTGGATCAACGAGAACCAGCATGGTGACTATAAAAAAGACCACAGCGCCATTCACAAAAAGCTGCATGCTAGGAATAATCACCCCACTGACAACCTGCCCTACTTCGGACAGAACACTTTTCCCAAGGTCTGCACTGTGACGGTTTAGAAACCAAATATAGGGGCGACCCAAATAGCCATTCAATAAACGACTGGCCAATGAATGACCGCGCATATGGGTAAAACGCAGTAAGGCCCATTGAGTAATGGCCTTAAAAGCCAAAGAAACGATTAGGGCGACAAAAACCACACCACCAAGAAAGAAAAGGAAATCCCTCGTATCCTCAAAACCGAGACGGTTATAAGCCAAGCCCAGCCAACGATTTGTTTCCACTACTTCAGGGTTAGCCAGCATTGCCATGAAAGGCATGATAGACGCCACCCCAACCATATCTAGAAAAGCCATAATCAGGATCATTCCCAGCAGAAGCCCGGCTCGCATACGTTCGGCTGGGGTGAGTATGTCTATAATTTTTTTAAGAGTATTCATTTAAAAAAGACTAGAGTTGAACAGAAAACTGAAAGTTCAATTATTGTAAACGCCCTACAGATACATATGTAAACCCTACTTCCTGCATTTGTTTTGGGTCATAGACATTACGCAGATCTACAAAAATCTGGGTCTTCATCAAGGACTTTATTCGTTGTAAATCTAAAGCCCGGTATTGATTCCACTCAGTCAAAAGTACCAATACATCTGCTCCCTCACTGGCCTCATAGGCGTTTTTCGCATATTTAAAGCCAGGAAACAGCTTGGCGGCTTCTTCCATCCCCTGAGGGTCATGAACTTGGATCTTGGCACCTTTTTCATATAAAGCCGGCAAAATAGAAAGGGCTGGGGAATCGCGCAGATCATCAGTCTCTGGCTTGAAAGTAAGCCCAAGAACACCAATTGTCTTTCCAGCCTCAGAGCCACCCAGAGCATCACGTATTTTCTTTACCATCCTGCCTTTCTGGGCAGCATTAACCTCCACAACTGCTTCAACAATACGCGTTGAGGTTCCATGCTCTTGGGCAATGCGCATCAATGCCATGGTATCTTTAGGGAAGCAGGAACCACCATAGCCAGGCCCAGGATGTAGAAATTTAGAACCGATCCTCCCATCTAAACCAATAGCCCTGGCAAGCTCCTGAACATCGGCACCCACGGCCTCACACAAATTAGCCATTTCGTTGATAAAACTTATCTTGGTAGCCAGAAAGGCGTTAGCGGCATATTTAATAAGTTCTGCAGTTTCCGGAGTGGTAACGACAAAAGGCGTGGCAGTCAAATACAGGGGTTTATAAACTTCTTGCAATACTTCAGTTGCCCTTTTAGAACTTGACCCCAGAACAATGCGATCAGGTCGCATAAAATCATTAACAGCAGCTCCTTCCCGAAGAAATTCAGGATTAGATACCACGTCAAATTCAGCGGAAGGGTTTTCTTCACCAATAATTCGTGCAACTTGCCTCACCGTGCCTACCGGCACAGTACTCTTGTCGACGATTACGGTGTACCCCTTGAGGTGGTTGGCAACATCCTTTGCCGCAGCATAAATATAGGAAAGGTCTGCGTAGCCATCACCTCGCCTGCTTGTCGGAGTGCCAACTGCGATAAAAATCACCTGAGCTTCAGAGACAGCCAGGATCAAATCAGTTGTAAATCTAAGACGATCTTCCCTTACATTTTTATCAACGATGGCATTAAGGCCTGGCTCGTAAATAGGGATCTCACCAGCAGTTAAACGGACTATTTTGTCCTCATCCTTATCCATACATGTTACCTGGTGGCCAAATTCGGCCAAACACGCACCAGTGACAAGACCAACATAGCCTGTTCCAATCATGGTAATTTTCATTATTGCCTCTTCACCAATTTTTCCTTATTCAAATCAAGTCCAAACAGCTTTTTTTCAAACCTGATAATAGGCGAGATACCATTTAACAAATTTATCCAAACCATCTTTTATAGAAGTGCTAGGCTTAAAACCCACATCATGAACAAGATCATTTACATTTGCATAGGTGGCTGGGACATCTCCATCCTGCATGGGTAAAAATTCCTTCACAGCTTTCTTGCCTAGGCAGCCTTCAAGAACCTCAATAAAACGGAGCAATTCTTCCTGTTTGTTATTGCCAATATTGTAAATCTTATAAGGACAATAACTGGTGCTCGGATCAGGATTGGCACGATCCCAGTTAGGTGTTGCTTTCGGCGGTCGCTGAACAACTCTGAAAACGCCTTCGACAATATCATCTATATAGGTAAAATCACGTTGCATATTGCCATGGTTAAAAACCTTAATGGGACGACCTGCAAGTATTGCCTTTGTAAAAAGGAAATAAGCCATATCCGGACGCCCCCAAGGGCCATAAACGGTAAAAAAACGTAACCCGGTCACAGGCAACCCATAGAGATGGCTATAAGCATGGGCCATCAACTCGTTGGATTTTTTTGTAGCTGCATAAAGAGAAACCGGGTGGTCTACATTGTCATGCACCGAAAAAGGCATTTGAGTGTTACCACCGTATACAGAACTAGATGATGCAAAAACAAGGTGTTTAACTTTGCTATGACGACATCCTTCAAGAACATTAACAAAACCGACAACATTTGAGTCAACATAGGAATGAGGATTCTCGAGGGAATAACGAACACCTGCCTGGGCTGCCAAATTGACAACAGCGTCAAAGGCGTTTTCCCTAAACAATTTATCCATTGAGCTTCGATCGGCGAGGTCGTGCTCTACAAAACGAAAAGATGGGTGTTTACCGGCGAAATTGTCGAGCCTATCTTTTTTGAGACTGGGATCATAATAGTCATTTAAATTATCAACACCAGTGACCTGCATACCATTGTCTAGAAATTTCCTAGTCAAAAAAGCCCCTATAAAACCGGCTGCACCTGTAACAAGTATATTTTGCACACTTAATCTCTTTAAAATGTTCTTTGAGGCTGGAAAATTGAAGGGGAAATCTTCCATCTTGTTGTCTCGAAAATCGACTCTCCCATTATGGGAGATTAACTATCCTTAAATATACACAAAAATTCTAAATCAATAGGAATTGCTAATTATGCAACTCTTGTTGTAAGGCTTCTATCTCTCTACGCAGAGCATCGTATTCTCTCATTTTATTCTTAAGAAAGCGGGCGGTAAGGCGCCCTTTGGCCTCGATCCCCTCGGGTGTCAGAAGATAAGCATATCTTTTCTTGTTAGGACTTCTCGAAAAATTGCATGCCTTAACCCAACCTTTACCAACAAGAGCTTTCAAGCAATAGTTGAGCTTTCCAAGTGAGACACCGAGAACCCTGGCTAATTGGCGTTGGGTCACGTCAGGATTGGCTTCAAGGTAACGTAAAAGCTGATATCTGATTTCTTCTGAAACTAGAGGCATTGGTAGGGGAAAATGAGTGTGCAAAAAGATCTAAACAAACGAGAAAAATAATGTTCAACAATTGAACTATGTTTTTATTAACTTGTATGAACTTGAAGGTCAAACATATTTTCAGCAACGTTATATTTTAACTGGTTTAAACAAATACCATTTTTTTTAAAAAAAAATAACACCACCGAATTTCCACAAGCAACTAAACAGAACAAAAAAAGTTAAAGAGGTGGGCGAATGGGAAAAATAGGTGCTAAAGCATAAGTTTAGGGCCAGCGTTGGTACCAGGAGGAAAAGAATAATCTTGCATGGAAGAAAGCTTTAACAGGAAAAAATGATAGAAAAAGGATTGACGCAAATTATGTAAAACAAAAAATAGTAATGAAAAAATAAACCACAGAAAAGCAACAAGTGACC
>SWCD01005548.1_pt1 | contig 12695 bp, 8 predicted proteins | sample 4693011 | NCBI WGS metagenome assembly SWCD01 (sample SAMN10267278, study PRJNA491770) | bioreactor metagenome | isolation source: DHS bioreactor inoculated with marine | place: Japan: Omine Ridge, Nankai Trough | reverse complement strand
GCAATACTTGCATCAACCCAAACCTTAGGTGCAGTAAATTTATAAACTTTCCAAACGAGGGTTATTACGCCTAACAGGTCGTTTGTGACTTCAGCATCTCCATAAGGTATTTCATTGGTAACTGACAAACCTGCACCAGCATAAAACCGGTTCCAATTGTTGTAGGCTAAATCACGGATGCCAATTATCGACATACCGGTCCTTCTTTTTGTCCCTAGCTCAGAGTTCTGTGATACACTAACAGCTACCTGTGACGACCAATGATTCTTTAATAACCTTTGCCAGGCTAATGTAGCATCTACCTTTGAGGAGCTAAGCGTATCAGCCTGAAATGTGTTGTTATCATCCCAGTTAAAATCCCAATAAGATTTTTTCTTTCTATAGGTCAGATTTCCAGAAAACGTAAGTGTAGTTACTGTGCTACCTTTTGAGTAATTTAATCCAAGACTAAAATTACCACTGGTACGCATCCAGAAATTCCTTCTTATCGGGTAAACTTCAACTATCTCGCTAATGTCAACCAATTCCCTTCCATTTGTCATTACAATGTATGTCTTTCTGTCAAAGCCTGAAGTATCAAATGATCCAAAATAAATAAACCCATTTTTCATCTTTATTTCGAATAATTTCGGTGACTTGATGGTCCTGATCTTAACTTCTTCGAAATTGATGGTACCCATTCCGTCCATTTTCCAGGTAGCCACACCATAGATCATTTTCTTTAAATCTCCTGTAAGTACATCACCATTTACATGCACTATAGTATCTATCTTCTGGGCAAAAGAAGCTTGTAGAGCAAAAAAGGTACAAATAATAAGTAAAACAATTGAACGAAAAAAACGCATCAAGCTAGTTGGTTTTACAATGATCAGGTAAATTTATTTATTTTTTTGAAAATCAGAAATTCCTCTTTTCAAAATCTCTTCTTAGCTATTTTCTTCCGTTTTTTCGGTTTTCTTTGGCAAGATGGGTTAGATATTCCTCAATGGCCATCGTCATTGAGGGTGCCGATTTTGTGGGTGCCGGTATGTTGAGGCTCATACCTGCTTCTTTCACAGCTTTAGCTGTTGTTGGGCCAAATGCAGCTATCAGGCTTTCACCTTGTTTATATTCCGGAAAGTTTTTGAGTAATGATTTGATACCTGCCGGACTAAAAAAGATAATCATATCATAGCCCTTAATATCAAGACTTTTAAGGTTACTGGCCACGGTTTTATAAATCACTGCTTTGTTGTATTGTATCTTTTCTTTGTCCAGCAACTGGAACATGGTTTGCTTATGGATATCAGATGAAGGCACCAGAAATTTTTCATCGGTATGCTTTTTCAGCACCTCCATTAAGTCAATAAAATTCTGTTTTCCATGAAATATTTTACGTTTCCGATACTGTACATATTTCTGTAAATAATACGCCGTTGATTCTGAAATACAGAAATATTTGGTAGAATCGGGAATTTCGTAACGTAATTCTTTAGCAATACGGAAAAAGTGATCAACGGCATGGCGGCTCGTTAAAATAACTGCTGTATGTCCCTGAAAAGTGCCTTTTGCCTGCCTGAATTCTTGTGCGGTAACCTCTTCAATCTTAATAAATTTATGAAAATCTATTTTCAGATTAAACTTCTTGCAAAGTTCACCATATGGCGATTTGTCAAGATCAACTGGCTTTGGCTGTGAAACGAGAATATTTTTTACCTTCAATTTGCAACGGTTTTATAATGAAAAACATATTCTGCAAATACCTTACATGAAGATTTTGAAAACAACCAACACAGGTATTATTTCGAGCGTGCAAAGGTATAAAATTAAATGGAAAAAATTAAAGTGGGTAATTGATATTCCTAATCGTATTACCTGTACCCATCTGATTAAAAACAGGATAGCGACAATAAATAAAATTACATATAACAAATATATATGAGGGATGATGACCAGTACGAATAAAAGTGGCAATAATACAACACCAAGTGCGATGTTGGAATTGAAATATATGCCTGCCTGTTTCCTGGCCATCTGAAAGGTATCAAACATCCATCCGGCCAATCCGGCCAGAATCATCTTAAGCAGATAAGCCACACTGATAATGGCAGCAATATAAAGCATGGCGTAACCATACACGAGCTTGCCAAAATCATAATCACATAAGTATTTCAACACATAAAAAATTAAAAAGCTTATGTTTATAAATGAATTCATTAGAAAGAAAAAAGTAACCACCGCGCCTGGGGCAGGACTTTCTCTTTCATTTAAACGGGCTGTATCCGGTTTCACTGAAATAGCAAATGTGTGTGTCAGCCGCTCAGGTATCAAATACCAGATAAGTGCCACGCCGAATGACAGAAAAAGAAGCAAATAAAGAAACCAGGTGTAAGTAGTGGCCTGATTGAAAAGGGGCATCATGTCAAGTGAAGATTGCTGGAAAAAAGTGTCTGTGACCATTGCCGACGAATCCATTTGCATGACAGAAGTATCTGGATTAGCAACCCTTGGGTATAGCAGGTACTTCGAATAAGATGAAAGGTCAATGATCGAATTATTCATAACCCAACGAAAATACGAACTTTCATTTCAGAATGCTGACGATACTTTAAAAAGTTCTTATCGAACTCTGTTTATAAGTGGCCCATCAATGATCTGAATAAAGTTCGCAAGCTTATTATCAGCTTATACAAGATGTATTTTTAAAGAAATTGCATTACAACATCATCTCCAATCACAAAATTTTTAAAGCCTAATGGCTGATTTTATTCGCACTTTCTATTTTAAATTAGATTGCAAATAAATAAGAAAAGTGCTGGTTTAAAGTGATAAATTATCCTAAATTTGCTCTCATTGTTAATCAGTTAACAATTGAACAAACCAAACCCGATTACATGAAAAAATTCGTTTTACTGGTTTTTTGTTTTATACCCATTATCGCCCTAACCCAGGAAAAAGAAAAAAGTGTTGATTTTAAATTTCACGGATTTGTAAAGAGTGATCTCTTTCTTGATACACGCGAAGGTGTTATGGTCCGCGAAGGTCATTTTCTGCTCTATCCGAAAAATGAATTGCTCGATCCAGATGGAGAGGATGTGAATGCCAACCTTCAATTGAACATGCTTTCCATTCAAACCCGTTTAAATCTTTTAATTACCGGACCTGACGTAGGGAAAGCTAAATCATCGGCATATATTGAAGGTGAATTTTTCGGCACCACCGATGCTGATATAAATGGCTTCAGGTTGCGCCATGCATTCATCAAACTACAATGGACAAACACCATGATTTTGGCTGGACAATATTGGCACCCGATGTTCAATACCCAATGCTATCCGGGTACAGTTTCATTTAATACTGGTGCACCATTCCAACCATTTTCACGCAACCCCCAGATCAGGGTGAAGCAAAATTTTGGCAAATTTAACCTGTTGGCAACAGCCTTCTGGCAGCGCGATTTCCGCAGTACCGGCCCTGATGGAGTAAGTGCTTCTTATTTATGGAATTCAGCAATTCCCATGTTCAACTTAAGATTTGAGTATGTTGCCAAAAATGAAAATAAAGGTACTGAATTTTTGGCCGGAGTAAGCGCTAACTTTAAAACACTTACACCCCGAATTCAGACAGACAGCTTATATAAAACCGATACAAAAATCAGCAGCGTAGGTTTTTCAGCCTATACAAAGTACAAAGGAAAGCACATCACTGCCAAACTCATGGGCTTTTATGGAGGCGATGCCTACGACATGACCATGCTGGGTGGCTACGTGGTAAAAGACATTGTAGATCCGGAAAAAAATATGGTAAGCTACACCCCTGTTTGTGTCACCTCTGTTTGGTTTGATATACATACAAACGGCTCTAAATTCCAATATGGATTATTTGGTGGCTACACCAAAAACCTGGGGCCTCGCGAAGAAGTTCAGGGCACTTATGCCAGGTATGCAAGAGGTCTCGATATCGGTCATATATACCGTATTTCGGGCCGTTTCATTTACAATGTCAACAAATTCAGGCTGGCACCGGAAATTGAATATACCGTGGCTGGATATGCCACTGAATACGGCGATAACTTGAACGTTACAAAAACCAATGCGATTGGCAACCTGCGGATCTTGCTTGGTTTCTATTATTTCTTTTAAACGTAATTAATCATCAATATACAAATTCATAAAAAAAGTTTTAGCTATGACGAATAAGATCACAAGTATGGCGGAGTACTACCAGAAGTACCAGGAAAGTGTTGCAAACCCTGAAGCATTCTGGGCGGAAATTGCGGAATCCAATTTCTGGCGTAAAAAATGGGATAAAGTATTGGACTGGAGATTTGACGGACCTGATGCTCCAGATGTAAATTGGTTTGTAAACGGAAAACTGAATATTACTGAAAATATTTTCGAAAGAAATATGTTCATGCGCAAAGACCAGGTAGCTATCATCTGGGAACCGAACGATCCGAATGAAAAAGAAATCAGACTTACTTATGGTGAACTGTTTGAAAAAGTAAAAGAATTTGCCAATACATTGATCAAACTTGGAGTTAAAAAAGGAGACCGGGTAGCGATTTATTTACCTATGGTGCCTGAATTAGCTATAGCCATGCTGGCTTGTGCCCGCATCGGAGCAATTCACTCTATTATATTTGCAGGTTTTTCAGCCACTGCGCTTGCCGATAGGATCAATGATTCAGAATGTAAAGTACTTATCACTTCTGATGGTGGTTATCGTGGCACCAAATCTATTCCATTAAAAGCCATCGCTGATGAAGCATTGGAAAAATGCCCAAGTGTACAACACAATATCGTTTTAAAACGCACAGGCGAAGACATCAACTGGAAAGAAGGCCGTGATATCTGGTGGCATGATGCCATTAAAGGCGTAGGCAGCGATAATGTAGCCGAAGTAATGGATTCAGAAGACACTTTGTTCATACTCTACACCTCCGGATCAACCGGAAAACCAAAAGGGGTATTGCATACCACAGCCGGTTATATGGTGTATGCCGAATATACTTTCAAAAACGTATTCCAATACAATGATGGTGACATTTATTGGTGTACCGCCGATATTGGCTGGGTAACCGGCCACTCGTATATTGTATATGGTCCGTTATTGGCCGGCGCTACCTCTATCATGTTTGAAGGCGTTCCTACATGGCCTGATCCAGGCAGGTTCTGGGAGGTTGTTGCGAAATATAAAGTCAACCAGTTTTATACAGCACCTACAGCAATCCGTGCTTTAGTAGCACAAGGTAATGAATGGGTTGAAAAACACGATCTGAGTTCACTAAAGGTACTGGGAACTGTTGGAGAACCAATCAATGAAGAAGCCTGGCGGTGGTACCACGATATGATCGGTGGTGGTCGTTGCCCGATTGTCGACACATGGTGGCAGACTGAAACCGGTGGTATTATGATTACACCACTTGCTGGAATCACGCCTACAAAACCATCTTTAGCTACTTTACCATTACCGGGAGTTCAACCCATCCTCGTTGATCCGGAAGGAAAAGAGTTGAAAGGAAATGGCGTCGAAGGTATTTTATGTATCAAATTCCCATGGCCGGGTATGCTGCGTACCACCTATGGCGATCATAAAAGGTGTTACGATACCTATTTTTCTATGTTCAGTGGTTTATATTTAACCGGTGATGGTGCCAAACGCGACGAAGAAGGGTATTACCGTATTATTGGCCGTATCGACGATGTGATCAATGTTTCGGGTCATCGTATCGGAACTGCCGAAGTGGAAGATGCCATCAACCAGCATCCAAAAGTAAATGAATCGGCTGTAGTGGGCTACCCGCATGAGATCAAAGGTTCAGGTATTTACGCATATGTTATTTGCGAGGACCTCTCAGAAGATGAGATGAAAACCATCGAAGATGAGATCAGAGCCACCGTAACCAAATTTATCGGACCTATTGCCAAACCTGATAAGATTCAGATCGTTGGCGGATTGCCAAAAACACGTTCAGGTAAAATTATGCGTAGAATTTTGCGTAAGATTGGTGAAGGTGACGCTTCCAATCTGGGTGATACTTCCACATTGCTCGATCCGGGTGTTGTTGAAGAGATCATTGAGGGCGCCAAAGTTGATGTTAAACGATAGATTATTTCATATAAAAAGGCACCTCTCGAGGTGTCTTTTTTATTTGAATTTCATTCTTAAATAAAAAAACATGGAAAATCAAAAAGTAATGAACCGCGGCCTGGTGGTGGTTGGTGCTATTCTTATTCAATTAGCCTTGGGTGCTATTTATGCCTGGTCAGTATTTACACCCTCATTGGTAGCCGAAGGATGGGCCAAATCTGAAACCCAATGGGTATTTGCCATCGGATTGGCCTCGTTTGCCGTATTTATGGTATTTGCCGGTAAAAAACTGGCAAGCTGGGGCCCTCAACGACTTGCCATTATCGGTGGTGTCATCCTGGGTGTTGGTTATTTCTTAGCTGGTCTGTTAGGTGGGACTGATTTCTGGGCGCTTCTTTTATTGATCGGTTTGGTAGGTGGTGCAGGTATTGGTTTTGCCTATGTAGTTCCTATCGCGGTTGGTATGCGCTGGTTCCCCGACAAAAAAGGCATGATCACCGGGCTGGCCGTGGCCGGCTTCGGATTTGGCGCCCTGTTATGGGTAAAATTGGCCGGAGCATGGGGACACCTGATTGCCAACATGGGTTTATCAAACACTTTTATGGCGTATGGTATTGCCTTTGCCGTGATGGTGATCATTGGCGGACTATGGATGAAATTTCCACCAGCCGGATGGAAACCTGAAGGCTATGAAGAAACACAGGCTACTAACGGGGTATTAAAAGATGAAAGAGAATTTTCAAGTACTGAAATGCTTGGAAAAGTGCAGTTTTATCTCATCTTCCTCACATTTGTATTCAGTGCAGGTGCAGGTCTGATGTCGATCGGACTCATGAAATTATATCCCATGGAAGCGCTGCAGGCAAACGGACTTTCTGAGTTAGAAGCCAGTGCCATCGCTGGCACAGCCATGGCAGTTTTCTTTAGCCTTGCAAACGGATTGGGAAGAATTTTATGGGGCATACTCAGCGATAGACTTGGTCGTAAAACATCCATCATTACCATGACTGCCATTCAGGGGATTGTCGTTATCCTTTTCACCTTCATGGCTGGCAACGAGTACTTATTGTATCTAGGTGCGACTTTGATCGGGTTCAACTTTGGTGGTAACTTTGCCTTATTCCCAACCATAACTGCCGACACATTCGGTTCGAAAAATGTAGGGCAGAATTATCCCTGGGTATTTTTGGCATATGGATTTGGTGGCATCATCGGTCCAATCCTTGGCGGAAAACTGGGTGACATCGGAAACTTCCCACTTGCATTTACCATTGCAGGTATAGCAGTGCTTGTCGGAACGGTTCTGACCATCATGGTAAAACCCGCAAAAAAATAAAATCATAAAAACTGATTTAAAAAACGCCCCTCTTTCAGTCGGGCGTTTTTTTTTGAATGAACATGTATTCTTCGAATTAATTAACAAGTAATACCTGTGTAATCCACTACATTTTAGTACTTTTGTTAACTAATTAACAAAAAAGCAAATCAGGCTTATTAAACTGATTTTATGTACTTTAAGAACTTCAGAACATGCCCATAAAAAAACTTGACAGCATATTCCGCCCCAAAAGGATTGCTCTAATTGGTGTATCCAACGACCCTAAAAGTGTAGGCGGTATTACACTCACAAATTTAGTAGGTGCCGGCTACCAGGGCGTTGTGTATCCGATCAACCCGAAACGTGAAGCCGTGATGGGTATCCCCTGCTACCCGGATGTAAAAAGCTTGCCGAAAACACCCGACCTTGCCGTGATCATGACAGCAGCCAATGTGGTACCGGGCATTATTAAAGAATGCGGCGAAGCAGGGATCAATGGCATTATCATCATGTCGGCAGGATTTAAAGAAACCGGTGAAAACGGTAAAACCCTCGAAGAAAATGTAAAAAAACAACTGGCAGCGTTTCCCGGCATGCGGGTGATCGGTCCCAATTGCCTCGGTATAATTGTTCCCGGCTTAAAAATGAACGTCAGCTTTGCCAATGGCATGCCTAAAAAAGGACATGTGGCATTTATTTCACAATCAGGTGCTTTGTGCACATCCGTGCTGGATTGGGCACAGGAAGCCAAGATCGGCTTCTCCTATTTCGTTTCAGTGGGGAATGCTATGGACGTCACATTTGGAGACCTCATCGATTATTTCGGCCAGGACACCAATACCAAATCCATCGTGTTATATATTGAATCGTTGGTGGATGCTCGCTCTTTTATGTCGGCCGCCAGGGCATTTGCCCGCAAAAAACCTATTATCGTTTACAAGGCCGGGCGATTCCCTGAATCGGCAGCAGCAGCAGCTTCGCACACAGGTGCCCTTGCTTCGGAAGATAACATTTATGACGCGGTGTTCAGAAGGGCCGGCCTGGCGCGCGTGTATGATATTGGCAATATCTTTGATTTTACCGACCTCATTGGCCGTAAACGGATGCCCAGAGGCTCGCGACTTGCCATCGTAACCAATGCCGGCGGACCCGGCGTGATGGCAACCGACACCCTCATCTCATTGGGTGGCAAGTTGGTGAAACTGGAAGATCAGACCATTCAGAAATTGGATGAATTACTCCCCTCATACTGGTCGCATGGCAACCCGGTAGATGTGCTGGGAGATGCCACGCCCGAAAGATTTGCCAAAGCCACTGAAATTGTGCTTGATGATAACAACGTGGATGCCATCCTGGTGATACTGACCCCCCAGGCCATGACCGACCCAACCGGAACGGCAAAAGCCGTTGCTCAATTGTCGGCTACAACATCCAAACTCATTATGGCGGCATGGCTGGGCGGCGTAAGCATGCGTGGTGGCGTGGAAGTGTTCACAGAAGCAGGGATTGCCGTATATACGACCCCCGAACAGGCCATTAGTGCCTTTATGACACTTTCGAAATATTCGCGCAACCTGGATCTCTTATACGAGACCCCCAAGGAAGTGCCCGTTTCATTTTCTTACGACCGTAAAAAATTAAGGGAAAAATACATTACAGAAGTTTTTCCAAAAGCGAAAGTATTAAACGAAGACGATTCGAAGCTCCTGATCAATGACTATGGAATTGAATCGACACACCCGGAGTTAAGCAAAAATGAAGATGAAGCTATTAAAATAGCCGAAAAAAAAGGATATCCGGTCGTGCTGAAAGTTCAATCACCCGACATTTTTCATAAAACCGACGTGGGTGGTGTGGCACTGGATATTCACTCGGAAGAAGGTTTAAGGGCTGCTTATCACGACATACAGAAAACAGTAGCAAAAAGAGCACCGGATGCCCGGATTGATGGCATCACGGTTCAAAAAATGGTAAATACCGCCGATGGCGTGGAGATGATCCTAGGCATCAAAAAAGACTCCGTTTTCGGCACAGTGATCCTGGTGGGTATGGGCGGTACAAAAGCCGAACTTTTTAAAGACCGGAGGCTCGAATTCCCACCTTTAAACGACAGGCTGGCATTGCACATGCTCAAATCCCTCAAAGTATTCCCATTGTTGGAAGGTTATCGCGGCAGCAAACCCAAAAATATTCAGAAATTAATTGAAGTTCTCATCCGTTTGTCATACCTGGCTGCCGATTACCCGGAAATTGAAGAACTGGATATCAACCCGCTGATCGTGACTACCGAAGACGTGATCGCGCTTGATGCCCGTATTGTTGTGGACCAGGAGGTGCTGGGCAAGAATTTGCCCGAGTATTCGCACCTGGTATTGCGTCCTTATCCCGAACGGCTGATCAAAAAAGAAGTATTGCGTGATGGTACTCCTGTAACTTTAAGACCCATCAAACCCGAAGACGAGCCGCTGTGGCTTGAAATGCTGGCCAGTTGTTCGAAAGAATCCATTTATTCGAGATTCCGTTACGATTTCCATTTTAACTCGCATGAAGTAGCCACACAATTCTGTTATATCGACTACGACCGCGAAATGGGTATAGTAGCTGAAGTAGAACAGGACAGTCGCAAGCGGTTAATAGGTGTGGGCAGGTTGATCTCTGATCCCGACGTAGAGACTGCCGAGTATGCCGTACTGGTTACTGACGAATGGCAGCATAAAGAGTTAGGCCTCAAGTTGACAGAATATTGCGAAGAAATAGCCAGAAATGCGGGCGTGAAAAAGTTGTATGCCGAAACTACTAAAGATAATAAAGGCATGATCACCGTATTTAAAAAATTGGGGTTCACGATACATTATGAAGATTCAAACGTATCCGTAGTTAAAGAACTAAATTAAAATTTGAACATGAAGATCATTATATTAAACTGTGGCAGTTCATCCATCAAGTATCAACTGGTAGAAATGCCCGAAAACAAAGTTATTGCCAAAGGGTTGGTTGAAAAAGTAGGTCTGAAAGACAGCGTGATCAAACATAAAAATGAAGCAGGCGCTGACCTGAAAATGGAGATGTCCATTCCTGATCACCAGAAAGGCATCGAAAAAGTGTTGCGTATCCTGGTAAGCCCTGAAAACGGCAGCCTGAAATCATTGGAAGAGATCAGTGCCATAGGCCACAGGGTGGTGCATGGTGGCGAAGCCTTTAGTGGCAGCGTGCCCATCACCAAAGAAGTGATTGCAGCCCTGGAAGAATGTGTAGAACTGGCACCCCTGCACAATCCGCCTAACCTGGCAGGCATTTATACCATGCAAAACCTACTGCCCGAAACACCGCAGGTGGGTGTTTTTGATACAGCCTTTCACCAAACCATGCCCGAGCATGTGTATTTGTATGCCATCCCTTTCATACTCTACGAAAAATACAAGGTGCGCCGCTACGGATTCCATGGCACCAGCCATCAATATGTTTCACAGCGGGCCTGCTACATTCTTGGTGTTGATATTAAAGACCAAAAGATCATTACCTGCCACCTCGGCAATGGTTCGTCAATGGCGGCTATTAAAAATGGAAAATCCTTCGACACATCCATGGGGATGACCCCTGCCGAGGGCCTGATCATGGGCACACGCACCGGCGATATCGACCCGGGTGCCTTGCTGTATATGGCCGAAAAAGAAGAAACCAGCATTAAGGAAACCAGCAACCTCTTGAATAAAAATTCGGGCATGCTTGGAATTTCGGGGGTGTCATCCGATATGCGCGATATTGAAAATGCTGCCAACGAGGGCAACCACCGCGCCCAACTGGCCCTGGAAATGTTCGCTTACCGGGCAAAAAAATACATAGGTGCTTATGCGGCCGCCATGGGCGGAGTAGACATTATTGTTTTTGCGGGAGGTATCGGTGAACGGGATCCTGAAACAAGAAAAAGAATAGTATCGGGGCTGGATTTCCTGGGCATTCAATTAAACTCAAAAAATCTTGATGTGAAAGGGGAAGAGGTCATCCTTTCTTCAGATGATTCAAAGGTGAAAGTGATCGTTGTTCCCACAGACGAGGAAATGATGATTGCGAAAGACACGTATGAGATTGTGAGCAAATAACACGAAGCCTGTTTTGTTTTTCATTTGTAAGCATTTACTTTCGTTTACAATTATTTACTTTCGGATATCACTGTAGCTACGAAGCGTTTAAGTCAAATTTTGATTAAATTTGACTATTGCGTATGTTCGCTAGTTGTGGTGCCATTTAAGACTGAAATTTAAAAACTTGTGAAATGAAAAATAAATTGTATAAAGAGATTATAGATAACTATATTAAAGCATATAACAGCTTTGATATAGACAAAATGATTTCTGATATGCATGATAATGTGAGATTTGAAAATATTTCTAATGGTGAATTAAATTTAACCACAAATGGTATCGCTGATTTAAAGAATCAAGCAGAGAAAGCCAAGCAATATTTTAAAGAAAGAGAGCAAAAGATTATAGATATTATATTTAGCAAAGACCAAGTTGAAATAGACATTGATTACAAAGGGATTTTAGCTATTGATTTTCCAAATGGACTTAAAGCCGGAGACAAAATTGAATTAAAGGGTAAATCTATTTTCAAATTCAAAGACAATAAAATAATTGAGTTTAAGGATATTAGTTGATAAATAAACGGCACACAACAAGGCAATAAAAAAATAACGGGTTGAAGAGCAAAATGAAAGGGAATTACAAGAAAGTAACTAAATTGCAAGTTGATAATGAACTGCAAATAAGTCCGTTACAATTTTTATTGCAAACGATGGAGCACATTCAGCGAAAAGCTGAACTTTTTCTTTCCATGCTTCGCATTCCCAATAAAAAGTAAATCTGCTCCATCAGGGAGCTAAACCAAATTACTTATTACTGTCACTTGCCAAATACCAGCTTTTGCTGGACTTCGAGTCAAAACGTGCAACATCTATCGCTAAAAGTAATTTGGATCCACAATTCTAACTCCCGATATATAAAAAAGCATTTACGCATTGCCCTGCTGGCAAAGGTAAACCGGCTCAACACAATTGATCTAAAAATCAATTGGATGATCGCTGCTTTTTTAATATCTTCGTTCTCATTGCGGAACTACGTTTAGCTCCCTGTTTTGCTTAATAAGAAAAATGACACTCGAAGAATTAGGATATAATAATGAGTTAGAAGACTCTAGAAAGGCACAAGGCCTTGAGTCCTTTATTATTGGTAGGGTTATCTTAAAACATAGAGATCGTTATATTGTAAGAACTGAATCAAGCGAATTCGACTGTGAACTTATTGGA
>SWCD01007949.1_pt1 | contig 12708 bp, 14 predicted proteins | sample 4693011 | NCBI WGS metagenome assembly SWCD01 (sample SAMN10267278, study PRJNA491770) | bioreactor metagenome | isolation source: DHS bioreactor inoculated with marine | place: Japan: Omine Ridge, Nankai Trough | reverse complement strand
AAGCGTGACGGGAAGCGGGGTTTGGCTGCGGCTATGCCGCGCTATGTAGTGGAGAAGGAGCGGATTCTCGTTACTGGAGCATTCCATGGGCGCCGCCATCCGGATTCATGGGCGGACCGTATTCGAGAGAGCAGATCCGTGTATGAGAAGCGGCACGAAGCGGTCGCGGCGATATAACAAGCCCCTGCAGCAGACCGGCTTCGCCAGCGGCTGAACGGCAGGGCGTTGAGCGGATCGCCGAGGGTCAGACGGGCACCCGTCGGGGCGACGTGGTAGAAACAGGACATGAGGCTCCCGGGATTCGATGACGCGGTCGTAGATGAGGGCAAGATCCGCGACTACGTGCTCTCCGAGAGCCACCCTGTAGGCAGATTCAAGGCGGCCTTCTTCTCCTCGCTCGGCTACTCCCGGCATGCATGGCAAGTGCTGGCGAGAGACCTGCAGCTGCATGCGGCGGAGAACGAAGCCGTGCCGACGGAGCACAACAGGTACGGACAGAAGTACGAAATCCGCGGTAGAATCCAGGGACCATCTGGCAAGGCGGCCGAATTGGTGGCAGCCTGGATCATCCTCGACGGCGAGGAGTTCCCACGCCTCGTGACCGCGTTCCCGGGAACAAGATCATGAAATTCAAGGAACTGCAGACCGTGGTCCTGAACCGGGATCTTCCCGAGGATGGATTGCGCAGGGGCGACCTCGGCGCAGTTGTGCACATCTACGAACCTGACGGTCTCGAGGTCGAGTTCGTCAGGGCATCTGGTGCAACGGAAGCCCTGGTGACTCTCAACGAGCGCGATGTCCGAGCGGTGGAGGATGCCGACCTGATCGCGGTCAGGCAGTTGGATCGCACGGCCTGAGGATAACCGCCCAACAAGCCGCTGCAGCCGACCGGCTCCGCCCGCGGCTGAAGCGCAACGCGTTAGGCGAACCCCAGCCGGTTCCCGCTTGACATGCGTCACGTGACGCGCTACTCTTCTTGAGTGATCAAGACGTTCGCCGACAAGCGCACCGAAGCCCTCTACGTGAGGGGGAGGTCGAGGGGCTTCCCTCCTGAGATCACAAAGCGGGCCGTTCGTAAGTTGGAGTACGTCGATCTGGCGACCTGTCTCGACGACCTCAAGGTGCCTCCGGGGAACCGGCTACATGCCCTGGGAGGTGACCGGAAAGGCCAGTATGCGATCTCAGTGAATGACCAATGGAGAGTCTGTTTCCGCTTCGTCAAGGGAGATGCCTACGACGTCGAGATTGCCGACTACCACTAGAGCGAGGTCCACGATGAGTATTCGGAACTCTGGAAAGCGACTGATAAGGCCCACACATCCCGGCGAGATGCTCCGCGAGGACTTCATGCCGGACTTCGGGCTCAGTGTGTCCGGTCTTGCGAAGGCGATCGGCGTATCTCGGCAGTCCATCAATGAACTGGTTCGGGGCCGTCGGGCGGTGAGCCCCGAGATGGCCCTCAGGCTGGCCCGCCTCTTCGGCAACCGACCGGAGTTCTGGCTCAATGCACAGCGAGCGGTCGACTTGTGGGATGCGGCCGAATCAATCAAAGGCGATGTTGAGCGCATTGATCCGCTTAACGTCGCCTAACAAGCCGCTGCAGTCGACCGGCTCCACCCGCGGCTGATCGACAGGACGTTGGCCCGACAAACGCAGCTCTTGACAGTTCGCGATGCGTAATTACAATGTGGTCACACTTGGAGGTGTGCCATGAAGGCGAAGATCGTGAAGATCGGGAACTCTCGGGGGATCAGGATACCGAAGCCGCTGATCGAAGAAGTCGGCCTGGCCGACATCGTCGATCTGCGAGTTGTGGCGGGAGAGATTGTGATCTGTCCTGTGGAGAGTGCCCGGGTCGGATGGGCGGAGGCTGCGCGTTCCCTTTCAACCCGCGGTGGCGATGGTCTGCTCGATGAGTCATCTCCCACGAAGTTCGACCAGGAGGAGTGGGAGTGGTAAAGGCCACCGAGACTCGGCGTGGTCAGGTCTACCTTGTGGCGCTGAACCCTGCCCGGGGTCGCGAGATCCAGAAGACCAGACCATGCGTCGTCGTGTCGCCGGATGAGATGAACGAACACATGGCAACCTACATCGTTGCTCCTCTGACGACAGGGAGCTACACGTACCCATTTCGAGTCTCGTGTCAGTTTCAGGGGAAGTCGGGGCATGTGGTTCTAGACCAGATCCGGACAGTCGATCACTCCCGACTGGTGAGGAGACTCGGTCGCATCTCCTCCCGTGCGCTGGAGAAGTCCCTTTCGGTTCTTGGCGAGATGTTTGCCCCGTAGAGTGCGGGCCAACAGGCCCTTGCAGCCGACCGGCTCTGCCGGCGGCAGAGCGGCAGAGCGTTGGGCTGGCGACAGATGACGTTGTTCGAACTCGCGATCCTGGTTGGAGCGGTGGGTGGCATAGCTGCCGGCGTTGCACTGGGCTTCGACCGATACGGACTTCTTGGCGGCATTATCGGCGCGCCGATTGGGCTCGTCGTCGGACCTGTTTCCGCGGTTTTGCTGGTCCTCGCGCCCTTCGGTTTGGGCATTGCGTGGGAGCGGTACCAGGCAAGGCGTGCGCTCCGGCCGCATTTCGGCCGTTTCTGGGCTGCGAAGAGGCAAGCAGATTGGGAGGAATTGAGCAGGCACACCGAGTTGGGACGCGCGGTTTCAGGACGCGTTGTGGTCCTGTTCTACTATGGTGCCTTTCTCGATGTTGGCTGTGGGTTCCCCGCACTAATCGCCTCGTCGGAGCTTTCTCCTGGCGGTGGCTACGGCAAATCGGTGCCTACCGTCGGTTCAGTGTTATCCGCGCGAGTTCACAGTCTCGAGAAGGGCTCCAGGTACGTCCGGCTTTCGTTCGAAGGGAATGATGTGTCTCAGCCCGATGCCGCAGTTTCCGAGGAACCGCGGGATGATACCGTCGTTGACTGATGGCAGCCCAACAACACGTTGCTGCAGACGGTCTGCCACGCCGCGCGCTGCTGAACCAGACGTTGGGCGGATCGCAGAGGGTCAGACGGGCACCTGTCGGGGCGACGTGGTAGAAACAGGACATGAGGCTCCCGGGAATCGATGACGCGGTCGTAGATGATGGAAAGAACCGCGACTACTTGCTCTCCGAGAGCCACCCTGTGGGCAGGTTCAAGGCGGCCTTTTTCTCCGCGCTCGGCTACTCCGTCGGCAAGTGCGGTGACCAGCACGACCATTGCCGCCGCGTAGAGTCGGCGGCCGAAGAAGACCACCGAGGGCGGGGTCGTTCGATGTCGGCACCCCTCTCGCGCGCAACAGAAACTCTCCCGCTTGGTGAACCGGGTGGCGACCCCGTCCGGGACGCCGCGGAGGATCTTCAGGGACACGGCGTTTCTCCTACCTTTGAACAGCAGGAGAAGAACCCCCTCGGAGGCTCTCAACTAGCTTCTTGAGGGGGTTCCGCTTTTCCCCCTCGACGATTTCGTCCCTGATACCGCGGTTACCCCTCGATTTTCGCGCCCCTACTTACCGGGAAGCTCAGGAGGATCCCGAGGCACCGGATCCGGTGGTCGGGCGGCGACGCTCTCGCGGGCACCGGATCATCCAGCTTGCCGTCCGGGCCTTCAATGGAGGGGCCGTCAGGTTCTACGAGAAACTCGGGTATCGTCCCCTGATGCACAAGATGGAGGTTGTGCTGGAGTGAGTTCCGTGGGGGTGGCATGAGGTAGGATGTGCCTGCGGGAATGAGCGATACCGACGATGCTTCAGAGGACTCCGCAGTCGGCTGACCGAGGTTTCCCGGTGACAGCGCAATGGGAGTTCTCGCCAGAGGCCGGATTGGACCTGCGGGCGGTTTTCCGGCGGTACGAGGTCCGGCGATCCGGAGTTGGGCATACGATCATGGGGAGGCAGAGGAGGGGGCGTGTGGTTTCGGATCCTCGGTGAGCCTGAGGCGATCGAGCCCATTGCGGTCAGCCGTTCGGTTCTGGAGCGGGCGAGGCTCCGCAAGTGCTACGGCGGGCGCAGATGGCGCAAGCTCAAGGGAATCGCCACGGTGGAGCTCCCTGATAAGGATATCGTCCGAGCCGAGGTACACTCGTACGAAGCGCATGGCGTCGGCAGACGAGAGACGAAGATCAAGCGCTTTCTGGAGTAGCGGTATGGCAGAGAAGCATCGGTACGTCATCTGCGTGGGCAACCGCGGCTATGCCGCTGCGCTTGAAGTGCGCAAGGTGTATCGCCTTCTTCCTGATGCGTGCGTCGAGGCACAGGGCCTGGTTCGAGTCGTCGATGAGTCCGGCGAAGACTACCTGTATCCGCAGCGCTTCTTCGTCCCGATCGAAGTGCCGGGGAGGGCGAAGCGGCTGTTCTCGAGCCGATCCGCCTAGGCGGACCCTGGTCGCTCGCCCTACGCCTCCGGCGTCTCCTCCGGCTCTTCTTCCTCGATCCCCAGGACCCCCCTCGCGCGCCGCGCGTCCATGTCGCGGCCGAGGGAGCGGGCGCGTTCCTCGATCCGTTTCCAGTCGGCCTCGGCCACGCCGCCGTCCCTGAACCGGTCCACCTGCGTCAGGAGGAAGGTGTCTCCGAGATCGAGGGCAGCCGCCCGGATCCGGTCGAGGAGTTCGGTGTTCCGGGTCATCTGCAGGAACTCGAGCGCCTCGCCGTAGCGTTCGGCCTCGAGGTACGCCTCGGCCAGGGCATCCTTCTCGGCGTCGGTCGCGGTTTCCGAGTACAGGACGGCCCGCTTGGCGCTCGCGTCTTTCGGTAGCGGTCTGGACATGGTCCCGAATGTAATGCCGCATCCCGCGCCCGCCACCAAATTCGTTCGTGCCACGATCACGGAGGGCGGGAAGAATGGCGGCATGAGGGCGCAGGCTCAAAATCCCTCGACTCGACGCTTCGAACTCCTTCGCCTGATCGGCTCGGGAGGAGCGGGGAGGGTCTGGCTGGCCCGGGACCGCTACACCGGCGCCGGACCGCTCGCCTTGAAGGTGCTCGAGAGAAAGGGGGCGGAGCCCGCCGGCCGGGAGGCGCTGGAGACCGAGTTCCTCGCGTTGCGCGAACTCTCCCATCCCGGTCTGGTCCGGGTGTACGAGCGCGGCGTGCTGCCGGAGACGGGTGAGGCCTTCTACACCTCGGAGTACATCGAGGGGCGGGACTTCATCGCCGCCACCGCGGACCGGAGCCCGGAGGAGATCGTCGAGCTCACGATCGGCATCCTCCGTACCCTCGAGACCATCCATCGTCGCGGCTGGGTCCACTGTGACCTGAAGCCCGGGAACATCCTGGTGACCCCGGCCGGGGAGACGCGGATCCTCGACTTCGGTCTGGCGGCCCGGGAAGGGGACGTGCCGGAGGAAGGCCGCGTGCGGGGGACCTTGCCGTACCTGGCGCCGGAGTCCCTCGCGGGGGATCCCCTGACCCGGCGCTTCGATCTCTACTCCCTCGGAGTGCTCCTCCACCAGAGTCTCACCCGGCGCCTCCCCGATCGGGGCGGAGAGTTTCTGCCGGAGTTCACGGAGGATGACCTGGCGGGGTTGCCGGCGCCGTTCGACGTTCTCCTGCCGCGCCTGCTTCGCCGGGATCCCGCCCTCAGGCCGGCCTCCGCCGGGCGCTGCCTGGAACTGCTGGCCGAACTCCTCTCCCGCGAGATCCCGGTGGAGACGGAGGAGACCCTCCGGGTGCAGCTCGCCGCCAGCCGCTTCGTGGGTCGGGAGCGGGAACTCGGCTCCCTCCTGACGGAACTCTCGAAGCTGACGCCCGGGGAGGGCGAGGGCCGGCGGGCCCGGATCGTCTTGATCCGGGGCGAGGCCGGCATCGGCAAGCGCCGGCTGCTCCGGGAGTTCTGCGACCGTTGTCAGATCGAGGGCGTGGACTACTTCAGCCTGGCTGAGTTCAAGGGTGAGCAGGCCGCCTACGCCGCCCTCGAGCCGGTGCTGCGCGCCCTGCTCGCCCGCGTGGGTCCGGACTCGGACCGTGCCCAGTGGGGACGTGCGTACCTGGCGCGCGTGCTGCCCGAACTGGCCGGGGAGGAGCAGGTCCCTCCGGTCGCCACGCTGGCGGGCAAGGAGGAGCGACTGCGCTGGCTGGAAGGCGTGGTCCGGTTCTTCCGGGAGGCTTCCCAGGGGCGGCGGGGCTACGTCCTGGCGCTGGAGGAGGCCCACCGCGCTCCGTTCGAGATCCTGGAACTGTTCGGCTATCTCGCGCGCTCGCTCCTGATGGGAGAGGGGACGTCTCCGCCCATCCTGCTCGTGGCCAGCGTGCAGGGCAACGAGGAGCCTCCGCCGGAACTCGCCGGCATCATCGCGGACCTGGCCACGGAGGATCTCGTCCACCCGATCGCCCTCGACCGGTTCTCCGAGGGGGAGGTAAGCGAGTTCCTGCGGGCCACCCTCGGGATCCCCGATCCGCCGCGTCGGCTGGTGCGGATGCTGAACGAGCGGACCGGCGGAAACGTCCTCTTCCTGGAGCAACTCTGTGCCGCTCTGGTCTCCGATGGGACGGTCTACTATCACGGGGATCGCTGGCGGGTGGGGGACCTCAGTCGGGTGCGCGTTCCCCGGAGCGTGGCCCAGGTGGTCAGTGCTCGACTGGCCGAACTCAGCAAGGTGGAGGTGGCCACCCTCACCGCGGCGGCGGCGTACGACGAGCCCATCCCGACCACCCTTCTCACCCGACTGATTCCGGGGGCCCGGGACGCGGTGACCCGCCTGGTGCGCGAACGGATCCTGGTGCAGGCCGCGGGGGGGGAGGCCGTCGGATTCAGGCATCGCCTGGTCGCCCAACTCCTGCTCGAGAGCGCCGATCCGCGGAAGCTCAGAAAGGTCCACTCCGAGATCGGCGAGGCGCTGGAGTCGCTCGATCCCCCGGCCCGGCCGGAGCGGATCGCCCACCACTTCTCTCTCTCAGACGATCGACGCCGGGCGCTGAAGTACGCGCTCGATGCGGCCCGGCGGCTCTCCGCGGAAGGGAAGACGGACCAGGCGGCGATCTTCTTCTCCCGGGCTCTCACGCGCCTCGAGCGGGAGGATCCGCGGCGCCTGACGCTGCTCGACGCCCTCGGGGACGCCCACGCCCGGGCGGGCCGTCTGGAACTCGCGGTCGGCACTTGGAAGAAGGCTCTGGAGGAGGCGGAGGACCGGGAGTTCCTCTCGCTTCTGCACCGCAAGCTCGGGGACTCCCTGGAGCGGACCGGAGCGTACGAAGAGGCGCTGGTCCACATCCGCGCGGGCATGGAAATCCTCGCTCCGGACGACGCCGAGGCGCGCATCCCCTTCCTCCGGCTCCTGGGCGCGGTGCACCGCCGACTCGGGGACTACGGCGGTGCCATCGAGACCATCCGGGAGGGACTCCGACTCTCGCGCGGAGAGGAAACCGAGGAGACCGCGGCCCTCCTGAACCTCCTCGGCAACGTCTACATGCAGATGGGTGACCATCGAAAGGCGCTCAACTTCCACCTCCGCTCGCTCCGGTTCTCCCAGAACCTCGGCTTCGACCTCGGGGCCTCCTCGGCGCTGCATAACCTCGGCACGCTGGTGAATACCTGGGGGGACAAGAAGCGCGCGCTCGCCTACTACGGAGACTCCCTGAAGATCAACGAGCGCCTTCTGAACCTCCCGGCGGTGGCGCTCACCTACAACAACATCGCGAACATCCACGGCGAGGCGGGGGATTTCGATCGGGCGGAGTACTACCACAAGCGGAGCCTGGGCATCCGCCGACGGATCGGGGACACGTTCGGCATCGCCATGTCCTTCGGGAACATCGGATCCATGCACCGCCTGCGGGGCCAGCTCGGTCTGGCGGTGGCGTACTACGAGCGCGCGGTGCGCCACTTCGAGCGAATCGGGAACGAGTTCAGCGCCGTCTTCTTCCGGACTCACCTGGCCGATCTCCTCATCGGCATCGGCGTGTTCGAGAGGGGCGGAGAACTGCTCGACCAGGTCCGGACGACCGTTGCGCGGCGGGAGTTCCGGTTTCTTCAGGGCCGGGCGGAACTCGTCCGCGGTCGCCTGCAGAGGCTTTGCGGATCCCTGGACGAATCACTCCGGGGGTTGACACGAGCGGTCGAAATCGATAGGGAAGTCGCCAATCGTGATGGGGTGATCGAGGGACTGCTGGAGATCGCTCTCGTCCACCAGGCCCGGAAGAGGCGAGGGCAAGCCTACCGGGCCGTCAGCCGGGCGCTTACGGAGGCGAAGGCGTCGAAGTCCGAGTTGGCGCAGGCCGGCTGCCTGCTTGTCCGGGGCTCACTGGGCTCCCTCGAGGAGAAGGAGGGGAGGGACCGCCCGAAGGCGGACCTTCAGAAGTTCATCGGATTCAACCGGAGGGCCGGGCGGAAGGAAGGGCTGGTCGAAGGTCTGGCCGGGCTGGGGTTAAGAGCCCTGGCCGCGGGAGACCTGGATGCCGCGGCCCGTGACGTCGGCGAGGCGCTTCGACTGTCGGGCGAGATTGCGGCATCTTTGCCGGAGGACCTCGCGACGTTCTACCGGCAGGACCCTCGGCGCGGTAAGCTCAGGGACCTCGGCGAGCTCGTGCGTGCAGAACTGGAAGGAGCAGGCGAGAAGGCGAGAGCGGCGGAACTCGTCATCGATGTCGACCAGATGAAGCCCGAAAACCTGGCCAGACTTCTGGAGATCAACAAGCGGCTCGCGTCCGAGACCGAGTTGCCCGACCTCCTCAATCTCATCATGGACACTGCGGTGGAACTGACGGGGGCCGAGCGAGGCTTCCTGATCCTCGTGGACGGCAATCGGATCGCGTTCCAGATCGCCCGCAACTTTCACCGGCGGGAGGTCGAGGAGCCGGAGCTCAAGATCTCGCAGTCCATCTTCCGCCAGGTGATGAGCACGGGGGAGCCGGTGCTCACGGACAACGCCACCGAGGACGCCCGCTTCTCCGGGTCACGCTCGGTGGACAACCTGAAGCTGACTTCGATCCTCTCGGTGCCTTTCGCCAGCCGCGGCAAGCAGATCGGCGCCCTCTACCTCGACAACCAGGCCAAGCGGGGCGTCTTCTCCGAGGACGACGTGGAGACCCTCACCGCGCTCTCCGACCAGGCCACCATCGCCATCCAGAACCTGCGCCACCAGCTGAAGCTCACGGAGCGGCTGCAAGAGCGGGACAGCGAGCTGAAGAGGGTCAAGAAGGCGCTCGACGAGCAGCCCTTCAAGTACTCCTACGACGAGATCATCGGTCGGTCGAGCCGGATGAAGGAGGTCTTCCTGCTGCTCGACAAGGTCATCGACACCGAGGTCCCGGTGCTCATCCAGGGGGAGTCCGGCACGGGGAAGGAACTCGTGGCCCGGGCGATCCACTACAAGGGACCGCGCAAGGGCAAACCGTTCGTCACCGTCAACACCGGAGCCGTCCCCGACACCCTCCTCGAGTCGGAGTTCTTCGGCTACGTGCGGGGGGCCTTCACCGGAGCGAACACGGACAAGACCGGGCTCTTCGTCCAGGCGCACCAGGGCACGCTGTTCCTCGACGAAATCGGGGACATGGATTTCGACATGCAGAAGAAGCTCCTGCGGGTGCTTCAGCAGGGCGAGGTCCGGCCCATCGGCGGCAAGAAGACCATCCAGGTGGACGTCCGTATCGTCTGCGCCACCAACAAGGACCTGCGCCAGCGCATGCTGGAGCGCAAGTTCCGCGAGGACCTCTTCTACCGCATCAACGTCATCAACGTGACCCTGCCCCCGCTCAGGGAGCGTCGCAAGGACATCCCGCTTCTGCTCGAGCACTTCAACCTGGAAACCTCGAAGGAAATGGGCATCCCGGCGAAGGAGATGGACGCCGAGGTCCTGGCTCTGCTCACCGCCTACTCCTGGCCCGGCAACGTCCGGGAACTGGAGAACGAGGTCAAGAAGGCGGTGGCGCTCTCCGACGACACGATCACCGCGGAGGATCTCTCCCCCCACATCCTCGGCGACCGCGCCGGACAGGAGCCCAGTCTCGTCGGTCAGAGCTCCACCCTGAAGGAGACGATGGAGGCCACGGAGAAGACGATCATCGTCCGGGCCCTCGACGAGACCGGCGGCAATCAGACCCAGGCCGCGAAGAACCTCGGCATCTCCCGCGTCTGGCTGCGCAAGAAGATGGAGAAGTACGGCCTCCTCGGTGGGGGGCCGGTCTGACCTTCCCCACTCTTCTCCTATCGCACCCGTAAGCGCCGGGCCAGGCGGGCCCGGGCCTCGGGCAGGATCGCCTCGATTCCGGCGGCCACGGTGCGGGCGCTCTCGCCGGTTTCCCGGGCGTAGGTGATCAGGGCGCGTCGGTGGATCGGCGCCGGCAGGTCGGCCAGGGCGACGGCGAGGAAGGCGAGATCCCGGGCGCGTCTCTTGATCGGCGGAAGGCGTTGAGGTGAAGCGGCTTGCGCCCGATCCAGATCGAGGACGGCGAGGGTCCCGCTCGCGGCGCGGAGGATGTTCCGGGGAAAGAGGGAGCCGTGCGTCAGGCCGGCCCGGTGCAATCGGGCGATGAACCGGCCGACGAGAGCGCCGTCCTCGGCGGTGGGATCCTCCACCGCGTCGAGAGGTGTCCCGCCCTCCACGGCCTGCGTCAGGAGGACCGCTTCCCGGAGGAGCAGAAACGACCTGCGCTCGCCGAAGGCCGCGGGTGCGGGGACGCAATCCTCCCCCGCCCGCTCGCCGAAGAGCTCGAGCATGCGGTACTCGCGTTCGACGCGGGAGGGCCGCGTCAGCGTGTTTCGAAGAGAGGCTTTGATCGCGTTGCGGAGGGGGTAGACGTAGTGTTTGCGGTAGAGCGCGAGCCCGCCGAGAGAGATCCTCTCGGTTCGACTGGAAGCCGATCGAGCCACGATCCGGCCCCTTGGGGAGAGGAACTCCGGAAAGGTCGTCGGCAGATGATCTCGAAGATCTTCCCTGAGATGGACCCGCTCGGACATGGGCGAAAGGTAACGTGTGCGCGGGGCGAGTGCGAGAGGAAGGAGGGGCTGAACCGTGATCCCGGGGCGGCCCCGATGTTCGGAAGTCGTTTCGGGCCGGGGACGTGGGTCATTTCACGCCGGGAGGCTCGGTCCCTCCCTTTCCACGCAAACAGCTCCTTGACAGCCAAGGGCAGAGTGCTATCTTGTTTTACTTAAGTAGGGCTGGGAGCGAATGATAGAGAAACTTGGGGCAGTTGGGGGAGGCCACGAAAAGTCTTGTGGCAGAGAGGCGTCGTGGCCTGGCTTCTCCCGGGATTGAGAGGAAGCCGCTCATGTCGAGGACGATCACGAAGAAAGAGCTCGTCTCGCGCATCGCCGAGAAGACCAGCCAGACGAAGGTGGTCACCAAGGAAGTGATCCAACTCTTTCTCGACGAGATCATCGGTGAGCTCGGAAAGGGCAACCGCCTGGAGTTTCGGGAGTTCGGTGTCTTCGAGATCAAGGAACGCGCGGCTCGCAAAGCCCAGAACCCGCGCACGCTGGAGAAGGTCTACGTTCCTGCGAAGAAGGTGGTGAAGTTCAAGGTCGGCCGACTCATGAAGGAGCGGGTGGCCGCTATCGCCGCGGAGGTCGAGCGCCTGGAGCGGGAGCGGATCGAGCGGGAGAGGCCGAAGCCCCCAGGTTTCGACATCACACCGAGTTACGACTGATCAAGCCATGGTCCTGAGACGAGCCGCCCTGGCCGGAACCTGGTATCCGGATGGAGAGGCTCGCTGCCGGGCGGCGCTCGAAGAGTCCCTTCCCGTAACCCCCGACTGTCTCGACGCGCGCGTTTTCGGCGGACTCGTGCCCCACGCCGGCTGGATCTACTCGTGGCCCACCGCTGCCCGGACTCTCGCCGCCCTGGGCTCCCCCTCTCCGGCGACGATCGTGCTGTTCGGCTTCTCCCATCGCATGGCTCTCGATACCTCCGCGGTATCGACCATGGATGCGTGGGAGACCCCCCTGGGGCCCCTCGCCGTGGATCGGGAAATCGCGGACCGTCTGCTCTCAGAGGCGGGCGATCTGCTGATCCCCTCGGACCGCGCCCATCCGGCGGGCGAGAACTCCATCGAGGTGATCCTCCCGCTCCTGAAGGGGCTTCACCCGGACGCGACCTTCGTCCCCATCGCGGTGGCGCCCGGTGCGCAGGCACTTGAACTGGGGCGCCTTGTGGGCCGCAGCCTGCTCAACGAGGCCCGGCGCGTGGCGGTGATCGGTTCCACGGACCTGACCCACTACGGGGCGAACCACTACGGCTTTGCCCCGCAGGGCACGGGGCGCGCGGCCCACCGGTGGTCGAAGGAAACGAACGACCGCTCCTTCCTCGACCACATCCTGGCCCTCGACCCCGCCGCCGCGCTCGCCGACGCCCGCAAGAACCGCAACGCCTGCGGCGCCTCCGCCGCCGCCGCAACCACAGCCGCAGCCATGGAACTGGGCGCCCGAGACGCGGTCCTTCTGGACCACGTGACTTCGTGGGAGGTCGGCGGCGAGAGAGGCGAACCGACTGATTTCGTGGGCTACGCGTCGGTGGTGTTTACCGACCAGGACTGACCCGGCCCCCTTGTCTCGCCCCCCCTCAATCCGCTTTCCCTTTCCCTGAATTCGAAAAACGGCGCCGTCGGCGCGGCGCCCTGCAGTCCTCTCGCATCGGGCGAACGACACCGGGAGTCGTTTTCTCCCGGCTTCGTGCGACGCCCGGCCTCGAGAGAAAGCCCGGAGACGGATTGCGCCTGGCACGCCAGTGGGAAAAAGACTCCCGGTGTCAGGCGAACAGCGCAGCGCCTTCGCCCGCGTCCGCCTCAGGCGTCAGCG
>SWCD01006764.1_pt1 | contig 12720 bp, 12 predicted proteins | sample 4693011 | NCBI WGS metagenome assembly SWCD01 (sample SAMN10267278, study PRJNA491770) | bioreactor metagenome | isolation source: DHS bioreactor inoculated with marine | place: Japan: Omine Ridge, Nankai Trough | reverse complement strand
TTTTGACTTCAGGAACAGCGTCCCCATCTTCTTCAGTGGTCGTTTATGAAGGTGCCGATGCTGCCAAGCTCAAACTTACAGGTGTCGGGGTTGTTTTAGTACATGGCTCATCTGCCGTAATGCCAACTGATACAGTAACCGCAGAAGGAGACAATCTTTCAGGTGGAACTGATTCGCTGGCAACGCCTAGTAATTACCAGTCTTTCTTTAATGACAAATTACGCAAGGTTCGTGATGCCAGCATCATCGTGCTGCCGGGCAAAAGCTATGATTCAACTGGCAAGGCATTTGTTGATGCCGCCCTTGCCCATTGCGAAGCAATGAAAAGTCGGATGGTTATTGTTGATGTTCCAGCTAACGCAGTCCTTGATCAGGCTGCTACGGTAAATGCCATTGGCTTACCATCATCCACATATTCAGTCCTCTATTATCCGTGGGTAAAGGTATTAAACCCCTTTTACAATGCTGAGAAAAATCCAACCGCTGCAAAGAGTGTTGCTGTTGCTCCCTCGGCATTTGGAGCTGGCATGTGGTCTAAAACTGATGGTACGCGTGGGGTATGGAAGGCTCCTGCAGGTCTGCAGACCAATCTCCTCGGTGTATCTGAATTAATCGATATCATTGAAGATGGGGAGCAAGATCAACTCAATCCGCTCGGCGTGAACTGTTTACGAAAAATGCCAGGTGCTGGTCCTGTGATTTGGGGCGCACGAACCCTAGCCACCACGGCTGATCCGGAATGGCGCTATGTGCCGGTTCGGCGTACGGCAATTATGATCGAGCAGAGTATCTATAACGGTATCCAGTGGGCTGTATTTGAACCCAATGATCACCGGTTATGGTCTGCACTAAGGGCGAACATAGGCAATTTCATGAACGGACTGTTTCGTAGCGGTGCTTTTCAAGGCGAAAAGGCTTCAGATGCATATTTTGTTCGATGTGGATTGGGTGACACCATGAAGCAAGGTGATATCGATGCCGGCCAGGTGATTGTGCAAGTCGGCTTTGCACCGCTCAAGCCAGCCGAGTTCGTCATTGTCCGCATTCAGCAGAAAGTAAACCAGCAATAAAGGAGAGATAAAATGCCTGCACCACAATTTACAGTTAATGCGCATCGGCATGATCCGTATCGCACTTTCAAATTTCAGGTACTGATAGATGGTCAGCCCGTGGCTGGTCTTAAGAAAATGACCGCCCTCAAAAAGACCACTGAAGCAGTGGATTGGCGTGACGGCGGTGATCCGTCTCATGTTCGTAAACTTCCAGGCGGCACTAAGTATGAGGCCATTACCCTCGAGCAAGGTCTTACACACGACCCGGTATTTGAACAGTGGGCAAACCTTGTCAACAACATTGATGGCGACTCAGGTATGTCGCTGGTCAAGTTTCGTAAAGATATTGTTATTAATGTCCTTAACCTACAGGGCACTGTGGCAATTAGTTATATTGTCAAACGGGCCTGGGTTTCGGAATACCAAGCACTTCCAGACCTTGATGCAGGCACCACAAATGCTGTCGGTATCCAGACAATCAAGTTGGAGCATGAGGGATGGGATCGTGACGAGGCAGTTGCAGAACCAACCGAGTCCTGATGAGGCAACATTATGCAGGACATGGAGGTTACACTTCCCGGCGGCTTGCTGAGAAATGGTGTTGTAGAACGCGAGGCTCTCTTTAAACCGATCACTGGCAAAACAGAATTGGCCCTGATAGAGCTTGATAAAGGTTCTGTTTTGCCATCTTACGTGAGCTCGGTATTGCTTTTGGTCCTTGAGGGCATTGGCAGCCAAGCCATTGATGCTGATTGTGTCAACTCCCTGTGTATGGGGGATCGGCAATTCCTCATGTTGCGTTTGGCCGAAAGGTTCAGTGGCAATCAGGTTTGGCTTAAGGCTACCTGTGCTAAATGCTCTGTTCCCTTTGATGTCGAAGTCCATAGATCTGATCTTCCTGTTAAAGAAGCTGGCCCACAATTCCCTTCTGTGAAGTTAAATCTGCAGGCAGGCGAGGTTGAAGCACGAGTGCCAACAGCTTGCGACCAGCTGGAAATTTTAAAAATGTCGAGCGCTGAAGCAATGAAGGAATTGCTGAAGCGCTGCATCACCAGTGTCAACGGCATAAATCCTGATGAAGCATTTATCAATGGGCTCACTGAAGATGATATTGCCGCAATCGACCATGCCCTAGATGAGCTTTCACCAGCAGTGTGCAATGAGCTGTTGGTCACCTGCCCGGAATGCAGCAAAGAGCAGAGCATAAAACTAAATCACTACAATGTGGCAGGGCTCTGGGGAGGGGCTTTTTATAACGAAATTCATACACTTGCCATGCATTATCATTGGAGTGAAGAGGAAATTCTTAATATGCCTCGGGCTCGTCGGCGAAAATACCTGGATTTGATTGATCGATCCAGGGCTATGGTCGGGCAGGTGCAGTGATGGGATTTCTTCAAAGTGTTATTTCCGAAGCCCGTTCGTCGGTATCTGAATTAACTGCTCCAAGGCAGCTGGCCTCAGCTACTGATTTCAGTACTGCTAGCTTGAGACCATCTCTTGAGGGTGCAGGCGAGGGTCTGGGACCTGCTCGTCAGGAAAGCTTTCTTCCAAATAAAAAAGTTGGTTCCGAGGCTGACTTAGCTCCTCGTCAACCGCAACCTTCTTTGTCCCGGCCTCAAGTTAACGAAGAAGGGCAGTTGTCCTCTCACAAAAGTCGGGTATCAGAGGAACCAGAAAGCAGGAAAGCTTCAGCTAAGAGCACAGAGAAGACTTATCCATTTGACGAGCTCAATTTAGGAGCAGATAACTCAATAACACATCACCTTGAACCAACTCCCCGAGTAACTGCGATTGAGGTCCCAGATCAAGAATTCACCTTGGAGCAGCAGCATTCTGATTTTGACATTCCGTCGGCATCTTTGCCGCCAGAGAAGAACGATAGCCAGGTTGTCAGTGAAAAGCATGTTGGCGAACCGGTAGAAAGAGTGTCACCGGAACCTAAGTCATTAGACTTAGAAGTTGCCGATTTAGCACCGGAAATTTCTACAAATACCACTGCAATGGAAGTGAAGGAAACAGCGGTTCCGGTGGAGGAGGTAGCCCAAGCTCCACTTGGAGATGATCAAAGCCATCAGCCTGCCATGATGGAATTTTTCTCTGAGGCAGCGATAGAAAAGGAGACTGAACCAGCACTTGATGAGGCAAAATCTGAAGAGTTAAAAGTAATAGCTGATCATCCAGTGATCACTAGCAAGCCTACTCATGAACAAAGCGTCCCATCACCCCCTGAAGAAGTGCATGTTCGCAAGGTGCTAAAGGAAGTAATCGAAGAGCCTCTTGACACACCATTAGCCACAGATACAGCTGAAAAAGTTGCCAGCAGCATTGAGCACCTCGAACAACAAAGCCAACCAACTGTAAAGCATGATGAGGGAATACAACCAACACCGAAGGTGGTTGAAAAAACAATTCACAGAGAGGTTGAGAGATCAGTTCGAGAGACTGTTAGAGAAGACAAGGCTGCCAGAGATCCATCTGTTTCAAAAGTTCAAAAAGTGGTTAAAAAAATACCTGATACTGGCGGCCCTCCAACGATTACTCAGCCCGTTAAAAAAGTTGTTCAGCAGCAGGTACTCGATTCGGTTCGAGAAATAAATAATGTTACCAGACGTCCTGAAGTTGTAGCGCGGCAGCATATTGATCAAGGTGAACGTCGTCCATATTCCCCTACATTGATTCAGCCGCAACCAGCGATCAGGCAATCTGAGGTGAAAATAGGTCAGGTGGATGTGTTTATCGAAGGACCGCAGCGATCAAATGGGCCAGCGGCATCATCACCACGGCCAACACTCGGTCTCGCCAGCCGTCATTATTTAAGGAGAATATAAGTGCTTCCCATCGGCTCACTTTCAGAAGCTGCATATGGATTGCGGCAAATGTTGCTCTCTAATATTGCCGATTTTGGAGCTGATATTTCACGAATTAGGATTGGTCATCCTGGTACTAATATCAAGGAACTTGAGGGAGAAAACGATAGCGGCCTCAACCTTTTTTTCTATCACGTCAGTTACGATGGTTATCCGGCTGATGGCACGTCTGATAATCCGTTTTTTGTTCGGCTCTATTGTTTGATTACAGCAGTAGGGCAGGAGGTTAAGAAAGGAAACCCCGAGAATACATCGGGCCGTGATATTAGTAAGGGAGAAAATGAGTTGAGGCTTATCGGTGAGGTTATGCGGGTTTTTCATGAACAGCCTGTTTTCTCGCTCACTGATGAAGACGATGAAACCATCGTTTCGCTGCAAATTGTGCCCCACTCAATAACCCTTGATAACCTAAACCATATCTGGGCAACCCAGGGTAGTGAAACACCCTATCGTCTCTCGGCAGCTTATGAGATGTCACTTGCTCCAGTTCCGTATACGCTTGCGACACGTACATCACCCCTGGCTGGAGATCCGTCGCTGGCTATTTGGGGAGATATGGAACGTGAGCCCGGCAAAGAGCTTGATGGCCAAATAAACCTGCAACCAGTGGTTGAGTATCTTGAAATTGACACTGATGAGGATGACTGGATGCCCCACCTGGCCTTGGTGGAGAATATGGGTAATCCAGACACAAAGCTTCATTACGTCTTTAGAGTAGAAGGATCTATTGCAGCTAAACTCGATATTTTAATTGCCGGCAAGGAAGGAGAAACGCTTAGCTTTTTTTGGAATGTCTGGCGACGGAAAACGGACAACTCCATTGTCAGCTGGAAAGAAGATATTGCTGACAGTGAAACGCCGTCTGCCGTGATTGAACATGGCGGAGTCCCTGATGATTTTTACCCAAACCGCATTGATCCGGAATCAATCGATACGCGGAGAGTAATTGAAGTCCAATTGCCAAGCGATGTAGGCGAAGCCGACACCAAGACTTGGCAGGCCAGCCTTTATGCGGTTCGTGAATGGCAGCATGACGACCCAACAGGTAATGGCGAAACAATTACCTCCAAGATCAAGAGTAACCTGCTGTTACTTTACGGGGAGGTGACATGACAGCTATTCAGTCATTTTCCCCTGAATGGGAACGCATCGATCTGCTGGGAGCCTGCCTGTGTGCAGCTCGGCAGGGCATGGAGATCCCGGATGAAACCGGCCAGCGCTTAGGAGTCGTCCAGCAGGAGGTGCAGCAGTTACGGCAGCAAGACCCTTGGCGGGAAATTATCGATAGTAACAGGCTCGAGCCCATGGACTTGGATATCCTCGCCTGTGTCATGGCACCTGAAGATGAACCGCGCATTGGCTGGATGTACCAGGAGTTGCAACCGGGAATTAGTTCATCCTATCCAACACCGGCCCTTATTCGGGAGATGTTCGTTTTAGACAACCGTGAGTCGTCAATATTTAATCAGCGCCTTCAGCAAGGTTCGGCCTTAATGAGAAGCGGGATGATTGTTGCAGATCCGGTCAACCCGTTTCATCCTATAAAACCAACCTCCCGGGCCCGTTTCGAGTTCTTTGGGTGGGGAGAACAGTCTTCCCCCAATATCCCAGGTTCTGTCATGATACCTGCTCTGGCCACCTGGGATGATTTGGTCATCCCAAAACAGGTGGAGCGGAGTCTTCGTGAATTCATTCTATGGGTTGTCCACCGGCAACAGGTCGAGGAGTGGGGAGGAAGGGTAATGGGAGGCCCGGTTGCCCTTTTCTCTGGCCCATCAGGTACAGGAAAAACCTATGCATCCGAGGTGATTGCCAATGCCCTTGGCAGGCCACTTTACCGGGTGGACCTCGGCATGTTGGTCAGCAAGTATATTGGCGAGACAGAAGAAAATCTCAACAAGCTTTTTGATGCTGCCCAGCATGAATCCATCGTCTTACTTTTTGATGAGGCTGACTCTCTATTTGGTAAACGTGGCGAGGTAAAAGAGGCAAGGGATCGCTATGCCAACATGGAGGTGAGTCATTTGTTAAGCCGGATTGAGCGCCATAAAGGGCCATGTATTCTCACATCAAACCTCCGTGAGCATATTGACCAGGCCTTTTTAAGAAGGTTTCAGATTGTTGTGAATTTCTCTCGTCCGGATGCGAGTGCCAGAACAGAGATTTGGCGCAGACACATTCCAGCCAAAGCTCCCCGCGAGGAAGAAATTGATTTCAGTATCCTCGGAAAGGAGTTCAACCTCACCGGCGGTCAAATTCGTAACTCAGCTCTCCATGCGGCTTTTCTGGCTGCAGGGAGTTCGTCATCCATCAGTCCTGCCCATATCGCCAGTGCCGTCTGGACGGAGCTTTCTAAGAAGGGTGGTGAACTCTCGTTATCATGCCTTGGTAGCTTCAGCCAATATCTTTCAGCGGAGGGTGACTCATGATTCAAATTGAAAGATTAAGAATGCGGTTACCAAAGGGGTTTGAGCATCGTGCCACTTCCATCGCGAGGATGGTTGGGCAGATATTGGCAGAAACAAAACTGGCCCAGCAAGATAAGGTAATAGATGCGATTTCAGTAAAGCCTCAACGCATTCCCCTAAACACCCCAGATAGAGAAATTGCCAACCTCATTGCTGAAGAAATAATAGTCGCCACTGGAGGGAAAAGCTCATGACAACCCCATCCGGCAATCATTCACATCTAAAAATAATACGCGGTGAGCTTGAGGAGCTGACCAACGGTGAAATACCTCTCAAATTGGCGTTTGAGTTTAACCCAACCACGATTACTCGAACCCGTGCTGTCGAAATAAAATTCGGCGAAGGGCAGGAAAACGCTGGTGGTAAAGACTTTTCAGGTGTCAAGGAACTGCCTCGTGTAGCGCAAAGTGCAGTTGTCAAAGCAGAGAGTTTCACGGTGAAAATTCTGCTTGATGCCACTGACCGTATGAATTCAGGAGACAAAGAGGTGCAAAAAAACGGGATTCAATCAGAAATGGATATCCTCTACAGCATGGTTGAACCGAAATTGCAGGCGCCGGGCGGTGCATCAACCTTGGCAGCTCTTTCTGCCGGCGGCGGTGATTCGCAACCCTATCCATCGGTACTGCTTTTTACCTGGGGAGAGCAGGTTTTGCCAGTCTTCATGACCCAGATCCAGTTTGAAGTAAAGGCCTATCTTCCGACACTGATGCCCTATCGTGCCGAAGCCACACTAACGATGCAAGTCATTCAGAGCCGGAATGACTATTACACACCAGAAATTCAACGCATGTTCAACTCAGCCCTAAAAGCTGTGGGGGCTTTTAAAGAGTAAGTGACATGAAAATAATCGAATGTCATAGGAGCAAACCATGCCAGTGAAGGGTTCCAGATATCAAAATAGTGTCCCATTTAAAGGCGAGAATGGACGAGAACCCTTGTTTCTGGGCTTACGTCCGCGCTCCATTGGCCAGGCCACCGCAGTTCTTGAATACAAGGTGAAGAAAGGCGACCGGTTGGATCTCCTTTCTCTCTATTTTTACAATAATGACCGCAAATGGTGGCGGATTCTCGATGCGAATTCATGGGTTGTGTTTGGGGCCGACCTTTCCTTGGAAAACTGTGTTGGAGAGACCCTTTTGATTCCCGCACTCATTGAGCAGGGAGGTAGCCCATGAGTAGCGGTCAGGACTTCAGATTGCCGGCACGCTGTAAGATTACTGTGGATGGTGAAGAGGTCGTCGATTTGCTCCCCAATCTTGTTGAGGCAACGGTTGAAACCAGCAGGAAGGAGGCCTCGATCTGCACATTAGTATTCGACACCATGCGCCTAGAGGATGAAACATGGCAGGTGCAGGATGCTGGTATTTTCCTGCCATGGAAGTCGTTTAGGATCGATGCTGATTTTGGCGACTATACAGAAGAAGTCATGCGCGGTTTTATTAAAGAGGTGAGAGCCGATACCCCTGAACAGATGGGGGATGCTAAGGTCATCGTCTTTTGCCAGGATGAAAGCATGCTGCTTGACCGAGAGCATATTCGTAAAGCCTGGTCAAAAGAAGATGAGGTCATGGCGGATGGCGACATTGTCAGGGAGATGGCTGGAGACATTTTCGACGTTGATGCCGAAGATGGTTTGACCAATGTCAGCCTTTATCAGGACAGCACATCTATTCAGATGTTGCGAGACCGGGCTGAGGCAAATGGTTTCGAGTTTTATACACGCGCTGGCAGCCTCTATTTTAAACCACCGCAACTTGATGAAGATCCGCAGCCATCAATCATGATTTATAAGGGAGAAAGGAGCAACTGTATCCGTTTTTCGATCCGTCATGACGGCCATAAGCCAGACAAAATCGGTTTATTCCAGGCAGCAGAAACAGGCACCGAACCAGAGCAGGAAGATTTCAGCCCCAACATGACCTTGCTTGGCAGTTCTGCTGCAACAAGTGAAAGTCTAGGGCTTGAGCCGTTTTTCTGGCAGATATCACGCCCTGCCGGTGCCACGCTTGAGGAGGTCAAGTCCAGAGCGCAAGCCAAAGCAAATGAGATGGCGTGGAAGATTGAGGCAGAAGGTGAGCTGGACGGATCGCTTTACGGGCACGTTCTGCTCACCCATAAACCGGTGGGCGTCTATGGCATTGGTGATACCTATGGAGGACTTTACTACGTAGACAAGGTAACCCACATTTTTGCCCAAGATGGCTATCGTCAATCCTTTAAACTTTTACGCAATGCAACCGGCAGAAACAGTGAACCAGAAACACGCGATGCCCTGGCAGGTGTGAGGTAATTATGGAAGAAACCCTGATTCGCCTCACTCGGTTTATCGACGAGAAACGGTTCGGTAAGTACCGCGCCATAGTTGATGACAATAAAGACCCGGAGAAGCGGGGCAGGCTCAGGCTGCTTATCCCATCGGTATTTGCAGACCAGCCCACGGACTGGGCCTTACCTTGCATGCCCTACGGTGGCATATCTGGAGAAGGAATGTTCATGATCCCTGAAGAAAAAGCCCAGGTTTGGGTGGAGTTTGAAGAGGGTGATGTCCACAAGCCTCTCTGGGTTGGCACCTTCTGGCAGCAGGAGTCTGATGTTCCGAAGGATGCGGCTAAGAAGCCGCCGACAACACGCATGCTACAGACAAAATCAGGGCATATCCTTCAATTTGATGATGAGAAGGGAAAAGAGCGGTTCCGGCTTCATCATCCGTCAAAGTCTGAAATGGTCATTGAGCCCAACGGTACAATATCCTTGACGGATAAATCGGGGGCGGTTGTGAAGATGGATGCCAAAAAAGAAGAAATAATCGTTGAAGATGCCAATGGCAACATCATGACGATGAACAACAAAGGCACAAAAGTAGAAGATTCAAATGGCAATGTCATCGAAATGGCAGCAGCAGGAATTACAGCCGAGGCCCCGAAAATTGTCGTAAAAGGCGGTCAAGTTCATCTGGGCGATGAAGGGGGCGAGCCTGTGATAAAAGGCCAAAGCTTTCTGGGATTGTTTGCCACCCATATTCATACTGTAGCGCCGATTGTGGGCGGCCCCACTTCGCCGCCAATTCCGCAGGGTGAGATGAGCACACTCTCAACCACAGTGAAGACCATATAAGGAATATGTAATGGCTGGTTTAAGCGATTCTCAATACCTGAAATTTCCATTCCAGATCGGGGAAAATGGTCCTTTAACCAGTACCCGTCCGGAGCATGTGCGTGAGCAGATTGAGCAGGTTCTCTTTACCAGCCCTAAAGAACGAGTCTTCCGCCCGGAGTTCGGTGTGGGTATCCGCAGGCTGGTATTTGAACCAAATAGTTCCGCACTTTGGAACATTACCCGAAAGCAACTTACCACCACGCTGGCCCAGGCACTTTACGGTGAAGTAGATCCTAAGACCTTAGAAGTAGAAATTGATCGTGAGGACGAGAAGTTGATAATCCGTATCTCTTACATGCTGGCAGCAATTAATCAGGATGAATCCTATACGTTCACAATAGCAGGGAATTCCAATGGCTGAGTCTCCACGAGTCAATCTTCGTTACCAAGGTACATGCCCGGATTGCGGGATGCGGGAGGTCCATCTGCCACCGGCCCTCCCTGATGCTGGTGACGATTTTGATTGGCGGGTTCGGGACTACGATGGTTTTCGTATCTTCATGCTTGAGGAACTTGCTGCCCGTTTTCCAGAACGAAGAAGATGGACCCCTGCTGATATCGAGGTCGTGCTTGTTGAGGCCATGGCTGCAGTCTTAGATCAGCTGTCTGACATGTTGGACCGGGTGGCGGCAGAACGCTTTCTGGAAACAGCGAGAAGGCCGGAGACAGTACGTCAACTTCTTGCGTTTATCGGTTATGACGCGGTGGCGGCTGCTAAAGGTAAGGATCATATTCCAAGTGATTTAAGTGAAGCCGATACTGTGGAAGCACTTGAGCGACACTGGAATGAGTTTCCCCATGCCATGCTGCAGGCTAAGCGTGAAGGGCCACGGGAGATACACACCCAAAAACGCATGGTAACTGTGGAGGATTATGCCCTTCGGCTTCGTGAGCACCCGCTTGTGCTCCATGCCCATGCCTGGCGCGAGTGGACAGGTTCATGGTTTACCATTCGTCTGGCGGTAATTGCCTGGGGGAATCTCACCCTTGACCAAGAACTCGACAGTGATGATCCCGAAGAAATAGTTAAGGAGTACTCAGAGGAAATTCTCGTTTCCTTTGATAATTTTTATGAGAATAAGGGGCTGAAGCCCCCGGCCATGGAAAAACCGCAACCTACAATGCGTATGATATTGAGGCCTTATGTCGATGCTATGCGCATGGCAGGCCAAGAGGTTGTTCTCCACGATCCGATTTATGTCGGTATCTATATTTCCATATCGATCAGTGTGGCCTCTAATTATTTCCAGTCCGAGATTCGCCATGCCATATCACAAATTCTTGGGCATGGGCCATCAGGATTTTTTGAACCGGGCAAACTCGGTTTCGGGGAAGACGTTTATGCTGCTGACATCATTCAGGCATTAATGACTGTGGATGGCATCGACCATGTATGCCTTAACAGATTTAAGCGTATCGGTAGTCAATATCCAGACCGGGCCAAAGACGGTTTTATCCCCTTAGACGGGTTGGAAGTAGCCATCTGTGACAACCAGGCCGATAATCCTTCCGGTGGTTATTACCGCTTTAAACTGCACGGAGGACAACGCGGATGATTGATCGTAAAGATTTAACGCGCTGGAACCGTGCCGGGCTCTCCCGCTTTGAGTATGTCGATGGCAATGCTGTCGAGTTTCTTGAGATGCTACGCCAGCAGCTGGCAGTCAAATTCACAGATACAAACTGGCTGGTACCTTCTGACCCGGTTCCTGTGAATGAAGAAAAGAATGAGGGCGAAACACTTCTTGATGAGCAGAAGCGATTGCACTTAAGAGAGCAACGTCTTTTAGATATGTATCATCAGGACCGCCGCGATTGGGCCTGGGAGATCACCCGCACTTTTGCCCGGGCCTGCCATATTTTAACCGGCTATGCCGATGCCTGGGCCAATGAAGGTTACCTGGGCACAGCAACCCAGTGGGACAATGTTAGAAGGCTTGTCGGGCTTCTTGATTATCACCCTGCACCACCTTCATCAGCCTCCACCCACCTGGTACTAAAAGCTAAAAATGAAGGAACCGTTGCTAAGGGATTTCAGGTGAAAAATAGTCCTCTCATGGGCGCTGAGAAAGTCATTTTTGAAACCCTGGAAGATGTGTTTGTAGATCCGGACCTAAATGAGTTGCGACCAGCCGGGTGGAACCGCTCAGAAGATCCCACTGTTTTATCCCCTGAAGATTATGGAAGCAGTGAATCTGCTGAAGAGCAACAGTTTTCAACTGTTGCAAACGGCTCAATCATTAATCTCCAGGGAGTAGGAAAGGGCTGGTTCGATCTGCTTAATCCTGACGGTGATTCTTCTATCACTGTTCCCAAAATCAAAGATTTTCTTGATCTGGACCCGGCAGACAGTGGTGATGTCCTTGGCGCTAATAGACTGAGTGATTTCAAAACGAAGGCCATGACAATCTGTGGTTTTTCCCTTGAAGGTGACTGGACTGCAATTACCGAATGGCTCTTGCCGGATATCGTTTCGGAAAGTCCAGTGACGTTGGCAGGAACCACCGGTAATCCCCAGAATAAGGTTGAAGAAGTTCAGCTCAAAGTTGCTCAGATCGGTACATATCTTGATTTAGAGGTGTATGAAAGCACCAAGCTCAAAGATTTGCTTGCTCCTGCCGAAAGCAGTGAGGCGGTCATTCAAATACCAACCGAGTCAGAGAGCTTGGCAACCTCATGGAAGGCTGAACAAAACCCTAAAGTCGTACCGGGGCAGGTTGCCATGATCTATCGCGAAGGTGGTAATGGCATCAGTGAGTCAGCTGAAGCTGCGACAATTGCCGGCATAGAAACTAAAACAAACTTCATACACTTAAAGCCGAGTTCTGTGCAGGGTGAGGATGATTGGCTCCAGTGGAGCAAGGGTGAAACAACGCTTAAAATTGTCCCGCGCTGGAAAAGAAAATGCTGGCTCAATGGCGATGATGTTGTTCGCACAGTTGAACCACACGGCCTCAGTGCAGAGTCGTATGTCAGCTGGAAGATAGACTATGACCTGCACATGGTTTCTGTTGCTGATGTTAGTGAGCTTGCATCTGAAGGGCAATCCCTAGTGATTACTGCCAAGGTGGCAGATCAACTCCATATCCGCATTTTTGACGAAACCAAAGCATTGGTCGTTGATAAGTCAGAGGGTGATTTACGTGGTGAGAAAAAAATTAGTGCCCTTAA
>SWCD01000187.1_pt1 | contig 12722 bp, 15 predicted proteins | sample 4693011 | NCBI WGS metagenome assembly SWCD01 (sample SAMN10267278, study PRJNA491770) | bioreactor metagenome | isolation source: DHS bioreactor inoculated with marine | place: Japan: Omine Ridge, Nankai Trough | reverse complement strand
GGCCTCCGGGCCTGCCTGCTCTGGGTGGAGGAGGTTCGTCAGACCCGCCGCGAGCTGTTCGCTCCGCTGATCGAGGATGCCCCGATCTTCGCCGAGCACTGGCAGGAGGAACTCCAAAAGCATGGCGGGGATCTACGGGGCGCCCGTGAGACCTTCCGCGCCTTGGTGGAGGAGCTCCGCGGGGAGGCGCTCGATCGTGTCCACGAACTCCGCGAAGTGGCCCGACTGACGGAGGAGTGCTTCGGCGAGGATCTTCTGAACGACCTGGTCGAGGAGCTTTCGGAGGTAGTGGCTCCGAAGGTCCCGCGATCGGCATTCGGGGAAGGCGGAGTCGAATGAGCGACCAGCGCACCAGAGGCGCGCATGCGTTGCTCGAGACCCTGCGCCACGCCGGCGCCACCGGGCAATCGGTTCTGGAGAGCATCGAGGCCTTGCTTCCCGTCGTCTTCGCCAGCGAGCGCAGACGGTGGGGTGGAAGGCCCATCGACGCCGAGGCGTTCGTCTTGGATGTGGCCGGAGAGGCTCTGCGCCAGGCCGGCGAGCTGAGCCGGGCGGCGCAGACCTTGTTCAGGGTGCTGGACCGGGCCGGAGAACTGGCCCGGCTGGATCAAATCACAGGAGTGGGGCCGAAGGGCCTCACCGGAAACGAAAAGGAGAACGACTCATGACGACCAAGCAGGCGGAACGCGCGGTGAGCGCGGTGAAGGAGAAGATCACGGACACCGAGGCCAGATTACACGAGGTGGCGGCCGAGCAGCGGGCCCTCGCGGAAAAGCGCGAGGCGGCGGTGTTGAAGGCCGATGGCCTCGCCGCGCAGACCGAGGTCGCCGGACAGTTCGCAATCGAGGAGTTGGCCTTGAAGAACGTCCGGACCGGGCTCCAGCGGCTGCACGAACGCAATCGGGTGGCCCTCGAGGAGGCCGAGCGGGGGCTCAAGGCGGCTCGGAGCGCGGAGCTGATGGCTCAGGCGGACGACCTGCGAGAGAAGTACCTGCCCACCCTGATCGCGACCCGGGATGCCCTCAAGGCCTACGGATCCGCGATCGCCGACCTGGTGAGGTTCGAGGCGGAGCTGCGAGAGGCGTATCGGGCGGCCTTCATGGATCTGGGGCGCCGGGGGCACGACCTGGTCCGCGAGGTGGACCGAGCGACAGCCCAGCCCGAGGAGTGGCACGCCGAGCCGGAGCCCATCCGGGACCTGATCGGCCGCGTCGTGGGCCGCCGACAGGAATTCATGCCCTTGGCCGCGGTGGCCGGGCGAGCGGCCGAGATCAACTAGCAGCGGCGGCCAAGACAGACCGGCGGTGTGAGCACAGGAGACCGACATGGCTAAGCAGATCCTGTTCAACTTCAAGGCCGAGACGCGAAGCGCCCAGCGCGCCTTCAAGCGAATGAAGGCAGGCTTGGTCGACGTCCGCCGCGGCTACCGCCAGGCGAGGCGGGCGGCCTCCGACCTCCGCCGCCGGAACGGGTCGCTCCTGGCCTCGTTCAAGGGGCTGACCACCGGGGTCGCAGTGATGGGGAAGGGCTTGATGGGGGTCGCCTCCGGTCCGCTCAATGCTCTCAACCGGGCTTTCGGCACGGTCCTCTCGGTGGGTCGGGAGGTGGTCGGCACACTTCTCAAGATGGCCCTGGCCGGCGGGGCACTGGGAACCGCCATCGCCACCAAGGCGCTGTCCGCCTTCGGGTCCTACGAGCGGCAGATGGTCCGGGTACGAGCGATCACCGGGGCATCCGGAGAGGACTGGGAGCGCATCGAGAAGGTGATCCGCGAGGTGATCCTGACCTCCGAGTTCATGCCCGGCACGATCGCCGACGCCGCGCAGAGCTTGGCCGCCCTGGGTGTCAGCACCGGAGCGGCGTTCGAGAAGATGCTCCCCGCGGCGCGGGCCTTCGCCACCGTCCTCGGGATCGACATCAACGAAGCGGCGACCATCCTGAAGGCCACCCTCAATCAGTTCGGCCTGAAAACCAAGGACGCCTCCGACGTGGTGGAGGTCTTCGCCAACGCCTGGGCCAACTCCGCGGCCGACGCGAACAAAATGGCCGACGCCCTGAAGTACGTCGGCTTCGCCGCGGCCAGCTCCGGGCAGGACCTCCGCGACGTGACCGCGGTGGTGATGGCGCTGGTGGACCGGGGGCTCGAGGCCTCCATGGCCGGGACTGCACTCCGCAACGTCTTCTCGACCCTGAAGAAGCTGAAGCCGGGCTCGGAGGCGGCGAAGTCGCTCCAGGAGGCCGGGATCGCGCTGGACGACGTCAACCTCAACGCCCGCGATCTCTTCGAGGTGATGGAAAGCCTGACCAAGCTCAGTGAGGACCAGTTCGGGGAGATCTTCAACGTCCGGGGAATGGACGTGGCCAAGGTCCTGGCCCAGATCTTCCGGAGCGCCCAAGGCGCGGGCAAGTCCATTGGAGAGTATCGCGAGGCACTCGATCAGACCGGCCTTGTGCAGCGGGTCCTCACCGACCAGGCCGCCACCCTGGCACAGCGCTGGGACGTCCTCAAGGGCTCGGCGCACAACCTTTTCATCGAGCTCGGCGATGCGATCACCCGCGCGACGACGGTCAAGGGGTCGATATCGTCGCTTTCGGCTACGGTCAACGAAGCGGCCCAGGACATTTCGAGGATGAGCGAGGAATCTCTGAAGGGGCTTTTCTCCGGAATCATGAGCGACGTCACCTCAGGCCGGGCCACGGAGGCCCTGAAGTCGTACGCCAAAGGCCTCTGGGAGCTGGCCCAGCCGGTGTTCGAGTGGCTCGGTGCGAACCTCGGGACGGCCCTGCTGCGCGGGATCTCCATGGTGGTCGCCAAGGCCGCCACCTACAGCCCGATCGCCCTCCTCTTCCGCGCCGCCGGCGTCAGCGGCGACGACATGCAGCAGAGCCTGCTCGACTTGCAGGACTGGGCGGGTGCCAGGGCTCAGTGGTCCGGACTGGACATGGGCGGCGCTCAGGGCCGAGCCGCGAAGCACTTCGAGCGGGGGTGGGAGTGGCTCTACACCTCCCGGGCCTCCGGTGGCCGCCTGCTCTCCGAGATAGATGCGCTCGAAGAGGAGGATCGTTTCCGGGCACTTCACTGGCACGGGGCACGAGGCTCGCCGGTCCCGCCTGCGCCGGACTATCGCCCGGGGGAGGTCCAGCCCCCCACCTACATCGACATGCGCCGGATGAACGTCTACAGGACCGGGAGCGGGCGCGATGAGCTCCGCAGCAAGGCCGGGCGCCTCAACCCGGGTACGGGGAAACGCTGATGGCTCCAGAACCTGGCCACGTCTACTTGACCCGGATCAAGGTCCCCCGGGGGTGGGTGGTGTTCGTCGACCTGGGGGAACCTGGTTCGCGGGAGGAGGAGGTTGCCGAGCGAACGACTACTCCGGCGGAGCCCGATCATCCACAATTCGCAAGAGGTGACTGGCGATGAAGAGGGCCTCAGCTGCGCGGGCGGGATCGTCGATCCCTACGTCGCGGTGACTGGCTGGATTCTTGAACGCACCGATGGCCCCCGCAAAGAGGTTCATGATTGCATCCTCCTCGCCGGCGACGGCGCCCTTGAGTCTCAGGGCCCCTGCCTTCCCGAAGGCCTTCCTCATGAGGCTCACCCCGTAGTCTTCTTTTGCGAGGCCCCCAGCAGTGCGAACGCGGACTTCCACTGCTTTGAATGCCCGGAAGACCGCAGCATCAAATTCTCCACGGAGGTAGTCCACCCACGCCGCGGCCCTGAGATCAGGGTGGAGGATGGACTCGGGCAGGGCCGAGCGATTCAGGAACCGCATGAAGTCCTGTTCGCCCCCGACGCTCCGACCACGGCGGGAGAGCACCGATTCACGTGCCCTGGAATCTCCTGGCGCCGGAATGACCAGGCCTCGCAACTCAAGGACGCGAAACGCCTCCATGACCGCAGTGGCCATCTCCTCATTCGCGGGCTCTGGGTGGGCGCCCCCAATGTACTGGTTCACCAGGTGGTGCCGCTGGAACTGGCCGGACTCCGCCTTCCGGATGTACTCGAGCAGATACCAGGCGAGTTCCTCAGGTTCGAGGCGCAGCGCAATGTCTTGATCCGGGAGAAATTCCCGAAGGCGAAACCGAGTCATCCCTTCCTCCAATCCATGATCACCGCGCGTGGCAGGTGCATCCTACCGGGCGCGGCGCAGCAGGGAAAGCCCCCGGCGAAGTCGATCACGTCCGAGTTATCACTACGGATATTGACTTTTCACCTACATTGGGTATACTTCTACCATGCACATCGCAAGACGAAAGCGGAAGTGGAAGGGGGGCGAGGCGGACTACCTCTACCTCCGAGACACCTACCGCCCCAATGGGGGGCAGCCGAGGGAGCGCGTGCTCTACCTTGGTCCGGCCGCAGCAGAGGACCTGCTCGAGCGATCGAGATTGCGCCTCTACCAGGCCGGATACACGCCAATGGAGATCCGCGTGGTCCTCGAAGCTGTTCGCGCTTTCGTCAAGCGAGGCGATCGTCTCGCACTCGAGGTCGGCGGGGTGCTGATCCAGTGGCGGGGGCCGAAGAAGGGAGCGAAGGAGTGACTCTGTATCCGATTGGTGACGGGAAGTACGTGGATCCGAGCAGTGCGGTCTCCGAGTGGGGGACTGACACAGATGCGGACGTTGGTACTCTCTACTGCTCATCCAGGGGGACCTACTACGTGATTCGCTTGGACTTCACGGACAGTGAGGTCTGCGAGGTGCTCAGCGCGGAAGAGGCCGCGAAGTGGCTGGTCGAGACTGGGCATGAGATCCCCGACGACCTGGTGCCGTTCCTCAGCGACGACGTCGAGGTAGAATGATGTGGTCCACCCCCGCCCCCTCACCGAACACGGCAAGGCATGGCATGGCGGGGCGAGGGTGGTTCACACGTTCAGAATTCAAAGCGGGGCCGGCCGGTGGTGACACACCGACGCGACCCCTGACCCGAGAGCCGTCTGGCCGACATAGGCGACCAGAGCGGACGCCCCAGGCTGCTCTCTATATCGACTGTCCCGACAGGGACGTTCAGGGAGGAAGCAGCATGGGACGCGAAGACACCCACCACGAACTCGCCAGCAAGGTCGAACTGGTCCCCGGACCGAACCCGGATCACCCCGAAGAGGGCGCCGTCTACCGCGTGGAGATCCCCGCCGAGGGCCTCGACGGGAAGTGGTTCGAGATGAGCAGGAGCGCCGCGGCCGTCTGCCGCATTCGGGACACCTTCCGGGAGGAGATCGCCGGGCCTCTCGGTCTGACCGCCGACCTCACCGGGGAAAGCCCTTTCTTCCGCGCCGGCCAGATCAACTTCTTCCTCGGCGGCTTCTTCGCCCTCCGGGCCCTCGGGATGGAGCTCGACCCGACCGTCATCATGCAGCAGCTCGCCAGGAAGGGGAACTGATGCTCACCCAGACCAGTACGCGCCCCCCGGACCTCGTCAAGCTCATGCTCTGGTTGATGCGCTGCGACCCGGACGAACAGAATCGGATCGCCGACGAACTCCGGCGCCGGATGGAGGCGTGGAAGTCCGAGCACCCGGAAGCGGCCCGGTCATGACCGCGCGCCACACCACGGCCACGGGGGGGAGGCAACTCTCCCCCGCGGTCCCCACCGATCCCGGGCGGCACGAGTTCTGGGTGCTGCTCACCTCGTTTCATCCTGACGATGCCCGCCGGCGGAGCCTTGAGCGCATGGCAGGGAAGGAGGCCCAAGATGGCCGCAACGAATGAAGAAACGAAGAAGAGGAACTCCTTCGGATCGGTCTACTACCGGGCCGACCGCGGCAAATGGGATGTCCGAATTCCGACCGGGGAGAAGACCTCGAGCGGCCGCACCCAGTACCGCCACCACTACGCGCGGACGAAGCGTGAGGCTGAGAAGCTCCTCCGGGAACTCCGCAAGGCGAAGGAGACCTCCGGGCTGGTCGTGCGGCCGGCCCGGGCGGTCGCGGAGGAGCTGGTGGAGATCCGCCTGACGGTCCTTGAGGCCATTGACGCCTTCATCGAAACGAAGAAGGCGGAGGGGAAGTCAGACAAGACCCTCGAGCAGTACAACGCCAACCGAAAGCGTTTCGCCGCGCACTCCATCGCGAAGAAGGCCGCAGAGGATCTCTCCGCGGCCGACGTCGAGGCCTACATGGCCTGGCGCCGCGAGAACGTCTGGAGCACGCAGCACGGCAAGGGCTCGCTCCCCGGGAAGGACGTCAAGGTTGTGAAGAAGGAGGGTGCCTCCGCCAGCAACGCCACGATCAACCGGGACCTCGCCCTGCTCTCCGGAGCGATGAGCCGGCTCACCCGGCTCGGGGAGATCTCCGACAATCCCGTCCTCCGCGTGAAGAAGCCGAAGGAGGCGAAGGGTGCCCGGGTCGCTTTGTCGAAGGAAGAGACCGCGCGCCTTGTCGATGCCTGCGACGATCACCTCCGGCCGTTGGTCCTCGCTGCGATCTTCACCGGGGCCCGCAAGGGAGAGCTTACCTCGCTCAACTGGGGAGACGTCTCCCTCGACTCGCACACCCTGATGATCCGGCGGACGAAGACCGGGAACGCCACCCGCCTCCGCCTGCATCCGGTACTCGCGGCGGAGCTCGAGCAGCTCCGGAAGAAGACAGGAGGGGAGAAGGGCATACCTTCGCAGGATGCTCCGGTGTTCCTCTCCACCAGAGGGACCAGGTTCGTCGATGTCCGCAAGGCCTGGCGAACCGCGGTCAAGCGCGCGGAGCTGGTCGACAAGAAGGGCCTCAGCTTTCACAGCTTGAGGCACACCTTCGCCGTTCACTTCCTCGAGCACGGCGCCGCGGTGACCGACCTGCAGGCCATCCTCGGGCACTCCAACCTGGCCACCACCCAGGTTTACGCGAAGATGGTCGACGCCCGGATGAACGCCAGCATCGAGGCCCTCGATTTCGGTCTCGGAGAGGGAGCGGGGGCGCAAATCCGGAACATCGAGCGCTCCCACGAACGCTCCCAAGGCGTGGTTGACGGGGAAACTGCTGCCGAGATGCAGCAGGCGGAAAGCGCCTAAGTCATGGGGATGAAGAGGGTTAAAGGGTGGGGCGAGAGAGGGGAGTTGAACCCCCGACCTCCTGAGCCACAGTCAGGCGCTCTAACCAACTGAGCTACTCCCGCCACCGTTCATCAGGTCCTGCAGGTACAGCAGATACTACGGTGCATCTTACTGCGTATTCGGAACTGGCGCGCCGGGGAGGGCTCGAACCCCCGACCTGCGGATTAGAAATCCGCTGCTCTGTCCTGCTGAGCTACCGGCGCGCGGTGGAGCCCTTCAAAAGCCGCCAGTGGTCGGGGCGAGAGGATTCGAACCTCCGGCCTCCTGGACCCAAACCAGGCACTCTTCCAGGCTGAGCTACGCCCCGACGGGCGGTCCGAAGTCTCGCCACGGGCGGTGATCGTCCGTCCCGAAACGGGCAGGATTGTAGACCCCCCGTGCTGCCGGGCAAGCAAAAAGGCTGTCCGGGCCGCGAGTCCGGGATTTCGCTAACCCGGCGCGGAACGCGGCACCTATCATCCGTTTCAACCGGAGATCGGCCACGTCGGACCAGTCCGGGGCAAGGGAGACGGCGATGAAAGTGCTGGTGATCGGCAGTGGGGGACGCGAGCACGCTCTCGTGAAGAAGATCGGGGAATCGGAGCGGGTGTCGAAGGTCTACTGCGCTCCGGGGAACGCCGGGATCGCGCTCGACGCCGAACTGGTGCCGATCAAGGCGGACGATCTCCCCGGCCTCCTGGCCTTCGTGAAGAAGGAGGAAATCGGTCTCACGGTGGTGGGGCCGGAGATTCCGCTTTGCATGGGGATCGTCGATCTCTTCATGGCCGAAGGGCTCCGCATCTTCGGGCCCACGAAGGCCGCCGCCGAGCTCGAGGGGTCGAAGGCCTTCGCCAAGAGCCTGATGCTGAAGCACATGATCCCGAGCGCCACGTTCCGGACGTTTCACACCGTCGAGGACGCGCGCACCTACCTCAGGACCGTCCTCGACTGGCCGGTGGTCATCAAGGCCGACGGCCTCGCCGCGGGCAAGGGCGTGGTCATCGTCCGGGAGCTTGGCGAAGCCGACGAGGTGGTCACCTCGATCATGAGTGAGCGGTGCTTCGGCGAGGCCGGGAAAAAGGTTGTCATCGAGGAGTTCCTGAGCGGCGAAGAGGCTTCCATCCTGGCCTTCACCGACGGCTCGACCATCGCCGTGCTGGAGGCCAGCCAGGACCACAAGGCCGCGCACGACGGGGACACCGGCCCGAACACCGGAGGCATGGGCGCCTACAGCCCCGCTCCCATTGTCACCTCCCGGATTCTCGATCAGATCACCCGCGACATCCTCGTCCCTCTCGTCCACGCCATGCGCAAGGAGGAGCGTCCCTATCGCGGACTGCTCTACGCCGGGCTGATGATCTCGAAGGGCGGGCCCAAGGTGATCGAGTTCAACGTGCGGTTCGGCGACCCCGAGGCCCAGGTGGTCCTGCCGCGCCTGAAGACCGACCTGGTGGAACTCATGGAGGCCACCATCGACGGGACCCTCGACCAGGTGGAACTCGAGTGGGATCCCCGCCACGCGATGTGCGTGGTCATGACCGCCGGCGGCTACCCGGGATCCTACGAGAAAGGCAAGGTCATCGACGGCCTGGCCGAGACCGACCGGATGGACGACGTCATCGTCTACCACGCCGGCACGAGCATCGAGAACGGGAAGCTGGTCACCTCCGGCGGCCGGGTCCTCGGGGTGACCGCGCTCGGCGACGACCTGAAGAAGGCCCGGGATCTCGCCTACGATGCCGTGGAGGAGATCCTCTGGGACGGGTTGAGTTACCGTAAGGACATTGGACACCGCGCGCTCTGAGCCGGATCGGGGACCGGGCGTGAAAATCCTCACGATCACGAGCCACTTCCCCCGACCCGATGCCCCGGACCACGGGACGCGCGTTCTCGACCGACTCCGCGCGCTCCGCGACCGCGGCGCTGAAATCCGGGTCATTTCGCCAAAGCCGATGCCCTCGCGTCGGCCCGCCGGGCCGGCTACGGACGAGGTCGACGGCTTTCCGGTCAGCCGGCCGCGCACTCTCGACCTGCCGCTGATCGGCACCCGGTGGCAGGCCTTCGGCTACGCCCGGGGGATCCGCAAAGCCCTGGCCGACGAGATACGGCATTTCGCGCCGGACGTGCTCGACGTCCACGGCCTCTACCCGGACGGCGCCGCCGTGATCGCCGCCGCGAAACGAACCGGCCTGCCGGTGGCCGTCACCGCTCTCGGCCCGGACGTCAAGCGGGTGGGGCGCTACCCCGCCATCCACGTGAAGCTCCGCGCCGCCCTGCCCCGTGCCGCCGCCGTCATCGCCACGACCGAGGATCTCGCTCGCGCTCTCAGCGGACAGAACCTCTATCGCGGGCAGGTCCACGTCGTTGCGGACGGGGTGGACCGCGACCTCTTTCACGAAAGCCCTCGGGAGGCCGCGCGCGAGCGGCTTTCCCTTCCGCCCGACCGGCCCATCGGGATCTGTGTGGGCAATCTCGGAAGAGGAGGGGGACAGGAAACCGCGCTGGCCGCCCTCGCCGCCCCCGAGGCGCCCGCCGGGCTCGTGATCCACTTCCTCGGCGACGGAGCGGAGCGCGGCCGGCTCGAACGCCTGGCGCGGGTCCTCAAGCTGGGAGATCGGGCCGTGTTCCACGGGCGCGTGGCCCGGGAGCAGGTGCCTCTCTGGCTGGCCGCCGCGGACGTCGCCCTGGTCCTCGGCCGTCCGGCGGGTACGCCGACATCGCTCCTGGAAGCGCTCGCCGTGAGGACACCGGTGCTGGCCGCGGATCACCCGGCCCTCAAGGATGTCCTGCCGCTCGCTGAACACGGCAGGCTGGTCACCGCCGAGCCGGTCCCGGTGGCGAAGGGGTTGGCGAAAGCACTCGCGGAGGCCCGACCCGCCCCGGAGGTCGACCTGCGGGAGTGGAATGCCACGGCCGAGGATCTTCTCGTGCTCTATGGGCTTGTCGCCACGAAACCCCCGCGTTGCTGATACCCTTGTCGAAGCGTGTCGTGCAGCGTGTTCGGATTTCCGGCAAAAAGATCCGTAACACCACCGGGCACTCCGGCGTTTTCAAGGGTGACCACGGGAGATCCAACGATGAGAACCGCACTGATCGTCCTCGTACTTTCGGCCCTGATCTTCGGTCCGGTGATGACCGCCGGGGCACGGGAAGTTCCAAAGGATCTCAGGAGCATGCTGCAGATCCTCGAGGCGCGGAAGGTCAATGTCGACTTCGAGGACCTGCCTCTTTCGGAAGTCCTGAAATTCTTCAGCAACGCCACCGGCGTGAACCTGGTCCTGTCTCCCATGGTGACCGAGAAGCGGGACGCGGCGGACCTCACCGTCACGCTTCGACTGAATGAAGTCAGCGTGAAGACCGCGCTCTCCATCGTGCTCAAGCTGAAGGACCTGGCGAGTGTCTACCGCCACGGCGTCATCATGATCACGACGCCGCAGGATGCGCGGGGCAAGCCGACGCTCAAGATCTACCCCATCAGCGATCTGACGTTCCGCCTTCGCGACTTCCCGGCGCCCGACATCCAGCTTCGGCCCTCCGGCGCGGAGGATTTCGGCGCCATCGGCGGCCGGGAAGAGGAAGGCCGGGAGCACGCTTTCGCGGATCCGGAGTCGATCATGGACCTGGTCCAGGAGAACACCGGCACCGGGACCTGGGAGGACGACGGGGTGAGAATCTCGGTGAACGAGCGCTTCCTGGTGGTCCGGCAGTACGGCCCGGTCCACCACGAAATCGGACGACTTCTGAACCTGCTTCGAGCCTTCCGCTGAGAACCTGAACTTTGTCTGTCTGGTCACCGGGGCGGGTGGCGGCAAATGGGGCCTGCACGTGCCCGCCCGGTGGCCTTCTTCCACCCTTCCGCTTGGCTTGACCTTCTCCCTCGGCCGTTGCTAAGATCCAGTCTCAGTCTCTTGGTGTCCCGCCGCCGCCATTGGAGCCCCCATGGAGAAGGAACTCGACACAGTTGCGAAGTACTTGAAAGAGCATGATTTCAAGCTCACCAACCAACGTCGCAAGATCATCGAGGCGGTCTTCGCCACGCACGATCACTTCACCGCCGACGACCTGCATGACGTGCTCCGTCAGAAGGGCGAAGGCATCTCCAAGGCCACGATCTATCGCACTCTTTCGCTGCTCTGTGAGAGTGGGTTGGTCGAGTCGCGGGACTTTGGGCGGGGACAGCTCTTCTATGAGCACGTTCTCGGCCACGCGCACCACGACCACCTGATCTGCGTCGGTTGCGGGAAGGTCGTCGAATTCCGCAACGCGGAGCTCGAGACCCTGCAGAAGAAGATCGCCAAGGCGAGAGGGTTCGTGATCGAGTCCCACTCGCTTCGGATTTTCGGGCACTGCAAAGGCTGTCGCTGATCTGAGCATCCCTCCGCGGTCCGGTCGCAAACCTGTACAAGGGCGCTCCGGGACGGATTTCTTCGATCTGAATCCCGGTCTCCATCGTTCGATGGGGTGAACGGACCGACTCAGGAGGTTTCCATGGCTCTCAGACTCAGCGTCGTCCTGCTCGTATTCGCCACTCTCCTTGCCGCCTGCGATGGGAGCGGGGGCGTGTCCCCGCAACGGTCTTTTGTGGATGAAGGTCTCCTTGCGGCTTACGACCGGGGCCTCGATTTCCTGAGAGCCGCGGCGCCCGAGGGGAACTTCATGGACCCCGGCCTGACCGGCATCGCCGCCGCGCCCTTCGTGAACCGCCCGGGCGGCATCCGCGAGGAGGACGCCGAATTCGTGGACGGCCTGCTCGACTACATCCTCTCCTTCCAGAAGGCGGACGGCGGGATCTACGACAAGGGGCTCGCGAACTACACCACCTGCGCCGCGATCATGGCCCTGGCGTCGGACGACGACCCGAAGCGAGCCTTGGCCGTGGGCAAGGCCGCCGATTTCCTGAAGACGCTGCAGACCAGCTCCGGCGGCATCGGATACAGCGACAAGAACCCCGGCGTGGCGGACCTCTCCAACACGCAGTTCGCGCTGGAGTCGCTCCGGATGGCGGGGGTGAAGCCGAACGACCCGGTGGTGTCCGAGACGCTGAAGTTCCTCCAGTCGGTCCAGAACCGCTCGGAGTCGAACAACGCCACCTACGAACTGGCGGACGGTCGGATCGTCGCCATCCAGAATGACGGCGGGGCGTTCTACAAGCCCGGCGAGTCGAAGGCCGGCATGCGCGAACTCCCGGACGGCCGTGTGGAGCTCAGGTCCTACGGCTCCATGACCTACGCCCTCCTGAAGTGCTACCTGCTGGCCGGCCTGACCGCCGACGACCCGCGGGTTCTGGCGTCGGTCAAGTGGATCCGCACCCACTTCACCCTCGAGGAGAACCCCGGCTTTCAGGGCAACGAGAACCCGAACGCCGCGCTGCAGGGGCTCTACTACTACTACTTCACCATGGCCAAGGCCCTCGACCTGCTCGGCACGGACGTTGTCGAAGACGTGGACGGCCTGAAGCACGAATGGCGCAAGGAGCTGTCCGAGCATCTCCTGACGCTCCAGAGAGAGGACGGCTCGTGGCTGAACGAGAAGGCCGAGCGATGGATGGAGGGCAACCCCGTCCTGGCCACCTCCTACGCCCTGATCGCGCTCTCCCACTCCGCGCCGTAGCCCCCGTCGCCGCCGCGGTGGCGATCGCCTCGGCGGCGGCGCCCGCACACCCCTCGCACCGGATTGCCGCGGTCGTGGGGGTGCTGGCC
>SWCD01015522.1_pt2 | contig 12730 bp, 7 predicted proteins | sample 4693011 | NCBI WGS metagenome assembly SWCD01 (sample SAMN10267278, study PRJNA491770) | bioreactor metagenome | isolation source: DHS bioreactor inoculated with marine | place: Japan: Omine Ridge, Nankai Trough | reverse complement strand
TCGTCTTCCGCCCCAAGCATGCGGATCGCGCCCTTCATCACGAGAATCTGGCCGGCGAGATCGTCGGAGACCTTCGTCGAGAGAGAGAGCCATTCGAACGGCTCCCTCCAGTAGAGGCCGTTGACGTACTTCACGATCGCGCGGGGGAACTCGACTTCCTCCCGACGGCGCAGGCGCTGCTCCAGAAGGCGCCCCGCCTCCTCGCTGATGCGGCGGGTGTCCCAGTTGGGGTTCTCACGGGTCAGCTCGACGAAGGTGTTCTTGCGGAACTTCTCCTGACTGAAGTTCGTGGCGTCGTAGGCCGCCTGCCAGCGATGGTCGGCCAGGAACGGGCGCACCCGAACGGCATCGACGAAGGTGAAGAGGTTGCCCTTCGGCCAGGCATGATCGAGGGCGGCCTGAAAGCGCTCACCGGAAGCCAGCGCCCCCTCCTCGCCCCGCTTGACGGCGAAGATCCGCTTCAACTCACCCACGTTCGTCGAGAACAGGAGCCTCTTCCCCACGATGGCGAACCCGGGCTTCAGAAGCCCCAACGTCATGTCGGTGGGCAGCCCCATCTCGAAGAGTCGACCGCCCTCCACCTCTATCTCCTTCGGCAGGCCGAACCCGAACCGCTCGTGGTTGCGCAGGAAGAACTGGATCAGGTCGTCCGTGCCCAGGTGCTCCTTCTCCGTCAGGCCGAGGGTCACCGCCGGGAGCGGCAGGGGAATGCCGCCGTCGAAGCTGTCGAGGTCGATCTCGTCCACCTCCGGCAGCCGCGAAACGGAGATCGACACGCCGTCCGAGAACCACGCCCCGATCTCGGTCGCCGTGCGCTCCAGAGACCACGCGCCGGCTCCACCGGCCGCATCGGCCCCGCCGCCGAACATCAGGTCCTTCGTGCCCTTGTCGAGAGCCTGGAAGAAAAGCGCCAGGAAGTCCGCCGGGGCCATCCGAATCCACTGGAAGGAGAAGGTCCGCTCCAGGGGGACCAGCGCCGCGGCCTCCCCGGCCTCGGCCGGAATGTCGTGGCCCTGCATCTGGTGAAAACCGCGGATGCGCTCCGGGAAGCTCTCCCGATCCACCATTCGGATGCTGCCCTCGAACGGCAGCGTGTCCTGATCCCGGGCCGAGAGGTGTAAGGAAACCGTGTTCGTCAACCCCACCGGGAAGATCAGCCGGACGAAGTCGGCGAGACCGCCCTTCCGCTCGACGTGCCGCCCCTCCAGCTCCCCGCCGAGCTCGCGGTCGGACTGGTTCACCCGCATCCACAGGCTCACGCCGGGGTCCTTCGGCATCTCCCCCTTGTCGAAGTCGTAGTAGAACCACCAGTAGCGGGGCAGGCTCTTCTTGCCCTGCCCATCCTGTCCGCTGGCGCGCCCGAGGTGAATGACCCGCTGCACGAGGTCACGGTCGTTCGAAAGCACCAGCACGTCGCGGATCCGGCAGAAGAAGAAGTAACGCGCCTCCTCCGGCGCTCCGTCGCGGATGTTCTGGGCGCCGATGTCGTACTCGAAGAAGTCGCGGTAGCCCTTCAGGTTCGGGATCCGGTCCCTGACGGCGCTGAACTTCAGCGCGTCCATGAACTTCGCCTTGGTCGAGATGCGGGTGAGCACCACGTAGGGGGAGTTGAGCATCTTCTCCGACACGTCCTCCCCGGGGCCGGTCATGTTGCCGGCGATCAGGATCTCCCGACCCATCACGTCATCGAGGATGGAGAACTTCCCGGCGAACGAAGGAAGGGAGGCATTGATCTGGCTCTCCACCTCGGAGATCGGATCGAAGAGGAACTCCTTCATTTCGAAGGCGCTCTCCACATCCCCGCGAATCGGGCTTTCGAGGACGTGTCGGCTGTAGAGACGGGACTTCCGGAGGCTCCCCCAGGAGGAATGAACGAGGTAGCTCACGTCCTTCGGAATGAAGGCCACGAGGTTCTCCACCGACGACTCCAACGGGTTGAAGAGCAGCCAGCAGAAGGCCCCGTAAAGGACCAGCAGGAAGATGAGCAAATAGACTCCTCTGCGGAGCCACCTGTTCCTACGCATGGGATTCCCTCTTCGGAACGGGGCCGGGGGACCCGAAACACGCGGCTTCGACCGGCCTAAACGACGAATCACCGAGTATTTGACGCGATGAAACCGCCTCTCCTTCCATTATTCTGCACAGAGGTGATCCACCATGAATGACGCCCCGAGAGTGCTTCTGGTCGCGGAGCCGGGCTGCGACGGCGTCTTTAGACACGTCGAGGGCCTGCTGCGTCATCTCGTTGGTGTGGGCGTCCCGGTGGGCTACGCCTACTCCGAGCAGAGAACCTCCCCCGCCCAGAAACGCCTGCTTGCGGATTGCGAGGATTGGGAGGTGCCGCTCCTCGATCTGAAGGTCGGCAATACGCCGCGCCCCCGGGACCTGGTCGCCTTCCGCCGACTCCGGAAGTTCGTTGCGACACACGGCTTTACGGTCGTTCACGCCCACAGCTTCAAGGCCGGCTTCCTGGCCCGGCGCCTCCGGTCGGTGCCGGTGATCTACACCCCCCACGCCTACTACAGCATGCTGCCGCATATCTCCCTCTCTCGCCGGGTGGTGGAGCGGATCGAGCGCCGCCTGAGCCGCCGGGCGCTCACCGTGAACGTCTCACCGGACGAACGCGACTACGCCTTCGAGACGCTCTCTATTCCCGAAGAACTCCACCGGATGATCCCCAACTGCGTGGACACCGAGCGGTACTGTCCCGTCACCGAGGACGAGCGGCGCGACCTGCGCGCCACGATGGGCGTCCCGGAGGACGCGGTGCTCCTCGGCGCCATCTCCCGGCTCTCGTGGCAGAAGGACCCGGAGACGCTGATCAAGGCCTTCGACCTGGCAAAGGACGAGGATCCCCGGCTCGAACTCGCGCTCGTGTTCGGCGCGGACTTGAAGGAGCTGAAGCCCCGTCATGACGTGATCCACTTCGAGCACTTCGACGACACCGCGCCCTTCTACCAGGCCCTCGACGCCTACGTTCAGACCTCCCGCTACGAGGGTCTCCCGATCACCGTCCTGGAGGCGATGGCCACGAACCTCCCGATGATCCTCTCCGACGCCCCCGGCAACCGCGGCTTCGGCACGCTCGCGCTCTCCGACCTCACCCTGGTGCCGACCGAGTCCGCCGAGGAGTTCGCAAAGGCCTTCGTGGCGCTGGCCGGCCGTTTGCGGGACGAACCGTCACCATGTCCGAACCACCGCACGATCGCCACGGATCGATTCACCCCGCAGAGGGTCTACGGGGAACTGCTCGACCTGTACCGGCAGGCCGCCGAATGAAGATCGCCCGGCGTCTGCTGCGCATTGCATTCTGGGTCGTCGGAATCGGCGGACTCCTCGCCGCGGGCGCGCTCTACACCCTGCAGTTCAAGGCCCCGGCCATCGTCGAGGGCCTCTTGGTCAAGGCCCTCGCCGACCTCGGCCTGCCCGAGAGCCGGCTGACCGTCACCTCGATCGGCCCCGACCGGGCCATGCTCACCGCGCTCTCCCTCGACCCGGAGGATCGGGTCAGCGTGGCCGCCGTAAAAGTCACCTACGATATCGAGGGCCTGCGCGCCGGGCGGATCAAGACCGTTACCCTGACCGGGCCCGTCGTCCGGCTCGGCTACACCGACGGCAAGCTCGACTTCCGCCCGCTCGACGGTCTTCAAGACGACGGCGGGGCGACCACCGGCGAGTTGCCGCTCGAGCGGATCGAGATCCGCGCGGGGCTCCTGGTGCTGGACGTCGAGGGGACCGTGCTGCACCTGCCGGTCGAGGGATCCATCCGCAACGCCGGCGGAGGCGGGCTCGAGTTCAGCCTGCGCTCCCGGTTCGAGGAGGAGCCCGTCCGGATCGAGGGGAGCGTGGCCACCGCGGACGGGAGCGGGGCGGTGATCCTCGCGACGCCCGAGATCACGGCCTCGGTGGACTACCGGGCCGCGGAGAAGCGGCTGGAGCTCACGCTCTCGGGGAAGCGCGGGCGCCTCTCCCTCGCCCTCGACGGGCGGGAGATCCTGGCGAAGGGCCTCGTTCTCGATGCCTCCGCCACGATCGAGGACGGCGTGGCCACCCGGGTCGAGGTGCAGGCTCGTGCGGACCGTGTGGCCGTGGATGGCCGGGCTCTCGTGGAGGTCGAGGTGGACCTCACCGGCGACGGGGAACTCCTCGCGGGCCGCGTCGGCGTGGCTGGCAGCCCCCGGGAGTTCGACATCGACCTCGGCGACGGGAGCCGTTTCTCCGCTTCCGGGCAGATTGCCGTCGCGCCGCGGGCCGATCCGCTGGAGGTCCGGATCGCCGCTGCCACGCTGAACCTGATTGGTATTCAGGCCTTCGGCGTCGCGGGGCGCGTCGCCGCCGAGGTCGAGGGTCGGGCCGACGCCGGGGGGCTGGAGTTTGCGATCGGTGAGGCGGGGGCCGCGCTCACGGTCGAGGCTCTCGGCGGGCCGGCGTCGGTCTCCCTCACGTCTCCCGGGTCCGTCATCGCCTCCTTCGGGGAGAAGCTCGACTGGCACGTCGTCCTGCCGCGGGTGGCGCTCGATGCCCACCCGGTTCACGACGGCGTGACCGAGGCAATCGTGGCGCTCCTCCTGAGCATCGACGCCCGGCCCGACGACATCCGGGTCGGCGTGGCCGAGGGGAGCCGGGTGCGGGCCGCGGGGGTCGAGTTCGGCGGATACCGAACAGGCCCCGTGGAGCTGAACCTCAACGGCGATGCGGAGCTCTCGACGGGAGTGTTCAACGGGAAGATCCAGGCGCTCGCGCCGATCGAGATTCGCGGGGACGACCTGCGGGCAACCGTGGCGGAGTTCAGCCTCTCCGGCGCGGGGCGACGGGAGGGAGAGAGCCTGACCGGGGTCGTCGGACGGATCGCGGCGAAGCTCCCGCGGGTCGGGCTCCCGACGAAGGAGATCCTCCTTGGGAACATCAAGCTCGATCTGCCCTTCAAGCTCCAGGGGGAAGACGCCGCGGATCCGGGCCTGCTTTCGATCGGCCAGGTCAAGCTTCGCGAACACTCCTTCCCGGGCCCATCCCTGAACCTCCTCCAGCGGGGGGAAGAGGTCTCGCTCAACGGCGAATGGGGCCTGACCGACCTCGCGCGGTTCACCCTTCAGGGCCGCGTCGGCCGTGCCGCCGGCGGCCTGCAGGCGGACGTCGAGTTCAACGCGCCGGCGTTCTCGATCACTCCCGACGATCGGCTCGGCGCGATCCTCTCGAAACAGACCGGGTTGGGGCTCAGCGGGACACTCACGCCGAAAGGAAAGATCTCCTACGGAGCCGGGCGGCTGACGCCGCGGCTCGAGATCAGGCTTGACGACGGGAAAATGACCTACGGCGAGGACACTTTCGGGCTCGATGGAGTCACCGCCGCGGTCGTCGTGGACTCGACCATTCCGAGCACGCCGGGCGACCAGCGGATTTCCTGGCAGGAGGGCCACGTCGGCGAATTCCAGCTGGGCTCGGGGTCGCTCCGCTACCGATTGGAGAGTCCGGAGTCGATCCTGGTCGAGCGGGCGCGCTTCAAGCTGCCGGACATGGGGGTTTTCTGGGCGCATTCCTTCCGTCTGGACCCGCGAAATCCCGATGTACAGATCGAACTCTTCTGCGAGGACGTGAGCCTGAAGCGATGGCTCGACCTCGTGGCGCCCGGGCAGGCTTCCGGAGAGGGGCGCCTGGCCGGGAGGCTGCCGCTCCGGGTGGCGCTCGAGCCGAAGCTGCGGGTGGGGTTCGGGGAGGGATTTCTGCTGGCGGAGCCGGGAGGTTGGTTCCGGATCAACGATGTCGATACCCTGAAGACGATGCTCGACGAGCACATGCCGAAAGTGCAGGGCGAAACCGACTACAGCGAGGTGGTGAAGGACCGAATGGTACGCGCCTTGCGAGACTTCGGTTACTCGACCCTGAAGTTCGAGATCCTGAGAAACGGACGGGATCAGACCCTTCGGGTCACGACGATCGGCAAGGGCCGGAAGGTCCCGCAGGAGATGAACCTGACCGTGAACTTCAACGGCTTCGATGATGCGATCCACTCGGCGCTGGCGCTGAAGCTCGGCCTGGACAAGTTGCTCGGTGGAGACCGTTGAAGAGAGAGGATGGACGCTGATGAGACTCCTTTGCTTATCGCTTGTGGCGATGGCGCTGCTCCTTCCCGGGTGCAACACCACGCACAAGGTGACGGTGGAGCCGATCGAGGTGAAGCCGATCCACATGACCGTGGACATCAACCTGAAGGTGGACCGCCAGCTCGACGACTTCTTCGATTTCGAGGAGGAGTTCGAGGCGGAGGCGGAGTCTGAAGAAGGAGGCCGGCCATGATGAAACTGATCCCCCTGACCCTGGCTCTCGTAGCCACGCTGTTCGTCGCCACCGCGGCCTTCGCCGAGGACAGCGACCTGGACAAGTTGAAGAAGCGGTTCAAGGGGCGCTACCCGACGCTCGTGAAGCTGAAGGACGCCGGCAAAATCGGAGAGACGCGCGCCGCCATGGTCGAGGTCGTCAAGGCCGAGTACGCCGGCGAGAAGGCGGTGGGCGACAAGACCGTGCAGGCCTTCCTCGCCGAAGAGAACAAGGACCGGGCGGAACTCTACGCGCTGATGGCGAAGCAGACCGAAACCACGGTCGAACTGGTCGCCGCGCGCGCCGCGAAGCGAAACTACGAACATGCCGCCGCCGACCACTACCTGAAGACCAAGGCCGACACCTGGGTGAAGAAGCGCGACTACCGCGATTAATCCCCCGTCGGAAAAACAACACCGGGAGTCTTTTTCGGCGTAGCCGAAAAAGACTCCCGGTGTTGTTTCGGTGTTGTCTTGTCGGCGCCAGATGGCGGGGTGGATTAGAATTCAGCCCGTGGCGACGAGAAGATACCCGGTCCGACTTTGCGTGGTTCTCCTGCTGCTGGCGATTTCCGGTGTGCAGGCGGAGGAGGGGGAGGACGCACTCCGGGCCCGGCTCGCCGGGCTGGTCAACACGGAGGGTTACTGGGCGACCCTCGAGGCGGCGGAGAAGGCGCTGACGGAGGAACCCGATTCCGTCGCCGCCTGGCAGTACAAGGCCTACTCGCTGCAGGGGCTCGGCCGGTTGGCCGAGGCACGGAAGGCCTACGAGAAGACCGTCGCCCTCGACCCGAAGAACTGGTGGGCGCACATGAACCTGGGGGACGTGCTCGCCTCCCTGGAGTCCTACGATCTCGCGGTCCAGTCCGGAAGCATGGCGGTCCGCCTCGAACCCACGCAGCTCGCAACGCACGCCAAGCTGCTCTGGATCTATCGGCGCGCCGGGGCCTTTGCGGAGGCCGTGGCGGCGGCGAAGCGGGCCCTCACCAAGAGCATCGACCCGGCCTTCTGCCACGCCGAGCTCGGCTACCTCCACTGGGTGCTGGAGGACGCTGATCAGAGCAGGAAGCACTGGGAGGCGGCACGCGAGTTCGGCTTCGACGAGACCGCCTGCGCCCACGGCATCAGGCTCGTCGAATGGGACGGACGGCCGTCCGGAAGTCGAAGCCGGCGCCTCGAAACCTCCGAGCGGAGGGCCGGGGAGGGCCGGGAATGGAAGTTCTCGGTCGGCCAGATCGAGGTCACCACGCGGCTGGGGCCGAAGCTGCCCCGGGATCTGACGCGCCTGCTCGTCGACTTGCAGCGCGACAACGGCCGCTTCCTCGGCATCTCCGGTGACTGGGAGCAGGGAATCCGGCTCCACCTTTCACGGACCCTCGAGGAACACGAGCGGAATCGCTTGAGGCACTTCAGGCTGGGCCCGATCGACAAGGCCTTCCTCGTCCGCAGGCCCGGCTGGCGGGGCCGACGCGGGCCGGGGGGACCCCGCGGAGCGGGCGGATCGTCAACCCCCCGCTGGGAGCTGGACCTCTACGTGGCCCTGGCGGAACCCGGCATCGAGCGCTCGCTCTCCCACGAACTCGTCCATGCGATGCTCAACGTCCGCGCCCCCGACTCCATGGACACCCCCACCTGGTTCGATGAGGGCCTGGCGACCTACCTGGAGTTGGCCCCCGATCGCCGGGGTCGCCCCGATTCCGGCACCACCCGCAAGGACTTGCTCGAGGTCATCGTCGCGGCCCGCGAGAGTGGACAACTGTGGCGGTGGTCGGAGATGGTCAATGCCTCGAGCGCATCGTTCACCGGCACGACCGCCCGCATCCGCTACGCCCAGGCCTGGTCCATGGTCCACTTCCTCGCCGAAGGCTACGGTCGAGACAGCAAGAAGCTCCTCGCCCGCTACATCGATCTCCTCGCCGACCGCCGAACCCCGGCCCGGGCCGCGTTCGAGAAGGTCTACGGAACGAACGAGGCAAAGCTGAACGGCGCCTGGGAGCTGCACGTAGAGGCGCTGGAGTAACCAGAAACGAAACCGGGAATCGTTTCTCGAGAACCGCACCCAGGTCGTCTTCCGCACTGTAGAGCCGAGGTTCCATCCGAGGATGGTACCGACGATGTCGCGCCCCGGTACGATGGAGCCATGAACCGCCTGCGCTACCTGCTCCCGCTTCTGCTCCTTCTGCCGCCGGCCTCCGCCCCCGCCGACGAGAGCCCGACGCCGGACCCGACGCTCGTGCAGATCGATTCCGGGCCGATCACCGGAAAGACCGCGGACGCGCGAGGCGACATCCACGCCTGGCTCGGGATTCCCTTCGCCGCCCCGCCCGTGGGGCACCGTCGCTGGCGGCCTCCGGCGGCCCCCGCGCCCTGGGACGAGACCCGCGCCTGCGTCGAGTTCGGCTCCCCCTGCCTGCAGCCGTGGACGCCCACTCCGGGCGTGCCGAATCCGCAACCGCCGAAACACCTCCGGAACATGAGCGAGGACTGCCTCACCCTGAACGTCTGGGCGCCGGCCGATCGAACCGGGAAGCCGCGCCCGGTGATGGTCTGGATCCACGGGGGCGGCTTCGCGATGGGCGCCGGCAGCTTCTCCTACTACCGCGGCACGGCGCTGGCCCGGCGCGGGGTCATCGTGGTCACGATCAACTACCGTCTCGGCCCGTTCGGCTTCTTCGGGCATCCGCTCCTCTCGAAGGAGTCGGAGCACGGCGTCTCCGGAAACTACGGCCTGCTCGACCAGATCGCCGCGCTCGAGTGGGTGAAGCAGAACATCGGCTCGTTCGGAGGCGACCCGGACTGCGTCACCATCTTCGGCGAGTCGGCCGGCGCGGTCAGCGTCTGCTGCCTGATGGCCATGCCCGCGGCAAAGGGCCTGTTCCACAGGGCCATCGCCCAGTCCGGCAGCGCCCGACTCATCAAGCGCAGGCAGAGCGAAACCTCGGGCCGGATCCGGTCCCTCCACCAGGAGGGAGAGCGCCTGGCCACGGCCCTCGGCTGCCACCGCGCCGCGAACCCTCTCGCCGCGCTCCGGGAGGTTCCCGCCGAAATGCTGCTTGCCGCCGCGGATGCCCAGATAACGGGCGTCGACCATTCCCGGAAGTACCTCCCGGTGATCGACGGTCATTACATTCCGGACGAGCCACACCGGCTGTGGGAGGAAGGGAAGATCGCGGCGGTGCCGTTCATCGCCGGGACCAACGCCGAGGACGGCAGCGTCTTCGCCGGCAGCTTTCCCGGGCGGAACCCGAAGGTCTACCGCGCGACCGTAGCCCGGGTCTACGGCGAGAACGCGGAGGAGGTTCTGGCGCTCTTCCCGGCCGCCACCGAGGAGGAAGCTCGAAGGGCGGTCCTCGATCTCCTGACGGTGGCCTTCTTCGTCACCGGCGCGCGGCACAGCGCCCGGGGGGTCCGGAAGACCGGAGCTCCCGCCTGGCTCTACCACTTCACCCGCGTGCCGGCCGCCTCCCGGGCGCGGGGTCGCGGCGCGGTGCACGGCATCGAGATCCCCTACGTCTTCGGCACCGGCCTCGCCACTCCCGGTATCGATGCCGTGGACCGCAAGGTCTCCGAGGCGATGCAACTCGCCTGGACCCGCTTCGCCGCCACCGGCGATCCCAACGGCGAAGGCCTCCCGAAGTGGCCGGCCAACGACATCGAAACCGACCGTCACATCGTCTTCGGCGACGAGATCACCGTAGGGGAGGGGCTCTACAGCAAGGAGTGCGACCTCTTCGACCGCCTCCCACGCTGACCTGACCTGACCTGAAAATACACGCCCACCAACCCTCCCGCGCCCCCCTTGGGATTGCGGGCAGGGACGCCCGCCCCCCCGATCCGTTTTCCTCTTCCCTGAATCCAACCAGGCCGGGGCCGGTTCGATCGGTTGCCACGGCGGCGCCAATCCGGGTCGCCCGGAATAGGCATGGACGGGTTTCCCACAACTCCTACACTTGAACCGTCGCGCACGAGAGTTCCAGAAGACCCACGAGAGCCCGCCTACCATGCGCGACCACCCCCTGCGCTCCTTCTTGTCTGGTTTGCTCCTGCTTCTTTCGCTACCGCGGGTTCTGGTCTTCGCCCAGGAGGATCCGGATGTCATCCGCCTCGAAGAGGTCGAGGTCACGGCCACCCCCCTGATCCAGGGCAACCGCGTCAGCGAGTTCGGCAGCCAGGTGACCAGCGTCCTCGAGGAGCAGATCCGGAATCTGAACGCGCAGGATCTCCCCTCCGCCCTCAGACGCGTTCCCGGTGTCGTCGTCTCCCGCCACAATCCCATCGGCAGCTTCGGCGGAGGCGACGGCGGCACCGTGTTCATTCGAGGTCAGGGAGTCTCCCGGCCGGGAGCCGAGATCTCGATGCTGGTGGACGGGATCCCGAGTTTCGTGAGCGTCTGGACCCATCCGCTGATGGACGTGCTGAACGTGGACGTCATCGAGAGCATGGACATCTACAAGGGGGCGCAGCCGGTCCTTTTCGGCAATATGGCGTTCGCCGCGGTGAACATGCACACCAAGCGCATGAGGGAGGAGGGGTTCTTCACGCGCTTCGAAACGGCCTGCGGGTCCTACCGCACCTTCACCGGAGTCGCCGAGCACGGGGGGAAGGTCGAGGAATTCGACTACTACCTCCTCGCCAGCTACCGACGATCCGACGGGCACCGCGAGGACGCGGACGGCGAGATCCGGAGCACCTTCGGACGCATCGGCACCGAGTACTCGGATCACTGGGGTTTCGACCTGACCTTCAGCTACAGCAGCAACTGGGCCAACGATCCCGGATCGACGGATCCCGACGTGCTGTCCCAGGGCGAGTTCGCCACCCGCGACAAGTTCATCGTGGCCACCTTCTCGAACCACTACGACCTGGGTAGCGGGACCGTGAAGTTCTACCTGGACCGGGGTGCCATCGACTGGACGGACCAGGACGAGATCCCCGGCCTCGACACGCTGACGGACTACAAGAACTACGGAGTCCGGGCTCGCGAGACCTTCCACCCCTGGGACGACGGAACCCTCCTCGCCGGGATCGACGTGGACTACATCAGTGGCAGGGTGGAGTTCCACGATCCGGAGGGAGAGGATCCATCCTGCCCGACCACGATCTTCCGGATGGTCGCGCCGTATGTTCTGGCCAGCCAACAGTTCGAGCTCGAGGAGGGCGTCACGCTTGCACCCTCGGCCGGCGTCCGGTACATCGGCCACAGTGAATTCCAGAATGAGTGGGGACCTCAGGCCGGCCTCGTCCTCGCATTCGGGGAAACCGAGATCCACGGATCCTACGCACGCGGCATCAACTACCCCGGCATCTACGTGAAGGTGCAGGACGACGTCTTCCTCCCCGGTGAGAACCACTGGCAGGACCTCGAAGCCGAGACTTTGGACCACTGGGAGGCGGGCATCGCCCATGCCTTCGGCCGGCGGATCCGGGCGGATGTCGTCTTCTTCCACGATCGCGGGAAGGAACGCATCGAGGTCTCGCCTCCTCCCCCGTTCCCGCCCCTGCTGACGAATATCGGGAACTACACCATTCAGGGTCTCGAGGGGACCGTCAGCTGGTCGCCGATGAAGAGCCTGACCATGTTCGTCGGGGCGACCTACATGGAAGCCGACCCCTCGGACCTCCCGTACACACCGCGCTGGTCCGCCAGCGCCGGCACCAACTGGCGCCCGGTGGACGACCTCGAAGTCAACCTGGACGCGAGCTATCTGGACGAGCACAAGGTCCTTTCCCGGTCCAGAGTGGAGGACGCGGCGAACCTCGCGAGTGTCGACTCCTACTTCCTGCTGAACGGCAAGGTGACCTGGACGCTCACGCCACCGGACGCCGGGACGAAGAGCGAGGTCTATGTGGCCGTGGAGAACATCACGAACGGGCACTACGAAATGAAGCCCGGCTATCCCATGCCGGGAACGAGTGTCATGCTTGGACTGAGCCTCGAGTTCTGAACCGGATACCCGGAGGAAACCATGCCCAGGAGCGTCTCCCTGATCCTCATCCTGTTTCTCGTCACACCCGTCCTCGCCCACGAGGTCGCGGACCACCCCTATCTCGTGCTCGACACGGACGCGGGGCTCGACGACATCGTGGCCGTGACCCTCGCCCTCCAGCACCCGGACGTCACGGTCACCGCCATCGTGATGACTCCCGGGGCGTCCGGTGCGACGTGCGGTCTCGGGGCCATGGAGGGGCTCCTTCACCGAATGAACCGCAGCGACGTGCTCCTCTACGGCGGGGCTGAGCGTGCCGCAAAGATCCCGGCACCCCCCTTCCGGGTCACGGCGGAGGGGCTCGTCGGAGCGACGTTTCCCGGCGAGGCCCTGCGCTGTCGCCGCGCGTTCTCACCGGAGGCGTACGTCCAGAAGGGCGTGAAGACCACCATCCTGGTGCTCGGCCCCCTGACGAGCCTGGCCGCGGCC
>SWCD01021299.1_pt1 | contig 12743 bp, 14 predicted proteins | sample 4693011 | NCBI WGS metagenome assembly SWCD01 (sample SAMN10267278, study PRJNA491770) | bioreactor metagenome | isolation source: DHS bioreactor inoculated with marine | place: Japan: Omine Ridge, Nankai Trough | reverse complement strand
CCCCCCCGTTAAAACGAACGCCATAAGTCTGACTGGATTTTATGTTGTCGGCCGGCAAATCATTATAGCCCAGCAGATAGGTGTAGGCCGATAACAGGCCGATGCGTTCGATATCGTAGCCGATATTGACGAACTGGCTGTCCATCGAGATTTTTTCCGCAGTCACTTCCCTGACACTGGTTATATAGCCGGCCTGTATTGTCGTGTTAGGCAACGAATTATTGCTAACCGTAAGCGCGTCAAACGTTCGCTGCATTTGCCGCCAGTCCAGGTCGCCGATAAAACGCTGGTTATCCAACGCGATACGTTGGCGCCCCAGCTTGATTTCGGTACCGGGCAGGCCGGTATAGCTGATCCAGAATTGATTCAGTTCATGCTGTTGCGGATCGGCGATCGTCTCATACGTATCGTGGCCGTTTCTGAGGCTGTTGTAGGTGTTGGCACCGACATCCTGGTTGCCCTCGTATTCGGCGTAAATTTGCAGACTGTGGAATTCGGGCGTCAAATACCCCAGGCGCAGACGAACAGTAGAGGCATTGCCGACGGCTTTGTCAGGGTTTTTGCTGTCATCGTTTTCGTAACGATAACGCAGGTTGAATTTTACCTGTCCATACCTGGCATCGGCCTGGCCGAATTTCAATGCGTTTTCGATGGCATCGTCCACTGCGGCAAAGGCCGCCGTGTGAGCTATTGGAAAGAATAAAACAGCCGCCGATACAAACGTGATTTTTATGCTGGTATCGGCTAATGTTTTACGTAAAGACATTGTTACTCCCCACGATATGATAGCGAATGGTACAAGTTTAACGAGCCCGCCCCGCGGATGGCATCAAGAACCGATGCCTGACCATTCAGCGTGCGGCCATGGGCACCACATCGCGCCTCGTTGATCCGGTATAGAGTTGTCTGGGGCGGCCTATTTTCTGTTCCGGATCCGATATCATTTCATCCCAGTGAGCAATCCAGCCTACGCTGCGGCCCATGGCGAACATGGCCGTAAACATGTTGCTGGGGATCCCCAAGGCGCGCAGCACGATACCCGAATAAAAATCGACGTTCGGATACAGTTTTTTCTCGATGAAGTATTCGTCTTCCAGGGCAATGCGCTCCAATTCCAGCGCCAGCTTGAACAACCTGTCGTCATGCAGGCCCAGTTCATTAAGCACTTCATGACATGTCGCGCGCATGAGCTTGGCTCGCGGGTCATAGTTCTTGTAAACGCGATGGCCGAACCCCATCAGTCTGAATGGATCGTTTTTATCCTTGGCTTTTTTGATATAAGGGTCGATATGCGAAATATCGCCGATTTCTTCCAGCATGTTCAGCACCGCCTCATTGGCGCCGCCATGCGCCGCGCCCCATAAGCAGGCGATTCCCGCCGTAATACAGGCATAGGGATTGGCGCCGCTGGAACCGGCAAGGCGAACCGTCGATGTGGAGGCATTCTGTTCGTGATCGGCATGCAGAATCAGGATTCTATCCAGCGCTTTTACCAGAATCGGGTTGGGGTGAAAGTCATCGCAAGGCGTGGCCAGCATCATGCGCATGAAATTTTCCACGTAACTCAGTTTATTTTGCGGGTGCATAAACGGCAGGCCGATGCTGTATTTATGACTCATGGCCACGATGGTCGGTATTTTTGCGATCAGGCGAATGGCGCACAGGTCGCGGTCCTTTTTATTGGTAATATCTAGGGCGTCATGATAGAAAGCGGATAGGGCGCCGACTACGCCGACTATGATGGCCATTGGATGGGCATCCCGGCGAAAGCCTTTAAAGAAGTTGGTCAACTGATCGTGCACCATCGTATGCATGGTTACGGAATGTTCAAACTGATCCATCTGGCTGCTGGTCGGCAGCTCGCCGTTCAGCAGCAAATAGCAGACTTCCAGAAAAGTGCATTGTTCAGCCAGTTGCTCGATGGGGTAACCGCGGTACAGCAATATGCCGGCTTCACCATCAATAAACGTTATCTTCGAGGAACAGCTGGCAGTGGAGGTATAACCCGGATCATAGGTAAACATGCCGGTCTTTTTATACAGATCCTGGACATCGACTACATCAGGGCCAGTAGTTCCTGATAAAACAGGCAACTCACATACGGACTGATTCTCCTCATTAACTAGGGTAACACGGCGTTGGTTAGTCATGGTACTGATCTCCGTTCTAATAATTTATTTTAACGACAGTATCACAAAGCTAAATGATATTTAAACAGAAAATACATGCTCAACTGTTTGTTCGGCTTGACCCTGGGAATCATAATGCGGATTTGTGAACGGGTGGCATCTCGAATGCGATGTCGTTTGCCGGCGAGAACCTGAAATAATTAGAAAGACGGCTTCTTAAATATGGCGCCATTAAATTTTAATAGAGGCGAAATTTCTCCCTCCCAGTTCAATGCTGGAATATGGAAAGCGCTTTTATGGGGCTTTTCAATGCAGCGCTAAATTTCAAATATGTAGTTGAGCTTTCTTTGTATGGCGAGATTGCTGTAATTCCAGACAAACCATAGCGTAAAACTGATAACTAAAATGCTTGAGACGATAAATGTGCTCACGATAAAACTGATAAGCACGATAACAGTCAGTAAGCCATACAAAGCGTTTTTACAAAGGTCATGCATTGGAAAGCCCTCTGAATCCAGTCAATGGCAATTAATAGGTAAGGCATATTACTAAAGAAACATCGAGGTAATTCTCTGTGTTCGATAAAGATGCCAAGACATCTAAAGACAATCTGGTGCTTTATATTTAAAGAGTAATTAACTGTGGCTTTAGTTTCATGCTCTTCAAATAAATATCTGATGTTACGCGGTTGCTGGTTTGAATGTACTCGTGCCCTATGGGGATTCGACCCGATACGCCAGCCGAGGGTTATGACGTCCGCATATTACTGTGTAGTGTGAAGGGCTTAAGAACCGCAATAATCGCGGCAGACGGGATTAAAAGGTTCGTGCGCAACATCAGTAAATATGAAACGGCGTGGAATACCTGTGCATTAGGAAAATTACGCTTAAGGCAAGCTGTAGCTGAGAAAGGTTAAAAAAGTACCGAGACTGATTTACGACTGGGTTATTAGCGGCGGCGATTGTAATAGTTGAAGATTAGCCGGAGTAAATGATTGCGTTGAGCGCTCGACGGGCGTAATATCGAAAACATGTAGTATTGATTCGATATTTATTGACAGTGAGCTCTGGCTTTCCTATAGTATCGATTCACTACTAAATTGAAAAGGAAATTTGTAAGCACGGCAATTTTTATTATGCCCTATCCGTTTTTTTAGGGTAGGGCTGAAGGTGATTGATGTCAGTGATCGTGCCAATATCAGGTTGAAATTATCCACCTTGGGAAATTGCTGAATACATGAACGAAGCAGGTGCTTCAGTAGTGAAATGAGGTACAGCGCCGGTTTTAAATGGCCGGGCTTTTTTAACAACTTTGGCATGTCCATAGATGACTTAAAAATACAGAGGTACAGAAAAATGAATGATGAAACACAAGCACAAACAAAAGATAGATTCTGGTTGTATGTCGGCTGCATAACGTTTGCTTTAGTGACGACCTTAGTGTTGGTCAAGAAGAGCGAGGACGAAAAATTCGCTCCGATCAAACAGCAGCTGCAAGATGAAGCCGCGCTTATGAATATTCGTGTTTTAAATTAAATCCTGAGCATACAGGATACTTCGTGGGATCTTGGCTGCCGATTTTTGCAGGCGCCGGTTGTAATCATGGTCCAGGGCGACACTATTATATAGAAGATATAGCGCATCAATGATCGCTAAATAATGAGGAGAGAATTATGAAACTTAATTTGGTAGGCCTGTTGGCGGCGTTATCGCTTTTTTCAGGTGGCGCGACGGCAACAGAATATATTTATCGGGATATCATGGCCAATACGTTGCCTTCAGCGAAGTGCGAAGCCAAATCCGCGGCAATCGAAACGGCTTCAAAGCAATATAATCTGAACAGATACAGTAAGAAGTTTTGTCAGACACAAGGTTACGGCTGGCATGTGTCAGAAGTGAAAAGTACCGGCACGCCCGTCTGTGAAGAATGCACGGATGCCGATAGCAAAGGCAAGGCTCAATGTCATCTGGAAGATATGGTGGTCACCTGCAAACGCATTAAGCCCGGTTCAGTAGGTATGCTGCCCGGCAAAGGTTAGCAGGAAATTTGAGCAGCAAGAGATCCGTATGGGTCTCTTGCTCATTCGGTGCTGTCAGCCGGTTAATGGCGCAAATTTGGTTTTCAACCACCCGGCAAACAATCTCCCCGCTATAGAAACGAAAGTCTGGAAATAAATGTCGCGGGGCTGTCCTTAGTGAAACGCAGTTAGAAACGCACGCGAATACTCACAATCCTCTCCCTCTGCGTCATCCTTTTTTTTATATTCCGTATCCACTCCGTAGCAAACGTTTCAGAGTGCTATTGCTCTTTCGGCGCCGTTTTCCCCAAACGGCGGAATCGCGCAAATTCGCTGTTAATGACAGCCGGCAAAATCGGAAACAGCACGGCGAGCGTTAACGAACCATACCCGGTCAAAATTTCCCCCAGATCCCTGCCGGTAAATAAAAAGAAATAAGCAACGGCTAATTGCAGGCCTATGCAAACAAACAGTCCCACCCGGATGCGAATGCTTTTTGCGAGTACTTCCGTAGGGGTAGGGCCTACCCGTGCCATATAAAGAATGGTGCTCCAGTTCGCCATCAGGTAAATAATGACCGGCAAGAAAGCGCCGCGTGCGACGACAGGGTTATCTTGAAACAACCACACGACAAAGAAAAGCATCAAAACCACTATCCATCCCTCTAGTTGTTTCCGTTGCAGTCGTGTCATTTCGTTTGTTAAATTCCGCAATTGATTATTCATTGAGTATTATTTCAGTAACTATAAGCATTAGGTTAACGATGTCAAGGGCTGATATTCCCGACTTGCCTGGCAAATTAGAGGCAGGAACTGATGGTGTTGCGGGCATGGCGCTGTCAGGAAAACCTTCAACGATTGCCGTGCTGTTTTTATATATTAGAGAATGAAGGCGTTGAATAGCGCTTCGGACTGTTGCCGATAAATTATGCGAAAACTTAGAAAACATCGTCGACATTTATGCGATAATTCCGCGCTTAACTATTATTTGGACCTGTTGTGTCCGGATTATTCTGATACTGATAGGAGTAACACATGACAGCACTGGTTGGCATCATTATGGGCTCGACCTCTGACTGGGAAACCATGCGCTTTGCTGCGGAAACGCTTGATCGACTTGGGGTGCCGTATGAAGTTGACGTCGTTTCGGCACACCGGACACCGGATAAACTGTTCCATTATGCCGAAACGGCGGAAGCCAGGGGACTGGAAGCGATCATCGCGGGCGCCGGTGGCGCCGCTCATCTGCCCGGTATGACGGCGGCGAAAACCATCGTGCCTGTTTTGGGTGTGCCGGTACAGTCCAAAGCCTTAAACGGCATGGACTCCTTATTATCGATTGTGCAAATGCCTGCCGGTATTCCGGTCGGCACTTTGGCAATCGGCAAAGCGGGAGCCACAAATGCCGCTTTGCTGGCGGCAGCCATTATCAGCAATAAACACAGCCAATACCGTGCGACCTTGAACGATTTTCGGCATGAACAGACTGAAATGGTGCTGGAACATTCAGATCCGCGGGAGAACATGGCATGAAAATCGGCATTCTCGGAGCTGGACAGCTTGCGCGCATGATTGCGTTGGCAGGTTATCCTTTGGGGCTCGATTTTATATTTCTGGATCCGTCGGCCGATGCCTGTGCCAACAAATTGGGCGAGCATCTGCATGGGGATTATAGCGACCCGGCCTTGCTCGCGCAGCTGGCGGAACGTGCCGATGTGGTCACTTATGAATTTGAGAATGTGCCGGCGCATGTTGCTGAGTTTCTGGCCGCGCGGACACAAGTGCATCCGGCGCCCAGGGCGCTGGCTGTTGCTCAGGACCGGCTCAGCGAGAAAAACTTTTTCCGTGAAATCGGAATTCCGACGCCGGCTTTCGCGGCGCTCGACAGCCTTGAGGATTTGAAACAGGCCATGCCGAGCATCGGATGGCCGGCTATCTTGAAAAGTCGTACCCAGGGATACGACGGCAAAGGCCAATCAGTGCTCAAATCCGTTGACGATCTGGAGCCTGCCTGGGAACTGTTGCAAGGCGTGCCGGCCATCGTCGAGGCTTTCGTGCCGTTCAAACGTGAAGTGTCAATTATTGCGGCACGCAGTGTTTCAGGCGCCATTGCTTTCTATCCTTTATCGGAGAACCTGCATCGCGGCGGTATTTTGCGTGTTTCTGAATGCCGGGACGGCGATGAGCTGCAAAAACAGGCTGAATCCCACGTTACAACGCTACTGGAAGCACTGGATTATGTCGGTGTGCTGGCCCTGGAGCTGTTCGATGTGGACGGTACGCTGATTGCCAATGAATTCGCGCCACGTGTGCATAACTCCGGCCATTGGACGATTGAAGGCGCGGAAACCAGCCAGTTTGAAAATCATCTGCGCGCGATTCTGGACCAGCCTTTAGGCGCGACCACGCCGGTCGGCAACGCTGCCATGGTGAATTTTATCGGCGGCCTGCCGGCTAATGAGGACGTGTTGAAGATTGCGAATGCGCATCTGCATCTCTATGACAAAGCGCCCCGGAAAGGCCGCAAAGTCGCGCACGCGACGGCGCGGGCGGAAAATCCGGAAAGGCTGTCGGATTTGGTTAAGGCCTTAACCGCGCTTGCCGACCAGGTGGACGACTCATAACGTTCGATCCTCCTGCGGGCCGCGGCAGAAATCGTGGCCCGACGGCATTGCGATGCGGTTCAGTCGCTAGGCGCTCAAAACGCGCTATGTTTTGGGCGCACAAGTTGAAAAGGGCGCAGGCTGATGCCTTCTCTTATTGATTTGTCGTATCGTAGGACAGCCATTCCCTGGCCTTGGCGGTAATTGCCGTTACAGCCGGGTGGGAGACTTTTCTCTGCATTGAGATGGCATAAAATTGAACGGTTAAGTCTTCTGCGTCGCCAATGGATCGCACTTCGTATTTCTTTTCGATTTCCGCCTTAATCGCGGTCGGCGCGGCAAAAATACCGATGCCGGCCTGGCCAAATTCCTCCATCAGCGCACTGTCATCAAATTCTCCGATAATGCGGGGATGAATATGCCATCTGTCAAACCATTGCTGGAGTTGACCTCTTATTCCACTGGCGTCGCCTGGCAATAACAGCGGGGCATTATCGAGGCAGTTCGGAAAAGACTGTGCGAAAGTGTCTACCAGCTTCGGCGCGGCGAAAAATGTCAGCGCCGATTCGCCCAGCGGCCGGCTAAAGCCACGAATATGGATGTCTGCAGGGATCTGGCTGTCCGATATGACCAGATCCAGTTTGTGCAGAACCAGATCGCCCAATAGCGAGTTGAGATCATTTTCCCTGCAATTGATGCGTACCGGGGCGGGTATGTGCAAGGCCGGTTCCAGCAAGCGATAAGCAATGGATTTAGGTACGACATCGGCAATGCCTACGTTGAATGTCAATATCGGCTCGATAGGACGATCGTAAACCACGCTTTCCAATTCACAGCCTAGCGAGAAGATTTCATCGGCATAAGCTAACACTCTATGGCCGGTATCGGTGAGTTCGAGGTGACGACCTACCCGATCAAATAACGCCACACCCAGAGATTCTTCCAGTAAGCTCAGTTGTCCGCTAATGGTTTGAGGCGTCAGGTTTAAACGTTCACTGGCCCGGACAATGCTTTTTTCCTTGGCGACCATCCAAAAGTAATGGAGATGCTTGTAGTTAATCATAGATATTGCTCAGTTCATGCTCTGATTGCGGTCAATTAGAACATGATCACTGATGAAATCATACATGGATGATTTTTTTATTCCGCTCACGCGATGCCGTGATGGATATTTGCTTCTTTAAAAAGCGAAAAAGTTCGATTAATCCGATCAATTAATAAAAAATATCCGACTTTTTATTTAATACAAGACACGGTAATTTAAAAGCTCATCTGGTAATACTCAATCAGGAGTGCAGTATGCAAATTGATATTCAAGCTCGAAATTTTTCTTTGACCGAAGCATTACAGCGTTATGTCATTAAGCGTATCAACAGTGCTTTAACCAGCAGTAATGATTCTGTTCAGCGTATCATCGTGCGCCTTTCCAATGCCAATGGACCCAAAGGCGGCGCCGATAAACGCTGCCATATTCAAGTAGTGATACCCCACCAATCAGATGTAATTATTGATGATGTTGAGGCCAATATGTATGCGGCTGTTGACAATGCGACCGATCGAGCCGGACGCACGGTCACGCGTCATGTAGCCAAGCATCGAAAATTCAAACGTGTATTCAATTCAGCCAATGCGGTTACGGCTGAAATTTAATACCCGCCTGTCCTGCTTTCAACCTCAATACTGACAACGCGCCCTCTCCATTCGGGAGAGGGCCATTGACAATGCCGCGGTTAAGTACAAAATTTAATCAAACTTTGGCATTCCAGCTCAATCCAACGAATTAATTATTGGTCAAATTTCAGTGGTTAATTGATAGTTTTCGCCCGAATCGCTTCGTTAATACCATTTTCTGACTGAGGGAGAAACAATGAGTTATTTAGCCAACGCCCGAATATGGCGGATGATTCTGCCATTGGTCTTATGTTTGATGAGTCTGGACAGTTGGGCCGGGCAACGCATCGCCATTCTGGATTTCGAGCTGAAAGATCTGACCCTGGCCCCCGGCATTCCTGCGGAAATCCAACGCACAGCCAGCATAAGAGCCATGCTGGAAAACGAACTGAAAAAAGCCGGCTATGAAGTCGTGACGGTCCGCTCTGAGGCCCAGCGGAATGCTGATGTTGGTGTCGGTTATCTTTTCGATCATGACGATGTGGCGGCCGAACTGGCCAAGCCAACCGGCGCCGATTATGTGCTGGTCGGGCGCCTGCACAAACCCAGCTTTCTGTTTGCTTATCTTATGGCTCACTTAATTGACGTGCATACTGGCCGGTTGATAGGCAATTACATTTCCGAAATTAAGGGCAATGATAAAAAACTTACCTTGAAAGGCGTGGAAAGTCTGGCTGTTAAAATCGACAAAACGCTAAAAAACAACTAAACAAGGCTTGAAACTGGCGGTTAATTTCCATTGAAACTGTTTTTTGTCATACCGACTTATTTGTTTTTGCTAAACTATTCTTTTTATAGCCACTATATGCCATATAGTTTGGCCCTATAACACAATAATAGCAGAGACAACTATGCCGGTTATATTAAGCGAACTAGCCGATTTTTGCGGAGCCCGGATTGATGGGGGAGACGCATCAGTATTAATTCACGCCGCGGCGGATATCATGACCGCGCAAAGCGGACAAGTCACCCAGCTGACAAATAGCCGGTATGCCGCTCATATCAAGAATTCGATGGCTTCCGCCTGTTTTATCGCAGAAGGTTTCACGGTTGAAAACGTTCCGCCAGGCATGGCGTTACTGGTTTGCGCCGATCCGGAGATCAGCTTTATTAAAGCCGTCGAGATGTTGCATCCGGCCAGGGTTTATCGCCGGAAAATTTCGCCCCAGGCCGTCCTTGAGGACAATGTTGTCTTAGGCAACGAACTGTATATCGGACCGTATGCGGTGATTGGCGAAAATGCGAGTATCGGTGATGGCAGCGACATACTGGCCGGCGTCTATATCGGGAATAATGCCAAGATAGGTAAAAACTGCCGCATTCATCCCTATGCCGTCATCTATGATAATGTGGAAATCGGCGACAACGTCATCATTCATTCCGGTGCGGTTATCGGCGCTGAGGGATTCGGATATAAATTTCGCAATGGTGCGCATGTTAAAGTGCCGCAGGTCGGCAATGTCGTTATTGCGGATAACGTCGAGATCGGCGCTAACACCTGTATCGACAGGGGCGCGCTGGGTAGTACGGTGATCGGATCAGGCAGCAAAATAGATAACCTGGTACAGGTCGGACACAACAATAAAGTCGGCGAACACGTGATCATGTGCGGTCAAACAGGCGTATCAGGTTCTTGCACGATTGAGGATTATGCCATCCTGGCCGGTAGTGCCGGCGTTGCCGATCATGTCACGATCGGTCGCGGCGCGGTAGTCATGGCGCGTTCGGGGATAGCCGGCGATGTCAAGCCGGGCGCTCAAGTATTCGGCAGTCCTGCCAAGGACAAGAAAATCGCCTATAAAGAGCAAGTGGCCATCAGTAAATTGCCGGAACTGTTGAAAAAAGTGAAAATTCTGGAAGAGAAGCTCAGTCTTCTTCTTGATAAAGATGTGTAGCCGATATGGCTAATCAGTAAATTCGGTAGTTGCTTGTCGTGAGATCGCTGAACTAGCGTTGTTGGAATGGTGGCTTGAAAATGCGCTTTAGTGTTTCTAAAAAGCGGCCAGGAAAAGCATCAGTGATGCCAGGGAATTAAAAAATGTTAAACAACCCCCCCGCATATGTCTGCGAGGGGGTAGCAGTATCTTATTCTACAGCTTTATTTTTTGTCGCTTTTCTTGCTTCAATAGCTTGAAAAGTTTCTTGTTGAAGTTCAGCTACTGCGCCGCTTTTCAAATGCTCGGTTTCTCTGCCTTTGAGCATGACAACTAATATGATAGTCGCGACGATGATTCCGCCGATGTACAGCCAGAAATTATCTCTTTCTTGTTCTTCAGCCATTTTTAAATCCTCATATAGTTATTGTAGTAATGTTTTTGTCCCCTCTCCTCAAAGGGGCAACTCAACAATTAATAATCATTGAGCCGATCGTCGAAATATTTTTGTAAACGACGGGTTAATTTTTATCACGAGATAAGGTGTTGTGTCAAAACTAAAATAAATTTATCTTGACTGTCGTGTTTTTTGTTTTGAATAAAGCTCTTATTTATTGCCTTATTTTTCAAAGTTATATTTATAAGTTATTGATAATTAAATAACTTATAATTTTATTGCGAAGCATGCATAGCGACAGCGTAATGTGTTTTTAGGCGAGGGCTGCTGATCAGTTAAGGTAGAGCAAGTTAAAGAAATCACATTGACGAGGTTGAAGGAAGGTCAAATGTTTGAAATTTCCGGACCGGAACATCGATTGAAGAAAGCCGAATACGATAAGCAAGTGCTGGAATTGAGAACGCAATTGCTGACGGCGCAGCGGAAACTCCGATCGGCGGATTTTTCTGTCATTATCCTTGTATCAGGCGTTGATGGAGGCGGCAAGGGCGAAATAATCAATCTTCTGAACGAGTGGATGGATTCGCGCTATATACAAACTAATGCTTTCGACGAACCTAGCGATGAAGAGAAGGAGCGGCCCAAGTTCTGGCGCTTCTGGCGCACATTGCCGGCAAAAGGCACCATTGGCATTTATATAGGCTCCTGGTACAGCGAGCCGATATCGCAGCGTGTCCGCCAGGAAATCACGAATGATCAACTGCACGTTGAATTAACGCACATCAAGCAATTCGAGCAACTGTTAACCGATGATGGCGTCTTGATCATTAAATGCTGGTTGCACCTGAACAAGGGTGAACAGCAAAAACGGCTGAAAAAGCTCGAAAAAAATCCGCAAACCAGTTGGCGGGTAAGCGACCGCGATAAAAAACATCTGAAAACGTATGATGATTTTATCCGGGTGGCTGAACGCGCATTATTCGAAACCAGTACCGCCGCCGCGCGCTGGCGGATTATCGACGGTACGGATAGACGCTACAGCCGTCTATCCGTAGGCCGGCATGTGCTGGACAGTATTGGCCGGCATATCGAAAGAAGAGCTGCCGGCCAAGGTGTCATCGAGCCTGTAACCGCCACCGGTATCATCGATATTCCACGGGACAGTGTACTGGCCAGGCTCGACCTGTCGCTTAAACTGAGCAAAAAAACCTATGATGAACAATTGAGTTTTTATCAAGGCGAACTTAGCCGGCTGACCAGGCTGGCGCACCAGAAAAAATGCTCCAGTATCTTAGTCTTCGAGGGCTGGGATGCCAGCGGCAAGGGGGGAGCCATCAGGCGCTTGATCCATGCGCTTGATGCGAGGCATTACCGCGTGATTTCCGTGGCCGCACCCACCGATGAAGAGCGCTCCCGGCATTACCTGTGGCGGTTCTGGCGCCATATTCCGCGCGCCGGCAAGATCACTATCTATGACAGGAGCTGGTATGGACGTGTGCTGGTTGAACGTGTTGAAGGCTTTGCGGCGGAACATGAATGGCGGCGAGGCTTTTCGGAAATAGTCAATTTTGAGGAAGAATTAATGCGCGCCGGTATCATTATCCTGAAATTCTGGCTGCATATTGACCAGGATGAGCAATTGAGACGTTTTCGTGAGCGCGAACGGATCATTTATAAACAACATAAGATAACCGAAGAAGATTACCGCAACCGTGAAAAATGGGCCGACTATGAATTGGCAGTCAATGACATGATAACCCGCACCAGTACCGAGGCTGCTCCCTGGATATTGGTTGAAGGCAATGATAAAAAATATGCCCGTATTAAAGTATTAAAAAGCTATTGCGAGAAATTGGAATCGATTTTCGACTGATTAATATATATTTTTTAATAATGTAAGTTTAAGAATTGATAGTGACTATTCAGTTCTAATTGGCCATATTATATTTGTCTGTAATTCTAATATTCCCAAATTCAAATAATTCAGTGAGAGTGCCGGATTGTTTCGATAATGGTAACTTGTAACTAATTGATTAGTAAATGCATAAAAAAA
>SWCD01004955.1_pt1 | contig 12745 bp, 9 predicted proteins | sample 4693011 | NCBI WGS metagenome assembly SWCD01 (sample SAMN10267278, study PRJNA491770) | bioreactor metagenome | isolation source: DHS bioreactor inoculated with marine | place: Japan: Omine Ridge, Nankai Trough | reverse complement strand
GATTTTGCCGTCTTTTGAAATAAATTCAGACACTTTTTCTTTGATAAACACATCGCCACCGGCATTTTTAATGTTTTCAGCTAGAGAGGTAGCTATCTGGTAACTTCCATCCACCAGTTTATAAGCGCTGTCGATGTAATATTTATTGATTAGAGCATGTGTGTAAAACGGCGTTTTTTCTTTTTCACCTGCGTGCACAAAATTCAGGGCACCCATCACATTCCGCAGCTGCGCATTGCGGGTGATCGATTTTATTTTTTCAAAAGCACTTGTGTTCAATGCATGATTCGTCCTGATGTCGAAATCTTTCAATGGCTTGAGATTGTACACATCAACTTGGTTGACCGCCATTTCAATTTCCCTATAATATTGCGCTATTTCTTCTGTTTTATTGGGGAAATAGGAAGAGAGCAATTCAGTGAATGCTTCTTTCCCCATGGCATATTTGTATTCTTTTCCTGCTATATCAAAATGATCAAAACCATCGGCGTCCATCCTTTTTATCTGGATTTTGTGAAGAATTCCGAGGTATTTGAAAAGTTTGTGGGTCACCTGGCCTTCATCCAAACTGCCAATATAGTGCATGCCGGTGCCAAATTCGCATCCATGACGTTTAAAGCCATGAAGTGTGCCACCCAGTTTAGTGTTTTTTTCAAGCACACAAACACGATAACCATGTTTGCTAAGGATTGTAGCACATTCGAGACCTCCAAGTCCACTCCCAATAATTATAACATCATACACAGTTTCCATTTAAAGTCAGCGAAAATATTAGCGAAAAATGAATGAATTTCAGTTGGATTCAAAAGTAAGAAAAGATTCAAACTTATTCAGTGAAGTTTGACGTACTATAAAAAGAATATTAAAAATGCCAAGTATTCAGTGATCAAATTACTGCTTTTTAAAAGTGGTATAGCCCGAGCTGTCCCCATATTCTTTTAAAATGTGCCAGATTCGAAGTTCATCTTTTTTCTTGTTGTAATAGATGGAATGTGTGCTGAAATTATCAGGATCGTCATATTTGTTCGGGTATAAATACATCGTGCTGTTTAAAGGCGAATAGTGGTATTCCTGGGTGTTACCATTGATAATGGTCATGCGCCACATGCCGAATTCGATAAACGCATCGCTTGGGCCGTCTTTAAGAGCCCATTTTCCGACCAGTGTTTCCCTGTCGGGAAATTCCTCTTTACTGCATGAGGATGCAATAATGAGCAGGCCCAGTATTCCTATGAGTAATCTTGTTTTCATGATCTATGCTTTGTTTGTTTTTCGCTTTTTCAATTTACCCACCGGGGAGGTATACGTAAACTGAAAGCCAAAAAAAAAAAAGCTAAGGGAAAAAGCAAGTGAAAATTTATAAAACGCAGTTAAACAGATAATTGTATAACTATTTTGCTATTTGTGAAGGATGTAAATTAGGTTGGATGTTCTTTTGGTTTGGTCGATAATTTCGAGCTTTAATTGGTGCAAAACTACCAGATCAGTAATCATCTGTCTTGATACGAATTCAAGGTTAAATTGCTTTTTATTGAAACCCAAATTTGTAGAAATGATTTCGGTTACAACCGTCCCTAAGTGCCTTTTATGTAAGCTTTTATCAGCATCACGAATGATAATCATGCCCCCTGTATTCAGGCTTTTTATGCATTTCTCGATAGTTGCTGTCTGCATAGAAACAGGCATATAATGCAATACATCATTTAAAATAAAGACATCCGATTCTTTATATTTCATTTCAATGATATCACCTGAAATAAATCGGACACGATCATTCTTAATAGCACAATTCTTTGCAATCTCAATTTTACCATCATCATAGTCAATACCAGTTATGCTTCGCTCTTTTGAAGTAAGTGCCAGCATGTAGTCTAAGTAACCGTACCCACATCCCAAGTCTGTGATATTGGCCTTTTCAGGAATAATTTCATCAAAGAGAGCATAGTTTTTTTCAAGCCTGATCTTGACTTTTGTGTACCACTCAAGCACAGGCCCTTTGTACAGGTAATTCTTTTTTATGAAGTCGCTGAAATAAACCGGAGTTTCAAGTTTAACCTGCACCTTAGCATACTCACTTTTAAAATAAGTCTGAATGCCTTTTGTTTGCTCTTTGACTGTGCTGCCAAATTTATTGTTTGAAAGATCAATCCTGGGCAGAATAGTCGTTACAAGTGAACCTCTTTTAAGGAAAAATTCACTCTTTTTTAAACATTGGTACTGACCATGGATAATAATGGGCAAAATATCAAGATTCAATGTATTGGCGAGTTGAAAAGCGCCTTTGTGAAAGCGCCTAATCTCACCGGTATCACTGCGGTGTCCTTCAGGGAAGATCATGATAGAATATCCTTCTTTTACTTTTTCTGCTGCCATTTCTGCCATTTTTTCAAAACCAGCATCGTGGGGTAAAAATCCGGCGTAGCGAATAGCTTTCCCGTGTACCGGATGATCATAATTGCGTGCATTTGTAACAATTAATATGCGTGGGCTTAGAAGCATTATCAGCATCAGGTCGACATGAGATTGGTGGTTGGCAATAATGATGGACGGCTTTTTAAAATCCTCTTTATTCGGATTTTCGATTTTTTTAGGACTTAGGAAATTCAGATAGATGAGAAACCAGGCGAGTTTGCTGAAGATAATGTGAAACAGCATTTTCTTTTTCTGCTTATTTTCGGGAATAATTTCTAGGATCAGCGCAAATATGCTCATCAGAAGCGCGCCACCGATAAATACGATAAGCGAGATAATGGAAAAAATAAAATCGAGGAGTGTTATAGGTCTGTTGCGTAATCCTTTTTTGTAGCTGACCATCCAATTGAAAATACCAGGGACAATTGTGAAGGTGATAAAAACGACAGTGGTAATGCCTATGATCGACATGGTGGCAATGGAACGCAAAGCCGGGTGTTTCGCAAATATCAACACACCAATGCCCAAAATGGTGGTTAATACCGATAAAAGTACCGATACTTTATAAGATGATATATCCTTAAAACCATATTTGTAACCCTGAATCAGACCCCTCATCACAAAAATGCTGTAATCAATTCCCAACCCGAAAATAAACGTCAGGATAATCACATTAAAAATATTGAATGAAATGCCAAAAAGCCCCATGATACCTACAGTCCAAATCCAACTTATCACAATGGGGATCATGGTAATAATGGTCAGCTCAATTCGACCGTAAGCGATCAGTAGAATCACAAAAACCACCAGCAAGGAGATGAGTACCAGTTGATTCAAATTGCGATTGAGCAGTTTTACAAGCTCGCTGGTAACCAATCTTTTATCAACGATCCATATATTATCATCGTTTTGGAAACTTTCATAGACAGTTGTAATGGTTTCGTTTTCACTATCCACTTTAATGATGTTGATAACCGCTGTCATCGTGTCCGATTCAATCAGGTAGTTGTCAAGTAGATAGGTTTTCAAAAGTTCGGCCTGGTCAATTGAAATGGCTTGGTACTTTTTATCCAGCATTTGATAAAATGGGCTGAAGGCCGTTTCTTTAAATCCGAGATCATATCCGGTTGTGGTTATTTTTTCTTTCGTTTCTCCACTGTGCACGTTCCAGAAACTATTCCAATTGTCAATAGCTTTTTGCTGGCTTAGTTCAGAATTAAATACTTCATTTAAAATAACCGCACTTTTTACAATTCCCAGTTGTTTCAGGCTGTCAATCTGTTTTTTTGCATTCTCATTTTTTAATAGAGCCTCGTCAATTGTTGATCCAGGTGAAACAAGATAAATGGTCTTTTTTGACAGGTTGGTAATCCTGTTCAGGTCTGCTTCAGCTCTGCTTAAGTCATCGCTCATGTAATTATTCTTCATCATATCCGCATCAAAACCTACTTTTTTTGAAGTGAAATAGAAAAAAATGGTAAGGAGTATAACGATGGTCCAGATAACAGTTTTTTTTGATGAATGGTAACGGGCCAGTTTATCCAGCCAATTCTCTTTAGGTGGCTCTTTAGTTTTTGATTTGATCAGATGCGGTAATACGATCAGCGAAAAAAATGCGGCTCCCAAAATGCTCAGTGCTGCAAATAATCCCAGGTCATTAAGCGCTTCTGAATTGATGAAGAACAGGCAAAGGAACGCAGCGGCTGTTGTGATGCTGCTCATAACGATAGGTGCAGCGATGTCTTTGTATAGCAGTTTTATATCCTGGTTTTTCCGGTAATGCGAAAAAATGTGTAAGGCATAATCTACCGAAATGCCCACCAGCACCGAGCCGATACCCAGCGATATGGCGGAAATATTGGATCTCAAAAAATAAATTAATGCCAGCGAAATGAGTGCACCCAACATCACAGGTAGGAAAATAACCAGGAAGGTCCTTTTTTTCTTGAAGAAAACCGTGATTAGAATAATCAATAAAATAACTGCAATAGAAACCGTGACGATAATATCTTTTTTAATGCGTTCGGCATTTCCCAAGGCTACAGCTGCATTACCAAAATACTGTACTTTGATTTCCTTAAAATCATCTGCTGTTAAGTCGCTGATCAATTCTTCAATGCCGCTAAACAGCACTTTATTTACGGATGAATTGTTTGTAAACGTGGGTGTAACAATAAGAAAGAGGTTACGCCTGTCAGTGGTTAAAAAGTGGTTTTGATACAACTCAAAATTATCACTGATCTGAAAAGACCGAAATTTTTCCAACGCTATGGTAGTGAGGTGTAATGGGTCATTTTTGATCATTTTTTTTACACCAAAGCCAGCAGGAGAAATGAGCGTTTTCAGGTTGGCCTGTAAATTATACCTGATGCCGGTATCGCTTATTCTTTGCTCAATTTCAATGTAGTCAGCTTCATCTAGAAAAACAGGTAAGTGCTCATACACAAAGTCGTAAATCTGCATCATTTGAGCCTTATCTGGCGCTTTTTCAATAGCCAGAATGCTTTCTGGAATAAACCTTTTTTCAATAGAATCGGAAAAGCGGCTGGCGAACCTCGAAAGTATTTCAGGATCAACCTCTCTTGTGCTGTCTTTTAAGCTTATATTGAACACTAGCTTTTCCATGAACTCCGAGTTGTCGAGCACAAAATTCAATTGCTTGATCCTGTCGCTTTCGGGCAAAACTTTCGTAATATCTTCTGAAAATGTGAGCCTGGAAATAAAATATCCGGACATGATGAGGATACCTATAAACACTAAAAGAGAAAGTATTTTGTGCTTAGAGATTTGCCGGTATATATAATTGAAAAAAAGGCTCATGTTTGTGAATTAACTGCTTTATTCTTCCATAAAATTAATAGTAAATAAGAGGCAAGTGCCATAATAAATCCCAGAGCTAGCCCGAATACCAGGCTACCAAGCACATATTGAAACAGGTTGTATCCAAAATCCCGCAAGGAATCGTAAAATTGTCCGTTCAGTAACTGGTTTTTCAGATCAATGAGGTCTTCATTTGTTAAGGTGCTTTTGTTGCCTAGCACAAGTCCGCCGGTTTTATAGCTGAAATAAATGATAAAGGGAACAAGTGGCGGGATGGATATATTAGAAGCAAGCAGCACCAGTACTTTATTTAAACGCATCAAATGGGCCAGAAAAGCTGCCGTTAACATCTGAAATCCCCAGATAGGGGAGATGCCCATGAAAATACCAAAACCAATAGCGGCAGCCACTTTAAACGGATTTTCATTGTGGATGGTGATCTGTTCTCTGACAATATCGGTAAATTTATTTTTTGTCAGGTAGCGAAATAATTTGACTGGCCAAACCACCAGCAGGGTAATCAATACAAGAACTGTATTCAGGAGGCTTATCCTTGTAAAGTCTCGCAATGGCCTGAAATGAGAAACACGTTCTTCTTCAGGCGGATAATATACTTTAACGGGTATGGGAATAATGGGAATATTACGCCATGCCGACCTCACAAGAATTTCGATTTCAAATTCATATTTCCTGGTAATAAAGGCACTTTTTTCATAGGCTTTTAATGGGTACAATCGGTAACCCGATTGGGTATCAGGCAAATTGATGCCTGTTTCGAGCCGAAACCAGAAATTTGAAAAACGGTTGGCAAAAGTATTTTTTCCCGGCATTCCTTCGGCTTCAATATTCCGTGAACCGACGATCAGGCTGCCAGGATATTCCCTTATTGTGTCCAGAAACGAAGGTAGGTCATCTGCGAAATGCTGTCCGTCAGCATCGATTGTAATGGCATAATCATATCCGTGCTCCTGGGCGTGTTTAAAACCAGTCCTGATGGCATAACCCTTGCCTCTATTGGGTGTATACTGAATGATGTCGATTCCCTCTAATGTAGCGAGAATATCTGTTGTATTATCGTTAGATCCATCATTTACCACGATGATCCGGTTTGTGTATTCCTTAACTGATGCGATAAGGGTTGCTATGCTTTTCTGATTGTTGTAAGTGGGAATGATAACGCAGGCGTTAAGTTCCTCAAACCGTTTGTATGGATTTTCCTTTGTCATTTGTAAGCTGCAAATGTATGGAAATCGTTGTTTGGATGCTACTTGAAAAAGGTGTAGGAAGTCTATTTTCGGCAATAAATAAATAGTACCAAACCAATAGCCTCAATTAAAAAAGAAAAACCCTTCTAACTCATTGTAAATTAGAAGGGTAAATTTCACTTTTGTACACCGTACGGGATTTGAACCCGTGTTACCAGGATGAAAACCTGGCGTCCTGACCTGGCTAGACGAACGGTGCTAATTTGCGTCAGCGGCTGCAAAAGTAATAAAATATTTTATTGTCCAAAATTTTTCGAAAAAATAAATGAATTTTTGTTTATCCCGCATCTAAGGAGCCTAATCTTCATCAGCCTGGAACTTGAAACCCAGACGTTTACCGGTTTTAATCGAAAGTGTATCCAGAGCTGTTACCATCTCATGAAGACTCACTTCTTTCACATTTTCATAAGGTGGGGTGAGTAAATCAAAATTAACGGTGTATTCAATCGCAGCTCCAACTATTGTTTTTATGGCTTCTTTATTGAGGACGTTCTGTCCGAAATTATTAAAAAGGTAGCCTAATTCACGTTTACCTTCAATGAAATAATGTTTGTCTTTGTTAATGAACACCCGACCAATAAGGTAACCCACATCATTCAACCGATTGTATTTAAATGAATCCGAAAGAAAATTGTATATATGAATGACACCACAATATGATCGGTTTTTGTCTTCTTTTATATAGGAAGTATTCATCACCCTGTGTCCCCTAGAAAACTCGAATACATTGGTGTGCATCATAAAAAGCAGGATGTCACCGCCAAACTTAAGTTCGATCTCAAATTTGCTTCTTGAAACCACTTCGAAGGGGATGTCGAACTTTCCTTTTTTTGATTTGGTATAGGCCTGATAATTCTGGCTCATCTGCTCAATCGTCTTTTTTAAAAGATTGAGGGAGTCGAAAGTACTTTGATACACCGTTTGTTTTAACTCTGACTTTTTAATAAGCTTGTCAAACAGTTGTTTTTCAGCAGGATTTTTGTCGATACCCATGTTCTTTTTTTATTCAAAGGTAAAAGAAAGCTGGAATAATTTTGAATTCAAAGATTCAATACTGTTGGTGTACAAGTTATCTTCTTTCTTTATCAAGTTAAACAGCCCGTAAGCCATTTTTACCTCAACACCGAATTTGAAATACTGTGTATAAAAATCGATTCCAACACCTACATCAATGGTTACATCATTTTTATTAATCTTAACGGTAGTAGTATTGCTGTTTTGTTCCGCTTTTTTTTGCGAGGCAAGGTCAAGTGTATAATTCACTCCTGCCAGTATGTAGGCGTCAAAATTGTTCAGGCGCTTTGAACGGTATTTAAAATCGAGTGGAAATTCAATAAGCGTGGAGGAGATATTTTTATCCACTATAAATCGGGCAGAATCAGTACCACTCACTGTTAAAATATCGTAAGTAAGAAATCTTTCACCAAACGAAAGAGAAGGAGTAAAGCGCATATCAACATATTGATGTAAAAGCAAGCTTCCAAGTATGCCGATTGTGAAACCAGGCGTGGGTTTGGCGTTAATGCTAAGGATTTGAGCATAGTCAACGTTGACTAGACCCGGGTCTTCAGGTAATTGCGTTCCAGTCCATTTTACAAACGACAGATTGTCAATTGTTTTCAGGGTAAAATTCATTTGGTTGGCAGCAAGAACAAAACCAAAATGATAGGGTTGCTGGTTGTAATTGCGCAGATTTTGTACCCTGTCACGTTGTGCAAAAGTCTCTTTATAAAAACCCATGCTAACTATGAGAACAACAACTATGGTGAATAATTTTTTCAAAAAAATAATTTTTTATTAAACGACCTTATTCCGACATTAGTATCCTAAGGATTTAAGGTCGGCAAAAATACATGATTTATATAAGAATATAAAGTCATTCGGCGCGATTATTATTTGTGTGCCGAATACAGTGTAGCTATGCCCATGGTCAGTCGTTTTTGGATAATTTTATCGAAACCGGCATGCCTGAGCTCATCTATAAAAGCCTTGTCCTCTGGAAAAGCACTTACCGATTCAGGTAAGTAGGTGTAGGCATCTTTACTTTTAGAAATGAGTTTACCAAAACCTGGCAGGATATACTTGAAATAAAAATTATATATCTGTTTCACAGGAAAAGCCTTAGGTTTTGAAAATTCCAGGACGGCGGCAATGCCTCCGGGCTTTAAAACACGGTTCATTTCTCTAAGCCCTTTTTGGAGGTTCTCGAAATTCCGAACACCGAACGCTACTGTTACAGCATCAAACATTTGGTCTTCAAAGGGTAGGTCTTCCGAATCTCCAAGTTGCATTTCAATCAGTTGATCCAGCTTTTTTGTTTTAATTTTCTCCTTTCCAATATCCAACATATTGGTGGCAATGTCGAGGCCAATAATTTTTTCAGGCTGCAACTTGCTGAGTTCGATAGCCAGGTCGCCTGTGCCTGTGGCTACATCGAGAATAGTTTTGGGCTTGTAAGGTGCTAATAACTTCCTGACTTTTTTACGCCATTGTATATCGATCCCAAGAGAGAGAAAATGGTTAAGAAAATCGTATTTTGGAGCGATGTCGTTAAACATGGCTTCTACTTTTACTTTTTTTCCAGTTGGGGCGGGTTGTTGCGTCATGTGTTACTTGCTAAGCATGCGTATTACTTCATCCTGAAGTTTTGTTTTGTTGATAGGAACAACGCCCACTTCCTCGCACACTATGCCGCCTGCCAGATTTGCAATGGCAGCCATATCAGGCACTTCAATGCCTGAAGCAAGGCATAATGCAGCCACACTGATCACGGTGTCGCCAGCGCCTGAAACATCTGAAATATTGCGATAATGGGCCGGGAATTTCTCTGATTTAAACCGGCCACCTTCCTGCCATCTCACTATCATTCCTTTATCTGACAAAGTATTCAGTACAACCTGCGCATTTACAGATCTCTGCAGAGAACTGATGGCTTTTTCAAGAGCTACAGGATCATTTTCATCGAAGTCTATTTTCAGTCCTTCTTTGATCTCTTTTAAGTTGGGTTTGAACAGGCTTACATTTTTAAAATCGAGAAAGTGTTCTTTTTTTGGATCAACCACCACAGGGATATTTTTGGCAGTGGCAAGTGAAACAATGTCATTGATCAGTTCCCGGCTGATTACCCCTTTATCATAATCCTGGAAAATGACCACATTTATTTCTTCCAGTTCTAACAATTTGGATATTTTAGAGAGCAAGTCTTCTGCTTCAATATTATTTAGTGGTTTGGTGTTTTCTTCATCTACCCGGATCATCTGGGCATTATTGCCAATAACCCTGAATTTAGTAGTAGTCACTCTGTGATCGCTTAGCACGATACCTTGTTTTGAGATGCCTTCGTTATCCAAAAGCTCTAGGAATTCGGTTCCTTTTTGGTCGTTGCCAATAACCGCACATAAGTATGCTTCTGCACCGAGCGACTTAATATTCAAGCCCACATTGGCAGCGCCACCCAGTCTGTTTTCTCTTTTATGCACACTAACAATAGGTACAGGTGCTTCGGGTGAAATACGTTCTACTTTACCCCATAAGTAGGCATCTACCATCACATCGCCGATAATGAGTGCGCTGAGGTTGTTAAATCCTGAAAATAAACGGGAAATAGTGTCTGTTGTGATCATTTAGTAAGCATATTAGAAATTCAAATATAACAATTGTCCATAAACTTTTATTTGTGAAAAGTTTCCAAACATTAAGAAACAAACTATTTCAGTTCTTCAAGTACAGGCTTCATTCTTTTTACCGCCTCCGTAATTTGTTCTTTTGAGGTGGCATAGGATATCCTGATGCATTCAGGCGACCCGAATGCTTCACCCGGTACAAGTGCCACAAGTGCTTTATCCAGCAAATACAGGCAAAGATCAGTGCTGTTGTTGATGGTTACGTCACCGACTGTTTTACCATAATAATAGCTTACATCAGGGAAAACGTAAAAGGCGCCATTTGGTTTATTGGTGATCACTCCAGGCATATCATTCAGTAAATCGATGACCAAATCACGACGTTCTTTAAACGCATTCACCATCATTTTAATATCAGGCGATTGTTTTGGGTCAGTTTTTATCGCTTCCAGTGCAGCCATTTGTGAAATGGATCCTGCTCCTGAAGTATATTGTCCCTGAATCGTATTACATGCATTTGCAATCTCCTGCGGAGCCGCTACATACCCTATTCTCCAGCCCGTCATGGCATACCCTTTTGAAACGCCATTGATTATCGCCACCTGGTTTTTGATGTTTTCAAACGAAGCAAGGCTGACATGTTCCCCTTCAAAGAGATTGTATTCGTATATTTCGTCAGCAATAATTAAAATATCGGGGTGCTTTTCAAATACCCTGGAAATGGCTTCCAATTCTTTTTTATTGTAAACACTTCCAGTTGGATTGCTGGGTGAGTTGAATAAAAATGCCTTGGGGGGGTTAAGAATGGCGTTTTCAATTTGCTCAGGTGTGATTTTAAAGTCGGTTTCTATTCCGGCTTTTATGACCACCGTTTTTCCTCCAGCCATTTGAATCATCGAAGGGTACGAAACCCAGTATGGTGCCGGAACGATAACTTCATCACCATCATTTAAAATACATAAGAGTACATTGGCAATGGATTGCTTGGCGCCGTTAGAGATGACCACCTGGCTTTCATTAAAATCAAGACCATTATCCCGTTTTAATTTTTGTGCAATAGCTTTTCTCAATGCCGGAAAACCGGGAACTGGCGGATAATGCGTATAGTTTTGATCAATTGCTTTTTTGGCTGCTTCCTTTACGGGTTCAGGCGTGTTAAAATCAGGTTCGCCTATGCTCAATGTGATTACATCAAGGCCTTTATCTTTCAATTCACGACTTTTGCGTGTCATTTCCAATGTGGCTGATTCTGTCATCGACATCAATCTGTCAGATAATATATTCTTGTCCATCAACGATTTGGTGTTTCGGGTTTAAGACAGCAAATATAAGGTTTTATTGCTGTATGTTCTGAAAATTGATTAGAGGATATTTGCTGATTTTCGGGCTTTTTTAAAAGCATTTCTTCTGCTTTGCAGGTTTAAAAATATGTTGTTATTTTGTAGTACTTTCAATCCTGATAAAAAAAACCTGATTATGAGCTTTTTCAGAGAAATATTATTGGTTTCGATACCGCTTGTTATTTTGTTGGTTGCTGTTTATATGATGTTGCACCATTTTTTTAAAGATAATACCCGACAATTTGATTTCTTGAAAAACGAACAGGACCTCCAGCGACTCAAATTATCTATTGATAAAAAATTGAATTCTGATAAAATACTCATCCAACATAAATTGCAGGCATTTGAAAGAATGGCGCTATTCCTGGAGCGTATCAACCCGCCCAACCTGATCACAAGGTACATCAGTACGGGGCAAAAAGCATCAGAATTTCAAAAGCTTTTATTACAGAGCGTCCGTGAGGAATATGAGCATAATATGTCGCAACAAATATTTATATCATCATCGAGCTGGGAATTGATCAAATCGGCTAAAGAAGAAATATCAGGATTGATAAATGCGAGTATGAGCGCCGAGATAATGGATAAAAGTGCCGGTATTTTTGCACAGGAGATATTAAGCAAAGGGTTTCCAGACAATAAAGATCCCATTGACAAGGCAATGCAAAGCCTGAAGAGTGAATTCGCTGACTTATAATATCTTCGCAGATGATGGATCAGATTCACTCTATTAGTTTTATCGGATCAGGCAATGTAGCCACGCATCTCGCTTTGGCATTAAAAAATGGCGGGTTTGACATTCGTGAAGTATATTCCCGTACTTATGAAAATGCCCGGACATTGTCCAAAAAAATAGAGAGCAAAGCGATTCGTACGATTGAAGAATTAGACCCGGCGGTTGATTTGTATGTGATATCGTTACCGGATGGCTCCATAAAACACGTAGTGCATGATTTCCTGAAGGTGCAGGGGATTGTGGTTCATACATCCGGTATTACCCCGATGAGTGTGCTTGAAAAACGACCACATTTTGGCGTATTTTATCCTTTACAAACCTTTTCAAAACAAAGGGAACCTGATATGTCCAGCGTGCCATTTTGCCTTGAAGCTTCGTCGGTAGAAGTATTGGTGCAATTGAAAAAAGTAGCGTCGAAACTTTCTGCATCTGTTTTTGAGATCAATTCCGAACAAAGGCAATACCTGCATCTGGCGGCTGTAATGGTGAATAATTATTCAAATTATCTTTTCAGGATGGCTTTCGATATTCTTGAGTCAAAAGGTATTG
>SWCD01011712.1_pt1 | contig 12759 bp, 8 predicted proteins | sample 4693011 | NCBI WGS metagenome assembly SWCD01 (sample SAMN10267278, study PRJNA491770) | bioreactor metagenome | isolation source: DHS bioreactor inoculated with marine | place: Japan: Omine Ridge, Nankai Trough | reverse complement strand
GCCCCCGCGGAGCGCAGCCGTCAGGCTGCTGGCGTGAGCGATATAAAACACTCTGCTTGCGTGAGCGGCATAAACCATCCTGCTGGCGTGAGCGATGTAAACCTGAGCGCTATCAAACCTTGGTATCGGTGCCGATTGGTTCGATGACGGCGTCGGATTCGATGATGCGCTTGGGTTGCTTGCCCTTCTGGGCGATCAGCAGGGTGATGGTCACCGTGGTGCCCTTGCCTTCTTCGCTGGCGATGTGCAGCGAGCCTTCATTGAGCCGGATCAGCGAGTTTGAGATGGCCAGTCCGAGTCCGGAGCCGGAGCGGGTCTTGGTGAGCTGGTTTTCCACCTGCTCGAACGGCCGGCCGAGCTTGGAAATCTTGTCGGGCGGAATGCCGATGCCGGTGTCCGCTATGACAATTTCGGCCATTTTTCTGACCCGGCGTGCGGAAATGGTGAGACTGCCGTTTTGCGGTGTGAATTTCACCCCGTTGGCGATGACGTTGATCAGTACCTGTTTGAGAGAGCGGACGTCGGCCATGGCGTGCAGTGAGTCGGGCAGGTCCTTGCGCAAGGTGACGCCGCCTTCCTGGGCGCGGCCCGACACGATGCGCAGTGCTTCTTCTATGACAGCCGGCACCGAGCACTTCTCAACTTCCAGCGTGATGCGTCCGGCCTCGATTTTCGACATGTCCAGGATGTCATTGATCACATCCAGCAGGTACTGGCCGGAACTGTGGATGTCGTGGGCATAGTCCAGGTATTTGGGGATATCGACCTTGCCGAACAATTGCTGCTCGATGACTTCCGAAAAGCCGATGATGGCATTGAGCGGGGTGCGCAGTTCGTGGCTCATATTGGCCAGGAATTCGGATTTTGACCGGTTGGCGGTTTCGGCGCGGGTTTTCTCGCGGGAGTATTTTTCGGCCAGGTCGGCCAGGCGCTGTGACTGCTGTTCAAGCTCCATGCGCGATTTCTGCAGATCGCGCACCGTGTTCATCAGTTCGCGTTCGGACTCGAGCAGTTTTTCCTCGTGCATCTTCAGGTTGGAAATGTCGGTGCCGACCGAAACGAAACCGCCATCCTTGGTGCGCCGCTCATTGATCTGCAGCCAGCGCCCGTCCTCCAGTTGCACCTCGAACGTATTGCCGTCACTGCCTTCGGGAATGCTGGTCGGCAGGGCGGCATCTGCCGCGTTTGCCGAGCGCTGGCGGATCAGCGGTTCGCGGGCAATCCGGGTGACATCCTCATAGGACGAGCCGGGCATGCACACGCTGGCCGGCAGGTTGTGCAGCTGCTGGTACTTGGAATTGCACATGACAAGCCGGTTGTCCGAATCCCACAGCACAAATGCCTCGGAGACATTCTCGATGGCGTCCTTGAGGCGCAGTTCCGCTTCCTGGTTGAGCTTGTCGAGCCGCTTCTGTTCCGTGATGTCGATGGCAATGCCGACCAGGTTTGGCGAGTCCTGCCCCGGCGCTTCCGACAGTTCCGCGCGGGCCCGCAGCCATACCCAGTGACCGTCGCAGTGTTTCATGCGGAATTCATGATCGATGGCAGGGCGGCCGCCGCGCAACATCACGTCGACCAGCTGGTCAAGCGGTTCATCGTCCGGGTGCAGCCGTTCTGCAACTTCGCCATAGGACAGGAACTCGCCCTTGGTATCCAGGCCGAGTATGTCGTACATGGATTTCGACCAGAAGATTCTGCCGCGCGCGATATCCCAGTCCCACAATCCGCAGTGGCCGCGATCCAGTGCCTTGTCCATGCGTTCGGTTGCAACGGCGAGCGTCTGGTCAGCCTCGGCCGCGCGCGATGCCTGCCAGTGGAACGCGGTGCCCAGCAGCACCAGTACCCCGAGAGTGACAACGAACAGGGTTGCGATCTGCGTCACATCCGAGCGCCAGTCCTGCAGCACCTGGGCCTTGGGGTGGATGACGACAATCTGGCCCAGATAGGGACTGAGCGAGCGCAGACCGATATAGACTTCCTCGTTTGCCGGGGTGATGGCAAGGACCGGTTCGCCGAGCTTTTGCCCGGCGGCCAGGATACCCTCCTGGCCAAATACCGTGGACAGGTTCGCGTCCTTCAGTCCGAGGTCTTCCGGGTAACTGGTCTGCACATAGCCTTTCTCATCCGCCAGGATGAACAGCCGGCCACGCGTGCCGGTGTCTTCGGGCAGCACTTCCGCCAGGTCCTCGGGGATCAGGGCGCGCACGGTGCGACCGCCGGCAAACCCGGCACCCAGGGTGGCGCTCAGATCACTGGCTGCAGCCCGCAGTACCAGTGCCGTATGCTTGGTGGAGGCAACGATGGATCGCTCGCGGCTGGCCGACAATTGCAGGAACAGGGCCGTGGCCAGTGTCATCAGGAACAGCAGTATCAGGCCGGTAATCAGGTTGCGCAGTATGCGTTCGGAGATTGCAATAGACGGCACACGTTTGGAGCCGACGCTTACCTTGAGCGCCCGCTCCTTGAAAAATAGCTCGCCAAGTTTTGCCTTGGACACCCAATCATCCCCATTGTCGCCAGCTGCCGTGCGCAGTGGCCATACAGGCAACACCCCTCAAGTCTGTGATGGTCTGCCGCCCCTGACAGTACTCTCACGAGGGGTCGTGACATCGCCCCCCAACCCCGCCGAATCAGTAAAGGCCATTGATTCGAAGTCCACTTGATTTGGCAAGCATGAAGGATGCTTCCGGACCCGAAACGGCTTCAAAATGCAGTATTTATGACATGTTTGGGATATAATTCATGGTCAGCAACTTGAATTCAAGGTGTTGGGCTCAGAAGCGTCGTATTTGACCTCGGGCCCGATGTCGACTGGAACAGGGCAGTTCGAGAGCCTTGAAATATAGTATTTCGGATACGAAACAAACGTGAAAATCAGCCATTGCAGCTGAAATGGGGGAGCTTGCTTACGGTGTTTGCGGATCCAGCATGCGCGACACCATTTCCAGCGTGTCGGATGACAGGTCCGGCTTTTGCCGGATGGCGCCAAGCGCCTCGCGGGCCTTGTCCTGCCGGATCCGATCCATCAACTGATACGACCGGAAAGCCGCCACCATGCGTGCAGCCACTTGCGGGTTGCGTTCGTCCAGCGCCATCACGACTTCAGCCACCAGGTCATAGCCGGCGCCGGAAGCGGTGTTGAAGCCGGTCTGGTTCATGCCGGCAAAGGCACCGATCAGGGCGCGAACCCGGTTGGGGCGGGTGATGCTGAAGTCGGCATGCTTCATGAGCTGGCGCACATGGGCAGCCGCGCCGGCACCCTTGCGCATGCCATGCAGGGAGAACCATTTGTCGACAACCAGGTGGTCGCTGGCAAACTTGTCATGAAAGGCTTCGAGCGCAATGTCGCGTTCGGGCACGTCCAGCCCGGCGAGTATGTTCAAAGGCCCCATCATGTCAGACATGTGCCGGGCGGCGTTGAACCGCTCCAGCGCTGATGCTGCAGTCTCGGCCGGCCTTGCTGCAGCCAGCAGCGCAAGGGCTGCATAGGCCAGTGCCCGCTGTCCCGCGGCTTCGGCACTCGCCGAGTAATCGCCTGCAGGCAGGTCACCGGCCAGGCTCTCAAGCTGGTGCTGCAGCAATGTGCCGACGGCGGCGCGGACATGATCACGCGCGGTCTTGATCAGGTCCGGGTCGACATTGCGGCCCACCATGTTGGCGATATCAGCCTCGCCCGGCAGCGCAAGCATCTGCGCCTTGAAGGCGGCTTCCAGTTCGGATGACGCCAGTATGCTAGCCAGTGCGTCGGCATACTCATCAATGGGCGCAGGGTCGTCGCCATCCCCGATGGCCTGCATGGCGGCCATGATGATCGAGCGTGACAGGGTCTGGCCGGCTTCCCAGCGGTTGAATGCATCACGGTCGTTCGCCATCAGGAACAGCAGTTCGTCATCGCGCTGGCCGGTCGTCAGGTTGACCGGTGCGGAGAAGCCACGATTGATCGACAGCACCGGACGTTCGGCAATACCGGTGAAGGTCCAGCTTTGCCTTGCCGAGCGAAATTCCAGGATGCCGCTGTCCAGGAGGCTGCCATCGTCGAGAACCAGGTCCATATCGGACCCGTCCGGCCCGATCAGGCCGGTGGCAAGCGGCATGTGCATGTCCGGCTTTTCGGTCTGACCCGGCGTTGGCGCAAGGGTTTGGGTGACTTCAAGCGTGGCCGTGGCTGCGGCCTCGTCCCAGTCGAGCCGGGCCTTTACCGACGGTGTACCGGCATGATTGTACCAGTTGAAAAACTGGCTCAGATCGCGCCCGGATGCCTCTTCCATGCAGGTTGCGAAATCTTCCACCGTGGCTGCATCGCCGTCATGCCTGTCGAAATAGATGTCCAGTGCCCGGGAGAACTTGTCCGGCCCCAGCAGCGTCTTGAACATGCGCACGACCTCGGCGCCTTTTTCATAGACCGTGGCCGTATAGAAATTGTTGATCTCGATGTAGGATTGCGGTCGCACCGGGTGCGCCAGTGGTCCGGCGTCCTCGGGAAACTGGTGCGATCGCAAGGTGCGCACGTCCTGGATCCGCTTGACCGCGCGCGAGCGCATGTCGGAGGTGAATTCCTGGTCACGAAATACCGTCAGACCTTCCTTCAGGCACAATTGAAACCAGTCGCGGCAGGTAATCCGGTTGCCGGTCCAGTTGTGAAAATACTCATGCGCGATAATCGCCTCGATATTCACGTAATCCTGGTCAGTGGCAGTGTCCGGGCGCGCCAGGATGTACTTGTCATTGAAGACATTGAGGCCCTTGTTTTCCATCGCGCCCATATTGAAGTCGGACACCGCAACGATCATGAAGATATCCAGGTCGTATTCGCGCCCGAATGCCGTTTCATCCCAGGCCATCGACGCTTTCAGGCTTTGCATGGCCCAGTCGCAGCGGTCCTGCTTGCCCTGTTCGACATAGACGCGCAGTTCCACCTTGCGGCCCGACATGGTGGTGAAATGGTCGGTGACGCAGGCGAGGTCGCCCGCCACCAGTGCAAACAGGTAGGCGGGCTTCGGCCAGGGATCCTGCCAGACCGCAAAATGGCGGCCCTTGTCGGCCTCGCCGGTCTCGACCGGATTGCCGTTGGCCAGCAGCACCGGAACCGCGTCCCGGTCAGCTTCTACCCGGACCTGGTAGGTCGCCAGCACGTCCGGTCGGTCGAGAAAATAGGTGATACGGCGAAAGCCCTCGGCCTCGCATTGCGTGCAGTACACGCCATTGGAGCGATACAGCCCGGACAGCGCGGTGTTTGCGTCCGGATTGCATTCGGTCGTGATGGTCAGTTCGAACTCACCATCGGGAACAGTCTCGATGATCAACTGGTCCGCCGTGACCGTGTAGCGGTTGTCACCGATCGTCTCGCCATTGATGGCGACGGACTTGAGCTCAACAGCTTCACCGTCCAGCCGCAGGGGCGCGTGGACAGTTTTCGATGCAGGGTTGGGGCGCATTTTCAGGACCGAGACGACGCGGGTGGCAGTCGGTTGCAGGTCCACATCCAGCGATACATGATCAATCAGGTAGTCTGACGGCTTGTAGTCCTGCAGGCGAATGGTCGGGGGCGTTTCGGTGCGCATGGTAAAACCTGATCGTTTTCAAAGTTTGGCTGGTTACATCTGCCTGTCGATATGGAACGGAGCGGGATCGGTATTGCTGTTGGGTCTCGTCATCATGTCAGCAATCATCCGGCCGGTCGTCGGCCCCCAGCTCAACCCCATATGACCATGTCCGAATCCATACCACACATTGGCCAGCTTTGGAGACGGTGAAATCACCGGCAGCGAGTCCGGTGTGCTCGGTCTGCGGCCCATCCACCTGGTTTCGCTGCCGTTCATCTCGCGCAATCCAGGCAGGACGCGCTTGCCATAGACATGCATCTGGTTGGCCCGGCGCCAGTCCGGTGGCGCGTCATTGCCGGCGATTTCGTCGGACCCGGCAATCTTGAGCCCGCCCCGGTGCGGTGTAACAGCACCTGGTTGGGCAGCGTGGGTCACCGCGCGGCCAAGCCGGACGCCGGGATCGCTCATGATGACATGATAGCCGCGCTCTGCCTGCAGCAGCACCTTCGAGCCCAGCATCCGGGCCAGTTCATCCGACCAGGCCCCGGCGCAGATGCACAGCTTCTCGACCCGTTGCTCGCCGGCCTGCTTCAGATGCAGTGTCGTGGCGCGCGTGCCGTCCTGGTCTATGCGGGTGACTTCATCGAGCAGGATCTTGCCGCCATCGCGCACCACCTGCTGCGCCAGCTTCTGCACCATCTCGAACGGATCGACGATCCGGTGCCACCCGTCCCAGAACATCGCCTTGTAGATCTCCGTGGTGAGGTCGGGCTCGATCTCGCGGGCTTCATCGCAGCTGAGTTCGCCGCCCGCATAGCCGTGTTCTGCCCGCATGGCCCGCCATCCGGCCGCCCCGTCATACTGCTTTTTCGAGCCGTACAGATGCAGCCCGTCATCCATTGCCAGAAGCCCGGACGCACCGGCATGCGCCAGGATCGTACGGTGATCTTCCAGTGCGCGCATGCCGAGTTGCGCGCGCGCCGTGGTGATCTGCCTGATGCGGTCGGGCAACGCGTTTCTCCCCACGGCCATGAGCCACGGCAACGCAGTGGGCAGGTGCCGCCAGCGTATGGAGACCGGGCCTTTCGGATCGAGCAGCCATCCCGGAATTTTCAGCAACATGCCGGCATGCACTGGCGGCACGACACCGGACACCACAACACCACCGGCATTGCCGAATGAAGCGCCTTGTCCGGGTGCTACCTTGTCGATCACCGTGACGGCAAAGCCCTCGCGTTGCAGGAACAGGGCCGTCGACATGCCGATGATCCCGGCGCCGATGATGGTTGCATGCGGTTGGGTGGTTTTCAGCTTCGTCACAGTATTCTTTCTGGTTTGGTAAAACCTGCTTGTAGAGCAGACGATTTGGGGAGCTAATACATGAAAGTCGAACAGGTAAAATCAGGAGAATCAGCCAATGCCAGTGCACAAGCGCATCAGACCATTCAATACCAAGGATACCTACCCTGAACAGAAATTGTCCAATGATCTGTCGCAGGGCGTGGTGGCTCGCGGCACAATGGTGTTTTTGCGCGGCCAGGTGGCGCAGGACCTGGACAGCCGCGAGAGCCTGCATGTCGGCGATGCAGCCAGGCAGACGGAAAAGGCCATGGCAAACATCAAGCTGCTGCTGGAAGAGGCGGGGTCCGAGCTCGCTCACATCTGCCGGATTGTCGTTTATGTGACAGACATCCGCTATCGTGAAGCCGTATATCAGGAAATGGGCAAGTGGCTGGCAGGGGTTTTCCCTTGTTCAACCGGCCTGGTTGTTCCAGCGCTTGCGCGACCTGAATGGGTAGTTGAGATCGAGGTTACAGCGGTTATTCCTGATTGATGGGAGAATGTTCAGATGGCTCTTCATGACGCTCTTGATAAACTGAAGCACACGGCGGCCGGCCCGTTTGAACGCGCGTTCAGCTCGCCGCCGGAAATTTACACCAGTGCTGACCTGCTGGAGCGCGAACTGAGTGACATCTTTGAACGCGAATGGCATTGCCCCGGCCTGGCTGCCGACATAGCCCAGCCGGGTGACTACATCACTTTTTCCATCGGCGATCAGCCGGTGTTCTGCATTCGCCAGAAGGATGGCTCGATCCGGTCATTCTCCAATGTCTGCCGGCACCGCATGATGCAACTGCTCGAAGGCGCCGGCAACACCAAGACCATTGTCTGCCCCTATCATGCCTGGACCTACAGCCAGGACGGGACGCTGCGCGGCGCGTCGCAGATGGAAAAGTCCGAAGTTTTCAGCAAGAAGGATTTCTGCCTGCCTGAAATCCGCACCGAGCTCTGGAACGGCTGGATCTACATCACGCTGAATGAGGAGGCTGCACCGGTGGCCGAGCTGCTGGCCCCGATGCATGACCTGGTCGCGCAGTTCCGCATGGACAGGTACATCCCGTGTGAAACACAGGACCATGTCTGGCAGACCAACTGGAAACTGCTGACTGAAAACTTCATGGAAGGCTATCATCTCCCCGTCGCCCACAAGGCAACCGTTGGCCAGTGGATCGGGCTGGATGACACGGTGTTTCCCGAGGAGGTGAACCCGCATTTCACCTGGCAGACCTTCACCAAGGGCGAAACGGCAGCCTACGGCCTGGCGGCCGAGGCCAACGACTACCTGGAAGGCCGCTGGCGCAACACGACCATCATGCCGACGGTGTTTCCCGCCCACATGTATGTGCTGGCGCCTGACCATGTCTGGTACCTGTCCCTGCGCCCCAGGGGCGTTGGCGAAGTGCACGTCCGCTTCGGCGTGGCACTGGCGCCCGAACGCATCGATGCGTTTCCCAACAAGCAGGCTGCCCTGAAAGACCTGGTTTCGTTCTTTGATCATGTCAACGAGGAAGACCGCTTCGTGGTCGAAGGCATATTCAAGGGCGCCCACGGCGCACTGGCCAAGGCCGGCCCGCTGAGCTACCTGGAGCGCGAAATCCATGATTTCCAGAAATACCTGGTGTCGAAGCTGTGTCCGGAAAAGGCGGACGCTGCGAAAGTGGCGGCGGAGTAGGAGACGGTTCGGGTTCTGGTGTTCGGGCAGAGCTGGCTTTGAATCAATACCCATGATGGGCGGAGAACGGACTTTCGCTGCAAGTGTGAAATCTCAAGCCGATTGACCGAGACCGGACATCCAAAGAGTCCAAGTGATGACGACAACCGGTGGTGCCACTACTTCTGTGGACTTGCCACCGTTATGACCACTCATGATTTACAGAAAACGCCGCCAGTTTTTCTGGCGGCGCTTAGAGTTTACATCCAGATCAAGTCAATCAGCAGGACTTAGAACCCATAGTTGATGCCTGCCTTGATGACATGCAATTCCTGATCGATATCGAAAATAGCTTCATTGCCATTGCTCGCCGACAGAGTAACTTCATCTGATCCCATATCGATGTAATTGTATTCCAAACGTGCGGACCAGTTATCGTCGAAGGCATGCTCAACGCCACCACCGATGAACCACCCGGTACGGGTTTCTCCACCTGTGTAAGTTCTGCTGGCTCCAACATGGGTGTGATCTTCGTCAGCCACGGCCAGACCGCCTTCTGCATAGAGAAGAGTGCGATCCATGGCGAAGCCAAAGCGAGGACCGACCGTCAACAACCAATTAATGTCTGTTGCGGCTTCACGCGTGCCGGGGTTTTGCCCCTCGGCAACCCAAGAACCGGAACCATCTATCCCTGTTCCGGACATCTCCACCTCGCCACCAAAAACGAACGAATCGGATTGGAAGTTGAAACCGAGTTGGCCACCTCCGACGAAACCGTCAACGTCAAATTTAGTTACGCTGGTACCGCAGCGACCACAATCCGTCGCACCTTCGCCGTTTTGAATCAGTGTCCAATCCTTTTCACCCCAGCCGTAACCCGCATGGCCACCGATGTAGAAGCCGTTCCAGGTGAACGGCATAGGTTCCACTGGTGTGTACAGATCAGCAGCCATGGCTGGCGCCGCGAACGCGCTGAGCGCGACGATGGGAACAAGTAGTCTTTTCATGATTACCCCCGCAAGTTTGTGTGAACCGTTGTCGCAAAAACAAGTACTTAGAGGGATGCTGGTGTCAATAGTCCACGCGCCGGCACCATCAATTATATTCAAAGTGTTGCATATTTGTCACAGGACCGTTGGGGAAATTACCCACATTTCGTGCGTACAACGAGTTCGAGTTCCTGTCAGAAGCTGACCATCAACTGACCAACAAGATCGGCAAATTTGTCTGATCTGTCGCCCGTTCGAGCGTAGATGCTTTCGCAACCCCAGTGAATGTCCGCTCCTGGGTGCTGCAATGCAGCGAACTTCAATGGGCCCAACGACAGGTAAGGGCCGAGACTGTATTCTCGAGCGAGTGGTTCGATGCCCCCTGGGTTCAAGGCGGATATTACACATCGGACCACACCAGCACCCCGGGTTCTTCCACCTGCTCACCCTGCCGGGTCTGCGACCATGGTGTTGATGAACTTTGAAAACAGTTCGCCTTGCGAGCGGATTTGCAGCTTGGAGTAGACGTTCCGGCGATGAATGCGGACCGTGCCCGGCGAGATTTCCAGAATGCGTCCAACGGCGTCGGCGGAGTGACCTTTCAGGGTGAATTCGACAACCTGTCGTTCTCTTGGGGTCAGGACGCCCTCGCCGAGGTTCTGGTAGGCACGCTGCACACTTTGCTGAATGCGCGAATTGGCAACCGCGTGATCGCCTTGTCCGAAGCGGATTGAGAGATCGTGCCAGTGGCGTCGGCAGGTGGCCTGCACAATCGGCCAGAACCGTCTCAGCTGGCGGATCTCTTTCAGGGAAAAAGCCTTGTCCGCCCGCATCAGGGACACGACCACGATGGCCTTTTCAGGCAATTCGATGAAGAAGCCGATTTCTTCCGCCAGTCCCGTGCGCACATAATAGCTGCGAAAATACTCTCCCTGAAAAAACCGGTCCGGGGCAAGATCGCGGATGCGGTAAAGCCCTGGTGCGACCTGGTTCTGGCAGGCCAGATAGAACGGGTCGAGAAGATAGGGGCCTTCCTGGTAATCCTCGACAAACACCTTTCTTTTCTGGCGGGGAAAATCGTCGAACAGATCCATGGGCCGGGTCGCGCCGAGAAAGCCGAAGATGACGGTGTAGTCGCAAGCTGAAATGCCTTTCAGCGCGCTGGACAGCCGCTTTGCGAAATCTTCCGTGCCGATGGAGTCAATCAGCGCGCCCGTCGATTCGACCCAGTCTTCCAACGCCGTCTCCCGTCCGTTCAAACTGAACTACCCTAAATGTGTTATATACAACGAAACCGGATTTTCTTACAGTTTTCTCTTTTGGGATGGTATTCACCTTGTGGGGAAAAGACAGCCGCAAATGACCGATGTGGGATATAACGGGCAACCCGCCGCGGCAAATGACATGGTCATTGCCGAACTCAGGGGCGTTTCAAAACGCTTTGGCGATATCCTTGCGGCAAGCGATCTGAACCTGTCAATTGTCCAGGGGGAATTCCTGTCATTCCTGGGCCCGTCGGGATGCGGAAAAACCACCGCCTTGCGCATGCTGGCCGGGTTCGAAACGCCGACACAAGGCGACATCCTGCTGGATGGCGAGATCGTCAACAGCCTCGACGCCCATCACCGGCCGGTCAACATGGTATTCCAGCACTATGCGCTGTTTCCGCATATGACAGTGGCGCAGAACATCGGCTACGGCCTGCGGCAACGCCGCCCGAGATTGCCCAGGGCGACGATTGCCGAAAAGGTCGGCAGGGCGCTGGAGGTTGTTCGCCTTGACGGGTTTGAACATCGTCGTATCTGGGAAATGTCGGGTGGCCAGCAACAGCGGGTCGCACTGGCCCGGGCGATCGTCAACGAACCCAAGCTGCTGCTGCTGGACGAACCGATGGCCGCGCTTGACCGCAAGCTGCGCAAGGAGATGCAGATCGAGCTGCAGAACCTGCAGCGCAAGCTGGGCATCACCTTCGTGCTGGTCACGCATGACCAGGAAGAAGCCCTGTCGATGAGCGACCGGGTCTGCATCATGCGCGACGGCAGGATCGTTCAGATCGGCAGCCCCCGCGAGCTTTATGACCGCCCGCAAAGCCGCTATGTGGCGGGCTTTGTCGGCACCTCCAACTTCTTTGACGGACTGGTCACCAGTTCGCAGGACGGCACCGTCTCGGTACGGCTTGAAAACGGCGTCGTGGTTGACGGGCAGGCGATACAGGATGCTGCCGTCGGGCAGCAGGTCTGCATCAGCGTGCGCCCGGAACAGATCCAGCTGCACAGCACCGGCGACGGCGAAGACGTCGTGGTTCTCAACCGGATCTTCCTGGGCGAACACACGGAATATCTTGTGAAACATCAAACGCTGGGTGAATTCCTTGTGCTTTCACCACGGCAATCGGAATTGGACGATGGTCCGTTCAATACGGGCGACAGGTTAATGGCCTCCTGGGATGCCAGCGCCGCGCTTGTCCTCGACCGCAACTAGTGCGCAGAACAACAGGGAACATAGCTATGACAAAGCGTAATGACTATATCTCCAAACAGAAGTTGATGGACGAGCTCTATCGGTACAAGAAGGGCTCGATCACCCGACGTCATTTCCTGAATATCACCGGACTTGGCGCGGCTGCCGCTGTCATGGGCGCGGCAGTGCCCGGATTACGTCCGCGGCCCGCATTTGCTGCAGGTGATATTGGTGACCGGGTCATTCTGGCAACCTGGCCGAACTATCATGACCCGGCCAGTTTCGAAGCGTTCACCGAAGCGACCGGCGCGCATGTTCAGGTCAATGTGTTCGGCTCGAACGAAGAAATGCTGGCCAAGCTGCAGGCCGGTGGCAGCGGCTGGGACGTGTTCGTGCCCACCAACTACACCATCACCACCTATGTCGGGGAAGACCTGATCATTCCGATCGATACCTCGAAGGTGCCGCAATACGATGCCGGCGCATTCGAGCAGCGCTTTGCCGATCCCGGCACCGTGGATGGCAAGCTTTATGCGCTGCCCAAGAACTGGGGCACGACCGGCTATTGCGTCAACACCGAACACACCGGCGGCGTGACCATGTCAACCTGGAAGCAGTTCTGGGATATGACCATGGACAGCTTCTCCGGCCGCACCATGGTGCATGATTACCAGCTGACCACCATCGGCAATGCCCTGAAATACTTCGGCTATTCTTTCAATTCGGTAGACGAGAAAGAACTGGCTGACGCCGAGAAACTGCTGATTGATGCCAA
>SWCD01020331.1_pt1 | contig 12765 bp, 12 predicted proteins | sample 4693011 | NCBI WGS metagenome assembly SWCD01 (sample SAMN10267278, study PRJNA491770) | bioreactor metagenome | isolation source: DHS bioreactor inoculated with marine | place: Japan: Omine Ridge, Nankai Trough | reverse complement strand
TTGTCGCAACTCAAACGAAGCTGAAAGGCCGTCCAGCAGATACCAGACACGATATATTTGACGCCGATTTTGATCCGCAAGCGGTTTCACGCTTCTCAAACAGCGACTGGGCAAAGGCTGGCCTCCGGTTGCATACACCAGAACCAACCCAATCGCTTCATATCTGTTACGACAGCTTGCCGGGCTTCAGAGACCCTGACTTGAACTAGTATTTGGAAAAAGTGATGCCTGCAACCCGGTAGGAATTGCCGGTTCTCGTCACTGAAGAACAACGCGTTGCACCATTCATCCATTTCTTGAAGGTGATGCACAACTGGTTCTTGGCAACCCGCCAGATACCTGTGTCGCGATCACCGTCCCACTTGGCTGACAAGTGACCGCCACGGCTCATGCGCATGGTCACCTTCGATCCCATGATCTTCGCTTTCGCGCGACCCGGGATGAACTTCTTGATTTCCTTGGCCGACAGCATTTCACCCGCAGATGACCCGCTCGTATTGGCAGCAAGGATAAACACGCCGCACGCGGCAGCGATCAGAAACTTCTTCATTCAGACATTCCCCAAATTTAATTTGGTTCCCCGCGGCTCTCTCCATCGGGGAGCCACGCAAGAATTGTAAAATCATTAGGCCCTGACGAGACAACTGGCCGCCAAATGTGCTCATCTTGAGGCACATCGCCGTCGAAAATGCCGCACCGCAACATAATACCTACAAGACAACGCGCGAAGTCGCATTTAGTTGCCTAAAGGTTAACGGAATACGGCGGAATTGTTGCTTTCGGTCTCTACCGTTTCAAAAACACTTCCGCCAAATGATTCGGAATCGGGTATTCACGACAACCGGAAACCGGTCATACGAGACATCAGGCCGCCCGGACGCATCGTTACGCTCTACCCGTGCGGTCCTAGAACGGAACTTCATCATCCATGTCATCGCGCGCGAATGAGGGCGCGTCATCGCCTTGACGTGCAGCACCACCGCCCTGCTGCGGGCGCTGCATCGGACTTGAACGGCCAAAATCACCGCCACTGTCCTGGCTGGACCCGCCGGCATCACCGGCCCCGCCCTGGCGGCCGTCCAGCATCACAAGGGTAGAATTGAAGTTCTGCAGCACGACCTCGGTGGAATAGCGGTCATTGCCATCCCTGTCCTGCCATTTGCGCGTCTGCAATTGACCCTCCAGATAGACCTTCGAGCCTTTTTTCAGATATTGCTCGACAACCTTGCACAGGCCTTCGGAAAAGATCACCACTGTATGCCATTCGGTTTTTTCGCGACGCTCGCCGGAATTGCGGTCGCGCCAGGTCTCAGACGTGGCAATGCGCAGATTGGCGATGGGCCGTCCATCCTGCGTATGGCGGATTTCAGGATCAGCACCCAGATTACCGATCAGGATTACCTTGTTGATTGAACCGGCCATGTTGCTCACTCCTCATAGCTGTTTGTCGCCAGACACTAGACTTTTCACCATTGCCCTGCCAGCCTGCTGGAGACCTTGTCCACAGCCGCTAAAGGACTCCTGTTCTGTTTTTGTTCTACAATGTTCCAATTCTATAATCAAGTATAGGGAGATATCACCCATGCCCGTAAAAATTGCCACCACAGAGGCGCCGGCACCGTTTTCCAGATATGCCCAGGCCATGCGCGTGAGCACCAGCAAGGACCTGGTGTTTGTCTCCGGTCAGGTCGGTGTCGATCTCGATGGCAAACTGGCGGACAGCGAGCGCGGACAACACCAGCAGTGCTGGCGAAATATCCTGGCGATACTGGCTGACCAGGGCCTTGCGGCAAAAGACATTATAGAAATGACGGTTTACATCACCACACAGGACGGTGTGCCGTTATATCGCGAGGTCCGCGATGAAATGCTCAATGGCCATGAGGCGGCTTCAACCCTGCTGATCATTTCTGGACTGGCAAACCCCGACTGGCTGGTTGAGATAGCCGTCATAGCAGAAGCGCCCGCGTTCCTGGTCAATCAGGAACACGAGCAACCGTCAGAGCCAGAACCAGCTACTGAAGGGGATTAGCGCAAGGATGCCAGATAGGAGGCGGTGCGGCAGCCCTCAGCGCCGGCCTTAGCAGATGCAGCATTGCCACGGGATAATTCGCCACCGAACAGAGCGGCACTGTAAACGTTTGCGTAAGCTTCAAAAATCCAGCTCATAACCTGTCTCCTTGTTGGTTGGCCGTGTTTGATGAACCTTATATGCTCGCAAGCATGCTGCACCGCAAACGGCAAATTCTGACCTGACATGTAAGAAAATATCACATATAACGTGTGACAAATATTAACACCAAGGTCATAAACATCTGCCATGCGACGCCGCCTTCCACTACTGAACCAGCTTCGAGCCTTCGAGGCTGCTGCCCGTGCACAAAGCTTCACCAAGGCAGCCGATGAGCTGTTCGTCACCCATGCAGCCATTTCGCGCCATGTTCGTGAACTGGAGCTCTGGCTCGGCACACCGCTGTTCGTACGAACCGGCAGAGGCGTTGTGCTGACGGATGCGGGCAAGCGTTACGCTGCCCGTCTCACACCTATCTTCGACGCCATCGCCGAAGCCACCAGGGATGCGATGATCGAGGGCGACAGTTCACACCTGACCGTAGCACCCGACGGTGCATTCGCATCTCGATGGCTGGTGCCGCGACTGGGCAAGTTCAACGCCGCACATCCTGACATCGAACTGGATGTCAGTCCCGGTGAATACATCTCGGACTTCTATTCCGGCGAGGATGATATTGCTGTTCGGTATGGGGCCGGCCACTGGCCTGAGGTTGAAGCCGAACTTCTGTGCAAGGCGCGGATGTTTCCCGTCTGCGCGCCGGACCTGGTCGCAACCAATCCCCCGGCAAAACCCGACGACCTGAAAAACTTCACCCTGTTGCATGAAAACTCCCGGCAATGGTGGGCTGACTGGTTGCAGGCGGCCGGCAGCAAGAATGCTGATCTGGCCTGGGCCGGCCCGTTATTTCAGAACTACCTGGCCATCCAGGCAGCAGAAGCCGGACAGGGATTTGCGCTGGCGGACCAGATCATTGCCACAGATGCACTGTTGGCCGGACGCCTGGTGCGCCCGTTTGACATTGAAACCAGGGACGATGAAGGTTATTGGCTGGTGTGGGGCAAGGGTCTGAAGCTCAATGCATCGGGCCTGGCCTTCCGGCAATGGCTGGTTGCCGAGATGCACAAGACAAATGCCGCCTACGAGAAAATGAAGTCCGAGGGTATAACCAGGACATCGAAAGCCTAGACAAGGCCCATTAAGCATGACCACGCCGACCTATGATTGCGATAAATGCCCCGGATATTGTTGCTCCTACCCGGTGATCAATGTGACCAAGCGCGACGCCCAGCGCATTGCAAGACACTTTGGCATCACACTGGAACAGGCCGAAAAACGCTATCTGCACGCCGATCATGGCTACAAGCGGTTGTTGAACCGCAAGGACGATGAACACTTCGCCCGCATTTGCCAGTTCTTTGACACCGAGCAGCGCAATTGCTCGATCTACCCGGCAAGACCATCCACCTGCCGTGATTTTCCCGGCAAGACCTGTGGCTATTATGACTTCCTCAAGTTCGAACGGGCCGGGCAAAAGGATCAGGACTATGTTTCAACGACCTGGCATTATGAAGATTGAAGCTCCCAAGCTTGCCACCCTGACGGGCCGGGACGGAAATCCACACATTGCGGCAATTCATTTCCTGTTGCCGACCACCGGACCCACATGATTATCACACTGGCCATTTCAGGTTACCGCTCGATCCGCGAGATGGTGCTGCCTTTGGAACAGCTAACACTGATTACCGGAGCAAATGGCAGCGGCAAGTCCAGCCTGTATCGTGCCATCCGGCTGCTGGCGGACGTTGCCCAGGGCCAGGTGGTCAGCGCGCTGGCTCGCGAAGGCGGACTGCAATCGACTTTGTGGGCAGGTCCGGAAATTGTGTCGCGAGCCATGAAAACCGGACAGGTACCGGTCCAGGGCACCGTCAGGCAAAAGCAGGTAAGCCTCAAACTGGGCTTCGCCGATCAGGATTATGGCTACGCCATTGATCTTGGACTGCCGCAGCAAGACAAAACCTCCATGTTCAACGCCGATCCCGAGATCAAATCCGAAGCCCTGTGGGTTGGAGAATGCCTGCGTCGGGCCAATGAAATCGCCGGCCGCACCGGCCCGGCCGTCAAGGTTCTGTCAGAAACAGGCTCCCGACATACGGTAATCGGCAACCTTGCCAGCTTTGACAGCATGATGACCCATGCGGCTGATCCGAAAACCGCCCCTGAACTTCTGGCGATCCGGGAACGAATGCGCCAATGGCGCTTTTACGATCACCTCAGAACCGATCAGGACGCGCCGTCACGCACGCCGCAAATCGGCACCCGGACGCCGACATTGTGTTCAACCGGTGCGGATGTCGCCGCCGCCTTTCAGACCATCCGCGAGATTGGCAATCCTGACGCCCTGGCAGACGCAATTGAAGACGCGTTTCCCGGCAGTTCTGTTGAACTGTCGGTCACCGACGGCATGTTTGAATTGCTGATGCATCAAAAAGGTTTGCTCAGGCCCCTGCGAACCGCCGAACTGTCAGACGGAACGCTGCGTTACCTGCTGCTGGTGGTCGCACTGCTGACGCCGCGCCCGGCCCCTCTCCTGGTATTGAACGAGCCCGAAACCAGCCTTCATCCAAGCCTGCTTGACCCGCTTGCGAGACTGATCTCCAGAGCAGCAGAAAAATCACAGGTCATCGTGGTTTCACATGCAGGTGTGCTGGTTGACGCACTCAACCGGCAGGCAGGTATCGCCAGCTATGAACTGAACAAGGAACTCGGCGAGACCATCGTCGACGGAGTTGACAAGCCTGACTGGAAGTGGCCAGCCAGGTAGGCTGGCTGATAACCAGCCATTATCCCATGGCCACCAGACGCGCGATTGCCTCTTTTACCTGGCCGACCTTGGCATGCAACTCTTCGCGGCGTGCCCTGGTTTCCTCGATCACGGCCGGCGGCGCCTTGGCGACGAAACCGGCATTGTTCAACCGGCCATCGATCGACGCGATGTCCTTGGCGGTTTTCTCAAGGTCCTTTTCAAGCCGGGCCTTTTCCGCGCTGAAATCAATCACGCCCGCCAGCGGCAGGGCAACGACCGCTTCATCCAGCACGATCTGGGCGGAATTTTCCGGCACATCATCTGCAAACGTCAGACTGTCAAGCCGGGCCAGCCTCGAGACCTCTGCCATCCAGGCTCCGGCCCGCGCTTTTGCCTTATCGCCCGGATGCGCCAGCACACACGGCACCTTGGCGCCGGCAGGCACATTCATCTCAGAGCGCACCGAGCGGATTTCCGTGATCAGCCGGACGACCCAGTCAATTTCCTGCGCTGCATCAGGTGCTTCAAGCCCCTGGTAGTTCGGCCATGATGCCTGTGCCAGCATGCTGTCGCGTGCCGTTTCACCGGCAGTCTGCTGCCACAGTTCTTCGGTTATAAACGGCATGAACGGGTGCAGCAGCAACAAGATCTGGTCCAGCGCCCACGCGGTTGCAGCGCGGGTTTCTGCCTTTGCAGCTTCGTCGTCCCCGTTAAGGACAGACTTCGACAATTCCACGTACCAGTCGCAGAACGTGTGCCAGACAAAACTGTACAGCGCGCCTGCTGCCTCATTATAGCGGTGTTCCTCGATCCCCGCTGTGACGGCTTCCCCGGTCCGGGCAGCTTCACCCGCAATCCAGCGGTTGAGCGTGACTTTGCATGTCGCAGGATCAAACCCGTCTGCACGTACGCACTCATTCATCTCGGCAAAGCGCGCAGCATTCCACAGCTTGGTGCCAAAGTTGCGATAGCCTTCAACCCGTTGCGTCGACAGTTTGATATCGCGGCCCTGTGCCGCCATGGCAGCCAGCGTAAAGCGCAGTGCATCCGCGCCGTATTCGTCGATCAACTCGAGCGGGTCGATGACATTGCCTTTGGACTTTGACATCTTCTGGCCGTTCTCATCGCGCACCAGCGCGTGGATGTAGACCGTGTCGAATGGCACCTGCGGTGATCCGTCGGGCTGTTTCATGAAGTGCATGCCCATCATCATCATCCGGGCGACCCAGAAGAAAATGATGTCAAAGCCGGTGACCAGCGTGTTGGTCGGGTAATAGCGCTGCAGTTCATGGGTATTGTCCGGCCAGCCCAGCGTGGAGAACGGCCACAGTGCAGAAGAAAACCAGGTGTCCAGAACGTCTTCATCGCGGGTCAGTTTGACCCGATAACCGTAATGGGACTCAGCCTGCTCTTCGGCCAGCGCCTCGCTTTCGGCAACAAACACGGTACCGTCCTCGCCATACCAGGCGGGAATCTGATGCCCCCACCACAACTGGCGCGAAATGCACCAGGGCTGGATATTGCGCATCCACTCGAAATAGGTCTTGTCCCACTGCTTGGGTACAAACACCGTATCGCCCTGCTCAACCGCCTCGATGGCCGGCTTGGCCAGGGTTTCCGCATCCACATACCATTGGTCGGTCAGAAACGGTTCAATCGGCACACCGCCCCGGTCACCGTGCGGCACCGTGTGGGTGTGTGGCTCGATCTTTTCCAGCAGTCCGCGCGCCTCGAACATCTCGACCACCAGCTTGCGGGCTGCAAAACGGTCCTTGCCGTGCAGTGCAGCCATGGTGGCTTTCAGTTCATCGGTCTCGGGAACGCCAGCCAGGAAATCCTCATTGCCGTCCAGGACGATGCTCGCATCAACAGCCATGATGTTGATGTTGGGCAGATCATTGCGTTTGCCCACTTCAAAATCGTTGAAATCATGCGCCGGTGTGATCTTCACCGCGCCGGAGCCTGCTTCGGGGTCGGCATAGTCATCCGCCACGATCGGTATCAATCGACCGACCAATGGCAACACGACATTCCTGCCGATCAGGTCCTTGTAGCGCTCATCATCGGGGTGAACTGCAACACCGCTGTCACCAAGCATGGTTTCAGGACGGGTCGTGGCAACGGTAATGAAGCGGTCCTTCTCACCCTCGATCGGGTACTTGAAATGCCACAGATTACCGTTCATTTCGACCTGCTGCACCTCCAGATCGGAAATCGCGGTCAGCAATTTCGGGTCCCAGTTCACCAGCCGCTTGTCCTTGTAGATCAGGCCTTCCCGATACAGCTGGACAAACACCTTGAGCACAGCCTTTGACAGGCCTTCATCCATGGTAAAGCGCTCGCGCGACCAGTCACAAGATGCACCGAGGCGGCGCAGCTGGCCGATGATCGTGCCTCCCGATTCAGCCTTCCATGTCCAGACCTTGTCCAGGAACGCCTCGCGACCAATGTCGCGGCGGCCGGGTTCCTTGCGTTCCATCATCTGGCGTTCGACAACCATCTGCGTGGCGATGCCGGCGTGATCAAGCCCCGGCTGCCACAACACGTCCCTGCCCCGCATACGCTCGAACCGGCACAGTATATCCTGCACCGTGTTGTTCAGGGCGTGGCCCATGTGCAGTGAACCGGTGACGTTTGGTGGCGGAATGACGATACAGAACGGATCCCCGTCCGGTGTCTGATTGGCGCGGAACAGGCCGGAGGCCTCCCAGGCTTCATAAAGTCGGGTTTCAATGTCGGCCGGTGTAAAGTGCTTATCGAGCATGGACTTGGTGGTATCTGTTCTGGAGTTTTGGGGGTCTCTGGCGCGGTTAAACACTACGCGCACAATACTTGCAACAGGCCGTAGACAAGTCGCGGGCAAGGTGGCTGAGCGCTAGCGCTTCAAACCGGTAATCCTGGCAATCTCGTCACGCACGGCATCCTCGACAATCGGACTGAGATTATCAGCCAGCCATTGTTCTATCATTGGTCGGATCATGGCGGTAAAAGCTTCTTCACTGGGCATCGCTGCGGCCACCTGTTCCGGCAGATGCGTGTCAATCCAGACAACCAGTTCCGGTTCGATGACCTGGCGGATCATCGCCTCCAGCGGCAAGCCAGCCTGCGGGTCGGGACTGGCAGCAGATGATGTGACGGTCTCGGGTGTCTCATCAAGGTCAGTTTCGACTGCGTCTTCTTCGACGGTTGCCGCATCAACCCGCTCATCCATGGTGACCCGGGCTTTCGTGGCGAGAGGAACTGCCACGTCGTGTTCAGTTGCAACCTGTTCCGCCGCGACCGCGCTGGCCAACGGATTTTCAAGCGACCAGTCACTATAGTCAGGCGTGTAGGAAACAACGCCCGTTGAAATATCACCGATGATGAACTCATCCATATAGCCTTGTTCATCTCCAATACCGGCCTTCAATCCATTATGGGACTCTGTGCCGGATGGCGTTTCGGCGACCGGATTCGGATGCTGATCACGGGCACGGGCTTCTTCCTGGCGAACATCTCCGCCAAGCAAACTTGCCATTGACCGGCTGGTGCCGGATCTGGTTCTCGATTTCAATGATGCCAGGCGGTTGCGTAAAGACATGTAACTTGGTGAACTCTCCAGAGAATGGCGATACCGGTGTGGGTTGCTGGAAACATAGCCCGGACCGTGCTTTACGTCACCCTCAGATACAGCGGTTGCTTCGGATGGCGCGGCGGGCCCGGAATCTGGTTGCCCGTGGTTGTCGTCGGCGGTGCCCCGCAGGCGCGGCGCATGCGGCGCGCCAATGGGTTTTGCGAGCCCTGGCGCAGGTATGGCCATTTTGCTCGCCGTATCAGACTCGATCGCCTCCCGGATGGAAGACAATAGCTGATCGACGGAAGTGGCTTCCTGCGGTGTGCTGTCGTGTTTGCCCATGGTCTGCATGTGGTTTTTGAAAAATCATTTTGATAACGATGCAAGCTTATCGCCTTGCAGCCGGCTGTGTACAAGGCTACACCCTGCGAATCACCAACTTGTCGACAGTTGCGTTTCGGATCAAGACATTTGTACCAAACAAGCGTGCAGCAAAGGCAGTAACTATTGCGCTCGAACCGCATGGTGGCACGCCCTCGCAAAACCCGGACCTGAGCGGCACTCTCAAATCTGACGTCCGGCTTTACGCGCACCACGGCTCACAACCAGTTTATTCCGACGTATTGATGCTTGCCCCGAATGCCTTGTCACGCACTTCATCCAGGTTACGTTCCGGCTCATAGATATTAACCGAAAGCCGCAGATCAGCTGCCGTCATGCGCCCGATCGCGGCTACAAGCTGGTAACCGGCTACAATCCGGTCTCGCAGTGAAGTCGCAAGTGCTACCTGTGTTTCCACAAGTTCATTTTCTGCATTGAGCACGTCAAGTGTTGTCCTGGTGCCGACCTGAGCTTCCTGTTTAACCCCGTCAAGGGCGATCTGATTGGCCGCCACGGCTTCCCTGGCTGCCGCAATAGTAGCAGTAGCGGCCTTCAGCAAATGCCACGCACTTACCACTCGCTCGCGAACCTGGCGATGCACGTCAAGAACTTCCATCTTTCGTTGGCTGGAAATCTGCTTTGCTTCGCGTATCTGTGAATAAACCCGACCGGACTGGTAGAGTGGAACGGATAGTGTGCCTGCTATAACGCCCGTTCTGGTTCGCCCGACAACATTCGATGAATTATTGTCAATCGAATAACTCGCTTCAAAATTCAGCTTTGGCAGCAGGTCGGATTTTTGAACACCGATGTTCGCCTCGGCAGCTTCCTCAACATACGCTGCGGCCAGGATTTCCGGGTTGGTTTCACCAGCTATTGCGATTGCCTGACGCAGCGACTTAGGCACTCTCGGAGACAGTCGGGGAAATATCAGTCGATCTGGCTTGACCCCAATTACCCGAATATAGTTTGCAACGGATGTCTCCAGATTACCAACAGCAACTGCATAGCGGCCTCTTGCATCAGAAGCCCGGGCGTTCGACTGGGCGACATCCGTACGCGTAATCTCACCGACATCGAAACGTGCTGTCGCCGCACGGACCTGCTCAGTAAAATTGCTCAGCGAACCGCGGCGATAATTGGCAATTTGACGATCCCGAATGACATTCATGAATGCGATCGCACCATCCAGCAACACTTGTTGCTCAACTGACAACAGATTCTGATTGCCGGCCCGCACGGTCGCATCAGCCTCGCGCAATGCGTTCTCGGAACGGAATCCGTCAAAAACCGGTTGCGATAATTGAATCTGGAAGCCGCGGGACAGAAAATCAGTTTTCCCGGTGACGGAATTGCCCTGGTAGACCTTTGACACATCGGCATTGGCAGTCACCGTGGGACGCCATCCCGACTTTGCCTGTGGCACCTGCTCGTCGGTCGCACGCTGGCGCGCCTGGTCAGCCTTCAATTGCGGGTTGCCGACATAGGCTTTTGACAACGCACCAGCGATGGTCTCCGCATTTGCCGGGCTGGGAATATAGAACGTGGTTGTAACGGCCAAGCACAGGGCAGACAACCAACCGGCATGCCGTAAAAGTCTGAGACCTGTTTTTGAATTCACAATCACCCCCTGAATCATCCGCTGGTACCTTACCGGAGTTTCATGGTTAACAAAATACCCACTTCGCACATCACCGCACATCAGTACCGCACAAAACAACCCTAATGTAACAATCACTTTGTGGAAAACCTACAATAAAGCCAAAGCCGGTAATTTCCAGCAATACCCGACGCCGGGACAGCTGCGGAACTTCGCTAAAACACGAATCCTGGATCAGCTTTCTCGAACCCCGGCAGCATTGGAATACTGGCGTCGAAGGCATAGCGTGATGCAATCACATCTCCGGTTTTTGTATAAACCAGCGCCTGCGCGGTATCCGTGGTGCCCACAACCACGACCAGACGACCACCGTCACCCAGTTGTGACAACAGGCTTTCCGGGACTTGTCCGGCCCGCCCGTTGATAATGATGACATCATAAGGGGCTTCGGCGCGGTGACCTTCGCTCATGGACGCATTGAACACTGCCACATTGTTGATTTCCAGCCGCAACAGATTTTCATTCGCTGCTTCTGCAAGCTCCTGAGTTTCTTCAACGGCCACCACCAACTGGGCCAATCTTGCCAATACCGCAGACGAATAACCCGAAGCGCAACCGATATCGAGCACGCATTCATTCGGCTGAATAGCGGCAGCCTGTAGCATGCGGGCAAAAGTCATGGGTTCCATCAGATGGCGCTTCTTGCCATCGTTTCCAATGGCGAGCGGCACGTCCTCGTCCATGTATGCCAGTGATTTGATGGCACTGGGCACAAACAGTTCACGCGGTATCTCCGCCATGGCATCAATCACGCGGGCATCGGTTATGCCGTTTGGACGAACCTGGGATTCAATCATGTTTTCTCGCGCGATGGCGTAATCGATCATGCTAGCTCCTGATACTCAATCGGCCAAATCCGCCGAAATCCCGGACGTTGCGCAATTGCAAAACGCAGTCTTCATGGTTGAATACCCAACTCGGACCGTCCCGCCAAGCCTGTTTGTCATTCGATGCACCACAACACAATATCAAAAACCGCCAACATTGCCCAAAAGCAGGCGTTGTAACGTGATGCAGTGTCGTCTATAAGACGCCGCCCGGACTACGATCAGTCCGCCACGATGGCCTCGTGGGAGAGTGGTTATCCATCGGATTGCAAATCCGCTTACACCAGTTCGATTCTGGTCGAGGCCTCCAGACTTCCAGTTCCTGTTCGACATTTTCCGATTTACCGGATGCAAGCGTAAGCCGGCATGGAAATCTGCCCGATGTCCAGTCCGGAAAGTGTGTCTATTCAGCAACACTTTCAAAAAAAACATACCTGTGGACCGCCTGGCGAACCGCACAGGCCCCAAATAGCCATATATTCGCCCTGTTGTTATAGACATTTGGCTGGTCTGATCCTGACCAAGCTTGTATTGATGGGTTTCAGATTGTTGTGATATCCAGTTGGGATCATTTGTGCGGAAACATCACTGCATATTGGCATTTATGCTGTTGTTGGCGGGTTGTGCGGGAGGCGATACGAACAGTGCGCTTCTTGAACCGCGCACTATTGATGTCGACGCCGCGGCAGAACCGGCAGGCGGAGTCATTTCCAGCCATATTCAACAACTGCAGGCACAGACGGGCCCCAGCTACGTCACGCTGGTCGTCCACGAACAGGAGAAACGCGCCGGGTCCAAGGCAGCCAACTCCCCCGAGGCCTTGACATCCGGCAGCGGTTTCGTGGTCTCCAACGGCATTATCATGACCGCCGGTCATGTTGCGGTGAAACGCGGAAACTCGGTTGATGCGCGTGCATCCAACGGGCGAATCTATTCCGGTACGGTGATTGCGGTTAAGCCCGAAAACGATATGGCATTGATCAGGCTACGCGGTTTCAGTTCCGCTGCTGTTACACCGTCGCCAAACCATTGCATGCGACGGGGTGCCCCGGTGTTCTCGCTCGGCAAACCGCATGCCCGCAATGATACCGCCCGTATCGGCTCGGTAAACTCGATGAGCTTCGGCCGTGCCGTCAAGTACAGCGGCTTCGGCTATCCCGATGCAATCGAACTGCGCCTTGCGACCAAGAAAGGCGAATCAGGCGGCCCGCTGTTCGACGACAAGGGGCAATTGACCGGAATGCTTGTCAGCACGTTGTCCGATGCCAATGGCCGGCCGTTGAACCTGGCGCACGCCATTTCAACACCTGCGCTGGCAAAGTTCCTGTGTTCAAACACGTCTTGTTCCGGCAACTGGCAGCAACTGGCCCAAAAGGCGCCGACCTGCCCCGCCATATAGCCTGTTGCGTATGTGGTACCCGGCGTTCCGCGCACCGGGCCCTGTCTGCACGGACATCATACTCATGG
>SWCD01005908.1_pt1 | contig 12773 bp, 8 predicted proteins | sample 4693011 | NCBI WGS metagenome assembly SWCD01 (sample SAMN10267278, study PRJNA491770) | bioreactor metagenome | isolation source: DHS bioreactor inoculated with marine | place: Japan: Omine Ridge, Nankai Trough | reverse complement strand
TTGGGCTTACACCTTTGGAACACGATGCCCGTAGGGGAATTTGGGATTACGTCTGGTCCGATCATGGCGGCTGCAGAAACTATGCATATTAAAATTAAGGGGAAGGGGGCTCATGGCGCAAAACCCAACGAGGGAATTGACCCAATTGTGGCTGCTTCACAAATCATTCTTGGTTTGCAAACGATCGTTTCAAGAAATGTGGATCCAAAAGATACTGCAGTGATCAGCGTGACTGCGATCAATGGGGGGACTGCTTTTAACATCATTCCTCCAGAAGTGGAAATTTTGGGCACAATTAGGTCCTATTCACTAGAAACTCGCGAAATATTATTGAAACGGATTAATGAAATTGTAAGTGGAATTGCGAAGAGCATGCAATGTGAGGCAGAGATCAAGATGACGGACATCACCCCTGTCGTAGATAATGATGATGAGTTAACAATCCGAATTCAAGGATTGGCAGCTGAATTGTTCTCCGCAGATAAGGTCATCTCTGATGAGCGGACGATGGGTTCTGAGGACATGTCCTTTTTGATGAAAAATAATCCGAGTTGTTTTGTTTTTGTTGGCTCACAAAACAAAGAGAAGGGGTATTTTTTTGGGCACCATCATCCAAAGTTTGACATTGATGAGGAAGCCCTAAGAAACGGGTTGGCATTGATGGGCTCCACTGTTTTTGATTTATTGTCCTAAAATTTAAATCTATTCTATTAAGTAAATATCTATAGGGGGATTGGGAAATTTACTATTTATTCATTTAAATACTCTTTATTTATTGCCCGCTAATTCTTTCAAAGATTGTTTCTTGACCAAGCTGAGAAATATTGTATAATTCTATTAATCTTATTCATCAGATTAATAGATATAATCAAGTTAATCAGGAAATATTATGGCAAGAAACAACTCTTTTAATTTTTTGGAATATCTTGCAGAGAAATCGATTATTAGTGCAGATTCTCAAGAAAACCAAGAAAGAATCCCCTCTTTAACTGTTCTTAGTAGCGAGACTGGCATCAGTATTTCCTCTCTGCGAGAGCAACTGGGTGTTGCTAGGGCATTAGGGTTGGTTGAGGTTCGTCCTAGAACCGGCATCCGAAGAATGCCATACCGTTTTGCTCCCGCTGTTATTGAAAGTCTAAATTATGCAATATCATGTGATCGTAAATATTTTGATGATTTTGCAGATCTTAGGCGACATGTTGAAGCTGAATATTGGAAGCAAGCAGTTGGAAAACTTACTGAAGAGGATAAGGATGACCTAGAAAAAATTGTAGAACGGGCTTGGGTTAAATTGCAGGGTGATCCAATCCGGGTTCCTCACTCTGAGCATCGGGAATTGCATATTGTAATATTTAGAAGACTAGATAATCCATTTGTAACTGGAATTTTAGAAGCCTATTGGGAAGCCTACGAAAAAATAGGCTTAAGCCGTTATAGCGATCTCTCATATCTAAAGGATGTTTGGACATACCATAACAATATTGTGGCTGCAATTTGTTCTGGAAATGTGGATGAGAGTTTTCAATCAATGCTCGATCATATGGACTTGATCGATCACAGGAATAATACATAATTTCAAGGAGTTTTCATGAGTGAACAATCCCTAATGAAGGATACCTCCACCAAAAAAAGGGTTGTCAATGATTTTTCGATTACGGTAGCTACTGTTAATGGATCCGGAAGTCAGACTTCAAATTTGACCATATTGCGGGCTTTATTTCGGATGGGCATCCCGGTTTCGAGCAGGAACTTATTTCCATCTAATATTCAAGGGTTGCCCACTTGGTATACGATTCGGGTGAGTAAAGATGGCTATACATCTAGAACTGAAACACATGAAATTGTGATCGCCATGAATGTTGCCACTTTTGCCGAGGATCTTGCGAAAGTTTCCCCTGGTGGTGCATTTTATTATGCAGATCATTTAAAGTTGGATATTGACCGAGATGATATTGCCATTTATCCAGTACCTGCGAAGGATCTTGCGAAAAAATCTGGTGCACCCTCACAGCTCAGAAATTATGTTGCTAATATGGCTTATGTGGGAGTTTTAGCCCATCAGATTGGGATTGACATGGATAAAATAAAGAAAGCCCTTGAATTTCATTTCAAAGGGAAAGAAGGACCGGTTAATCTTAATTTTGGTGTAATTGAAGAAGCCGCTAAATGGGCTGCAGAAAACTTGGAAAATAATGACCCTTATTATGTAGAAAATATGGAAGGGATGACCGAAGATTGCATAATGGCAACGGGAAACACCGCAGGTGCGCTCGGATCCATTTATGGGGGGGTTCAATTTTGTGGATGGTACCCGATCACTCCGGCAACCTCCTTGCCAGAAGCGGTAAAAACCTATATTCCGCAATTGCGAGATAAACCTGAAATAGATGGGAAAACATATGCCATCGTGCAAGCTGAAGATGAATTGGCTGCGATCGGGATGTGTGTTGGTGCAGGTTGGTCGGGATTAAGGTCAATGACGTCTACCTCTGGCCCCGGCATTAGCTTGATGACGGAATTTATTGGACTGGCTTATTATTCCGAAATTCCGGTGGTTATTTGGAATGTTCAAAGGGTTGGCCCAAGCACGGGAATGCCGACGAGAACCTCTCAAGGCGATCTTTCTCAGGCTTATTATCTTGGGCACGGTGATACAGAACATATCATTTTATTACCTTCATCCGTTAATGAGTGTTTTGAATTTGGATGGAAATCATTTGATATCGCCGAGAGAATTCAAACCCCGGTCTTCGTATTATCAGACCTTGAGCTAGGCATGAACCAAGCAATGACTGAGGCTTTTAATTATCCAGATAAATCAATGGATCGAGGGAAGGTTCTTTGGGAAGAGGATTTTGAGAAAATGACTGAGCGATGGGGGAGATATTTGGACGTGGATGGCGATGGAATACCTTATCGATCTGTCCCAGGAAACCGCCATACAAAAAGTGCTTATTTTGCTAGAGGAACCGGTCACGATGATTTTGCAATGTATACAGAAAAACCAGATGACTGGGAAAAGAATATGGCACGGCTAATTCTAAAATTTAAAACTGCCAAGGAATTTTTACCAACGCCAGTAATTAAAAATAAAGAAGATGCAAAAATAGGTATTATTGCATTTGGATCTACTGAGGCTGCGATCATAGAAGCACAGGATATCTTGGAAAACAAAAATGTACCTACTGATTTTTTGAGAATAAAAGCTTTGCCCTTGGCGGACTCGGTGAAAGAGTTTATTGAATCACATGAAAAAGTTTATGTATTTGAATTGAATCGAGATGGGCAAATGCATCAAATATTAAATGTGAAATATCCAAAATTGACAAAAAAGATGGTTTCACTTACCAAACATAATGGTTATTCATTATCTGCTGAATGGGTAGTAACAGAATTGCTCAAAAAGGAGCAAAAATAATGGCGAAAGTAAATCAAATTGGACTAGAAAAATCTGAATATCGCGGGGCACCGACCACCTTATGCGCGGGGTGTGGGCATAATTCGATCTCAAACCAAATCATTGCGACTGCATATGAATTAAATTTGGTTCCTGAAGATATCGTTAAATTTAGTGGCATTGGTTGCTCAAGTAAAAGTCCAACATATTTCTTGGGACGATCTTTCGGATTTAATAGTTTGCACGGTAGAATGCCCTCCGTGGCTACCGGTGCCATGTTTGGAGATCATAGTTTAGAAGGTCTTGCTGTGAGTGGGGATGGAGACACTGCAAATATTGGTATGGGACAATTTAAACATATTATGAGAAGAAATGTCCCACTAGTATATATCGTAGAAAATAATGGTGTTTATGGGCTGACTAAAGGACAATTCTCCGCAACCGCAGAAAAGGGGTTGACCTTAAAAAGCCAGGGAATCAATCCTTATATGTCCGTTGATATTGTGATGGAAGCACTTACATCCAAGGCCACTTTTATTGCTCGCTCTTTTGCGGGAGATGCCTCCCAAGTAAAGGAATTAATCAAGGCTGCATTTAGCCATAATGGGACAGCTATCCTGGATATCATCAGCCCATGTGTGACCTTTAATGACCAAGCTGGCTCGCACCACTCCTATGAATGGACTAGAGAACACCGTGAATTGTTGCATGATTTTAGTTATATACCGTATACGGAAGAGATTCAGATCAGTGAGCAACAGGCAGGCGAGTTGCAAACTGTGACGATGCATGATGGATCACAAGTGATCTTGAAGAAATTAGAACGCGATTATGATCCCAAAGATCGATTTGAGGCAATGCAAGTATTACAAAAGGCAAATGAAGAAAATATATTGCTCACCGGTTTGATCTATGTGGATGAAAATGCGCCCTCGTTGTTGGATATGCATCAATTACCCAAGGACAAGGCATTAAATAGATTCGAGGAAAAAGATCTCCGCCCCTCTAAAGAATCTCTTGCAAAGATCAATGAATTGATGTTCTAAATATAATTAGGTATTATAAAACCTCTCTTATTTTAAAAGAGAGGTTTTTGTTTTAAAGTGAGGGATTCGTTGGTACAATATTAATTGCCCTCAATATGGTAATAATTGGTATAAATAATTACTAAATCGCACCTGTGAAGCGATATTTACACGAAAAATAGGAGAAGAAGATGAAATTTATTAGTGGTATTTTTAAATTTTTAGCAGTGATAATTATGGTCTTTGTGATCATCTTTTTGCCTTTATCCTTGTTCGCTAGAAATGTGGGGGAGGTAATGTTTTCTAAAAATGTAGTTTCTGACTTAATTGAAGAAAACCTTTTTGATGCGGATATCCTCGCGAAATTGGCCCAGGATCTGATAACTTCCAATCCTTTAACAGCGAGTATCGCAGATGATTCTAGCGCAGTTTCAGAATTTGTAAATGGCGCATTGCAAAACTTAAATCTTGACCAATGGTCAGAATTAATCACAGCTATCACGCCCCCAGATTTGATGTCAGATACTTTTAATTCAATATTTGATGAATTTTATATTTGGATGGACAATGATGAACCGGTGCCAAATATCGTGATCGACCTAAAACCATGGAAAAGTAATACAATACAAAATTCTTCCACCGTATTAGGTCTGGTGTTAAACGTACTTCCAGCATGTACCAGTGCACAGATTTCAACTTATGCAATAAACTCGGCTGTAAATTTCTTTGGGGGTACAGAAACGAATAGCATTCCGCTTTGTAAACCGAAAGAACCTTATTATTCCTTGCTGGTCGACAAAGGGACGCTAGCTATACCAAGCATTGCTGAAAAATTGCCTGATCAAGTGGACTTAGCAGACCAGTTAGGTACAGCACAATTCAATTTAGTCATTCTAAAGCAAACCCTGAAAAGCGCTCGATTTCTACTACAATGGTCATGGGTAATTGTGCTAATTCTGTTTTTAGTAGCCATTCCAATGGGAGCAAGATCGATATCGCAATCCTTTAAATGGGCTGGGTGGCCATTATTTATATCAGGTGGATTTTTGTTTGCTCTAGTATTATCTTTAGATTTTATTTCGACTAGACTCGTATCCTTTATCAGTAAATTGTTTTTTGCAGATATTCCTGAAACTATTGGTGGGTTCTTGGAATCTATATTAGGTATTATGATGAAATTTTTTGCATTGCCACTAAAAAACCAGGGATTGATTGTATTTGTGGTGGGTGTGCTTTCATTGATGACTGGGTATATTCTTTACTCGCTTATGGACAACAGAAAAAATCAAATAATAGCAGCTCCTGCTAAAGCAGCTCCATCTTTACAAAACACAGTTATTGGTGAAATTGAAGAAACGGCAAGCATGGTGTCTACTGAAATTGATACTGGGGAGGAAAAGACACCCCCAACTGAATAAATAATATTAAGACAACAAAAAGAACTCCTAAATTAATTAGGAGTTCTTTTTGTAATAATAATTTTTAATACTTAGGAATGTTGTCCCACAGTGTAAAGTAGTGCAAAATTTGGTAATCGTCTTGCACCCACCGGGAATCCTGAAATGATGACTACTTGTTGACCTGGTTTGATGGGTGTAGACGAAATCATGGCTGTATCAACATGGGCTAACATATCTTCAATTTTGTCTGCAAAGGGGATTTTATAAGGGAAGACACCCCAATAGAAAGCCATTCTTTGAAATGTTTCTTCTTCTGGGGTAAATCCAATAATGGGTACTCTGGGTAAAGCCTTGGACATTAATCTTGCGGTTCTACCTGTCTGGGTGAAAACTACAATTGCTGAAACATTGAGATCGTGAGCTAATTCTCTGGCTGCTCTAGTGATCGAAATTGCATCATCAGTGCCCATGTCGGAATGAGACCCTTGCCAATGCCCCCATTCCTTTTGGTTCTTCTCTGATTCTCGAATAATAGCGTCCATGATCTGGACGGTTTCCACTGGATATTTTCCAATGGCAGTCTCACCCGACAACATGACGGCATCTGATCCATCAAAGATAGCGTTTGCTACATCAGATGCTTCAGCACGAGTAGGGCGGGGATTTTTAATCATCGAATCTAGCATTTGAGTAGCAGTGATAACTAATTTTCCCTTTCGATTGGCCGCATCTATGATCTGTTTTTGAGCTATTGGCACCACCTCTGGTGGCATTTCTACACCTAAATCACCACGGGCAACCATCACGCCATCGGCAAGATCTAAAATTTCATCTAAATTATCTAATGCTTCGGGCCGCTCAAGTTTCGCAATGATCGGTATTCCGATTTTGTGTGGTGCGTATTGGCTAATGGCCTGGCGAACTCGGGCAACATCTTGGGCAGACTGCACAAATGAGATGGCGATCGCATCAACCCCGTGTTCTAATCCAAATGCGAGATCCTTCTCATCCTTTTCTGTGAATCCGGGAATATTGAGATCTGCACCTGGGAGATTGATTCCCTTATTTGATTTTAGGAATCCTCCTAAAAGGACAGTTGCCTGCACCTCGGTTTTGTCGTCATTAATCCCGGTTACCAATAATTCCATGTTGCCGTCATCGAGGAGTATTCTTCCACCAATGTTTACAACGGAGGGGAGGTCTGCAAAATCAATTGGAATATTTTCTGAATTTTTTGGAATTGGCAGGGTGGAGAGAATGATGTTCTCCCCTTTAACCAGGGGGACTCCTTCAGCCGCCAAATCGCCGATCCGGATTTTAGGTCCTTGGAGATCTTGAAGGATACCCAAAGGGTTTCCTGAACGGTAAGAAATTTTTCTTATTCTTTTGATTACTTCTTGATGGTTTTTATGATCCCCATGCGAAAAATTTAGGCGGGCAACGTTCATTCCGGCTTGAATTAACCTTTTTAATGTCGATTCATCCTGGCTTTCGGGTCCGATTGTGGCTACAATTTTTGCTCTACGTTCCATAAGTTTCATTAAACCCTAAGATTTCATTTCTAACTCAAAATTCTAGGGTGTGTTTTATATATAGTTGAGTTCTTTGGCTTTTTTCTTTAAGCTATCCCTGAATTTGGGGTGGGCAATTTTAATTAATGATTTAGATCTCTGACGGATGGTTTTACCATAAAGGTCTGCAACACCATATTCAGTGATCACATAACGGACATGATTTCTTGTTGTAACAACGCCAGCTCCTGTCTTTAGCATTGGCACTATGCGACTAAATTCCTTGGCCATACTAGGAAGTGCAATCATTGGTACGCCCCCTTCTGATCGAGAGGCTCCGTATATAAAGTCTAATTGTCCGCCCACACCACTATATAATTTTGGACCGATACTATCTGCACATATCTGCCCGGTGAGGTCAACTTCGATTGCAGAATTAATTGCGACCATTTTTTTATTTTTTGCGACCACAAATGGGTCGTTCACATATTCAGTGGGATGCAACTCGATGAGTGGATTATCGTTCACCCAATTATAAAGTTTTTGGGTGCCAATGATGAATCCGGCCAATATTTTTCCTTGGTGAAGGGTTTTTTCTGAATTGGTTATGATCCCTTCTTCCACAAGATCTATCACTCCATCAGAGAATAATTCTGTGTGAATACCTAAGTTCTTTTTGTCATAGAGAAATTTTAGGACTGCATCGGGAATTGCACCGATCCCCAATTGCATCGTAGCCCCATCTGGAATTAAATCGGCACAATAACCGGCAATTTTCTCGGTAATTTCACTGGGTCCAGAACCCGACATGGCATGTTCTGGTAAGGGGTAATCTGAATGAACCAGATAGTCCAAACGGTTTACGTGTATGAACGAATCTCCCAAGGTTCGGGGCATTTGCTCATTCACTTCAGCGATGATCAGTTTCGCGGATTCTGCGGGTGTTTTTGTAAGACCGACTTCCACCCCAAAACTGCAAAATCCATGTTCATCTGGCGGGGACACATGGACCAAGGCTACATCCAAGGGTAAGATGCCTTCTTTGAAAAGAAGGGGAAATTCCGACAACATAACGGGAGTAAAATCGGCTCTTCCTTGATTTACGGCCTCTCTGATATTGCTGCTGATAAAAATACTGTTTACTCGGAGATGCCCTTCCATATTTGGGGCCACATAATCAGAACCACCAATTGTCAATGCTTGCATGATCTCGACATTTTCGAGATTATCAGGTGCGTACTTTACCAAAGCCGATAATAGTTTTTTTGGTACAGAGACATTTCCGGTTAAAAATATTCGTTGGTTACTTTTTATGAATGTAACTGCCTCTTCGGCAGAAATTAATCGATTTTTTACTCTATTCATCCAATCCATGATCAACCCTTATTTATCCTGCGGGATTATTCTGTTGAGGTGAATTACTTCACCGTTATAGGTATTGACTGCTTTTTCGATGGCCGCATTCTCTTTAATCGCCTTATCGATCCCTTTTTCAATTAGATCTAAAATATAGGGTACCGAAACATTGAAAAAAGCGTTTGTGGCAGTTCTGGCAATTACACTTGAAATATTGGGCACACAATAATGGATCACATCTTCCTCAACAAATATGGGATTATCATGTGTAGTGGGTCTTGATGTAACTGCGCAGCCACCTTGGTCAATACTTACATCCATGATCAAAGACCGAGATTTCATTGATTTTAATATTTCTCGACTAATAATCTTAGGGGCGAGTTCGCCCGGAATACCTGCTGCAGCAATCACGACATCCGCATATGCGGTAGTTCTTTCAATATTAGCCTGATTTGAAAACATGGTGACTAATTGAGGTAATTGATGTTGAATATTTCGTAATGAATTATAGTCACGGTCCAGCACAGTTACTTGAGCCCCCATTCCTAAAAATGCGGAAGCAGCAAATAGTCCAAAAACTCCTGCGCCGAATATGACAACCTCAGCCGGAGGGACCCCAGCACTCCCACCTAATAAGATACCCTTACCGCCAGAATTATTTTGCAGATAATGAGCAGATATTTGAGCAGATAGTCTGCCGCCAATTTCGCTCATCATATGTAAAACGGGTCTTGAGCCATCTTGTTCTTGAATTTGTTCATATGCAATCGTTGTGATCTCGTTTTCAAGCAAATAATCAATTTTTGATTGGCTTGCGGCAGGGAGATGTAAAAAACCACATAAGGTGGATTTTGGTGAGATCATCTTTAATTCGTTCTCTAAAGGACGTGAAAATTTCAGGATCAGATCTGCTCTTCCAAAAGCTTCATGTGCAGAATATACGATTGTTCCGCCAACCTTTTCGTAATCTTGATCCGTAAATCCGCTGTGTAAACCAGCGTCATGTTCTATATAACAAGTATTTCCACGCTTTATTAGCATTTTAACACCGGCAGGATGAAGTCCTACTCGATATTCCGATGGTCTACTTTCTTTTGGTATTCCAATATTCATTTCGGTATACCTCCTAATAATCATAATAAACTTTTAACCAAAGAAGTATAACATGGGGGGGTATTTATGTGAAAATTTTCAAGGTTTCTGACCAAGAAAGAATAATATTCTCAGTCCATTCAAACATTCGAATATTGATTTTAATCTATAATGGAAGGAAGATTTGGAGGTGTAGATTGTCGACATTTTTGGAGTTTTTGAATGCCCAATTAGATCAATTGCAACAGAATATTTCTATGGATTGGGTTGTAATTCTCCATCAAAATGAAGATAAATGGAAGATATTTGCTCAATCAAAAAACCCTAAACTAAAATTGTTGGCTATAGAAAATATTATTTCTAATAATCAGGTTTGGATTAATAAGATTGGTCATTCAAATAGAATTAGATATAAGACCTTGAAGGAAAATTCCGAGATCAAATCTTCAAAGGTTTTTGGTTATAGCTCAAATGGTGGGCCAAACTTTATCTTGGCTGGAACCAATGAGTTAAGTAAAGATGGGCGATCACAACTTAAATTATTTGCTGAATCTTTGGCATATTATCCTCTTATCCCCAATGAACTTACATTGTTTGAATTAAGGAAAGAGATAAAAGAAATATCTTCTAGTTCCACCGATGAAACGAATTATGATCAGTTTATTGATAAAGTTCTCCAATTATTACAAGATTCATTGAATGTCGAGGAAGTGGTTTTAACAACATTCGAGAATACAAAGAAAGCACCCGCAGTCATAAAATCTAAGTTATTATTTGCAAATAACAATGAAAATACTTTGGAATTGATTAAGCAAATATCTGTGGATATTGGTGATACTGGAAATAATATAATTCTGCCTAAGCCATCTGAAGATAAAGAATATATTGTGAATATCTCTCCTTTTTCAACTATCTTAGGTGTACCTATTCATCTTTGGGGGGAAATTATCGGGACTGTTGTTTTGCTAGACCGACGTTCGGACAGGATATTTGGGGAAAAAGAATTCAAATATTTGGAATTGATAGTTCCACAAATAGCGCTGATTGTTAAAAACAAGATATTGGAAAATGAAGTCAAGGAAAAAAATAGAGCTCAGCAAATTGTGGAAGATCGGTTGGTGCAATCCGCGAAATTAGCTGCGGTGGGTGAAATGGCGGCGGGGGTTGCCCACGAACTCAACAATCCTTTGACGACTGTGAGTGGATTTTCAGAATTATTATTGGAGTCAATGGAAAAAGATTCTCCTGAATATGAGGATATGACCTTAATCCACAAAGAAGCCCATCGCGCACGGGCAGTAGTTAGGCGATTGTTGGATTTCACCCGACAAGATGCGATCCTTCATTTAGATGCTGATATTAATGAAATATTGTCTGAGGTGCTTGCATTAGTGCATCATTTAGCGAAAATGAATAATGTAAATATTAGCATTGCGTTATGGAATGAATTGCCCTCTCTACGATTGGATAAGAATCAAATCCAACAAGTATTATTGAATTTGATCCATAATGCGATTCAAGCAATGCCCACGGGGGGAGATCTAATTCTCGAAACTCAATTAAATTTAAAAGACAACGAAAATTGGGTCACAATAATCATTCGCGACAATGGGGTGGGGATCAAAGAAAAAGATTTGGATAAAATTTTCAAGCCATTTTTTACCACCAAGGTTATTGGTGAAGGAACTGGGTTGGGGTTATCGATTAGTTATAAAATAATTTCTGACCATGGCGGTTATATCGATGTGGACAGCAAAGCAAATGTGGGAACCACGTTTGCTGTTTGGCTTCCAGTGAATAACACAGTGATTTCAGAATTGGAGTAATACATGACAGAGGCATCCATCATCATTATTGATGATGAAAAAGGGATCGCTAAACTATGTGAAAGGTTGTTGGAGCAGGCTGATTTTTCCACGACAACATTTAATGATCCAAAAAGTGGTGTTGAAACCCTAGAAAAGAAAAAATTCGATCTGTTATTGGTTGATATTCGGATGCCTGGCATGGATGGGTTTGAAGTGATGGAAAAAGCACGACAATATCAACCAGAAATTGCGGTTGTATTCATGACCGGTTATGGAACATTGGAGACAGCGATCCGGGCATTGCGGCAGGGCGCTGATGGACTTATTTTAAAACCCTTTGAAAACAAAAATGAGCTGATCCGAACGGTAAAAGAGGCCTTACAGGAAAGAAAACATAAAAAAGAAATGGCAAGATTACAAACGATCAAACCATTATTGGATATGACGGAAACACTGTTTTCTGAAACACGGAGAGAAAAATTAATTGATCTGGTCATTGAAGCCATAATCAGTTACATGAAATCGGATCATGCGGCCATCTACTTCAGGGAAGAAGGGGAAACCTATCTAAATCTCATTGGGTCAAGAGGCAAGGTATTGCCAGAGGAAGAGAGTGCAGCAAGTTCTGGTTTGGTGGGACGAACTGATCATTGGAAAGTGCCGATATGGGTAAACAAGGATGGTCCCGGTGGTCTTGAACTTCAAGAAGTATTAAAGGAACATAATCTTGGGGCAGTCATCTGTAGTCCGGTTTCCAGAGGAGAGGGGGGCTTGGTACTATTGGCTGGTCGAAATGAAGACCAACCTGGATTCCAATTGGCAGACCTAGAAACTTTTGGCCTTCTTGCGCGGCAAGCAGATATAGCCTTAGAAAATGCTAGGTTGTATAATGACTTAAAGAATTATGTAAAACAAGTGGAAGAATCCCAGCGAGCTTTAATTCAAGCAGAAAAAATGTCTGCTGTAGGAAGGCTCACCGCCTCAATCGCCCATGAAGTGAATAACCCATTACAAGCCGTAAGGAATTGCATGCACCTGGTGGGACGAGATGATATTGGTGTAGAAGAGCGGGAAGAATATCTAAAACTGGCGCACACAGAATTAGAAAGATTAACCAGCACTGTGCAAAGGATGTTGGATTTTTATCGACCGGGTATTTTGGAGAAGAAATCAACAGATATTCA